>Ga0316630_10000067_pt1 | contig 23612 bp, 23 predicted proteins | sample OWC_May_M1_C1_D6_FD_207658 | JGI IMG/M metagenome (GOLD analysis project Ga0316630, IMG submission 207658) | Wetland soil microbial communities from Old Woman Creek delta, Ohio, United States - OWC_May_M1_C1_D6_A | ecosystem: Environmental > Terrestrial > Soil > Wetlands | place: USA: Ohio...
CCCTCGTCCTCGCCCTCTTCGTCGCCCTCGGCCCCGAAGCTGCCGATGAGCACCTCCTGGTCGTCGACGATGAGCATGCCCGCGCGGGGCGCGCTGGTGACGCGAAGGTCGACCGCGCCCCGCAGCGCGAGCAGCCGCCTGTCGTCCATGAGCGCCTGCGTGACGACCGTGCGGACGCGCACGCCGCGCGCGCGCACGTCCCTGAGGGACGCCGCCAGGGGGACGGCCAGGTCGTGGGGCAGGAACGTGGCCACGAGCACGATCTCGTGCTTGGCGCGCGCGAGCATCTCCTCGGCGCGCCTCATCACGGCCATCCCCCTCAGCGTGGACTGCCGGGTGCGGCCCTCCTGGGCCCTGAACCGGGGGACGAGCCGCCTGCGCACGACCCGCTCGGCCGAGCCGAGGTCCTCGGAGGCGCGCCGGAGCACGGCGTCGGGGTCCGCGGCCGCGTAGGTCCTGGGGCGGTCGGCCACCAGGGCGGCGAGGCCCCGCGCGACCATGCCGTCGAGCACGCCGTAGGCCTTCGTCCTGCTCAATCCCGCCGCGGGCGCGAGCGCGCCCACCGTGCTGGGCCCGCGCTCGACGAGCAGCCTGTACAGGCGCGCCTCCCCCTCCCCGAGGCCAAGGGCGCCCAGGGCTAGCTCGACGTCGTCATGCGTATTTAGGGTCATCCGTGTCCCCACCGGTGCCGGGAGGGATTGGCGTGCCGGTAATAAATGTTTCCGCCATGTAAACAGGTGCGGTCCACTCGGCGGGGGCGGCCCTAGGGATGGGCGGTCCCCAGCGTGGCGGCGAGCGCGCGCGCCTGGACGATGCCGTAGCCTGCGCGGTCGTCGTGGGGCGTCTGCTGGCCCGCCACCTTCAGGCACGTGGACATGAGCGCCTCCTTGACCAGCCTCACGGCGTCCAGGTCGCCCCCCTCCGCCCCGCCGTGCAGCAGGCGCGGGGTGCCCGAGAGGGCGGATGCGAGAACGGCGGTCACGAAGGCGGTCGCGTGTGACGTGCCCGAGCCCACGGCGTACCTGCCGTCGGGGTAGGCGGTGGCGATCTCGACCCCCGGGGCCACGACCTCGGGCTTCTCGTTGGGCGGGGCCACGCCCGTGGCCCCCGAGGACGAGAACGCGGCCACGCGGCCGTTCCTGTCCACGGCCCCCACGCACACGACGTTCGGGTAGATGCCCCACTTGGACACGTTCCCGTCGTCGCCGGGCCCGCCGTCGTTGCCGGCCGCCGCGACGACGAAGACCCCGTTCTGGACCGCCTGCGTGACGGCGGTCTGGGTGAGCGGGAACTGGAGCCTGTTGAAGAGCTCGAAGTTGCCGCCGAGGGAGAGGCTTATGATGTCGGCGCCGTCGGAGTAGCTGCCGTCGCCGTCGGGGTCGAGGCAGAAGTCGATGCCGTCCGCGATGTGGCGGTCGTCCGTCATGCCGTCGTCGCCTATGACCCGGACGATGATGAGCTCGACCTCGGGCGCCCCGCCGCGCAGCTCGCCGCGCCCCGCGATGATGCTCGCCATGGAGGTCCCGTGGCCCTGGTCGTCGTACGGCGAGCCCTTGCCCTCGACGAGGTCCTTCCAGGCGACCACGGTCGCGCCCTCGAGCTCGGGATGGTCGACGTCGAGGCCGGTGTCGATGATGCCCACCCGGACGCCCGCCCCCCTGAGGTCGTGGTCGTACGCCACGTCGAGCTGGGTCATCTCGTAGGCCCAGGTGGTCCGCTCAACCCCGGGGAAGCTGGACATGAGCAGGATGACGACCACGACGATGGCGGCGGCCGCGATGACGGGACCGATGACGAGCACGCGGCCGCTGCGGACCAGTCCCTTCGGGGGGCCCTCCTCGCCCGCGCCCTGCTGGCCCTCCCCCCGGGGGAGCCCATCCTCATCGGGCCCGGCGCCCGCTCCGTCCAGGGGCTCGCTGCCAGCGTCCACGCCGCGTCAATGGGGTTCGCGGATAAAAATCCGTTGCCGAGCGCCGCGCCGGTGCCCGGCCCTACGCCAGCCCGGCCGCGCGCTGCGCCCTCAGGGCGAGGACCCTATCGACGGCGCCGACGAGGGCCTCCATCGTGAAGGGCTTGGCGATGTAGCCGACCGCGCCGCCGAGTATGGAATCCTTGGCGATGCTGAAGTCGGCCGTGAGGAACAGGATGCACACGGAGGGGTCGAGCTTGAGGATCTCGTGCATGGCATCGACGCCGCTCATCACCGGCATCCGGTGGTCCATGAGGATGAGCTCTGGCTTCTTGGCCATGGCGCGGAACGCACCGACGGCCGCCTCGCCGTCGGGGGCGTTGGCGACGACCTCGTGCCCCGCACGGGTCATCACCTCGGTGTAGAGGTCCTGGAGGAAGACCTCGTCCTCGACTATCATCACCGTCGTCATGGGCTACCCCAGACAGGCATGTCGATGACCAGCCGCGAGCCGACCGACCCGGGCATGCGCTCGAGCCTCGCGCTCGCGCCGTAGTGCCCCAGCAGCTCCCGCACCAGCGACACGCTCGAGGCCGCGCGCGTCCGCCCGGGCTGCGAGCGCGTGGCAGTGAGCGCGTCCGTCACTCGCGGGTCGAGGGCGAACCCCTCGCTCGAGAGCCTGAGCAGCACGCGGTCGCCCTCTTGGCTGCCTTCAATGGAGAGATGGCAGTCGCGGTCGGCGGGCGCCCCCTCCACGAGCATGACCAGCAGCTGCGTCAGCGCCTCGGTGAGCAGCGCGTCCGCCCTGACGGTCGGCGTGGCGGCGAGCCCCTCGGTGGAGATGGCGATGCGGTGGGTGAAGAACACGCCCTCGACCGCCCGCTTCGCGGCCTCGACGGCCCTGTCGAGCTTGACGGGCGCGGGCTTGGCGGTGGCCTGCTCGGCCTTGGCGAGGAGCGCGCGCACCTGCAGCAGCAGCCGCGCGCTGTGGCCGAGCGACTCGACGGTCCTGGCCACGAGCCGCTTCTCGGTGTCGCAGAGGGCCTCGGACCTCTCCAGCAGCTCCAGGAACCCGAGCGCGGCCTGCTGGTGGTTGGCGAGGTCGTGGCTGAGCATGTCCATGAGCTCCATCCGACCGGCGGCGGGCGCGACGGTCCGCCCCTGCACTCCCTTCGCCAAGGCGATCGCTCCAGCAACGTCCCCAGGGATGGCCTGGGTATATGATGTTTGCCCCCCCAGTTCCGGGGGGTGATAATATCCAGGCGCGCTGGCCAGGGGTCCCGCGGCCGGGGCCGGCAGGGGCGCGGACGGCAAGCTTATGAGTGGGCAGCCCGTTCATGAACCCGAGGTCTTGGCATGAGGTTCGGAGCGCTCACCGGAGGGGGCGACGCCCCCGGTCTCAACCACGCGCTGCGCGCGCTCGTCGTCAGGAGCCATCAGCTCGGCCACGAGGTCGTGGGCTTCCGGGACGGGTGGAAGGGCGTGCTCGAGGGCGACGCGGTGCCGCTGCGGCCCGAGGACTTCGAGGGCATGCACGACCGCGGCGGCACCATGCTGGGCACCTCCAGGACCAACGTGTTCAAGGTCGAGCGCGGGCCAGAGCGCGTGAGGGAGCAGCTGGCGGCGCACGGCGTCGACGTGCTCGTGGGCATCGGCGGCGAGGACACCCTGGGGGTGCTGCACAGGCTCGCAGGCCTAGGCGTCGCGTGCGTGGCCATCCCGAAGACCATCGACAACGACCTGGACGCGACCGACCTCACCATCGGCTTCGACACGGCCGTCTCGCGCGCCACGGAGGCCATCGACAACCTGCACACGACCGCCGAGTCGCACCACCGGTGCATGGTGGTCGAGGTCATGGGGCGGCACGCCGGATGGATGACGTGGTACGCGGGCATCGCGGGCGGGGCGCACGTCATCCTCCTGCCCGAGCAGCCCTTCGACCTCGACGCGGTGTGCGAGGTCGTGAGCAGGAGGGCGGGCCCCGACGGGAGGGGCTACTCCATCGTCGCGGTGTCGGAGGGGGCCATGCTCAGGGAGGCGGGCGGCGAGGTCCGCAAGGACACGCCCCTGGACGCCTTCGGCCACGTCAAGCTCGGCGGCATCGGCGAGAGGCTGGCCAAGCTCATCGAGGACCGCACGCGCGTCGAGACCCGGTCCGTCGTCCTGGGCCACCTGCAGCGCGGGGGCCCCCCGACATGCATGGACCGCGTCATCGCCACGCAGCTGGGCTGGCGCGCCGCCGAGCTGGCGCACGAGGGCAAGTTCGGCAAGATGCCGGCCGTCCGCGGGGGGGGCATCGTCGACGTCGACCTGGCCGACGCGGTCGGCAGGCTCAAGACGGTCGACGAGGGCCGTGTGGCCCTGTCGCGCGGGCTGTGGGGATGAAGGGTCCTCAGAGATGACCATTCCGTCCCGTCAATTGGGCAATGAGGGCACCAAGGACGGCCATCCTATCTTTCGTCATTCCGCCGCGACCTCGAACGTCGCCCCGTGCCCGGGCACGACCCACCTCGCCGCGGCCGCGATGGCCTCGAGGCTGCGCATCGCCACCTCGCGGTCGTAGTGAAGGCCCGGCGGCACGCCCTTGCGGAGGTTGTCCTCGGTGGGCAGCGCGTCGCCCGCGACGACCCAGGGGCCGTCGGGGGCCTCGACGAGCACCGACATGTGGCCGCGCGTGTGGCCCGGGGTCATGAACGCCCTCACCCCAGGTGCCAGGACGGAGTCTCCGTCCAGGTGCCGCACGCGGTCGCGCCCCCGCCTGGGCTCGCCCTCGAGCGCGTGCAGCACCACCTCGGCGCGGCCGAACAGGTCGTTGCCGCCCGTGTGGTCGATGTGGTTGTGGGTGTTGAAGACCATGTCGACGTCGCCGGGGCGCAGGCCCTCGCGCGCGAGCGCCGCGAGCACCGCGGCCGCGTCGCGCGGCAGCGCAGTGTCCACGACGATGCGCGCGTCGCCCGCGAGCACGAGCGCGACCGAGGAGCTCGCGTCGACGACGGTCCCGCCCTCGTCCCTGAGCACCGAGCCCGCCTTTAGCACGCGCACCTCGGGGCCGTGGCCCGTCATGGGGTCACCACCACGCCCGAGGCGCCGATCCAGGGCACCACGATGCACGCTGTCGACATCCCGCCCCCGCACTGGCGCGGCGCGCCCCCGGCGCCGATGACGGAACGGAGGAGGGCGCCCACGTTGCCCGCTAGCATCACGGGCTCCCTGACCCCGACGAGCTCGCCGCGCCTGATCTCGTAGGGCATCGTGGAGCTCACAGAGAAGTCCAGGGTCGTCGCGTTCGCGGTGTGCGCGCCCAGGACGTCGTGGACGAGGAGCCCCCGGTCCACCTCCGAGACGAGGTCCTCGAGCTCGCCCCTGGAGGGCGCCTCCAGCACCAGGTTGGTCACGTAGGCGTCGGGCTGGGCCTTCCACCCACCGCCGCCGCCCGCGCCTCGCACGGCCGAGCCCGTGGTCGCCACGCCGTACTCGTGCGCAGAGAGCGCGTCGTAGAGGAAGCCCCTGAGCACGCCGCCCTCGACCAAGGCGTTCCTGCGCGTGGGCGCGCCCTCGTCGTCCGAGGGCCCGGAGTTGAGGCCTCCCGCCATGACGGGGTCGTCCCAGATGCTGACCTCGGCCGAGGCCACCCGCTCGCCGGCCTTCCCGGTCCACGCCGACTCGCCGCGCTGGGCCGCGTCGCCGATCACCGACGGCACGACCGTGCCCTCGAGCAGCTCGGCCATGGCCGTCGGGCGGACGACCACCGCCATCTCCCCGCCCGCCTCGAGGGGCACCGCCCCCTGGGCGTCCACGGCCATGCGGGCGGCCGCCGCGCCCACGGCGGCCGCGTCCACGTCCCGGCCCCGGGAGCTCAGCGACTCGAGCCCCGTCGACGTCGTCCGGTCGCGCAGCACCACGTAGGCGGTGGCGTTCATGCTCGTGCCCCCGGTCGCGACCGACACGCCCTCGGAGCTGGCGATCGCGGCCGCGCCCACGCCGGCGCTCACTCCCCCGCCGACCACGATGGCGTCAGGGTGCACCGACCTGGCGGCGTCGACCACCTCGCCCGCGAGGGCGACGGCCTCGGACGGCTCCATCGCCGCGATGCGCGGGTCGAAGAGCCCTCCCACCACGGGGTAATGCGCGCCCCCCGCGGGCAGGGAGAACCCCCTCTCCGGCGAGAGGCGGGACAGGGCGAGCGCGCGCTCGGCCGCGGCCGCGACGCGCGCCGGGTCGGACGCGAACGCGAAGCCGAGCCTCCCGTCGCGGACGACGCGCAGCCCCACGCCGGACTCGGAGCCCCCGACGGTGTAGGTCACGCGCCCGCGCTCCACGTCCACGCCCACGAACGTGCCCGCGGCCGCGAACGCCTCGGATTGCGCGGCCCCCCTCGCGAGCGCGGTCCGGACCGCGTCCTCGGCCCTCGCGAGCAGGGCCTCCGCATCGGCGGGCGCGCGCACCTCACATCCCCCCCACGACCGCGTCGAGAACGCGCACGTGCGGACCGCCGTCCCCGACGGGCACGTGCTGGCCCTTGCCGCAGTAGCCCGGGCTCCCGTTGCGGGCGTCCTTGCCCACCGCGTCCACGTTGCGCAGCGTGTCGAGGATGGAGCCCATGAGCGCGACGTCGCGCAGCGGGCGGCCGAGCTCGCCCCCGCGCACCTCGAACGCCTCCTCGGCCCCGAACTGGAACGTCCCCTTGGCCGTGTCCACCTGGCCCCCCCGCGTGCCCTTGACGTAGATGCCCTCCTTTATGCCCTCCAGCAGCTCCTCGAACGACCGGTCGCCGCCCCCGAGCATGGTGTTGCTCATGCGCACGAGCGGCCGAGACGCGTGGTCCTGCGCGCGCGCGCCCCCGTTGGGCGCGGCGCCGAGCCTCGCGGCCGTCTCGCGGCTGTGGATGAACGCCGTGAGCACGCCGCGCACCATCAGGTCCTTTCGCCGCGCGCGCACGCCCTCGTCGTCGAACGGGAACGAGCCGAAGGCCCCGTCGAGCGTGGGGTCGTCGAAGATGTCCACGAGCGGGGAGCCCAGCTGCTGCCCGAGCCGGTCCGCGAGCATGCTCTCGCCCGCGAGCACCAGGTCGGCCTCGCACGCGTGTCCGAAGGCCTCGTGGACGAGCACGCCCGCGAGGTCGGGGTCTATGACGGCGGGCATGCGCCCCGAGGGGGGCGCCGTGGCATCGAGCAGCCTCTCGACCGCCGCCGACGCCCGCGCTGCCTCCTCGACGGGCGTCGGGCGCTCGAGGCACTCGAGGCCCCCGACACCCCCGGCGCGCCCGAGGACGGAGGCCGACCTGCCATCCTTCCTCCCCACGACGTTGGCGCCCGCGACCACCCGCGTGAGGCCCCACGAGAGGCGCGCGCCCTCCGACGTCGCGAGCTCCACGCGCCTGCGCGCGTCCGCGTAGCTCGACGTGACGGTCGCGACGTGCTCGCCGGCGCGCGCGGCCGCCTCGACCTCGCGCAGCATCGCGAGCTTCTCCTCGATGGGCAGGTCCCTGGGGTCCCTCCTGGGCTCCCAGACGACCTCGGCGACCTCGGGGCGGGCCTCGGCCAGGCGCGCGGGCTCGCCCCCCGCCCTCGCGCGCGACGCGCGGGCCATGGACATCGCGGCGTCGAGGGCCGCCTCCCCGGCGGCCGCGCCCAGGTCGTTGGCGGACGCGAACCCCCAGCTGCCCTCCACCAGCACGCGCAGGCCGAAGCCGGCCTCGGCGCCCTCGATGGCCTGCTTGAGCTCGCCGTCCTTGAGCTCGAGGCTCGTCATCTCGACCCATAGCACGCGCACGTCCGCGTAGGACGCGCCCCCGCGCGCAGCCCGCCCGACGAGCCCCTCGAGCGCCTCGTGCACGGGGACGTGACCGTCGTGCGGTGGGAAAAGGTTGTCGTCCCGGTCGCTCAGAGGGTGGCCTCGAAGTCCTTCTCGAGGATGCGCAGCTCGCGCGGCTCGACGGTGTGCTCATCGATGGTGACTAGCAGCACGCTGTGCGAGACGGTGACTTTGTCGTTGATGGAGTGCAGCAGCCGCAGTATGGCCTCGAACCCGTTGTTCGAGATGAGGTACTCGAGCCCGTCGACGCTGATGACGCCACGCGGCGTGGACTTGAGGAAGTCGCTGATGGCCATGTGCAGCATGGAGATGTTCGTGGGGTTGACGCACCGGTCGTAGCCGACCGTGTTGGTGGTCATCCAGACGAACTGCCCCTTCTTGACGCTGTACTGCGCCGCGACCTTGTTCGGGTAGGTGCGCGAGATGCACATGCCCGCGTCCATGTGCTCGACGAGCGCGTTGTAGACCGAGTAGAGGCGCGCCGAGGTCCGGTCCTTGATGAGGTACGACCCGCCCCCGTGCAGCTTGACGCCATCGATGGTGGCGATGGGGGGTTCGGGCGCCTTGTGCTCGGGCATGGTCCTCGGGCAGGCAAGTGCCTGGCCGTAAAAAAACCCTTCGGACGCCCCCCCGGGGGGCCTTGGGGGGGGCCTTGGGGGGTCCTATGGCGCCTGGGGACCCCGTGGGATGAGCTCGTCCAGGAAGGCGCAGGCCATGTCGCGGTGGCGCGCGCGGTCCTTCCGGGAGGCCGTCAGGTGCGCCCTCACCTCGAGCCCCATCGATGCCGCGTGCTCCGCCATCGCGGGCGCGAAGGCCTCGGCCTCGTCGGGGTGCGAGTTGCAGCTCACGAACACGCCCGCCGGCTTGCCCTCGAGCCCCTTGGCGCGCTCCAGGAAGGCGCGGACGAAGGGCGCGGGCCGGCCCGCCCACACGGGCGCGCCGAGCAGGATCAGGTCGGCGCCGGAGAGGTCGAGCTCGCCCTCAGGATTGCGTATCTCGGCCTCCCTGCGCCCCGACGCGAGGCTCAGGCAGCCGAAGAAGCCCGGCTCGCTGCCGTGCGCGATGGGGACGAGGCGCACGGAGTGCTCCCGCGTGCGGAGCTCCTCCGCCAGGAGGTCGGCCAGGGCCTGGGTGTTCCCGGTCCTGGTGTAGTAGGCGATCACTACCTCCATCCTTTGCTCCCCCCGTCGCGGGCCCGGTCCGAGGCAATATCGCGCTTGGAGATAGAAAGCTTTGCGCACCGCGCGCGCCCGGAGGGCGCACGCCCGCCCACCTCCGCATCGGCCGCAGCGCGGCCCGACGGGCGCCGGCGACCCCCGGGGCAGGAGCGCCGCAACCCGCCCGGGCGGGGGGCCCATGCCGAAAGCCTAATGAACGCCAAGGTCCCTTCCAGACGTGCCAGACCGTACGGTCGAGCAGTGGCCCTGGCCAGCCCCGGGGCCACAACGGACGGACGACGATGGTCACCCCCTCGGATCCGGCAGGAGCACCGGTCGCCGCCCAGGTCGAGGAGGCCTTCGAGGAGGTCGGCTCGACCGAGGGCGGGGGCGTCTTCGGCATCATCGACGAGGCCGGGCTCTACTCCCCGTTCCCGGTGCTGGACTACAACCTGACCGTCGACATGCGCATCGGCGAGCAGCAGGGGCGGCTCCAGTACGCCATCACCGTCGAGAACAACGGCTCCGAGGACATCCCGCAGCTGAGCGTCCGGCCCGAGCTGCCCGAGGGCCTCGAGCTCCAGGACGCCGCGACCAAGCCGCTGGGCCCCATCGCGCCGGGCCAGCGCGCCGCGGTCGCCTTCCTGGTGAAGGCGAGCTTCGACGCCCTCACCCAGGGCGTGGACGGGCAGCCCATCTCGGGCCTCGACACCACGGTGCGCGCCGTGCTCAAGGTGCGCGACCGCGTTCCGACGTACGAGGTCACCGTCACCAACCAGCGCAGGTGGAACCTGCGGTCCATCTCGGTCAAGCCCTCCCTCCCGTACGGCGTGGTCCCGCTCGACATCGAGCAGAGCATCCCTCTCGTCAAGCCCGGCGACGCCAAGACCGTCAGGTTCGCCCTCACGACCAAGGACGAGGTCGACAGGCGGCTGCGCCACGAGGAGCGGCTGGGCGTGCAGTCGCTCTACGGGCCCTCCGCGCCCCGGAGGAGGTTCAAGGGCTTCCCCAGGACGCACACCGAGGAGGAGCTCGCGGAGATGGTCCGCCGGCTCGAGGAGATCGAGACCGCCATCATCACGCCCGAGAAGCTCATCGAGGACATCCTCGAGATGGCCGGCCACGAGTACGGGCCCGAGGTCATGGAGGTCCACGAGCCCTTCGAGCACGGCGCGCTCGAGGAGGGCTTCGTGCTCATCGAGGTGCCCGAGGAGGCCATAAGGCCCATGGGCGAGGTGGCCGACTACGCGGAGGGCTTCGAGGAGGGCTTCCTGGTCATCGACCTCGAGGAGTTCGCGTCCATCCGGCCGCTGGGCCTCGAGCCCACCATCACCGACGAGATAGACATCGAGCCCATGGAGCTGGACTTCTAGAGCCCCCGCCCGCCCGAGCACGAGTGACCGCCCGCCCCATCACCGGGAGAGTTGACGATGTCCGGCGAGAAGCCACGACCGAGCGGCCCGGACGACCTCGACGACGAGCGGGAGGCCAATGACGCCCCGCCGGCGCTCGCGGCAATGGTCGTGCGCGTGCGGACGCCCGTCTACCCCACCGAGGACGAATCCGCGGTCCGGCGCGCCGTGGCCGGCGTGCTCCCCAGGGTCGCCCTGGAGCGGGCGGGGGACCAGTTGCAGGGCGTGGCGCAGGGGCCGGTCGCGCTCGCGCGCATCAGGAGGCGGCTGCGCGAGCAGCAGATACGCGACGCCGCGCGCGCCTACCTCCACAGATGCGCGAGGGCGGGCCCCCTGTGCTTCATGGTCAACAAGCAGGCCGCCACAACGCGCGTGGTGAGCTTCGCCACCGACGGCTCGCCCCTGGGGGACATCGAGGTGCTCGTGGAGGGCGCGGAGCCCGAGCAGACAATCGATTGGCTGTGCGAGCTCGGGGGCGGATGATTGCGCAGGGGGCGCGCCGCGGGCCCGCCCCCATCCTACATCCGCGCGCCCCGGAGGTGCCGCTCCAGCGCCTCGGCCACCCTGACCAAGCCCCCGACGTTCTGCGCGGTCACCGGGCCCAGCAACAACGTCGTGGCCCTCACTCCTTGGCGGACGTCCGCGCCTACGCTCACCATGAGCGCTGCCGAGAGCTGCGGCAGCCTGCAGACGTGGTACGCGCCAGTGAGGATGCGTACTGACAGCGGCGTGTCCTGCCGGGGCAAGACCCACGTGTACTGGAAGCCGATGGAGGCCAATGCGGATTCGATGACATGCCCCAGCTCGTGCCCGCGAGGCGAGGTCACCCTCCTCGTCACCATGCGTTCGGTCCTTCGCGCGAGCTCCAGAAACCGGTAGGTCACCATGAGAATGACGGCGAGGACGACCACCCCTACAGAGGTGCAGACGACGGAGAAATGGCCATCGTACGCCCTGAAGGACACTTCGATGACCAGGATCGCGAGCGCCACGAGGGTGACCATCATGCCCGTCCTGTACCACACGTCGTAATGCTCGCTCCAGTCCCAACCGAGCCGCCTCAGCCTCTTCAGACCGACGCCCAGAGATACCACCGGACCCTGCGAAGGTCGCTCGGGGGCGGCCCCGACCCCTGGCGGAAGCCTCTCCACGACCTTGATGACGCCACTGGACGGTTATCAAGCTTGCCATCGCGACCGCGTCGGGCTGCTCGGTAGTGAATGGCGGGCCTCGAGCCATTCCTCTAGGTGCGGCCGCTGGCGATGTGGTGCTCCAGCTCCTCGGCCAGCCTGACCAGCCCCCCGACGTTGTCCGCAGTGACCGGGCCCATGTGGAGGGTGATGCCCTCGTTCTTCCCATCGGGGTCGTGGATGATGCTGACCATGAGGTAGGCGCCCAGGTCTTGAAGCCTGTAGACGGCGTGCCTGTTCAACAGGAACCTCTCGCGCACTCCCAGTGCGTTCAAGGGCGTCATGCGGGCATGGGGGAATCCCGCCGCTGCCATCGCCGCCCCCGCGATGCCCTCGAGACGCCTGTCGCCGAGGGCCGCCACACGTTTATGGAGCATGCCCTCCATTCGCTTCTTCATGGCCCACGTCTGGTACGCGTTGGCGATTGAGTAGATGACGAGGAGGGTGCCGACCCCCAGGCATGTGTACAGCAGAAACCCAATTTCGCTGGCGAAGACGATGATGATGGCCCCGATGACCAAGAAGATGGCTGGCACGACAGCGAGGTATGTGAGGCTGCTCTTGAAGAGCTCCTCATGGCCCGAGCCACGCTCCCAGCCGAGCTGCCTCAGCCTCTCCAGACCGACGCCCAGAGATGCCACCGGGCCCTGCGGCGGGCGCTCGGGTGCGGCCCCGACCCCTGGCGGAAGCCTCTCCACGGCCAAGAAGAAGATGACTGGACGGTAATGAAGGTTGCCTTCGCGGAGGGGCCGGTGAGCTCAGGCGCCGGAGGGTGACGGGCCCGGCCCTACCTCAGCGGATAGTCGGCCTCCGCGGCGATGTAATGCTGCAGCGCCTCGGCCAGCCTGACCATGCCCCCCACGTTGTCCGCCGTCACGGGACCGATGAGCATCGTCGACGCCTCGACATCGTCGCGAGTGTCCGGCTGCTGGGCAACCATGAGCTCGGCGTTGAGCTCCGGCAGCTTGAAGATGAGGAATGTGCCGATGAGCAGGTGCTTGGCCAGTGCCGCCTCCCTCGGGGGCGGGGATTGCATGTGCTGGAACCACACGGCCGCCATCGCCGCCTCGGCGGCTTTGCGCAGCTCGGCGCCGCGCGGCGCGGTCACCCTCCTCGTGAGCATCCCCTGCGTCCGCCGGGCAATCACCCTGTAGTAGTAGACCACCAGCAGGAAGAAGAGCAACATGCCGAGCCAGACGGGGAGGCAGAAGACGAATATCTCCATCGTGTCCCTGAGGTAGATGGCCGCGCCCACGAGCACGACCAGCAGCAGCACCACGACGTTGCGGAAGGTGCGGCGCCATTTGTCGTAGTAACCGCTCCTCGTCCATCCGAGCTGCCTCATCCTCTCCAGCCCGACGCCCAGCGACGCCACCGGGCCCTGCGAAGGTCGGTTGGGGGCGGCCCCGACCCCTGGCGGAAGCCTGTCCACGGCCTTGATGACGCCACTGGACGGTTATCAAGCTTGCCCTCCCCACCATGGGCGGCCCTCCCCATGGCGGCCACCATCACGATGGTCACGGGGTCTGGCCCGCGTGCGTAAAGTTCTTTACGCACCCCCGCCCTTCGCCGCGCTGGGATACCATGCGGTTGCTCTTCATCCATTCCGACCACCTCACGTACGAGGCCAAGAAGGCCATCCCTGCCTTCGCCGAGGACATCCCCGGTGACCACAAGGCCCACTTCGACGAGTGCCTCGTCGTGTTCATCACCGTCGAGCAGGAGGACGAGGGCCACGGCGAGGCCTTCGTCAAGAAGGTAGCGGACGAGATAAAGGACGTGCTGGGCCAGGTCAACGCCCCCCGCGTCGTCGTCTACCCGTGGGCCCACCTGTCGTCCTCGCTCGCGGGCAGGACCGAGTCGGTGAGGCTGCTCTCGGAAATCCACGCCGAGCTCCTGGCGCGGGGCGTCATCGCCGACCGGGCGCCCTTCGGCTGGTACAAGTCCTTCGACATCGCGTGCAAGGGCCACCCCCTGGCCGAGCTCGCGCGCCATGTGACCTTCCAGCCCACCGGAGAGGAGGGCGTGTCCAAGGCCGTCTACGCCGAGGAGAAGGTGCGCTCGACCTTCCACGTGCTCGCGCCCTCGGGCGAGATGTACGCCGTCGACAACTTCGACTGGAAGGGCCACGAGAACCTGCGCGCGTTCATCCAGTACGAGACCCACAAGGACCGCACCGCCGCCGAGCAGCCCCCGCACATCGCGCTCATGCAGCGCCACGAGCTCGTGGACTACGAGCCCGGCTCCGACCAGGGCAACCTCCGGTGGTACCCCAAGGGCAAGACGATGAAGATCCTCATCGAGCACCTCATCCGCGACCTCTGCCACCGCGCGGGCGCGATGGAGCTCGAGACGCCGCAGATGTACGACTACGAGCACCCGTCGCTGCACAAGTACATGGAGCGGTTCCCCGCGCGGCAGTACGTGGTCATCTCGGACAAGAAGCGGTTCTTCCTCCGGTTCGCCGCCTGCTTCGGCCAGTTCCTCATCGCGCACGACATGAACATCTCCTACAGGCACCTCCCGCTGCGCCTGTTCGAGATAACGCGCCAGAGCTTCCGTCGCGAGAAGTCGGGGGAGGTGATGGGCCTCCGCCGCCTCAGGGGCTTCACCATGCCCGACCTGCACACGCTGTGCGCCGACGTCCCGCAGGCGAAGGAGGAGTTCTTCCGCCAGTTCGAGCTCAGCATGGAGTGGATGCGCTCGCTCGCGGTGCCCTACGAGGCCGCCTTCCGCGCCCAGGAGCAGTTCTTCGCCGAGAACCGCGAGTGGTACGAGCGCATGGTCAAGGCCCTCGGCCGGCCGGTTTTGTTCGAGCTTTTCGACGAGCGCTACGCCTACTTCATCACCAAGTTCGAGTTCAACTTCGTGGACACGCAGGGCAAGGCGGGCGCCATCTCGACCGTGCAGATAGACGTCGAGAACGCCGATACGTACGACCTCAACTACACCGCCGCGGACGGCTCCAAGAGGCGGCCCGTCATCCTGCACACCTCCATCTCGGGCGCGGCCGAGCGGTGCGTCTACTCCATCCTCGAGCACCAATCCGCGCGCATGGCCAAGGGCGAGAAGGCCGAGTTCCCGCTGTGGCTCGCGCCCACGCACGTGCGGTTCATCCCCGTGGGGGACGAGCACGTGGGCGCCTGCCTCGAGCTCGCCGCCCACCTGGACGGCATCGCGCGCGCCGACGTGGACGACCGCAACGAGAAGGTCGGCAAGAAGATACGCGGCGCCGAGACGGAGTGGGTGCCGTTCACGGTCGTCTACGGGGAGAAGGAGGCCGCCGCCGGGGGGCTGCTGCCCGTGCGGCTGCGCTCGGGCGAGACCAAGTCTATGACGGTCGAGGAGCTGCGGCTGTTCCTCGAGGGCGAGCTCGAGGGATACCCGTACGAGCCCACGGCCCTCCCTACGAGGATGTCGATGCGCCCCGTGTTCAAGGGCTGAGGCGCGCCCGCAGGCGGGGGCCCCTGGGCACCGCTCAATAGTGATAGGCCATCGGCGATGAGAGAAACCAGAAGAGGAGGAAGAACTGGGCGACCATGCCGACCAGCGAGAGGCTCATTCGCAGGCGACGCCTTCGGTCCTCGGGAAGGAGGTTTTCCCCCCACGGGAAAAGGGTCAGATGGAGGGCCAGGATGACCGGGACGAGAACGAGCGAGAACGGCACCCCGGCGACGAGCAAGATTCCGACGGACAGGGCCTGCAGCCGAGGCAGCCTGCCGGCGACGGCGCATAATCCGCCGGCCGCGACGACGCCCAGGTACGTCGAGGTCAGCATGAGACCGGGAATAGAGAGGTCCCCCCCTATCGGGAGGACGACTGTGCATACCATGACTATAGACGCCATCATGGCAAGACACGTGATGAGGCCGTAGGACCTACCGCGGGCGTTCGAGGCGGCCTGATTGATAGCGGATATGGGCGTGTCGAAGTTCCAGTATCTCGTGTCCGATTTGGCCATTCTGGCCTCGCAGTGCGGGCATATGGCCAGGTCGGACGGTGCCTTCCTGCCACATTGCGGGCACTTCACCCTCATGCGCGCTCAATCCAACAATGACCCGACCAGTTATTAATGGATTGTGTCCGATTATTACGAGATATGAGTGAAAGAGCACAGGGGCGGCAGGAAGAGCACGGTCGGCCACAGGCCGCCTACTCCAGGTCGCCCGCGGGGTGCCCGTCCGGGTCTATCTCCCCCTCGAGTATGCGCGTCGAGGAGATGGGCAGCCCGTCGTCGGCGAGCACGTGCAGGATGCGCACGACGCGCAGCCTCGGCAGCCCGTTCGCCACGCGGGCCTCGTTGACCTTGAGGCCGTTGGCGTACGAGTCCACGGACACGATGATGGACTCGAGGTCGGGCCGGCTCGCGGCCGGGCCGAGCTCGTCCGAGAGGGGCACGATCTCGTACTTACGACCCTTGAACTCGGAGTCGAGGAACGCGCGCAGCTCGCGCTCGCGCTGCGCGTAGGGTCGCACACGGCGGGCCCTGGTGCTGTTCGCGAACGCGCTCGTGGTCAGACCGATGAGGACCTCGTCGCCCTCCTTGAACGCCTGCGCGAGCAGCGTCCGGTGCCCCCTGTGGAGCACCTCGAACGTCCCCCCCACGGCCGAGACGCGCATGCTCGGTCCCTCCCTAGAACCCCCCCGACAGGGTGAGCATGAGGACGATGAGGAGCACCACGATGCTGGCGTAGAACATCCACATCGTCTGCTTGCGGCTGCGCTGCTGCGCCTCCCACTTGGCCTTGCACTCGGGCGAGCACGTGAGGTCGTCGGGCTGGATGGCCTTGCCGCACATCTTGCAGTGCTTGTGCTGCACGAGCCTGTCGACCACGGGACTCACCGGGGAGGCACAGGCAATCGCCGTATATGGGCTTTGCCCTCGCCGTAAGGAGGGTGCTGACAGCCTCGGCCCGGAGAGGTGTCAGTACCCTTCTGGCCAGCGGAAGATTGGATAGAACGAGACGTAGACGACGGCAGCGAGCAGCAGGATGGAGAAGAGCCAGGCCTCGATCAGTGGCCATTCGGCCCGCAGCGAGGCCATGATGCCCCCCTCCCGAGCGAAGACGTGTCGCCCTATTCCCGGCTGTGCTTGGGACTGGGACCGCCGGCGGTCGTGGTAGGTCAAGGCAAGTAAGGCCAGTAGTGTCAAGAAGAATATCCAGAGCGCGGGAGACATGCTTGAGGGCTCCTCGACATAGGAGAACCAGCCGTCGATGAACATCCATGCGGCGATATTGATGATGAAGAACACGGTCCCGGCGACGATCGAGTACCTAATGGGCATCCTGAGGTACCTGAACGAGACCCCGACCACGATGCATGCGATCAGCGCTGCCGCTGCGAGGTAGACGACAAGGTCATCCTCTAGGAACGCCACGGTGTCGATGAGAGCGCCCGAGAATGTGATGATTCCCACCGAGACGCTGGAGACGACGAGGTACCGCAAGATACCCATTCGATCAGGACGCCATCCCATGAGGGTGGCACCAAGGTACAGTCCAAAGAGCAGGAGGCCGTTGATGGGGAAGTTCGGCAGGACCAGGTCTATGCTCTCTGTGAACCAGGGAGGAGGAGCTGACACAGGGTTAGCAGCCGCCCATCCAGATATCAGAGCGCACAGGATGGCAAAGAGGAGAGGGAGTGCCGAAAGCATCGAGACGCGACGTCCGTACCTCATCGGGCACTCGATTCGCGATTGTCCAAATAAAGATATCTGGAAATGATACCGGCTTCAAAGACCTTAATCAGACCATGCTCCAGTCGCTGTGGTTGGATGGGGAGCTGGGCGCCCAACCTTTTATTACGCCCACAACTCACTCTCCACCCCTATGCGCCTGGGCGTGCTCTACTCCGGCGGCAAGGACTCGTGCCTCGCGCTGCACATGGCCTCCGAGCGCGACACGGTCGCGGGCCTCGTCACCATCCGCAGCCGCAACCCCGAGAGCTACATGTTCCACACCCCCGACGTCCACCTCGCGCGCCTCCACGCCGAGTCCATGGGGTTGCCCATCATAGAGCGCGAGACGGCCGGGGTCAAGGAGGAGGAGCTCTCGGACCTGGAGGCGGCCCTCGCGCGGGCGCGAGGGGAGTGGGGCATAGAGGGCGTCGTGACGGGCGCGGTCGCGTCCCGCTACCAGGCCGACCGCGTGCGGCGCGTCTGCGACGGCCTGGGCCTGGCGTCGGTGAACCCCCTGTGGGGCGCCGACCAGCTGTGGCTGCTCGGGGAGCTGCTGCGTCTGCGGTTCGAGGTCATGGTCGTCGGCGTCTTCGCGCCCCCCCTCGACGGCTCCTGGCTCGGCCGCGTGCTCGACGCCCGGATGGTGGAGGAGCTCGCGGCGCTCCAGCGCGCGCACGGCATCAACCCCGCGGGCGAGGGCGGCGAGCTCGAGACCACCGTGCTCTGGGCGCCCCGGTTCTCTCGGCGCGTCGAGGTCGTGAGGGCCTCCAAGCGGGAGGGGCCGACCTCGGCCGTGCTGCTCGTCGAGGAGGCTCGGCTCGCCGACGCGTGATGGCGAGGGGGTCCCGCCCCCCTCCCCCCCCCGTCCCGGACCGTCCCCCGCGACGGCAAGCATTAAACCACCCCACGCCGATTCGAGCCCTCGCTGCGGGAGCGCCGGAGACGCCCCGCGGGCGCCCGGGGGCATTCTGGGCGCCCTGTCGGGGACGCAGGCCTTCGGAGCGCCGGTCGGGCCAGCGCGGCCGCCGGTGGCCCATCGTGGAAGCGGCCCCCCACGTCGCGCGAAGGCGACCCCCGCCGCCATGGAGTGAGGTGGTCCAGTGGCGAAGCGGAAGGGTAAGCGTAGCACGGTCAGGGCGACGCTGCCGGTGCGCAAGGAGGGCGTCTCCAAGGGGCCCATCAAGATCACGCTCTACGACTTCAACGAGGAGACGTTCGAGGAGCGCGAGATCAAGGCCGCCAAGGAGTGCCTCGAGTACAAGGGCAGGCCCACCGTCACCTGGGTCAACGTCGACGGCGTCGAGGACCACGAGGCCGTCGAGGCCATCTGCAAGTGCTTCGGCATCCACCCGCTGACCATAGAGGACATCGTCCACATCGGCCAGCGACCCAAGGTGGACGACTACGGGCAGTACCTGTACATCGTCGTCAAGATGATCTACCAGTTCGGCGACACCAGGGAGATAGTCTCCGAGCAGGTGTCCATCATCCTGGGCATGACCTGGGTCCTCTCGTTCCAGGAGCGCATCGGCGCAGACGTGTTCGACCCCGTCCGCGACCGTCTGCGCAAGGGCAAGGGGTTGCTTCGCAAGAAGAAGGCGGACTTCCTCGCGTACACCCTCATCGACGCCATCGTCGACAACTACTTCCTCATCCTCGAGGACATGGGCAACAAGCTCGAGAGCCTCGACGAGGAGCTCGTGACCAACCCCACCGAGCAGACCATGCACACCATCCACAACCTCATGCGCGACCTCATCTTCCTGCAGAAGACGCTCTGGCCGCTGCGCGGGGTCGCCGAGCACATGGGAAAGGGGACCTCGAAGTTCGACCAGGAGACCTCCCTCTACATCAAGGACCTGACGGACCACACCGTGCAGGCGCTCGACACCATCGACACGTACATGGCGCTGCTGTCGAGCATGATGGACACGTACGTCTCGAGCCTGTCGCACAAGATGACGGACGTGCTCAAGGTGCTCACCATCATCACGACCATCTTCACCCCGGCGACGTTCATCGCGTCGGTCTACGGCATGAACTTCCAGGTCAACATGCCCGAGATACACAACCCGTGGGGGTACGCCCTCTCATGGCTGGCGATGGGCGGCAGCATCCTCCTGATGCTGATATGGTTCAAGCGCAAAAAGTGGTTCTAGGCGCCCGACGGGGCGCTGCCCCCCCCCGGACGGGCCCCGTCCCCCTGGATCGCCTCAGTCGATGGGCTCCGGCACGACGATGAAGCCCACCTCGGTCACGCGGTACGCGCCCCTCCTCTTGGGCATGCCGGGCTGCGTCACCTCGATGAGGCCCTCGTCGGGCTTGAGCTCGACGATGACGTCCGCGAGCTGGTAGAGCGTGCGCACCTGCCGGTCGTCGTGCAGCTCGGCCTCTATCATGAACATGGAGCTCGCACGGAAGCCCTTGACCTTCGCGCGCAGGTAGGAGAGGAACCTGTACCCGCCCTGGGCCGACACGTACTTCAAGATGGTGCCCGCGATGCCCGCGTTCCCACTGAAAGACCTAGATCAGTCGATAGAATAGCCAATACTGGTGGAGTCCATCGAACGCCTGCCCCAGGCCTTGCTCCGGGGACGGCGCGGTGACGGCCGGGACCGAGGACCGCCCGTGGGGGACCGAGGGCCCGTGGGCGGGGGTCGCGTCCGGAGGCGTGAGAGTGCTGGCCTTCGACCTGCCAGGGACGCTCGCCATCTCGGTGAGGGATGGGGTCCGTGGGGGGGGGGCCGGCGGGGGACTGCCATCCATAACCGTTATCTATGGCTGTACTGCATCTATGCCCTGCGACCCGGAGGCCACTGGTCCAGAATGAGCGCCAATCGCATCGTTCCCGCGACCGACATTGAGGAAAGGGAGAGGATTGTCAGGAGGCGTATAGTCACCATCTTCGTGGTGGTGATGCTCCTCCTTACGGCGCTCGAATTCGTGATGCTCACCCGACAGGGCGGGCGTTCGGGACCTCCCGACGAGGAGGTCGTCGAGGGCTCGACCGTGATTCGCGGCGACGTGACCTGGACGGGCCGCGTGGGCTCCCTGGAGCGACCTGTCACCGTGCGTTCCGGAGGGCGGCTTGTGCTCCAGAGGTGCAATCTCACGGTCCCCCTCGAGGACCTCTACATCGATGGAAGTCCTTGGTTCACCGTCGATGCCGAGGGGACGCTGCGCTTCGAGGGCTCCACGCTCTCCATTGCAGCGCCAGAGCCCTTGAAGGACATCTATTTCTTCAGTCGTCTATCCCAGTTGGACGAGTATCTCGACAACGGCCCCAACATGTTCTACAGGGCAGTCGACCTGGAGGGCTCACTGGCCCCCCACCTCGTCCTCGATATCGACGCTCGCGGGAGGTCAGGGTCGCTCATCGTGGCCGTCATGGCGGCCCCCGAATCCCCCATCGAGATCATCCAGACCTTCGACGTGGGAGGGGACCCATCGATTGGCTGGGAGCGCGTCGATTGCTCGCTTTCGCAGTTCGCCGGCTCCATCGTCATGCTCGCAATCGCGTCCTCGAACCCCGGCCTTGCCGGGGCGATGCTCAAAGACGTAAGGGTCATGGATGGACCGGGCGAGCTTCCTAGGGATTCGTTCCCCACGAACAGGATGGACGAGGACGGTTGGGGTCTGAACTACGTTACGAACCTCTACACCCAGATGAACAGCTCCAGATGGGCCGACCTCATCGTCACTGGGGGACGGCTGGAGGTCCGGGACTCGATAATAGGCAGTCCAGCCCTACCCAGGACGTGGAGGACGAACGAGGACTGGAACCTGAAGACCCCCATGATGAGCATGGGGCGGCCGTGGAACCTAGCCAAGCTCGCTGAGGGCGGGGACATCACGGTGGGTGGCGGCAGCATCCTCATCGACGGGTCCGCCATCTACAATGTCACCGTCAGAGCGCTAGGCTCCACCGTGGAGGTCCTCGATTCGAGGCTCGTCGCGGACCGGGAGACCCTCACGATGTTCGAGTGCGACGGGCGCCTTGTCGGCTCGTCCTTCCGCTCCGCCTACGGTATCGAGAGCGATTACAACAGGTACTTCGAGCTCGACGAGCCGCTCCTGTGGGCGGCGAGCCTTTGGGGGCAGCGGAGCCCTGCGCCCTTCGGCATCGTGGACTGCTCCTTCCAGGACTCCGTCATCGGCGTCGATCTCGCGCATGCCTCGGCAAACATCTCCGGCTGCCGGTTCGTCAACTGCTCCTCCATCGCTGTCTGGGACCACGATTCGACGGGCCTCGGGGACTGGGGGCCCTTCAACTCCTCGAACGACTTCGTCGCCTGCAAAGGGATGTGGTTCCTGCGCACCCACGACTGCGAGGTCGAGTTCGGGGGCCTCAACGCCCCCACCAACTGGCAGGACGGCGACATCCAGTCGTGGGGGGAGGTGAGCGCGACCGATGGATGGTGCCATCCATACGCGAGCTGGTGCTGGGTGAGCAGGGCCGATGTGGACCTGTACATGCCGACATTGCTCGTCAACCGGTCGGGCGAGCCGTCGAGGCCCTCCTGGATAGAGCTGGACCTGTGGACGAGCTGGGGTGGCCGGAGGACCGAGAGGGTGATGACCGACGAGCGGGTGCACACGGCGAGCTTCACCGGCGAGGGTATCACCCCTGCCCCCTCGCCGAGCGGCTTCGGGGAGGTGCGCGCGCCGGACCTTGAGATGGAGACCGTCGAACCGGTCTCGACGGGGGTGATCAGGGTGAAGATGCCAGTCATCGTCTATGAATCGTACTCACAGGTCGTCCCCGCCCCTGTCCACGACCTCCAGATGGATGTCTATCTCGGGACGGAAAAGGTCCGGACCGTGGATGTCGAGGAGGAGGGCGCTCCCAGGGAGTACGGCGGGTTCGACGTGGAGTTCAACATGACGCTCCCCGTCGGGACCAGCCACGTGAACGTCTCCCTCACCGCCCTGCCTGACGACGGAACGGCACGCGTCCCTCTCGATTCGACCGATATCTGCGTCGTCAGGCTCTGCGAGCCCGCATCCTGGCAGGGAGTATATGAATGTCTGGATGCGTCCTGCACGTCCCAGTACATCATGCTGGACCCGGGCGTCGGGATGGCAATCGACGGCGGCGACCTCCCCCCAGAGCCGACGGAGGCCTGGGGCGTGCCTCTCCTGCTCTGCGATGGCTCCGATTTCACATTGAGGGACATTGCCCGGGCCGACCTGCTTTATCTGTACTTGCTCGCCTATGGCGATGGCGACATCTTTCTGGAGAACCTGGACGTCCCAGGTGTCACCCTGTATACCCCCGGCTGCAACGTCACCATCTCCAATTCCTCGATGGAGGGGATGGAACTGTGGACGCCCGGGTCGAACCTGACGTTCTTCAACGTCTCTTCAAGATTGGTATGGTGTTGGGCCTCGGGAGCCGATGTCGAGGTCGAGCGCTCCCGCATCACCATCGGGGAGGACGATGTGTGGTACACCGCCTCCGCGAACCTGACCATGGCAGATTCCATCCTGGTCGGGGATGGCGTACCCCTTCGTCTGCAGTTGGGCGGGTGCGATGTCGCGCTCGACAACCTGACCGTCGAGGGCGTTGATTTGATCGTTGACATGGCGCAGGCCTGGGGAGGCAACCTCTCCATCATGGACTGCAAGTTCTCGGGCATGGGCCCCGGGCTGGACTTCGAGGGCGTCAGGGAAGGGCCCGGACCTCCCGGGATGCTCGACGGCTTCGTAGTGAGCGGGAACCGGTTCGTCGGGCCCCGGTCGGGCATCGAGGCGCCCGAACCGATGTTCGATGGATGGCTTGGGCCCAATGAGCTCGCGGACGGGGCGGGCCTCAGAGTCTGGTACGAGGCTGACGTGTACCTGTCGATACCGCTCCAGTCACCGTACGCCCAATCCTACGAGCTCTCCGTGATGACTCGGGATGCGGCGATATTGGGCTATAGGGTCACACAGGATCGCTTCAGGGCCAATGTCCAGGTCCTAAGGGGCGTGGATGGGTTCTCAAAGGTCGGGGAGATGCCCCTGGTGCATGCCTCGGTCCGCGCGGGGTTTTGCGTTCAATGGTTCATCGACGTCGAGATGGGGACGGGCGAGACGCGATACCAGATTGCCTACTGGGGGAACGTCATCGAGGGGATGCAGCGCATGATGCGCAGCCTGTGGGATTTTGGATAGGCACCCTAGGGGGATGTGGTGGTCAGGTACCGACGGCGATGATGGCCTATTGGCCCCGTCGTCTTGAGAGGATGCGAGCACCTTGCCATAATGGCGTCGCCGGGACGGCGATTTATGCTCGGGCAGCATGCACCTCTGCGCCGACCCGCTCCACACGGGTTGGGGCGCCGCCTTCCCGATGGCCTCGGCTTAGTCGATGGGCTCCGGCACGACGATGAAGCCCACCTCGGTCACGCGGTACGCGCCCCTCCTCTTGGGCATGCCGGGCTGCGTCACCTCGATGAGGCCCTC
>Ga0316630_10000069_pt1 | contig 23382 bp, 17 predicted proteins | sample OWC_May_M1_C1_D6_FD_207658 | JGI IMG/M metagenome (GOLD analysis project Ga0316630, IMG submission 207658) | Wetland soil microbial communities from Old Woman Creek delta, Ohio, United States - OWC_May_M1_C1_D6_A | ecosystem: Environmental > Terrestrial > Soil > Wetlands | place: USA: Ohio...
CAGGTTGGACCTGGCCGCGTCGTGGACGCCTTTCCGATCGCTCTTCCTGTCGGCGTCGGTCAGCGTCGTCGCTCAGACGGGCCAGGAGACCACGGTGCAACAGAACTACGGGCTCAACTGGACACCCTTTCCCGACGGACAGCTCCAGTTCTCATTTTTCTATAATGAAAGTTCTCTTCCGGATAAGTCGCGCATCATCCAGCCCACAGTGCGGTGGTATCTGAGCCAGAGGCGCCGCTCGTATCTCGACCTCAGTTACCAGCGGAACACCTCGCAGTCCGCGGGGCAGAAAACGGAGACGGACGTCATCAGCTCGAACTTGAGAATCTATTTCTGAGCGGCTTGTTGCACCGAATACAGATCGGGAAGGAGCGCGAGGCTTGCCGGGCGGTGTTTTCGAGGCCGTTCGCGTGCGGCACGGGTTGACGGGGCGGCAGACGTAAGGCGCCGGAACCCATGGCGATATTGGAGGCGTCGGTTCTGTTTCGACGACGCGGGCTGCAAGCGGACCCAACCTGGGTCGGCGAGAAAGGGGGTGTTCTCACCCATGCATACGAGTCTGAGAAGCCTGCTGTTGTCGGTCGTACTGCTCCTCGCGGCTTCCTGTGGCCCGACGGTCACCAGTAGCGTGTATCGCGATCCCAACATGGATTTCGGCGCCATCCAGACGGTGGCGGTGATGCCCTTTCAGAACCTGTCGCGGGAGAGCGCGGCGGCAGATCGCGTGCGGGATGTGTTCATCAATGGACTGCTGTCGACGGGCGCGGTCTACGTGCTTCCGGTCGGAGAGGTGGCCAGGGGCGTGGTCCGAACCGACATCCAAACTCCCGCCACGCCCTCTCCCGAGGAAATCGTCAAACTAGCAGCGAACCTCAAGGTTCAGGCCGTCATTACCGGTGTGGTGAGAGAATACGGCGAGGTGCGCTCCGGCAGCAGTTCCGCCAGCGCCATTTCCATCAGCATGCAGATGCTGGAGGGGCAGACGGGAAAGGCGGTGTGGACGGCCACCTCGACCAAGGGCGGGATCGACGTTTGGGACCGTCTTTTCGGAGGAGGCGGCAGGCCGATGAACGACGTGACGAGAGAAGCCGTCAACGATGTCATTCAGAAACTGTTCAAGTAGGTTGGTCGAAAGGTACGACGCGCAATGGGCACCGTCCACGCGATAGGCGGACCTGAGGGCACAGCGCGTCCGGGGGGACGCGCCAGGCACGTGCCCACGCGGAGGCCTCGGTATTGCGGCCTCTTGATTCCGGCGACGTTTCTCTGCGCCTGTCTACTCCTCTGCGCCTGTGCCGGCCCGCGCGAAGGGCTCAGAGCACCCGAGCCGGCCGCCGCGGAGCGCGGCCGGATCGCCGTCTTCCCGATGGAAAATTTGAGCGGCAGCCTAGCGCCGTTGCGCGAGATTCGAGGTTTCTTCCTCGCGCGACTGCAGGCCGCCGGCTACGAGGTGCTGGACGACGACAGCCTGGATCAGGTCATGACGCGGCACCGGGTCCGGTATACTGCTGGCGTGGACCGCGACGTGGCGCTGGCGCTCAAACAGGAAGCGGCGGTCGACGCGGTCCTCATTCCCTCTCTGGAGCTGTACGACGAAACGAGCCCGCCGAAGGTGGCCATGTTCTCCCGCCTGGTCTCGACGGGAGACAGCCCTGCGGTGCTCTGGATCGACGGGGTGGGATTAGCGGGGGACGACGCACCCGGTATTCTCGCCCTGGGGCTGGTCGAAGACCCGGGCGTGCTACTGGCGCGGGCGGTGGACGCGCTGGTGGGATCGCTCGTCAGGGACGGCCCCGACACGGGCAAAAAGCCGCCCGGAAGCGACGGGCCGCGGAAGTTCCGACCCAAGCTCGTCTACCGGTCGGATGCGCTGAATCCGGAGAAGAAATATTCCGTCGCGGTGGTGCCCTTCTTCAACAAGACCGATCGGAAGTTCGCCGGCGAGATCATCGCCCTGCACATGATCAGGAACCTGATGGCGTTCCAGAACTTCGAGATCGTCGAGCCAGGAATCGTGCGGCAGGAGCTGCTCCGCTTCCGGATCATCATGACCGACGGCGTCTCGCTGCCCGAGACCGAGACGATCCTCAACGCGGTGAACGCCGAGCTGGTTCTCAACGGAGAGGTGCTGGACTACCGCGATTACCGGGGCCCTGACGGGGTTGCGAAGGTGGACTTCTCCGTTCTCTTCATCGAGCGGAGGACGCGGCAGGTCGTCTACAGCTCGTACAGCCAGAGTCAAGGAGACGACGGCGTCCTGCTTTTCGACTGGGGGCGGGTCAACACGGCCCACGCCATGGCGTCGCAGATGGCCAGGGCGATCGGGGAGAAAATGCTGCAGGCGGGCCAACGGGGCAGGTAGGGCGGGTCATCTCCGGAGCGGGCGCAGCGCATGCGCACGAGAACTCGGTGCGGAATCGCATCAGCGAGAGGTAGGGGCTCAATGAAAATACGCTCGGCGGGATGTGTGTCGGTGATCGGTATGGTGTGCTGTATCGCCCTGGGGGCGGCGTTCGCCTTCGCCCAGGATCTCCCGCTCGTGAAGGGGAAGAGAATCGTTGCGAGCGTCAATGGCGAGACGATTACCGCTGACGAGCTCGCCCAGGAGATTTCCGCCATAAAGAAAAAGGGTGCGTCAGGTGCCAAGATCGACAGGAAGACGGAGCTGGACGTGCTGCAGCGCTTGATCAACACGCGGCTGATCGTCCAGGAGGCCAGGAATATCGGTCTCGACAAGCTGCCCGAAAATACGATGATGGTCGACTCCTATGCAAAGGAAGCGCTCCGGGAAGAATTGGCCGAGAAGATCATGGGGGGTGCGAAGGTCAACGAGAGAGAGGTCGACAAGATCTACAAGGACGCCGTGCGGGAGTGGAAGGTCAGCGCAGTCCTCTGCGACAAGGAAGACGATGCGAAACGGTTCGAGGCGGAGCTAAAAACGGGCAAAAACTTTGTCGACCTGGCCAAGGCGTTCCAGGTCAGCGGACGCGCCAAGCAGATCGAAGAGGGCATCTATCTGAAGCCGAAGGTCATGGACCCGCAGTTTCGACAGGCTGTATCGAACATGGCGGTCGGGTCGACGAGTTCCATCGTCCGGACCGCATCGGGGTTCGCGGTTCTGAGGCTCGAGGACGTCCGATACGGCGAAAATCCCGAGGAACAAAGCAAGGCGCGACAGACGGTTCTGGAGCGGGCCAGGCAGGAGACGCTCAAGGCATACAACGAATCGCTCAAGACGAAATTTGTCACGGTGAAGCAGGACGTCCTGGACGGCGTGGACTACGAGGCGCCGAGCCCGGGCTTCGACGCTTTGCTGAAGGATACGAGAGCTGTCGCGGAGATCAAGGGGGACAAGCCGGTCACCGTGGGCGAACTCACGGAGCAGTTACGGTATCAATTCTATCACGGCCTGGATCGGGCGATCGAGCGAAAGCGGCTGAACGCGCGGAAGGGCACAACCCTCGACGGCATAATCCATCGGCGGCTCTTCAGGCGCGAGGCCCTGAGGCGGGGACTGGACAAGACCGACTCGTACCGGGCCAAGCTGAGAGAGTACGAAGCCGGCGTGCTGTTCGGGGCGTTCATCAAGAAGGTGATCCAGCCGGACATCAAGCTGACAGAAGCGGAGGTCAAAGCGTACTACGATGCCCACGCGAAGGAGTATTCGGCCCCCGCGATGATGAGGATTCGAAGTCTCGCATTCACGAAGCGGGGCGACGCCGAGAACGTCATCGAGAAGTTGAAGGAGGGTGCCGAATTTCAGTGGCTTGCGGCGCACGCGGAAGGGCAAGCGGACAGCAACGCCAAAGGCGTCTGGTCCTTCGACGGGAAGCCCGTCATGACCGAGGGTCTTCCGGACGGCATTCGAAAAGTCATCGCCGGGGCCAGGGCGGGGGACGTCCGGCTGCACGCGAGCGGCGACGGGTATTTTTACGCGCTGGCGATCCAGGATGTGATACCCTCGAAACCGCAGCCCTACGAGGAAGCTCGACAAACGGTGGCCCAGCGGGTTATGAACGATAAGGTCAAAAAGGCGGTCGAGGATTACGCCGGAAAGCTACGATCGGCATCGGACGTCAAGGTCTATCTCAAAGGCTAGCCCGCAGGATTCGCGAACACGACTCGCGAACCCTATAAGAATGACCAAAGACGGATACGGATGGCGGAAGGATATCGACAAAGCGTCGAGGGCTTCTCGGATGGTATCTTATCGGGCATGATAATGGATGAGGGTGCGGATGTGAAATTGGATCTCTCGCGTTTGAGACCACAGGTGATCCTCGCCGGCCTTCTATTGGTCGTGAGCGCGTTGCTCCTCTCCGGTTGTGTCGACGTGCAGACGACGCGTCCCCAGTTCGCGCAAAAGGATTGCCTCGACTGCCACAAGAAGTTCGCCGAGCAGTACTTCGGCATGAAGGACGTGCACCCGGTCGTCAAAGAGCGTAAATGCGACAGCTGCCATTTGCGGCACGGCCTGGTCCCCAAGCTGATCCTCAAGAAAGAGGGCAACGAAGTCTGCTACCAGTGTCACACCAAGGAAAAGCTCGGCTTGAACCGGAAGCACGTTCACAGCGTGCTCGCGCGCGGCAAGTGCACGGCCTGCCATAACCCGCACGCCTCCCAGGCGAGTCACTTGTTGAAAGCCGAGGGGGACGAGGCCTGCTTCCAGTGCCACACCAAGGCCGCTTACCGGAAGAAAGTGGTCCACAAGGCTGCGCCGGAGAAGGGATGCCTTGCCTGTCATTCCGCCCACAGCTCTGACGAGAAGAATCTCCTCGTCAAGCCTGAAGTTCCCCTGTGCGCCGGCTGCCATGACGTAAATCGCCCCCAATTCAAGAAGGCTCACGCGGAGTACCCCGTCAGTGCGGCGTCATCCTGTTCGGGGTGCCACAATCCCCATTCGTCTCTCCAGGCCAAGCTCCTGAAGACCAGTGCGCACAGCCCCATGGCCACGCTCCAGTGCGAGATGTGCCACAACCCCGCCGGATCTCCGAAGCCTTTCGAGACGGTGGATGACGCCAACAAACTCTGCTCCAATTGCCACGACCTGTCCGCCCTGCGAGCCGGCGGCAAGGTCGATCACGCGCCGTTCAAGGAGGGAATGTGTACCTCGTGTCACCAACCGCACGCGTCCGAGTTCCGAAAGCTCACGCTGGCGGACGGTAACCTGCTGTGCTTGGAGTGCCATAAAGCACAGGCTGCAACGGTGGTGGTGAAGCATCCCCCGATGGCCGGCGACAAGGGCTGCCAATCCTGCCACCAGCCCCATGCGGCCAAGTTCAAGGGCCTCATCAATCTGGAAGAGAGCGTGCTCTGCTACTCGTGCCACGCCAAGACCCAAGAGGCCCTCAAGGCCAAGGTTTCCCACGTGCCCTTCGTGCAGGGGGAATGCGGGACGTGCCACAACCCCCACGGGTCCAATATGAGCCACATGATCAAGGACCGGCTGGACAAGGTCTGCTACGCGTGCCATACGGATGCCGAGGCCAAGTTCCTCAAGACGTACACGCACAAACCCGTCGCGGACGCGCGGTGCGACGGTTGCCACGCGTCGCACGGGGCCGGCGAGAAGCAACTGCTCAAGGCGGTGGACGGAAAGCTCTGCGTCACATGTCATGCGGATTTCATGAAGGAAAGTCCTGGAGGCGTGAGCCACGCACCCTTTGCCGACGGCGCGTGTCTCACCTGCCATGACGCCCACGGGAGCAACGTCAAGGGAGTGATCTCGACCCCACTGGGACCGCTGTGTTCGTCGTGCCACGCCGACCTGGAAACCCAGGCGAAGCAGGCCAAGAGCACGCACCAGCCTGTCGCAGCCTCCGAATGCACGGCCTGCCACAACCCGCACAAAGCTAGGCTGCCGGGCCTCCTGGTGGCGAAGAGCCCCGATCTGTGCGTGACGTGTCACAAGAACTTGAAGAGCCGCATGGACAAGGAAAACGTCCATCAGCCCGCCGGTAGAGACTGTGCGCGCTGCCACAAACCGCATTTTTCGGCCCAGGACTCTTTGTTGGTGCAGGCGATCCAGCCGATGTGCACGGAATGCCACAATCCTCAGCGGGGGAATTTCGGGAAAGCCCACCTGAACATCGACCCGTCCGTGATGCAGTGCCAGAGCTGCCATGATCCGCACGCCTCGAAAGACCCGAAGTTCTTCAAGATCACGAGCCACGCACCCTTCGCTGCCAGGGCGTGCGACGACTGCCACATTCCATGAGGAGCGGAGGGGAACAAACCCCATCGGACGAGGACAACGCGCGGATCGCGAGGGGGACACCTGAATCGGGGGTGCATGTGACGCGGTCGGGTGCCGGGCCGTGCGGCTGAGAACGGAGAGGACAGCTCATGCGCGGACGAGTTGATTGGGTCTCGCTGACCCTCGTGGCTCTTGTGGCGCTTGGGGTTTCGACCGCCCATGCGCAGCAACAACACAAGTACAAGCTCAAGCCCGGGGCCGAGGGTACGCTGTGCTTGAGCTGCCATGCGGATTTCGCCGAGAAACTGAAGAGCAAGTTCGTCCATACTCCCGTGAAGACGGCGGAATGCACCGGGTGCCACAATCCCCACACGTCCAATCACGGGAAGCTCCTGTCGGCGTCCACGAAGACCATCTGCGCCACATGCCATGACCAGATCGTCCCCGCGAAGCCCGTCAGCACCCACCTGGTCGTCGTCGAAGGCAATTGCGTGAGGTGCCACGACCCGCACGCCTCCAACAACAAGGCCAACTTGCTCCAGGCCGGAAACGCCCTCTGTGCAGGCTGCCACAAAACGATAGCGGACGCCCTCGCCAAGATCAAATTCAAGCACAGCCCAGTGGAGGGCGGTTGCCTCAATTGCCACGACCCCCACGCGTCGGGAAAGTCGGCCCATCTGCTCAAGACCGCGATGCCCGGGCTCTGCCTCGATTGTCACAAGTCGGACAGTCCGAGCTTCCAGCGACAGCACCTGAATTATCCCGTCGCCAAAGCGAACTGCGTGTCGTGCCACAACCCGCACGGATCGAACACGGCCGGGATTCTCTTCGATACGGTCCACACCCCGGTGGCCAGCAAGCGATGCGCCCAGTGCCATGAAGCAGCGACATCCCCCGATCCATTCAAGACACGGCGACCGGGGTTCGAGCTGTGCCGCGGATGCCACAGCACCATGATGAACGAGACGTTCAGCAAGAACCGCATCCACTGGCCTCTCGTGGACCAGACCGGGTGCATGCACTGTCACGAACCTCACGCGTCCACGCAGAAGAAGCTGCTCAGAGCGGAAGAGGCGACTCTGTGCGGAACGTGCCATAAGGACACCATGGAGTGGCAGGCGCGGCTGGCCGAGAAACAGAAACAAGAGCGGGCCGCCCTGAAGGGAAGACCGGAGAAAGGAGTGTTCACACATCAGCCGGTCCAGGACGGCGCGTGCTCCACCTGCCACCTCGCGCACGCCTCGGACAACGATCACCTGATGTCACAGGCCTCAGTCGTCGAGGGTTGCGGGGCCTGTCACGATTGGCTGAAGCACACTTCGCATCCGATGGGCGAAAAATACGTCGACCCGAGGAACAAGAACCTCAGCCTGGACTGCCTGAGCTGCCACAGGGCGCATGGGACGGGATACCGGTACATGATGACTTTCCCTGCGACCACCGAGCTGTGTGTCCAGTGCCACGCGCAGTTCAAGAGGTGATGGGTATGGGCATGGCGAGACTCCTGGGGAGCGGTCTGATCGCTGCGTGTGTCGTCCTGATCTCCCTCGACGCGCTCGGCGCGGAGAGGGTGCGGCTGCGGCATGTCACCAGTATCTATTTCGATGAAAAGGGCGGCAGCGTCAAGAACCCGGAAGGCGTCGCGTGCAACGATGCGTCGACCCTCATCGTGGCGGACACGCGCAACGGCCGCCTCCTTCGGTACACGGTCGACAACAGGACCGTGAAGCCAGCCGGCGAGATCCGGGCGCCGCAGGTGTCCTACCCCATCCGGGTTCAGATGAACTCCAAGGGGGACATCTTCTCCCTGGACGGAAAGCAGCGGCGCATCGCCCGCTTCGGCGCCGGGGGGGAGTTCAAGGGCTACGTCAGCCCAGAGGGCGTTCCGTCCCCGACGGACTTCATCCCACGGAGTCTTAAAGTAGATCGGAACGACAACCTCTACATTCTGGACGTCTTCTCGGCCCGAGTGCTCGTGCTCGGAGCCGACGGGAAATTCCAGCGGCAATTGGCGTTTCCAAAGGAGTACGGCTTCTTCTCTGACCTCGCGGTGGACTTCAAGGGGTCGATCTTCCTGCTCGACTCCGTCAAGGCTATGGTGTTCGTCGCTGCGAAGGACGCGACAACCTTCACTGCGCTGACACAAGGTCTGCGGGCGCACTTGAGCTTTCCGACGTACCTCACCACGGACAGCCGCGGCGGCCTGTACGTCGTGGATGAAAACGGAGCCGGCGTCGTCCTCCTGGGCCAGGACGGGTCGTTCCTCGGGAGGCAGCTGGCGATGGGATGGAACGAAGGGCTTCTTTACTATCCGTCGCAGATGTGCTTGAACGACAAAGGGGATGTCTTCATCGCCGACCGGGGCAACAGCCGCGTTCAGGTGTTCTCCGTCGTGAGGTGAACCGGCGTGCGCGAGGATAGGAGTGGTTGATCATGAGTTGCTTGGCGCCGCACGAATCTTCCCGCGGACGGCGTCGCGGATCTTCTGCAGTGCGTTTTCCGCTTCGGGGAAAGCCTTCTGTTGGCCAACTGCAAGCTCTGCCTCCTTCTGATAGGTCCTCCGGACCTCGGCCATGACTGCATCCACAAGCCGTTGCACGACGTCGCCCTGCGCATAGTCGTTGACATACCGTTGCCCATAAACGGTCTTGGCGCGGTTATCCACGAACATGACCGAGGCCCGGCTCCTGCTTATCGGAACGAGGACGGCCGAGAATTCCACAAGGGTCCGCCCCCCGGTCTTGCTCAAGAACGTCAGGGCCAGCATGCTGAGCGGCCTTGGTTCCATGGCCAACAGGGTCTGATATTCCTGTCTCAGGAACCGCCCTGGCGCGTACCAGGGGTAACTCGCCTCCAGTTCGTTCAATAACCGTCTGAACTCCGCGGAGTGCGCTTTGCCGCCTAGGAAGAGCGCAAGAGCCGGGTCTCCAAGCCTCCCAGCTTCCAGCTGCTGTTCCCACGTTCTTCGCTGTTCCTGCAAAGACTTCTGCCCTGGCGCAGGGATCAGGTAGGACAAGAGGCTCTCACGGAACTCCGACAGGGCCTTGACGTTTGCCTCCATGACCGATGGACTGGCGATGGAGAACGGGGCGGAGAATTCGAGATAGAGATTGTCATCCGTGTTCAGAATGCCCCCCTGGCCGAACCGCTTCATCCCATCCGTGCCCATCACGTAATAGCTCAAGAGGTCCACCGCGGAGCCCATCATCACCCTTTGCAGATCAGCCGCGATGGCGGGGTGGGCGATCCGCCGCTCCAGATCAGACTCGTTGATGACGATGGGGGAGTTGCTTCCGATAAGTTCCGCGTCGTAGTGGGTCAGCCACAAGAGGGTGTATCTGAATTGGCCCTGAAACGTCCGGACGACGGACTGAAGATCCCGCGGTGTGAGTTCGTAGATCGGGAGCCATTGCGAAACGAAGCCGCCGGGGCGCAGGTGCTCTGCGACCAGCTGGAAATACTCCTTCGTGTACAAATACCCGGCGCCCCGGAACCAGGGATGGATCGGGTCGGCCGTGATGACATCGAACCGCTCCGTCGTGGTCATCAGGAAGTTCCGGCCGTCGTTAAAAATGATCTTGAGTTTCGGGTTGTCAAGGACGTTGTGATTGTACTCCGCGAAGGTCCTTGCGACACCAAGCACTCGTGGCTCAAGCTCCACGAGCGTGACGTGTTCGAGGCTCGGATGGATCGAAACCGCACCCAGTGTCATCCCGCTGCCCAGCCCCACCACGAGGGCCTTCTTGGGATCGTGGCTCAAAAGCATTGGCAGATGGCCGAGCGCGAGCTGCACCTGCTGGGCCTGGAGATGCGAAGAGGCCTCGACTCTTCCGTTGGTGAGAAAGGCGAGATCTCCGCCTTTGACACGTATGACGCTGGCGATCGACTCGATACCCTCTGCATAATAGAGGACGTCCGTGTTTTCCACTGCTTCCCGGACCATCTCGGGCGTGCGAAAGGCCTCCGGCTGATTGCTCCGGAAGATGGCGAAGTACTTCGTGTCCCAAATTCGCAGCGCATTCTGATTCAGGGCCAGGAAGACGAGGGCGGCGAAACTCACGCCCGCCAGCCCCCCGTTCAACCATCGGCTCTTCCGAAGGCTCGCGAGCACGAGCAGCCCGATGCCCACGTTCACGACCGTCAGCATCAGGAGCGATCGCTCTATTCCGAAGAGATAGATCAAGACAAAGCCGCTTACGCCAGCGCCCAGGATTGCGCCAGCGGTGTTGTAGGCAAGGACTTCCCCGACCCCTCTGCCGACGGCGTTCCGGTAGCGCGCCTGAACCTCGCCAACCAGCGGAAAGGCGGCTCCCATGAAAAATGCAGGGACGACCATGTACAAAAATGCGAGTGCGAAGCCGGACCATACCCTCGCCGCGAACGCGCTGATCCCCAATGGAAGAAAGACTCCTTGCAGGCGGATAGAGTTGGCCGGAATGTCCCGGAGGTACGTCGTGACGAGGAAGGCGGTGATCCCGATGGCGACCTGGACGATGCCGAACCACCAGATAAGCTTCGTGGCGCCCAATTCTCTCACCCTGAAGACTTTCACCAGGACCCCATACGCCCCGCTCCCCAGGGCGATACCGGTGAGGAAGGCGACCAGCATGACCGTGAATCCGTACACGCTGGCCCCGATGCCGATGGTAAGGATTCGCGTCCAGAGCACCTCGTAGCCCAAGGCGCAAAACCCGCTGAGGCCTATGCCCCAAAGGACAAGCTTGAATGAGAGGCTCCCCGGCGTCGGCTCCAACGCCTCAGCAATCGGCGTCCCAGTTTTCGTCACCCCCACTCTCGCACTCGCCCTCTCCCCTTCTCCGTGTCGCCGCCTCTCCCGATCAGGCTCCCCCTCTCCCCCTCTGCCCGTCTTCCGAACGCCGAGCATCGACGCGGCCGTCCCCTGCAGGAAGATACTGGCAAGGCCGATGAGCACGTTGGTAGCAATGGCGGCGCCGAGTACTGTGCTCACAGAATACAACCGTAACAACACAAAACCGGCCAACGCCGTACCGAAAACCGCGCCCAGGGTGTTGAATCCGTATAGAAACGCGAGATGGCTTCGAAGAGCCTCCGGTTGTCGCGAGACGAAACGTGACAGAACCGGCAGCGTTCCCCCCATCAGGGCCGTCGGCGCGATAAGGGCGAAAGCGGCGAACAGAACCCGAACTGCGGACAGATAGAACACGGAACTTTCGCTACCTTGGGCGAGGGCGATGTAAATCGTCGGGTACACTTTCATGAGCCCGGCGAAAGCGAATGCGAAAACGGCTATTCCCAGTTCGAGGAGGCCGTAGAGCAGAAGCGGTTTGCGGACGTGATCCGCATACCGGCCGACCGCGTAACCCCCTATGGCCAGACCGGCCATGAAGATGGAAAGGACGACGGTCACCGCGAGGTGGGACCCGCCGAAGATCAGTGTCAGCGAGCGAACCCAGACGATTTGGTAAATCAGGGCGGTCGCCCCGGACAGGAAGAACATCCAATAGATCAAGCCGAGGTAGAATGCGCTAGTCATTGCCCTCCGCACTCTCCGTGGATGTTTCGGGGGCGCGCCGGTGCCGCTGCAGCGGTGTCGCATCGGGGCGGGTGAATCCTAAGAAAGAAAGGCCGGGAATTCAAGTCCGTAAAAAAAGGAGGGCTGGCGGATGCCAGCCCTCCTTTGGGTCTGCCGAGGGCATAACCTCGGCGGCCGTCATGCTGCTAATCTTTTGCGTGGCACTTGTTGCAGAGCACTCTCTGGTAGGTTGCGAACTTCGTCGGTTCGCGATCGTAATATCCGGCCTTTGCCTCATCGGTCGTGCGTCCCCGCTCTGTGGTCTGATAGACGCCGGCCTTGGTCATGAACTCGTTTTCCATGTTCCAGCGAAGCATTTCCGGAAAGTCGGAAGCGTGGGCCCGGTGGCAGGAAAGGCACGACACCTTGTCGCTAGTCCCGGGGCCGTTTAGGTACGTATCGTCGTTCTTCGCATGGCTCTGCAGCGTGGCGATGTCGCCCGTGTTCTCGACGAATGGCACCAGCGAGAGGAACGCCTTGTCCGGGGTGCCACTCAGATCGCCCGACTTGACGTACGCATTGTAATTGTCGGCAACGGCGGAGCCGAGGGACTGATCGATCGGGTGGACGTAGTTGCCGCTGGAGTGCATCTTCGGGTGGCAGGTCGCACACCAGAAGCCCCAGGTGTTGATGCCGTCACCACCGTAGGCAACGCGCGTTTGCGTTGTCGCTTCGGTTCGGTTATAGGTGGATGGGGCCACGGCGATCGCCACGCCGTTGAACGTGACGCCTTGAGAGGAGTCGCCCACTCCGCGGAGGATGCGGTACACACCGACGGCCTCGCCGGCCTTCGGGATCACGCTATTGTTGTACGAACCGGATGCAATGATCGGGGCGTAGCTGGCGCCGGCTTTGGCAACCGGTCTGACGTAGCTCCCGTCAGAGAGGCGGCGAGCCGTTCCATGCGGGTCGTGGCAGCTCTCGCACCCGAGGTCCGCCGACGAAAACGTTCCACCCGGAGCGGTAGCATTCGTCGGGTCTACGTCGTACCCTTTATCGGGGGCAACGATGTTGTGCCCATGCGTTGCGCCCGCTTCTGTCGTCGCCGTACCCCGAACCGCGAACGTATACGTCTTCTTCAGCCAGCCGAAATCGCCGCCCGGGGTCCGCTGCTTGGGCGGAATACCGGCGGGCATGTCTGTGTCTGCGGTACTGATGTGATAGCTCGAAGGACCTGTGTCGCCCGCGTGCTCGTGACAGGATAAGCATGTGGAGCTCGGGCTCGCTTCGACGAGCAGCATGGACCCGCCGGCCTTTGGGCTGTGCATGCTGTGGCAGCCACTACACTCGGCCACACCGCCCGAGTGGAAGGCGTAGGCCAATCCGCCCAACGCCAACGTGAACAGAATCGCTGCGAAAATTACCAAGCCAAGTTTCAGACCTCTCATAAAAAGCCCCCCCTGTGTTCTGAGGTTGTGGTTGACACCCTGGCACCTCTTCTTTTCTCCGACCACCTCTCTTTCCGTTCCATGCGATTCCATGGCATCGTCCTCCCCGGTCCATCAACGGGAGTCCCGTCGCAGGACGGGTTGCGCGTCAGTTGTAATTCAACGCGTAGACGCTCACGCCGCGCCTTCCCGTCTGCGTGACGTAGATCCTATCGCGGTTGTCAATGGCGATGTCGTTCGGAAACATGAGATCGTCACGCTTGTGGCCCCGTATGCCAAACTGTGTTGTGAAATTGAAGTTCTTGTCGAAGACCAGCACCGACCCCTTCAGCCTGTCGACGACCAGATAGTTTCCCTTGCTGTCCCTTACGATTCCTGCGGCGATATTGAAGCGTCCCGGCGCGCCACCGGGCCTGCCGAACCATGTGACCGCCCCATCAGGGGACATGATGTAGGCTCGGAATAGCGCCGGGACGGTGATGGCGACGTTTCCTCCCGCATCTACAGAAAAACCGCTGATTTCAACGCTGCCCCGGTCCTTTTCCTCGAGCTCGAAGAGAGGAATCAGGTCGTAGCCGTTCTTGAAGTTCCCCTCGCTATCGGCAATCACGAACTTCATCCCCATCAGCGAGGCCAGGTAAAAACTGCCCTGCTGGTAGATCATGCGATTGGGGCTGAAATCCCTAAACTCTGCCGGAAGACCCTTGACCTCAATTGTCGACTTCGGCTCGCCCCGATAATTGCAGCGGACGATGGCGCTTCGGGAGTCTCGATAGGTGAGCAGGAGAATGTCGCCTTCCCGATCGATCGCAACGTCCACAATCTGGCCGAGATCCAGATCGTCACCGAACCGAAAGATCTCCATGCCCGTTTCGTTGAAAACCCTTACGGTATTCTGGTAAAGGACGTAGACCTCGTTTCTCTCTCTATCCGAAACCACCCTTGAGAAGTTGTCGCGGATGGGGCCAGTGAAGCCAGCCAGAGTGTACAGAAACCCACCGCGCACTCGTTGTGGTGATCCCGCCTGGGCGGAAATCGGGCCGGATAGAACAACCACAAGGACAGCCAGAAGCACCTTCGCACCGAGCGCACTTTTCATGGCGACTTATTCCTGAGCAAGCTTCGTTCCTACGGCGTGATTTTCAGTGACTTATGGGTTTCGTTGTTGTGTTGGAAAAAGTGTTTATTTTTCAATAAGTTAAAATATACATGAAGACGAACATGTTTCGGAAGGATTGTTCGGCGTGTGGAGCATGGCTCGGTTGAGTGGGATTTCTCGCAGTGGGGTGCGTGTTCTTGCACAGCTCAACCCTTCTGGTTGGGCTTCAACCGCTCAAGTGCCGCCGCGTCACCCTGGCCTCCGGGCGAGCCCTCCGTTTCGACGAGAACCCCCAGAACAATAAGCGAATTTCTCGCAGAACGTCGGGGCCCTGACGTAACCCATTCGTCCGCCTCTGTTCTTGGAACACGGATTGACACCTGAGCAATCCCGAACCATATAAGCAACACTTTGCCCACATTCGCCTCCTGGCTCTTTCGGGGGGAGCTTGGTCGGTGCGTCCCGTGGTTCGCCGTTCCTGCGGTTCAAGAATGCTCTGTGGTATGAAGATTGCCTCCACTTTTGGTGTCCCCCTGTTGGCCTGTTGGCTGGAGCGCGGAGCTGAGAACCCCTCGGCAGGAGCGAGACTCGCGTATGGCCAGGCTGCTGATCGCGGAAGACGATCACCTCATGCGTTGGTCGTTGGAAACCATCCTGGGAAAGGATGGCCACACGGTTGACGCCGTGGCTTCCGGTGAGGCGGCCATCGCCGCGGCGATGAACGACGAATACCAAGTGGTCATCACGGATTATACACTGCCGAAGACCGACGGGCTTCAAGTGCTTTGGCGGGTCAAGGCGCGGAACCCCCAAACCCACGTGATCGTCATGACGGGTGAGTCGACGCCGGAACTGGAGAAGCTCGCTCGGGACATGGGGGCGTTCGACTTCCTTGAAAAGCCGTTCCCGTTGGCCGTGCTCAAGAAGGCGGTAGAGCGCGCGCTCGCGACGCCGGAGCACAGGAGAGGTCCGCGGGGGTGCTGTGGCCAGTGTCTGTGGCAACAACCGTGCGCACGATGGGCCATGCAGGACCCGGCCAGAGTCAGCTAGCCGCCCCGCCGTTTAACTTCGTAAGTAACTAAGCTCAAAGAAACCAAGTGTCCGTCTGATTCGGGCGTCTCGCGCAGTTCCGTTCTTGCGGCTTGCACCCTGCCTGACGAATACCGACAGTTGTGTGACCACGCGGACGGTTCTTTTGCCGCGCCTGGCTCTCCCCGTGGTGCACGGACGAGCACGGTCACCACGCCATCCTACGAAAGACAGATGCTGCTCTCGATGGAGGCGCGCTTCCGGCCGACGAGAAAACCGAGCCGGCCTTGGTCTCTCGCCGGAGCCGTGGTATAGTTCCGTCGTTCGATGATCGCTGTCACCGAAATCGCTCGCAAAGAATTCGAGCAGGAACGGGCTCGGCAGGGGCGGCCGAGCCTCGGCATTCGGATCAGCTTCCTCTACGGGTGCGGGGGTGCTGGCTTCCGCGTGGCCTTTTCCGACGAGTTTGCGGATTCGCAAGTGCTCCACGAGGTCGCGGGAGTCCGGATCGGGTTGGACAGGCAGAGCCGAGACGCCCTGCGCGGGGCAGTGATCGACTGGGAGGCGGGTCCGGGAGGAGGATTCTTTTTGCGGCACCCGGATGCCGCCCTGGTGGAGTTCTGTTAGGCTGCTGAAAAAGGCCCATCTGCTGCACCCATCTCGCGATGGGTAGCCGGCTCGCCTCGCCACTCGCTGCGGCGTACCTCCAGTACGCCTCACTCGGGCTGCGGCGCTCCGCCTTGCATCTGGACCTTTTTGATCAGCCTGGACAATAACGAGTTTTTCGGCACCCTTCTGAGGCATCGTGACAATTGTGCGTCTTGTGTGTTTTGTGGCCAAACGTTTCGGATGAACCAGTAAGACAACGAGGAGGAGCACGATGAAGGCGTTAGTCAAGGAGAAACCCGTCCGCGGCGCCACGCTCACGGACCGTCCCATCCCGAAGTTCGGTGACGACGATCTTCTGGTCAAGGTCCACGCCGCGGCGGTGTGCGGCACGGACATCCACATCTATCAGTGGAACGAGTATGCCGCCTCGCGGATCAAGCTTCCTCTCCTCTTCGGACACGAATATGCCGCCGACGTGGTGGAGGTGGGGAAGAACGTGGGCCACTTCAAGCCGGGGGACCGGGTGGCCGCCGAGACCCACATCCCCTGCGGGCACTGCTTCCAGTGCACCACCGGACTCCAGCACGTCTGCCGGGACATGAAGATCGTGGGCGTCCACACGGACGGGGCCTTCTCGGAATACTCGGTCCTGCCGGCAGTGTGCGCGTGGAAGCTGGACCCGGCCATCTCCTATGAAATCGGCTCGACCATGGAGCCGTTCGGGATCGGGGTGCACGCCGTTTCAAAAACCAAGCCGGCCGGGAAGAAGGTGATGGTCTACGGCTGCGGGCCGATCGGAATATACGCGCAGATGGTGGCGAAATTCAGCGGCGCCGAATGCGTCATCGGTGTGGACGTGTCGAAGGAGCGGCTGGCGCTCGCCAAGAAGATGGGCACCGATGTCGTGCTGAACGCCAAGGAGGTCTCGGTCGTCGACGAGGTCAACAAGATCACCAAGGGTTTTGGCGTCGACATCGTGATCGAGCTCACGGGCAACAAGAGCGTGGTCAACGACGCCAGCAAGCCCCTGCGCCGCGGCGGCGACATGGTCCTGGTCGGCCTGTACTCCGGCGCGGTGGAGTGGGACCTGGTGAACAATGTGATCTACAAGGAAGCCAACGTGTACGGGGTCACCGGCCGGATCATGTGGGACAGCTGGTGGACGGCCCAGGGGATCCTGCTCTCGGGCAAGGTGGACGTGACGCCGGTGATTACCCATTACTTCGGCCTCAGCGAGTACGATCAGGCGATCCAGACGGCCGAATCCGCGACCGGCGGGAAAGTCGTGTTCAAATTCTAGCCGGAGGTGAGACACGGTGAAGCTCACGGGGAAGGCAGCACTTGTCACCGGTGGCGGCACGGGCATGGGTCGGGCGATCACCCTGAAGTTCGCCGCCGAGGGCGCGAATGTCACCATCAACTACTCCCGCCGTGCGAAAGAAGCGGAAGAGACCATCGAGGCAGCGCGGCAGCTCGGAGTGCGGGCCTTCGCCATGAAGGCCGACGTCTCGGTCGAGGCCGAGGCGATCCACCTGGTAGAAGAGACGGTGAAACAGTTCGGGCGCCTGGACGTGCTTGTGAACAACGCTGGGTGGAGTACGGTGGTCCCGCACCGGAAACTGGAGGGACTCACCGAGGAGATTCTGGAGCGGACGTGGCGGACCAATGTGAAGGGGCCGATCTACGTCACCCGCGCGGCCATTCCCCACATGCTGAAAGCGGGAGGCGGCTCCATCGTCAACACCACCTCCGTTGCCGCTTTCCAAGGGGCGGGCAGCTCGATCATCTATGGCGCGTCCAAAGCGGCATTGGGGGCGATCACGAAATCGTTGGCTCGCGCCTTCGGGAAGGACAACATCCGCGTGAATGCCATCGCCCCGGGTTTTGTGGACACCGGGTTCGTGGACTGGCCTACCGGGGCGAAGGAGAAAGCTGTCGCAGGAAGTCCGATGGGCCGGATTCCGACGGTGGACGATGCCGCCAACGCCGTCCTGTACCTCGCGTGCGACGCCACGGGGGTGACTGCTCAGACCATTTTTATCGACTGCGGGGTGACGGCTCTTCTGCCGGTGGGGTAGATGCAAGTCCTCAGAAAATCTCCCCAATGGCGACACGCGGCCCGCGTGCGGCCATTGGGGAGAATATCCTCTAGCAAAATAGTCCATAGAAGACCAATTAAATCCTCATAAATATTTATAAAAAAAGGGCTTGACGGATCGATAGGGTTGTTGCATATTGTGTTCGTCGCGGTCAGACCACCTGGCCATCTCACCACGAATCTGATCCTCAGACTCCTCTTTGTGGCGGCCGTCGAAAGACAGCCAGGAACGTCCAAGCGGTTCTCGGTAGTTAGGGACGGATACCCCGCGGAGGCTCCCTGTGGAATCGGTGAGTCGCAAAGAGTTCCAGGCGATTCGGAAGACGCGGGTCTCCGAAGAGATCATCGGCCAGGTCCGTGATCTCATCACCTCCGGTCGGCTCAAGATCGGTGACCGACTGCCAGCGGAACGGGAGCTCGCCACGATCCTTCAGGTCGGACGCTCCACCGTCCGAGAGGCCATTCGCGCCCTGGAATCCCTCGGCATTCTCCAGGCTCGCCCGGGGGAGGGGACCTTCCTGGTCGCCAACCCTGCCGAACAAAGACCCGACCCCATCACGGCCAACGCATTCAGATCCTGGGAAAATCAGCGGAAGCTCTTCGAAGTCCGGATGGTCATCGAGCCGGACCTTGCGGCGCTGGCCGCACGCCGTGCCTCCTCCGAACAGATCTCGAAGATGCGAGAGATCCTACAGGACCAGGAGACGTCCGTCAAACAAGGGGAGATCGGCATCAAGGCGGACACCGGCTTCCATTTCCTGCTGGCGGAGGCCGCGCGGAACGAAATTCTGCTCCGCATCATGGACAGCCTGATGAACCTCCTCCATGAAACCCGTGAGGCCTCCCTGCACACCAGCGGCCGCTCCGTCAGTTCCCTTAAACAGCACAAAGCAATCCTCCGCGCCATCGAAGCCCGCGATCCAGCGGCCGCCGAGCGGCGCATGCGGGAACACATCACGGGGATGGAAAAGCTCGTCTTCGCCACGCAGGGCTTCACGGACGCATCCGCCGATGACGCCGCGAAGCCCACTTCAACATCCCGAGCGGAGATCTCTTCGTGAGCGACGCGACACCGGAAGAGTACAAGCTGAAAGTGGCCGAGGCGTTTCTGGAGGACGTGGGCAAAGGGTTTGCCCGTGTGGACGCCGACGACCTGATCAAGTTGCACGCCGCTCCGGGCGACGTGCTCCTGATCACGGGGCGCCGCTCCACGGTCGCTCGCGCGGTGCAAGCCCCGCCGAGCCACTGCGGCCAGTACCTGATCATGATGGACGGAAACACCCGCAACAATGCGCAGGCCGGCGTGGACGAATACGTCAGCGTGAAGAAGGTCCCGTTCAAGGCTGCCAACTCGGTGCTGCTGTCCCCGGTCCAGGCCAACCAAAGTGTTCCTACCGAAGAGGAGATCCCGCACGTCCGGCAGCTCCTGCTCGGGCTTCCCGTGACCATCGGGGACAACCTCCAGATCACCTTCCTCGGGGCCCGGCCGCGGTCCTACACGGTGGACGGGACCAACCCGCGCGGGGCGGTTCTCATTTCCAGCGACACCGCCATTGCCTTCCGGGCTCCGGAAATCTCGGCCGAGCGGGCGTACCGCGTCTCCTACGAGGACATCGGCGGGCTGGATCGCGAGGTGGCGCTGGTCCGCGAGATGGTCGAGCTCCCGTTGAAGTTCCCGCAGCTCTTCGGCCTGCTCGGCATCGATCCGCCGAAGGGCGTGCTGCTCACCGGACCACCCGGCACCGGGAAGACCCTCATCGCGCGAGCCGTCTCCAACGAGGTCCGGGCGCACTTCATCCACGTGAACGGCCCCGAGGTCATCCACAAGTTCTACGGCGAGAGCGAGGCGAAGCTCCGCCAGGTCTTCGAAGAGGCTCGGCGGAACGCCCCCAGCATCATCTTCCTGGACGAGATCGACGCACTGGCCCCCAAGCGTGCGGCCGTCGTGGGGGATCTGGAGAAGCGCGTGGTCGCGCAGCTTCTGGCCCTCATGGACGGGCTGGTGGAACGGGGCGAAGTCATGGTCATCGGGGCCACCAACATGCCGGACCTGGTGGATATGGCCCTCCGGCGGCCCGGCCGGTTCGACCGCGAGATCACCATCGGCGTGCCCGGCCGCGACGGGCGGCGGCAGATCCTGGGCATCCACTCGCGTCGGATGCCGCTGGCGTCCGACGTGGACCTGGATCAGCTGGCGGGCATCACCCACGGCTTCGTGGGCGCCGACCTGGCCGTCCTGTGCAAGGAGGCCGGGATGGTCGCGCTGCGGCGTCTCCTCCCGCACGTGCGATTCGAGGTGGACGGAAAGCCCCAGCTGGACGGCGCCAAAGTCCAGATCCTTCTGGACGATTTCATGGCTGCGTTCAAGGTGGTCACGCCGACATCCACCCGCGAATTTCTGGCCGAGCGGCCGCGGGTCACCCTGAAGGACGTGGGCGGCCTCGCCGAGACGAAGCGGACCCTGCTCTCCATCGTCCAGCTCTTCCGCGAGGGCGGCGCCCTCGTCGGCCACACGCGGTTCAGCCCGCCAAAAGGCATCCTGCTCACCGGCCCGTCCGGGACCGGAAAGACGATGCTGGCGCGGTCCCTGGCCGGCGAGATGGGTTTGACCCTGATAACGGTGGACCAGCCGAGCCTGATCTCGAAGTGGGTCGGCGAATCGGAGAAGGGCCTGCGCGAGGTCTTCAAGCGGGCCAAGCAGGCATCGCCGTGCATCCTCTTCTTCGACGAGATCGAAACGCTGGTACCGGCCCGATCGGCGCACGAGGCGGGGGGTCTCTTCTCTCGGTTGGTCAGCCAACTCTTCCGCGAGCTGGACGAGCTACACGGCTCCCTCGGCGTCGTCGTCCTCGGCGCGACGAATCGGCCCGACATGATGGAGCCGGCGCTGTTGCGGGCCGGCCGGTTCGACTATGTTCTGGAGTTGCCGCTTCCGACGCGGGACGAGCGACGAGAGATCCTGGCCCTCCAGACCGAGGGCCTGCCGCTCACCGAGGACGTCAACCTCGGCGAGTTGGCGGACGCCACCGGCGGATGGACGGGTGCCGACCTGGAGCTGATCTGCAAGAAGGCGGCGATCCTGGCGTTGGAGGAGCATCGCGCGCGGCCGTCCGAGAGCTTCCGCGTCACTGCGCGGCACCTCGCGGACGCCCGGGCGCAGGTGAAAACCATGAAATAGTCCCGCACCCTGTGCGGGACGGGCCGAAGGGAGGTGAGGGAACACTCGCGGCGTGACGCGAGGCTTTGTGAGCGGAACGATAAACCAAAGCCTGTCAAGGAGGGACTCATGGCAAGCATCAAACAGTTCACGGTGTGGGTTCGAGGCGTCATCCAGGACAAGGAAGGACGCGATATCTCGAATGGGATTGCGGCTGCAGGCATCTACGAGGGGAAGTTCACCCAGGCGTTCGACAATTACGTGGACCTGCCGGATCGCGTGAACGTGCCCCTGCGGAAGTACGCCCGGATCAGCGACGAGGAGATCGAAGAGCGGTACGAGTACGAGAACGAGCATCCGGAGTGCGTCATTGTCGCGGACGCCACCATCGTGAAGGGGATCAACGTCCTCCGCGGGATGCCGAAAGGCGGCACCCTGGTGGTCAACACCGACAAGACGCCCGAAGAAATCCTGAAGTTCATCCCCAACAAGGAGTTGCTGAAGCAGATCGTGTGCGTGGATGCCAACAAGATCTGCGGCAACCGGACGGTGGACTTCTCCGGCTCCGAAGGCGGCATTGACTCGGTCGGCCTCGGAGACGGCGTTGCGGCTCCCATCCTGGGCGCGTTCGTGAAGGCGACAGGGGCGGTGAAGCTCGAGAGTCTTTCCAACGTGGTGAAGAACAAGGACGCCATGTACAAGGGACACGATCAGGCCGCGATCAAGGCCCTGTAACCACTACGTCCATTTTCAAGGAGGATATACGATGCCGCACTTCAAGATCCCGAAGGAAAAAGAGGTGCCCCTCGGCTGCATCACACCGGCGCCGGTCGGCGAGCAGCCCATGATGATCACGGGCAACTGGCGGATCTATCGGCCGGTGCTGGATCCCGAGAAGTGCAACCTGTGCATGAGCTGCATCATCTTCTGCCCGGATGCCTGCTGGCAGTTGAACGAGGAAGAGGACGAGCCGGTGTGGAACGCCAAGTATTGTAAGGGTTGCGCGATCTGCGTCCGGGAGTGCACCTCGGGCGCACTGAGCAACGAGTACGAGCTGAATTTCCAAGACGGCGTGGTCCGACTCGAGAAACCGTTCTAAGGAGGGAGTCCCCATGGCGAAAGAGATGACATTGAGCGGATGCGCCTCTTCGGCCCAGGCGGCCAAGCTGGCCAAGGTCGAGGTGATCTGCTCGTATCCCATTCGGCCGTATACCGCGATCATGATGGAACTGGCCAAGATGGTGGCCAACGGCGAACTGGACGCCGAGTTCATCCACGGCGAGGGCGAGCACGCCCAGTTGTCCGTGGTGATGGGCGCCTGCGCGGCCGGCGCGCGGGCCCTCACCGGCAGCTCCGGCGTGGGCGTGACGTACGCGATGGAGACCTATTCCCCCATCGCCGGCGGCCGCCTCCCGCTGCAGATGATGATCGCCGACCGCGCCCTGGACCCGCCGGGCGACTTCGGGTCCGAGCAGACCGACGCCATGTCCACCCGTGACCAGGGCTGGCTGCTGGGCTGGGCGGAGAACCCGCAGGAGGCGTTCGACAACAGCCTCATCAACTACCGCGTGGGCGAGGACCACCGGGTGCTGCTGCCCCAGATGGTCTGCCAGGACGGGTACTTCGTCTCCCACATCCCGGGGAAATGCATCATCCCCGACCAGAGCCAGGTGGACGAGTTCCTTCCCCCGTACAAGCTGCCCCACCCGCTGGATCCGAAGCGCCCCATCTCGCACGGGCCGCAGATCCGGCCGGATCAGGGCACGATCATGGACCTGCAGCGCGCGGAGGCCATGCTGGACGCCCCCAAAGTCATCCGGGAAGCCATCGAGGACTTCAACCGGATCTTCGGGCGCAAGTATTCTCCGTTCGTGGAAGAGTTCATGACCGACGGCGCCGAGATGGTGTTCTTCATGCAAGGCGCCCACGCCATGACGGCCCGCCATGCCGTCCGACACCTCCGGCAGCAGGGTGCGAAGGTCGGGTTGGTGAAGCTGCGCTTTGTCCGGCCGTGGCCGACCGATGACGTCGCCAACATCCTGTCGAAGTTTAAGGCTGTCGGCGTGATCGAGACCAGCACGTCCTACGGCGGCGCCATGAAGGGCGGGAACCTGTTGCACGAGGTCCGCGCGTCCCTGTACGACTGCCCGCAGCGGCCGCTGACGACTTCTTTCATGGCCGGCCTGGGCGGCGAGATGGTGCCGCTCAAGGAGTTCTACTGGATGGCCGAGGTCATGAATGCCGGTCTGAAG
>Ga0316630_10000070_pt1 | contig 22995 bp, 32 predicted proteins | sample OWC_May_M1_C1_D6_FD_207658 | JGI IMG/M metagenome (GOLD analysis project Ga0316630, IMG submission 207658) | Wetland soil microbial communities from Old Woman Creek delta, Ohio, United States - OWC_May_M1_C1_D6_A | ecosystem: Environmental > Terrestrial > Soil > Wetlands | place: USA: Ohio...
ATCCGCTGTATTTTCCTACGATTCCGTTATGAGCGATAAAGCACTTGTCAATCTCGTTGAAATGGAGATTCTCTTCGCTTATGCTCCCGTCCGTAGCTTGCCTAGAATGGATTGATATCACCTTCGCTTTCTTGATATTGTCATAGACCCACTGAAACACATTTTGATAGTCATTCAATTCCTTCTTGACCTCTATTTTATTGTCATATCTCACAATCAAGGCACTGATTCCGTGGGGCTCTTCCGATATTCTCGTCTCCTGAGCCCTGATAACTTTTTCAATCAGTTTGTCTTGGCTGTTGTTTGCCTTTATGGCTAATGTTAGTTTACACATTTTTTTGGATTATTTTAATTGTTAATTAGTAATACTTCTGGGCTGTCCTCGACCCTGACCGCCCGTTCCACGATTAAGCTGTCTTCCTCTTCCGGCTCTATCTCTACGTCATATTTTTTCGTTAGGTATAGTCCAGTATGATTCAGGAAATACTTAATGATTCTCGTGGTAAAAATCACATAGCTCCTTAGCTTTTCCGGTCTGTTAGCCGGATAGACCCTGAACTCGATTGTCCCGTGTTTCCGGAAAGCCGGTTTGAAATTGACTGCCTTGTACCTGTCCGAATATCCGTGTCTTCCGAAAGCTAGCTCTTCTAGGTCTGTATTGACCGAGCACCACCTCGAATGGGCTCTGAGAGCATATTCGGTTGGGAATTTTAGCGAAAATCTTTTTACAAAGAAATCGTGAAATTCCAACGACCAACAATCGACAGGTGTCTTCGGCTTAAAGCTGACGTGAACGTGAAATCCTTGCGTCTGATTCCAGTGAAATTCTTTTTTCTGCCTATACTTTTCAATCAGGTTGAAGATTCTCTGTACTTTCAGGCGTCCGTTCCTATCCCACGTTATCGGTCTTGAAACGAATTCCACCGCATAGAGCGGAACGTCTGCCGAATGGTGCTTCCTTATAGTGGCTGTACCGGAGCACAAACTTGTACTCGCATCACCCTTGATTGACCCGTATCGTCCGAGTTCTCGGCTAAGCTCTTGGGAGAACTCTGCCTCGACCTCGAATCCAATTTTGTCTATTTTGGGTTTCATATTATTGTACTTCGAAATTAAGATATCCTTTCACGGAATAGTTTTTCAGGTATTCTTCGTAATACTTTTTCAGGAATGAAATTATATTGTTTACACCCTGAGAAACAACCGCTAACGGGATATGATTATCTACCGGAACACAACCTTTGCCTCCGCAGGTACGAATGAAGGCGATATTAAACGTTCGTCCTCCGTTCGAATAGAGCGGTGTACCATAGTTATCTACTAAATTGAAATCATATAGTAAATCTCGGTACGCTTGGGAATCCGTTATCTCCGGAACGTAATAGAATTTAAGTCCTTTCCAAGATTGGGATTCCTTAATCTCGGTAGCTTGCTCCTTGAAAAGCTTTTCCAAAGATTCGTCTACCTCGAAGGATAGAAATGTTTTTCCGTCCTTCCTAGTTATCTCTAACGAAATTTTCTTTTTGTTTTCCATAGTTTTTTGTAATTTTTTTTGGATTATTTTTTGGCGACCTTTTTGTCCTCCATCTCTACCCTAGCACAATCAAAGAACCTTGTCAACACCCTTGTCAAGAAATCACGAAATCAGGTTCAAAAACACCACTTATACACATCTTGAAAAATCAGAATCAAAAATTAAAAAACAAAAAAAAACAGAAAAATAAATCCCTGTTTTTTGTCAAAAAAATCAACAACTTCCGGCAACTTTTTTCTGTCTTCTTTTTTTCTTTTTAATGCTTACTTACTAGACCCCTTATGTAGCTTAAAAGGTCTTCCACCCGATTAGTTAATCAGGTTAAGACCTTAAAAATACTAGACCCCTTTTCACGTTTTCGAGCCGTGAACAGCCCAGCTTTTCTTAGGTTAATAGGACTTGAAACAAAAACATTTTTTGCCGAAAAATACGGGAATGACAACAAGCGTATTTTTTCTTTTTTATCGCTCCTATTATTTAACTTCCAGCGATATCTTGAATCAAGGGGAATGATAGAGCTTTTTAATCCTTGACCAGCTCCCAAGAAACCCTGAATCAAAAAACAAAAACCGCTAGCTAAAAGCTAACGGAATTTGAAGAATGAGGAAAGGTTATCCTCGGTATTCTAATTATTAAAATGGCGTGAATAACCTTTTTCATTCTTATTCAATCTTAAATCAATCAAGGATACCTGTCAAGCCCTGGGCAGCCCGGGAAACGCTTGACAACAGAGCTTGCTAAAATTATGATTAAATAATCGATATGTACTTATGGGAAAGAATAATTTTTTCAATCAGGAATTCAACGCAATTCAGGTACTAAAAACCACAATTCTTTTTTGCGGTTTTTTTTTACTCATTTATTTCGGGAATAAGATTCTCTGGTACTTACAGCAAATCTTAATCGGGATTCTTGGCTTATGAAAATAGGGAAATTCGAGATAATATATCTTACAACCGGAATAGAATCGGCTAGTCCGGATTCTAAGATAGCAATCGGTTTTGCCTTCCGGAGATTATATTTTACAGCTTGGCTCAGGATAAGACCTGAATTCTTCCGGCACTTGATATTCGGATATCACCTTGAAACAAAAAGATTCTTAATCGGCATATCTAATTAAAATTATGATTATTATCAAATGCGATATATGCGAGAATACAATCAATCAGAATGAAGAGAACGGCAAGCTAATCTACATAGAAAAGACCTTCCAGCTAATCAAGAATAAGCAGGAGCCGGGATTCCGGCAAGTTGAAATGATATTCTGTAAAGATTGTATAAGAGAAATGAGAGCATATCTACATACGCAAAGAGAATCAAAAAAGGATAGTAATAAATAGCTTGAAATTAAGTCATAGTAGCAAGGAGGCAGTTTTAGGCAAAAACATAATCAAATTCGCTTGGAACAATAGCGATTGATTCGAGGGAAGACAACGATTATGTCTTTCCTTAAAATTCCGGCAAAGAAGAATAGTATAATTATTATCTTAAAAGCATATTAAATCATATGGGAGTAAATCAATACGATAAAACACTAACACCAAGACAGATATTATTCCTTAAAAACTATCTAGACCCCAAATCAAAAACCTTCTCTAATGCGAAACAATCAGCTCTTAAAGCAGGATTCGGCAAGGAATACTCAGAAGTAATAGCAAGTATCGAGAATGAATGGTTATCGGAAAGTATAAAGCACGAAGACCTGTTAAAGAAAGCTGAGCGTAATATAGACAATTTTTTAAGCGACCCAGAAGACAAACGAATACAAGCTGATATCACCAAATTCGTTGCTGAAAGGATAGGAAAAGAGAAATTCTCGACCAAATCAGAGGTTGAACACACCGGCAATATCGACCTTATGCTCAAACTAGACCCAGAAGAGGAGGCATTATTACAGAAAATCGTGGAGAAGAGAAAGGGAAAATAGAGCTAAAAAATGCGATTTGCTAGCTAGGGAGTAAAGAATCAGCCGACCGGCAGGAAAGCCCTTGAAAATATCGCTTTAATAGCACCCAGAATAGCACCAGAGCCCCTTGAAACGCCTTTCCGTGTCTTTGTACATCTTGATTAAAAAGAGCACGATAAAAAGAAGAGAAGATTCTTGAAAGAGATTGAAAGGGAATCGAATGGGGGTGTAAGCCATTTTCCAAGACACTCCCCCGCACCTAGTGAATATAGTATCCTGCCCCTGTAAAAACCTGATTATTTCTAGCCTTACCTGATTAACTATGAAAACAACGATGGACGAGGTAATAGTCTGGTTCTTAGGGGGGGTGGCACTTTTTGAAATAGGTACTATACTTCTCTTCTGAAGGTAAAATAATTTTTAATTATGAAAGAAACAGACAGGAACTTTTGGAGGATACTGGTGGTCTTTCTGGTATTATTGGCGATAACATTGTTCTGGCTATGACATACTTCTTGCTCATACTTATCATACTGATATTGGGGCTCAACGCCTACCTGTCCTTTAAGGCTTTGGTGCTACTCAACGAGAGGCAACCTGAGGCATTGAAGGAGAAGATGACGTTGGGGAAGGCTGACGGGGAGAACGTGGTGGTTATGGAGTGGAGTCCTCCTGAGTCGGGGGAGGAGCTGGCATTTAGAGAGGGGATGGAGAAGATGAAAGAAAGATGAACCAGGAAGACTTTGTAGGAGGGACATTGGGAGGGGCAGTAAAGGATATCTTAGAGTTATTCTTCCTTCTCATATTATTGATACCTTGGCTGTTCTTGGAGGTATTGGCAAAGATAATGAAGAAAGACCTGACTAAAGTGATGACAGAGATATCTGAAGACGATACAACCAAGTGGTCTGATTACTGATATGAAACTATGCAAGTATGCCAAAGAGTGTCCCTATTACCACGAATTGAGCCATACCTGTAACAATCGTGGGGGGAATTATTGCGGCAAATACAGAGAATATGAGTCAGAGAATAATGACAGCAAAAGAGGTAAGGGAGATGCAACAGCCCTTGGATTACAAGACAGGGTATAGCAACGACACCTTTGACAGATTATATCCGGAAACCAAGAACCCTTTTCACGGGACAGAGAGGGACAGCAAGAACAAGAGGAACTACCCTATTGGCAGGACTCCCAAGTATTATGACGAGTGCGATATGTGCAGCGACAAAGCGGAATACAGCTCAAAGGTCAACGGGGTATTGGAGTGGAAGTTATGCAAAAACTGTTACAAAAAGAAAAAATAATGGAGAGGCTTAACATAGCAAACTTAAATACGATAATAGACATAGGGGCTGGAGTAGGAGAGTTTTCAAATGGGATGATGTCTTTCAATCCCAACTGCAAGGTCTACTGCTTTGAGCCTATACCTGAAACCTACGGGAAGCTGAAGTCTTGGGCAAAGGGAAAGCCTAATGTCAGGACATTCAACATAGCAATAGGGAACGAAGAAGGGATAAAAGAGATGGATTTCTGTGTAACTGACCCGCTTTCTTCTTCAATGCTTGAGCCGGATAATCCGGAGTTCGGAGGGGAGAAGAAAAAACTGGTGGTATATCAGACCAAGCTGGACAGCGTTATGGCGGACAAGGTGCTTCAGAGGGAGCTGTTCGTCAAGATAGATGTGGAGGGGATGGAAGACAAGGTGATAATAGGAGGAAAGAACACCATATCAGAGGCAAAGGGATGTATGATTGAAGTCCATTTAGCACCCTTGAGGAAGAAACAGCCTACATTCAGGGACATATTCGTTTTAATGGATTCACTGGGGTTTGAGTATTGCGGGAACGCCAGCCAGTCTTACATTGAGCATAATGCGATAGGTCATATAGACGCCTTATTCAGGAAGAAGTCCCAACTTTATGTTTATGATAAAGAAGATATTAAAAAAAATAGCGTGGAAGATACGGGTGGCAATCAGGGGTCTTGATAAGGCACTAGACAGAGGATTCAAGAACATCACGCCTGACCAGTTCAAGAGATACTTGGATAACATCCTTTTCAAATGAATGGCAATAACGACAGCGGACAAACTTGCTCTCAAGAATACGAGGTGGTCAAGGGATTGCTTTGACTGGGTCACTAATGCGGAGATAAAGAACGAAAAGGGGGAGGTTTTGGAGTTTGAAGACAGGAAGTTCTTAAAAGACATATACAGCGATTTCAGCCAGATACAGGTGGCGAGGAAGTGTAGCCAGATAGGGTTTACCGTTATGAAAGCCCTGAAGACGATGTGGGCGGCTAGGTATATGAACCTCAACATCATCTACACTTTCCCGACATTTTCAGACGTGACCAAGATGATTCCGTCCAAGATTAACCCGCTGATAGAGCAGAATCCCATACTGGGGTTCTGGACAAAGGACAAGGACAGCATTTTCCAGAAGAAGATAGGGAAAGCCTTCATCCATTACAGGGGGACAAAGGGGCATACGATTTCAAAGAAGGACGATGAGGCTACGGCAGCCGGTGTGGGTATTATGATTAGTTCTGACCTGAACGTGCACGATGAGTGCGACAGGAGCGACCAGCTGATAATGGAACAGTACGAGTCTAGGCTGGCAGCCAGTAATTTCCAGGGGAGGTGGTATTTTTCAAACCCCACTACTCCCGGGACGATATCGCAGAAGATATTCGAGAAGAGCGACCAGAAGCACTGGTTCGTGAAGTGCGAACACTGCGGAGCGTGGCAGTATATGGATTACTGGAAGAACGTGCAGGGATACCAGTTCATCTGCCAGAAGTGCAAGGGAATCATATCTGATAGGACAAGGGGTGACGGGATGTGGGTCAAGAGATACAGGAACAGGGACATATCCGGATACTGGATAAACCATATGATGTGCCCTTGGATAAGTGCCAAGGAAATACAGGAAACGTACGAAACAAAGTCAAAGCAGTATTTTTACAACTTCGTTATGGGTCTGCCCTACATAGGGTCAGAGGTATGCGTGAACAGGGACGTAATCTTAAAGAACATAGACCTGACGGCTGTCAATTACAAGAAGCACAATATACTGGGGTGCGACAGCGGTCTGAAGAAGCACTGGGTTCTGGGGAACGAACAGGGGATATTTAGGATAGGGGTCGCCAAGGACTGGGCGGAGATAGAAGACCTGATAAAGACATATGACACCGAGATTGTGGTTGTGGATGCTTTGCCGGATTTGACCGAACCGAGGAAACTGAGGGAAAAGTATCTGGGGAAAGTATGGCTCAACTATTACAAGAAAGACGTAAGGAAAGCTGATTTCATCAACTGGGACGAGAAGACTTTCACGGTTTACTGCGACAGGTCTAAGATTATCCAGCAGGTGATATCTGAGATGGTGGACAGGAAGATAAGGTTCTATATGCCACCGGAAGACCTGAAGATGTACATAGCCCACTGGGAATCGATGTATAAGGCGACAGAACAGGACAGCCTTGGGATAGACAGGGATGTCTGGGATTCGACAGGGGAAGACCATTTCGTACACGCAACAAATTATTTCAGGCTCGGTCTGGAAAGGATTAAAGGAGGAAGCGGGCTTATGACCGAGTGGAAGAAAGAAGAAAAGATAAATAGCGGACTTGCTCCCGAGGTAGCGAAACTCGTCAAGGGGCAAGATGATAAATTTATAATTTAGGGAGGTAAAGAGAATGGCAACTTTTGATACGGAAACAACACAAGACGTAAATCAAGACGTAACTGTTTCAATAAGACAGAATCTTGAATATGGCAAATCTGACGAGGAGCTTTTAATAGCAATCAACAATGCCATAGAAGATTCGAAAGAATTAAAAAGGAAGATAGACGACATAGGGAAACGGAACAAGAAGTTCTGGCGGGATGGTTCGGACAAAGACCCGAGCCAAATCCATCCGGCAAAGGCTAACATAGTGATAAACAGGATATTCACCGATGTCGAAACGGCTATCCCTATCTTGACGTCAGAAGTTCCAGAACCCACCGTTGTAGGCGTGACCGACAATGATATCCAAGAAAGGATACAGAAAGGTCTACAGATAGCCTACGAAGTAAAATACAAGCTACAGGCAAAACTCCAGTCGCTTTTAAGGCACTGGTTTTTATTTAGGTTGGGGGTTCTCAAGTACAGGTGGGATATCTATCAGGGTCTTCTTACCGAGAATGTCCTGACCAGGAAGATTGGCTTTGACAGGAGGGCGACCTCTCTTGAAAATTGCGAATATATCTACGAGGAACTGGAAGACACGGTGGGAAACCTGATGGAAAAATTCCCGAGCAAGAGGAAACAGATTCAGGAAATGGCAGGAGAAAAGACTCCCAAGTCAAAAATCAAGTACATAGAGTTCTGGGGAGGCGGAGGAGAGTGGGTTTGCTGGAAACTGGGCAGTTATATCCTGGAAAAGAAGAAAAATCCCAACTTTGACTACGAAAATGAGGACAATAACATCTTCGAGAAGCCCAAATTCCCATATATCCTCTTAAATGTCTTCTCCATAGGGGATGAAACCGGACTTTATGACGAAACTTCGCTGATAGAACAGTCAATTTCCCTCCAAGAAGGGGCTACCAAGGAAAAAAGGCAGATTCTAGACCTTAATGACGGTCAGAAGAGGGTCTGGGTCTTCGTAAATGTCGAAGAAGAGGTGGTTCAGAAGGTGGTTAACAAGACCGGTGACCTTGCCGTAAGGGCAAGACAGCCAAATGCAGTACAACAGGTACAATCCGGCAGACCGGATGCCGCCCTTTTCGATGATTTAGCCAATTCTTTGAGCGAGATAGACAATGTCATAGGAATCCACTCCACGACCAGGGGAGAAAGGGCACAACAGGAAACTCTGGGAGGAAGACAGCTCCTTATGGGCTCTGATATGGGGAGGTTAGACCTGATTGTCAGGAATGTAGAGCAGGTAATAGAGGAATGGTATAACGCATATCTACAGATGAACAAGGTTTACACGGTGGAAGGGGACAAGGTATCCAACGGAAAGGTCACGATAGAGATTAAGAACGCGGACATCCCTTCTAACATAATGATTATGGTCAAGAAGGGTTCAACCCTGCCCATAGACAGGAGGACTAAATACGAAGAAGCACAGCAACTGGCACAATACCAGATGATGCCTCCACGTATGCTCTTTGATGAGATGGGATATCCCAACCCTGATAAGACATATCAGGAACTGGTTGAATGGTACACCCTTACAGGAAGGATTATCCCACAGCAACTGATGATGAAAGGTCAGGGAGGACAGGAAACAGGGCAACCACAACAGCAACCGCAGGGACAAGGGGAACAACCGGTTCAGGGTCAGGAAGGAGGGTCAGATATGCAGAAGATACAGCAGACCATACAATCACCTGAGTTCCAGAATCTCCCACCCGAACAGCAACAGCAATTCATACAGCAAAGTCGACAAGCGGTGGAGGCTATAAAACAAGGTAAATAATATGCCCTTCAAATCGGATTCCCAAAGGAGGTTTATGTACGCACGCCATCCGGGCATAGCCAAGAGGTGGAGCAAAGAATACCCTAATCAGGGCAAGCTACCTGAAAAGGTGGCGGTAATGAGTTCATTAAAGAAAAGGATTAAGAAATAACAAAAATAGGAGGCTACAAGGTCGTTAATAATTAAAAAAGTATATTAAAAAATGGAAGAAGAATTAAAAGACCAAGCCCCCGAAGAAGTCAAAGAAGACCAATCTGCGGAGGGACAGTCTGAAGAAGCCAAGGAAGAACCTACTCTTTCTGAGGTTGCCGAACTGGCAAAGGGACTGCAGAAGGGTTACACCCTTACGAGGCAGGAATTGTCCGAGATAAGGGATAATCTACAAGCGATTGTAGAGGCGACCAACAAGCAGACTGGAGCTCAAGCCGGAAGCGATGAATACGTCACGGTCAATAAGCTCCGTGAGATTCTTGGAGAACAGCAACAGAAAACTGAAGCGGTCAAGGAACAGGCTGACAAGTATATCGATTCAACGCTTGCCCAGTTAAGGGCAGAAGGGATTATCAAATCCCAAGAAGAAGAAGAGGCGTTAATCAAATATGCCATCAGCAAGAAAGAACCGGATTTGAACAAAGCGGCAGACAGGTGGGCAGAAGTAAGAGCCGCCAGAGAAGAAGCCAAGAAAGAAGTTGCCAAGGTAAAAGTAAGAAGAGAAGAGGGTTCTAAGGTTGGGACGTCTTCAAAAGCGTCTGGAGATGAACAAGAAGGGATAAACCTCGGCTCTCTTGAGAAGTTCAAGAGGGAACACTGGTATTAGACCTTACACTCATCAAAAGGATAGTTAATATACTGGAGGCGGAAAGGTCTTAAACAATTAAACAATTACGAATATGGCAGATTATTACGGAAGCAGTAATTGGAATGTGTCCACTTCTACGATGGAACATCTGGTAGCGGCTACGGTAGACACTGTCTTGACATATTCTCCAGCAACATTATTCTTTCTGGGAAACCAGAAACCTTGGAGGGGAAGTCAGATGAGGTTTCCGATAAAATACGCACAGAACACCGAAGGGATGTGGTTCACGGGTCTTGAGAGGTTCTCAACGACTTCAAGCTCCAACTTCGTATATGGAACAGCCTCTCCGACTGGCAGAGAGATAAACTGTGTTGTAAGCCAGATAGAATTAGACCTGAACGCATCAGAAAGGGTGATTGACTTGTTAGCAAGAAGATTAGCCTCTGACGCACAGGATATGGCTCACGACATAGCAGATTCATTCTATGCAGTCCAGACAGGCAACGCTTTCCTTTCAATCTTGGAGGGTTGCGATGACGACACATTGGGAGCAGACACTTATCTCGGATTAGACAGGGGGACATACGGATTAGCAGGTTCGGTCACGAACATCGGTGGAAACATAACGCTGGCAGGAATGAGAACTTCCTACAATGCTTGTGTCCACGGTTCTGACTCTCCTAACTTAATCCTATGCACTAAAGCAGTCTGGGGTTATTACGAGAAGTTGGCTACTCCTACTGTCCAGCACAATGTCCAACAGAGCCCTTACACTTCATTTGTGGGAGCTACCGTAGGTGGCTTACCGAACTTGATAGCACAGGGGATGGGGGTCGGGGGCAACCTCGGTTTCAGGGCGTTATACTGGAATGGAGTTCCTGTAGTGGCTGACGAACACATTGCGACTGGGTATATGTATATGCTTAACACTAGGAACTGGGCGTTCTATGGCGTTAAATCTACAGACCCAGATTACAAGACAGTCAAGTTCACCGGAGGTGGTCTTGAATCACCATACAGCATTCCGGCAACAACCGGATTCAGCTTCAGCGGATTCAACAAACCCGTTGACCAGTATGGAAAAGTCGGACACATCATCCTCGTTGGTAACTTGATTTGTAACCAGCCGAGGAACAACGCTATTCTGTATGGAATTACAGGAGCATAGTATTAGAACGATTATTAACTTTCTTATGGGGAGGTTGACGAGGAAAGCCGAAAGGCTGATTCAGGAGCTCCCCTTAAGAATACGATTATGTCTAATTTAAGAGATTTTAATCCAGCAATAAAATACGGAGCGAAACTGGAAGGAACTTCATTAGATTCCGGACATCTCCTTGTAGGCGACACAAGCAACGAAGCGGCAGAAGTAGAGATTTCTGGTGATGCCTATATGGACAGCACTGGTTCATTGACCATTAAGAGAACAGGAACTTTTGCACAGGGTTTGCCTTTTATCGCTACATCTGTGGCAACAGGAACTGCTATTCTTAATACGGGGGCTGGAACAGTAGTTTTATTAGCTGGTTCAACATTAGCTGGAAGGACAGCCTATGTTACCGGTTGTGCTATTCAAAATGTTGAAGCAGTCGCAATATCAGGAGGTTCAGAGTTTGTCATTGAAGATACGGCAGGGACAAAGATTTGGATTGCTTCTATCGGAATAGCCGTAGGAGCTACTGCGGTATCAGGTGGTTCTCCTGGAGTTAATCTTCAGAGAGTATCAATGAACACTGGGACTACAGCAGGGATAGTTTTAGGATTAAGCGGTGGTTCTATCGTATCAGACGGAACTGTCCAGGCGACCATTTGGGGACTGATGAAGTAGTAAGATAGACCGAAAAGGTTGGTTCGTAGCGTGAGCTTGGCGAACTAAAACAATTCTAAAGTTCACAGTATGTCAAAAACTTATTTAAGACAGATATGGTTAAATTACATTCACCATTAGACCAAGTAGATACCACTTATCCGTTATATGGGATAGGTTCACGAACCGTTGATAAGAATGGTAACGAGTATATCTACCTGCCAGGGACAACCTCGGTTGCCGCATATGATTTTGTAACATATAAGACAGCATCAGGTTTGTCCTATGGTTCTGTGACCAGAATGGTCAAGGGAACAGCAGGACAGGTAGCAATAGCTCAAGGAGCGGCTACCGGACCGAAATACGGTTGGTTTCAGATTTATGGAGTAGGCTGGGGAAACTGCGGTGCAGTCACTTCTTCAGGTTCTCCTCTATATGCGTCTGGGACTACGGCAACGGTCACAACGACAGTTGCTTCAACCCAGCTTATCTACGGAACATTATGCGTGGGAAGCGGTATCTCTGGTGGAACGGCAAAGATATTCTTGAACTACCCATTCTTCCCGACACAGACACTGTAATAGTTAGTTAGCAAAGATATGATTAAAATTATTTCACCGTTAGACCAAGTAGATAATTCAGCAACTTTCACCGTAGGGACGAGGGTTGTAAACAAAGAAGGGAACGAATACATCTATCTTCCTGGAACTACATCAGTAGCACAATATGACTGGGTTGCTATCAGGACTGCCGCAGGACCAGGACTATCATATGGTTCAGTCACCAGATTAGTCTATGAGGCGGCAGGGACTGATGGAATGGTAGGTATTGCTCAAGGAGCTATCGTAAGCAACAAATATGGATGGTTCTTAATCAAAGGAACTGGTTGGGGAAATTGTGGCGACACCTGTTCTTCCGGAAGCCCTATTTATGCTTCTGGAACTACAGCCAATGTGACCACGACAGTAACCACCAACTCCCTTGTTTATGGAGCAATATGCGTTCAAGATGGAGCTTCAGGCGGAACGGTAAAAGTATCTATCAATCATCCGCAGACCTATGGAATAGTAGCGTAACTTGCCTTGTGGGTTCACTCTGCTACGGAGGCGGCAGGGATGAGCTTGTAAGACAAAGGTCGGAGAAATAACAAACAAATCAAATGAACAAGGAAAGATTAGAAGTAATAAACTTCACAAACATATCGGAAAAGGAATGGACGCATACCTTCGGAGGGAAACCCTATACCTTTGCCCCAGGTCAGACAAAGGCATTTCCGAGGTTTATGGCAGAGTTCTTCGCCAAGCATCTGGGGGACAGGATTCTCCTTGATGCCGGAAAAGATTTTGCTATGGATTCAAAAGACAGGATAGAGCTTAACAAGAAGATTCTCGGCAATGTGGCAGTCCCAGCAGAAGCGATAATAGCTGAAGCAGACGAGGTTAAAGAACCAGAGTTCGAAGATTTACCAAAGGAAGAACCCAAGGTTGAAGATGTGAAACTGGAAGACCTTGAACTTTATGTGAAACCAAAGGCTACTGAAGCAACTCCGGAAACTGCTCCAGAACCTAAAAAGAGAGGCACAAGAAGGAAAAAGGCTTAATGCATTGAGAGTTTCGTAGAGGGGAGAGGTGGTAAAATTAAGCCTCCGCCATTATCTCCCTTCTACCAAGTTAAACATATGGGAATATCATCAAAAGACTACGGTCTTACAAGTCCAATATCAAAACAGGTCACATCAAGCCAATGCGTGAAAGAGGGATATGGAAGATTAAGAGGGATTTTTGTCAATGCCGCAAAGTTAGACCCCTCAATAGAACTGCTTGATAACACGATAAACGGAAACCCCGTGATAGTAAGGGAGTTTCCGGTTGAAGGAGCGACTTATTATCATATGGCGGATGTATCTTTTGGGACAGGGCTTTATGCCGTATTGGCAGGAACGGTCAGTGCTACATTCATTTATTTTTAAGAGGAGGTAGTAAATTATGGGGTTAACAGCAAAGGATTATGGGCTTACCAGCCCAATCTATTACAACACATCAGCAGGGACTCTCATCAAGACAGGGTATGGCAGATTGAGGGGTATCTTCGTTGCTTCTTCAACAGGGACAGCGACTATAACCCTGTATGACAACACATCAGCCGCAGTTCCATTACTGGTAAATGCTTTTGCGACAGGGTCGTCAACCTACTATCATATGGGGGATGTGTCGTTTGTGACTGGATTGTATGCCGCAGTAGATGGAACATTAGATATGACAGCTTTCTATTTTTAATATGTCAAAGAGAGGCGACCAAGAGAAGATAATACAGGCGTTATTGAAGAAGATAGGCAAAGCGTTAATCAAGGAATCCAAACCTGTAGAGGTGAAAAAGACGCCCAGAGAGGAACTACTTGAGCTTTATTTCCCTCCCAAACCCTCCGAAAAGGAAGACAGATATGTAGATATGCCCTACAAGGAGGTAAAAGACAAGGAAGTTATGCTTACTCTTGAGGCGATAGACAGGGATAAGGAGCAGATTGCCAAGCAGAAACAGTCAATGGAGCAGGAAAAAGCCAAGATATCAGACCAGCATAAGTCATTACAAAGAGCAACATTAGAATTAAATGGCAGACCAAAACCAGAAAATTGACCAGAACTATAAGGGAAGTATGACTGGCGTCACCAATGACGCTAACGAATACATCAGGACAGTAAAGATGAACCCTTCAACGGATAGGGTTTTGGTTGAGAACTCGTCATTGGATTATACTTTGGATTCGGTTGGGATAGCATATTACAACAGTTCATCCGGAACGATGGATTATGTCAGGGCAGACGGAGCGACAAGGTCATTGACGACAATAGATTACGAGCATCACGAAATTCACGCAGGTTCTTCCTATACAACCAACAGGACAAACGATGTGGGGTCAGAAGGGACACTGATAGTGGCGATAAGGACACCGAATACGACAAAATGGCTTCATTTATTCTACGATGTAAGCGTGGAGGGAGAATCGTTATTGAGGTTATGCGAATCGCCTACCATAGCCACAGGAACAGCACTTGCTATTTACAACAGGGACAGGAATAGCACAGGGACATCGCAGGCACTGGCAAGTTACGGTGGGACAGTCACTTCTGTCGGAACAGTAATCAGGACTTATCATATGGGAACAGGGGACAAGTTCGGAGCAGGCGGGGCATCAACCAGGGGGACTAACGAGTTCATATTGAAGCAGAACACGACCTATATGCTTTTAGTGAATAACCTATCCGGTGGTTCAAGCTATACATCAACGAAACTGGATTGGTATGAGCATACCAACGTATCATAATGGACTTACAAGACATAGAAAAATACAGGGAAAGGTTGGAAAACGAATACCTTGAACTCCTTTCTTATAGGGAAGGGATATTGAAACAGACCGAGATAGAGGAGAAGAAACTGAAGGAGCTTCAGGACAGCAAGGAGTATGTGATTAGAGAGGTTACGGCAGAGATAGTGATAGCCAATAACACGCTTGAAGGGATAAGGAAGGAGAGGGAGAGCTATTACAACAATTATGTGGACAAAGACCAGGCGATAACGATGAGCCTGATGAACATAGAAGACAGGGAACAGCAGTTAAAGCGTGAAGTAGATGAGTTCAGCAGGACAAAGGAGAGCTACAAGGAAACAATGGACTTCCTTGCGATAGAGAAGATGAAGCTGAAAGAAGAAAAGGCACAGATGGAGATAGAGAAAAGGATAATAAAGAGGATGGAGGAGATGGAGGAACACAGGTTAGAAGACCTGAAAGAAGCGAAATTGATGCTTGAAAGGAAGAAGGGATATGAGAACAAGCTAATTAAAGGATTAAAAATACAAGGTCTGAAACTTGACCAAAGGTCGGAAGCAGTCAAGAAAACAAAAGACTTTTTAATAAACAAAGAAGAATCATTAAATAATAAAAGTTTACACATTGAGAGCCAAATAAAACAATTAAGGTCGGCACTTAATGAGCTTAAAAAAAGAGAGGCAAAATTAAATGGCTGAATTAAACATAGACAATAATTACAAAGGAGTATCAGGTGGTATTACTGACGAAGCAACGCCAGTAATCCAACCATTCAGAGTAAATGCCTCTACTTATCGGTTGCTCACAGAACCGGCTATTGATTCAGAGGCAGGAGGCAGTATCGCAGTAAATGTAGTGGCTGGGACACTTACTACGACAGTAGGTTCTGTCTTAATATCAGACGGAACAATAACATCAGGAACGGTCAGGATAGCCAGTGGGACAGTAAATATAGGGAACAACCTGACCATAGCCGGAGGGACGATAAATACCTCTATAACAAGCGTCACCATCACAGGTGGGACTATTGATGTGTTATCAGCAGGGACAGTCAATACTACGGTCACAGTAGGAAGCCTGATAATGTCAGATGGGACATTGACATCAGGGACAGTCAATATAGGGACAGGAACGGTCAATGTAGGGACAGTCGGAACAGTCACCTCAATTACAGGAGGGACAATAAACGCACAGGGAACAATCAATGTGGGAACGGTAGGGACGGTAACTACGGTTTCTTCAATAACTGGAGGGACAGTCAATGCTCAAGGGACAATAAATGTGGGGACAGTAGGCACGGTGACATCAATAACAGGTGGCACTATAAATGCTCAAGGCACAATCAATGTAAATACGGTAAGCACGGTAAGCACAGTAAGTGCGGTCACTTCAGTAACCGGTGGAACGATTAACGCACAAGGAACAGTAAATGTCGGCACTCTGGGGACTATATCTACTGGAACGGTAAATGTTAATACAGTTACCAATGTGATGTCTATTGCCAGTGGAACGCTTCTTACAAGCGGGACTTGTAATGTCCAGACGATAACAGGCGGAACTATATGGGCAGTAGGTGGGGTTGCACACGATGCCGCAGACAGCCAGAATCCCTTAAAGATAGGGGCAAAGGCAACCACAGCCTTATCAGGCATAACCGCAGTAGCCAATAATGACAGGACAGACCTATATGCAGGGATAGACGGAGTATTGATTACAAGGCTTAACAGCGGACTTGAAGATGTGGTAAGCGGAACAGGGACAATAAATGCTACGGGACTTGGAACGGTTCAGGTTATTGCGGCAGGGGGTGCAGGGGTAAAGATTTACCTTACTGATGTGACGATAGGCAATTCAAGCGGGACATACTTATTTGTCAGTATGACAGATGGAGCAACGAAGAAATGGCACTTTCCAGTTCCTTCGCTTGGTGGTGTGACAGCACATTTCAAGACTCCACTCGCAGGAACAGCCAACACTTATTGGGCGGCAGAAGCAACAGGGTCGGCAACAGCAGTATCAATAAGTGCAAGCGGATTCAAGAGCAAAGTATAATCAATTAAATAAAATACAATGACAAAAGCACAACTTATCACAGCCTTACAGGCAAAATACCCAGAGGTAGAAACGGATTCTTCCAAGTGGATTCCATTTAATCCAACCTATCAATTCCTTAATTATAGTATGATAAGGATTCCGGTAATGGATGGTTCGGGAGAAGTAAAATGGGACAATGCGATAGTGGTTTGGAAGAACGGAGATGACTATTATTGGCAGAATGGAGAACCAAAAACAGTTCATTTTAGGGAAAGGTTGATAACCTTTATTAACTCAAAGGTCGTTGACGGAACTATCCAATTTGGGGTTATTAAAGATGCAAATGATGACCTTACAAAGGCAACGGTTCAGGTCTATATGCCAGATAATAGCTTAAAGCTATTGCTGGTAACAGAAACGACACCTGGAACATTTACTTTTAAGGTAATAGCATAATGGCAGCAATTTACGGAACAATAGATTTTGAAGCCCCTACATATTCAGAAGCGGCATTAAACGGGCAAGATAGTTGGACTTCTGGCGGATGGTCTGTAACCGATACTATGTTTTATGAGGGTGCGATGTGTATTATGAAGACTGGTTCTACTGATGCATATAGGCACGGAACGGCAAGGGCTGATGGAAGAATATCTTTTTATGCCAGAAGGGATTCCACATCAAGTGGTAATCTTATCTTGTTATTGATTGAAGCAAACGATAATCAGGCAATTTATATTATTTTTAATGCTGCTGGTTTAATCAGATATGATGTTAGCGGAAACGGAAGTGGGGCATTTGTTACGCTTGGAACTTATAGCACTAATACTTGGTATAACATTGAATGTGAATGGAGAGATTCTGATAAAAAGGCAAGATATAGAATGGATGGAGGGAGCTGGACTGATTGGCAAACAGTTTATAATACATTTGGTCTTGGTCCGGATAATACTTATTTCTATTCAAGCGATACTGGAACAGCAACGCAATATCTTGACTATATTTCAGAATACCCTTATGGATATTCGCCAGGAGGAACGACAGAACGGTCAAAGAACACCTTATTATTAGGCATTAGTTAAAGGTCATAGTATTAAAACATTAAAAACTTATGGAGGATAAATACTTCACAAAAAGACAACAAGAGCTTGACCAGATGGCTCAAAGGACAAAAGACGACTACATAGACGAAATCCTACGACTGACCAATCTGTTCAATAGGGATTGGCAGGAGCTGATAGCGAAGAAGAACCAGCTGGTGGCAGACCAGCAATTAGACGATAAGGAACACAAAATATAGGCTCAATGTTAAACAACGAAACACAAAAGATACTTGCCGAGAAAGGGCTGGGGGAATACAGGATGATGAGGGATGTAGACGGACCAGGACACGGCAACTCGGCAATCATAGAGAGAGAAGAAAGACCGAAGGAAGGAGGCATCCTCGTTCATTTGATTGGCTATAAATACCCCTACAAGGGGATGCCGGAAGAAGCAAGCGTGGAGAGATACAGGATAGTGAAAAAGATATTCTATTTCCTGATGACGATGGAGAGGAGCAAGGGGCTGATGGCGACAGCAGGGCTATTATACATAACGCCCAGATTCATTACAAAATACATATTCAACGCAATAGCAGACTATTTCTCAACCTTCATCTACTGGCTGACCTACTGGCACATACTGAAAGCAGAAAGATACTGCGTCAGCGTCAGGGAGGTTTACAGGGTTATGACCAAGATGATTGAGAACGAGAAAGACCAGTCAATGAAGAAGCTGTTAGACACGGCAAGGAACATAGTCTGTACGTTCATTGAACAGGATTCTGCTTACAGGTTCAGGTTTCAGGACATAATGGGTGCGGCAGACAGGGATAAGCTCAAAAAGGGAGGAAGCACGATGGCTAAAGAGATAGAACGGCTTGTCCAGCTGATGAAAGACAGGGAATTACTGCCTATGTATGCCAACCTGAAGTGGGGAAACCTGCAGAAGATATTGAAACCTATCTTAATGGTGAGAGAAGTGAGGCATTATTTACAGGAGTTCTTCAAGGAGGTTGATTTTAATAAATTAACATTTGATGAAGGCGATTTATATTATATCCTGATGCGGTTGGATTATGAGTTCTTGGGTAAGCCACTGGCAGAAAGGATAGAGCAGAGGAAGGCGATGGATTTGGAAAACTGGAACAGATACAACTATGAAGAATTAGCAAGAGGCTTTCTAAAGGAATACAACATTCATAAACAATTAGAAGGGGGCGGTAATCAATGCCAAAAACAATCTCTCAACTCGTCACTGATTTTCAAACATTAACAAATGACAGCTCAACAAGTTCAGGAACATTAGCGAAAACCCTTATCAACTTCGGGGTAAGGTCAGTTCTCGGGGCACAGAACTGGACATTCAATAAGACCTATAGGCAATACTCCTCGGCTACTTCAATCCAGTCATACGAGAAACCATATGATGCTTTTAGGATGGAGTCAGTCCATTACTGGGATAGTAACGTCTGGTATGCCTTAAAAGAGGTAAGGGATGACAGGCAGTGGAGAATCCTGAACAATACGGTTGTGACCGGATTGCCCTATTCTTGGTTCATATCTACACATACAGGACACGTGGAGCTCTATCCTATCCCCAGCGATTCAAAGGGAACGATAAGGATGAACTACCTGAAGAAGGTAAGGGATATAGGGGTCACGGATTATTCTACCGGCTCGGTTACTGCCACTAGCGGAGGGACAGCTTTTACCGGAGCTGGGACTGCTTGGGGAACGTTATTCGCAGGAAGGTCAATATCAGTATCAGGAACAGACACTCCGATAGACGGATATTGGTTTGAGATAGACAGGGTTAACGGGGTAGGAACGATAGAAGTCAGGGAGTCTATCCCTAATGCAGTCAATAATGCTACCTACAAGATTTCAGAACTGATACCTCTGCCAGACGGATTTGAAGACATACCTCTTTGGTATGCCCTAGACAGGTATTACCAGATAAAAGAGAAACCGGTTTTAGCCAGGGAATATGAGCGTAAATACAAGGAACAACTGGGAGAACTACAGAACCGTGATATGAGGTCGGCATCTAACATTATTGAGAAGCAATATGAAGGAGAGGGAATGATGAATCCGAATAGCAATCCTTGGTCGATAACACTTTCTTAATATGGAAAAGGTTTTTACACAAAATGATTGGAGCGGAGGCTTGGCTGACACTGATTCCTATGGAGGAGAAGGGACTTATGCTGAAGCGGTAGGGATTGATATCCATTCAGAACCACGTCTTTTCAGGGCTTCACAAGCTCTTAAAAAGGCTTCAGGGACGCTGGTGACAGATTTCCCGCTTTATTCTCTACATTGCTCTACCGGAACAACCTATTTTTTCGGCAGTTCCGGAACGGTATATTCCCGGGACGCCACAGGTTCATATGGGACAGTATATCAGACATCCGGAGGAACGATATGCGGATGTGGAGAGCAGAACGGATATATCTACTGGGCTTCTAGCGGAACTCTTCTGAGGATATCAACCGGCAGTTCTTGGGCTACTGACGTAAATGCCAATTTCGGGACTCTTTCCAGTTCTCCGTATCACCAGATGGTCAAGAACGGTCTTTATCTTTTCATAATAAACGATGAACTTGTTGCTTCGGTAGACGATTCAGCCGGAACACTAACTGTTGCCGGAAAGCCAGATGTGACATTACAGTCCCTTCCGGATGATTTCAGGTATACGGCAATATCTAATTTCGGAAATGATTTGATTCTAGGAACAAAGAACATAAGTGGGACTGAGGAATGTAGGATAGCCAGATGGGATACGGTTTCAACAAACTTCAATTCTACTGATGAGATTCCGGAATCTTCAATAAATACATTCCTTACCATCGACAATTATACCTTGGCTCAGGCAGGAGGGATGGGAAGACTTTACTATTACAACGGAGATACATTAGAACCTTTCAGAAAAATCAAGGGGGATTATGACAACAAATCAATGATTTGCCATCCTGATTCAAAGTGCCAGTTCAGGGGACTCGGTATGCTCGGGATATCCAACCTTTACGGCAATCCCTTAAACGAAGGGGTCTATTCCATAGGTCAGTATGACAAGAACTATCCTATGGCTATCAACCTTGACTATGTGATTTCGCACGGGAGCGTGAAGAATATAGAGATTGGGACTATGTGTTCGGCAGGAACTCTTTTGATGGTTGCCTGGAAAGCAGGGACTACTTACGGGATAGACGAGATAGACTGGACTAACAAATATGCCAGTGCCTACGTGAAGACAATCGCAGTTTCCGGAAGCAGGTACAAACAGAAGCAGTTCGGAGAATACAATATCTCGTATAAGACGAAACCATCAGGGACAGACATAGGGCTGGAATATGATATCAATTACGGCTCTTCAGAGGGGACAATCACTTTAGATAATAACCAGACAGGGTATTACAAGATGAGCGGAGATGCTTCGCTCGAGGCAGGGGTTGCCCAATTCAAGATTAAGCTGACCACGAGCGGAAACTCAAGCCCAGAGGTAGAAGAACTTTATACATCATTTAACGAGAGAGATGTAGTATGAGCGTATCAGACTGGAAACCTACAATTAAAAAAGAAGAAGCTCCCAGTTCTACGAAAAAACAGGCAGAACGTGGTTTTGGGTATCTGACAAATACTAAAGAAATAAGGGTCAATTCTGGCAGTCTGGCTTATAGGGTAAATAACGAGGGATTGTTCTTGGGTGCAGAGCAGTTTGACAATGCTCCCTTCAGGGTTGATATGACCGGAAATATGGTTGTCCAGAGGATTACGATGGATAACTTCGTGGTTTGTAATAACAGTTCAATAACATATACCGGAACTTGGTCGCTTGAATCAGTTAATACTTTAATGGGCGGAAAAAGATATGTCAGCTCAACAGTTGGAGATTATTTCACGTTTGATTTTAGCGGAACATCTGTCGGAGTTATTTTTGAAAAAGCTGGGAACGTAGGGAAAATAAACATTTATATCGATGATGTTTTTCAAGAAACAGTAGACTTATATTCGACAACCCTATTGGCAAGAAGCGTTGTTTGGAAAATAACAACATTATCCAACGGAGAACATACTTTTAAGGGAGTGGTTGAAACTAAAAACGTATCTTCGACTTCGAACCAAATAGGTTTTCAAGGATATACGTTGTTTCCGAATGAGGGAATAAAACTAGAATCTTTATCTGCTGAACTTTATACTTATTCTACTTCGATAACGACTAATGCCCAAGGATATGCAACGAGTGCTATTTCTGCCCCAACTGGATATGTAGTTTATAATATCGTTGGTGCATATCTTTCTACCCAAAGAATGTCTAAAAAAGTAGGAGATACTACTTCTCAATGGGATGTGACCAATCCGGCTGGAACAACCATAAGATATACTTGGGATGGAACAGGAACTTCTCCCTCTTTTGCTTCACTTTCTAACGGAACGAGTAGCGTAATAATATCAGGGTTTAACGCAGTTAATAATGGGACATTTACGGTTGATACGGTAGCCTCTACTTATTTTGAAGTTACAAACGCTGGGGGGACGGTTGAAAGCAACATTACAAACGCAACGATTATAAATAACAATGCTACAGTGGGAACTTTAGAATGGGGAGCAGGTCAGTTTTATCTTTATAATGCCCAGCAATTTTCTTCACACGCAGTTGCTGTCACCTTATTGCTTTCAAAATTATGAGATGTTTTATTGTCTATAAAGATACAGATATTTTGGAAGCAACAGATATCGGCTATGGTTTTGAAATCGAAAAAGAAGTAGTTGAGTTTAATAATCCTGGCAAGGAGGTAGCAGAGATAACACCAGAAGAATATGAAAACATTAAAGGGGGTCTTCAATTTTATAAATACGAAGATAATCAAATTAAATTAAAATAACGGAGGATAACAAAATGGCATATACAATACAAAAAGGAGATACATTGTCGCAGATAGCTGCCAATAACAAGACGACTGTCAGTGCGATACAAGCGTTAAATCCAAGCATAACAAATCCTAACGTGATTTATGCTGGGCAGACTTTGAATTTGCCTAATACCAGCACAACTACATATGTCCAGAGC
>Ga0316630_10000071_pt1 | contig 22766 bp, 26 predicted proteins | sample OWC_May_M1_C1_D6_FD_207658 | JGI IMG/M metagenome (GOLD analysis project Ga0316630, IMG submission 207658) | Wetland soil microbial communities from Old Woman Creek delta, Ohio, United States - OWC_May_M1_C1_D6_A | ecosystem: Environmental > Terrestrial > Soil > Wetlands | place: USA: Ohio...
AGTCCACCCAGCGGAGCAAAGAACCCGTCTCGGCCAACGGAGCGGGGCGTACCCGGGCAATCGTGACCCGGCTAGAAACACAGGCCAGGGAAGCTGCCTTCGGTGGTAGCTCAATAAGTCGGAGCGCTGGGCGCAACACGGTCTCCAAAGCCGTGGACGATGGTTCGATTCCTTCCTGACTTGCCAGGACCGCTTCGCAACGGAGACGCCCGTCGGGGCTGAGATTGCCATTCCATCCGACGATGGGATTCAGTAGGCATGACGTTGCGCGACGGTCCCCAATTTCTCAGGTCATAGAGGCACCTATGAAGCTCGCATTCTGGATCCTCCGCCTCCTAGGCCGTATCGACCCCGCAGACACCTGGACGCAGCCCATCCAGCGGCGCCTGTGCGAAGCGATGGGTCGACGCCTCCGTCTCCGATACCCGGGCTAGTCCCGCCGAACTCCAGCAGCACCAAGAAGCACCCGCCATGAAGTCCACTCCCCCGCCTGCAGCACGTCCCAAAGCCCTCACTGAGCACCGACTCCGCCAGCGCGCTATCATGGCGGTGGTGTCGATCGAACTCGAGGCACGTAAGCCCAAGGAGCACAGGCGGTCGACTCGGCAGGATATCTTCGACGTCATGGCCGAAGAGATCGCGCGCGGGCGGCGGTAGCTACCGGCCCAGTCGGCGCAGTAGCTCCGTCAGCGCGCGCACTGGCACCAGGACGAACTCCTGCATGCCCCCGCGAGTAGCCTGCTCATAAGCGGACTTAGTGGCTGCATCGGCCCACTGTCGAGCGTCCGACTCATCTACAGGCCGGACCGTCATGGCCCGACTCGTACCGCCACGCGCAACCGACACAACTTCCACCTTCACTCGCTGTCGCATCGCTCGCAGGTAGCACACGGGTTCCGAGGGGCCACGAGGGAAACATGGCCACAGTAGTACCCCGCCAAACGGTCCTTCCAGGAGTCACACCTGAGAAGCGTAAACGTGGGAGACCTAAGGGGAAAACGGCGGTCCCTGTTACGCGCGACGAAAATGGTCGGTGGGGAGGGGCAAGGACACCGCCTGATCCGGAACGCCATCCTGTCATTCTCGACGTGGAGGGCCGTGTTGAGTACGTCGCCAGTTTGATGATGGTGAACAAGTGGAAGAGAAGCCGGACGAGGATCGAACTGTCGGCCCGATGGGGCGTGGCGGGTTCGACCATCCAAGACTACTCGGCCGAGGCCAACCGGCTTATTGACCGTCACATCAAAGACCAGCGGTCGTCACTTGCATCCTCGATGATTGGCGTCCTGCGCAAAATTGCTAGGCAGCCACCCATGATGCCTGGCGACACTGGAGCTGCGGTCAGGGCGGCGGAAGCGCTGCTCAAGGTGACTGGCTACGCGGAGCCTGAAGAGGATAAGTCGCGGGCCAGCACGGTGCAGATCATTCAGGTAGGTCCCGGGCAAGCGTGCACGAGTCCAGCGATGCAAGGATTGGTGGCCGGACTCCTGCCACAGAAGCGACCCCATGGCAGCGATCAAAGCGAAACGACTCCAGCTGACGCGATATCAGTTGCGAGTAGTGTCGACTCCCTGGAGGGACCGACGCGGAGCGCTGACTCAGACCCTTGAGAAGGCGCGGCGCGTAGGCGGATCGACGTTGGCAGCGCTGCTGGGCGTGTTCTGGTGCTTGGGGCGCGAGTTCCAGCCCGATGGGACATTCCTGCCGCGTAAACCGTTCGATTCGTTCGTCATCAGTAAGGACTTCACGTCGTCCAAAGACCTCGTCCGAGAGGCTGCGCAGATTTGCGCCGGGTTAGCGGCTGACGATCCTGACTTTGAGTGCGAGCCGCAAGCCACCGTCATCCGGTTCAAGAACGGATGCTCAATGTCGGCTATCGCGTGCAGCCCGGCTGCATGCCGAGGCAAGACCGGCGGCGTCATTGGTGACGAGGTGCCGTTTTGGCGGCGCCAAGAAGAGATGTGGGCCGCGGTCAAGTCGATCGCTGACGCCAACCTGGGCGACAATCAGGGCTACCCAAAACTTTTGCTCGGCACCCCATGGGACGCTGGGTCGTTGGCGCATCGGCTGTTCACCGATGGCGGGCTGACGGCTGACGACTTTGCCGCTGGCAACACGTTCCCGTCCAACGGCTTCCCGTTCATTCGGCACCGGGTCGACATATACGACGCGGTCAAGGACGGCTTCCCGATCGACATCGAGAAGGCCTTCGCTGAGCTGGGCATCCCAGAGCTGATCGACACCGAATACAAGTGCTGTTGGCGCGGGTCGAGCGATGCGTTCTTCCCGCTCGACAAGCTCCGAGCGGCCACTGAGGACGAGCTACCAGACGGATGGCAGGATTGCCCGGCGGTGTTCGGTATCGACTGTGGCGGAGCGCGTGGGCGCGACAATACGTCCGTCGTGCAGTGGAGACAACACGACTCGGAGCTATGGATGACGGGCGTTCGAGCCTGGAACAAGGTTCCAGACGGCGTCGAGGTCAAACTCACGTGGCAGGCCAACCAGATCGTCGAATGGATCCTGGCGTGCACGGACACGTGGGTCCCCATCGTGGTCGCGGTGGACCGTGGCATCATGGGCGCTGACCTGATTGACCTGATTCGGTCGGGCCTGAAGGCTAAACGGCGCAACGTGACGATTGCCGGAGTCGGCATGGATCCAGGCGACCAGGAGCGCTACGCGAAGGCTGGACGCCTGGCGCTAGAGCGCAAACAGTGGCGAATATACACCGGCCAAGAAGCCGGCGGCGACGAGACTGGCGCGAGGGCGCTACAACTTGAGCTGAACTCACTCAAGACACGGCCTGGCGAAGGCGGGCGGCTCACGTTCGTCACCCCACGGGACGCTTCAATGCGCCACAGGGACCGTGCATGGGCGGCGCTCATCGGAGTCGCCAAAGCGGTGAAAAGCCTGCCTAGGGCTGACGCCGACAACGACTCTGAACAAGACAACAAGCCGGCCGTGAGGCTTTACAGGTCGGCAATTTCTTTCTGACGACGAGGTCAACATGGCAGACGGGACACGGGCGGCGGTCCCGTCTGGATGGGTCACGCGAGACAGTGGGATCGTGATGCCTCCGGTCCAGCCGGACGAGCGCCCCGAACTCACGCAGTTGGCCCGTCCGGCGATCGTGGACCGGTATCCGCTCATCATTGGGGAACACCTCACTGGGCAATACCTATCGGCGGCCTACAGGCTTTGCAACACTGGATGGCGTTACCAGTTCGTAGACGTGATCGACGAACTGTTGGAACACGACCCGGACACGCGAGGGCCGCTTCGGCAGCGAGTGTTTGGGGTAGCGTTCGGGCGCGTCCAGGTGAGCCCACCAAAGCTTCGAGTGGGCCACAAGCTGGAGAGCTTAGCGAAGGACATCGCGGACCGGTTCGATGAGCAATTCCAGGCCGTACCGCGGCTTGCTCAGCGGCTTGCCCAACTGAATTGGGCCGTCATCTACGGGATTTCAGGCTCCGAGGTGAAGTGGGACCATTCAAGCGGTGAGTGGGGACTCGTAGGGCTGTCGAACATTCGCAACAGGCGGCTCAACTACACCAACCCGTCATCCTGGGACCTGTTCGTGTGGGACCAGGGGACGGTCGGCCCTGGATACGACCAGGCGCCCACCAACCGCGGCATCCACGGGCTGAACATCCGAGAGTTCCCCGGCAAGTTCATCGTCCACACTCCGAGCCTCAATTCGGACTATCCAACGCGCGACGGCGAGGCCCGATACATCGGGATGTTTATGCTGCTCAAGCGCATGGTGACGCGATGTTCGGCGCAGGACTTCGAGCGCGTTATCCGACCGTGGGTGGTCGCGTACTTCAACAAGGACGCGGGAGACGACGGCAAACAGTCCGCCGCCACCAAAGAGGACATCGACAAGGCCAACCAAGCAATCGACGGATTCGGGATGGGCGCGATGAACGGCGCGACCCTTCCTGCGACAATCAAGCTGGAGATTTTGAAGGCCGCTGCTGCGATGAGCTCAGTCGAGTTCCTCTCGTACCTCAACAAGGCCATCGCTAAGTCGCTACTCGGGCAGGCATTCACGACGGAGCCAGGAGCGAACGGCAACTTCTCCACCGCGCAAGTGGCGGAGAAGCAGACGCTCAAGATCCTGAAGTACGACGCCCGGTGTCTGTGCGACTCGCTTGAGGAAGACCTGGCGTGGAAGTGGACTCAGCTCAACTTCCCAGGGGCTCCGCGCATAATCTCACCAAAGATCGACATCATGGTCGACGAGCTCCCGACTCCTCAGGAGCTACTGACGCTAGCCACGACGGCAACGGCTATCGACATCCCTGTCGACGCTGACGAGATCGGAACGCGCGCCGGCCTGCCCGTGATTGCCTCTGACGATCGAACGGCTCGACGTACGCGCATGCTTTCAGCCGGCAAGGGCCCAACACCTGAAGACCCGGCCAATCCAAACCCAGACGAATCCGGGGGCGCTGAGGGCGCGCAGAAGCCGGTCGAACAAGACAGCAACCCGACCCCGCCCAACGTGGCGGCAAACGAGGAATAGCTCAAATGGCAAGCACTATCGTGGTCCCCGGCGACGCATCTCTTCAACTTCCCCAGGAAGCCGCCAAGCAACTCATCGCAGTGGCTACCGCGGCCAAAGCCGACATCAACGCCATCACGATCGGAGCGCTCGGCATCCAAGTCGGCACCGTGACGCTCGTCGCTGGTGTCGGTACCGTCAACACCGGCATCGTCGTCACGGCCAACAGCAAGGTGTTTGGGTTCTGCAACACCCCCGGCGCGGGCGTGAGCGGAGCCCGGTACGTCGCGCAAGACGCTGACCTCGTGGTGGGCGCCGCGGGCGTCGGTACCATCGTGATTCGCGCCATGAGCACCGCCAATCCTGCCGTAGCCGTCACAACCGACGTGTCGACCATCAACTATCTCATCGTCAATTAAAGGCTACGCCGTGGTCCAATCGCTCGCTACTCCTGTGCTGCTAAGCGTAGAGTCGAGGTCAGGCCATCTTGCAGAGATGGCCAAGAGCAGGCTTGCTGTAGCCATGAAAAGGTCTCATGAGCAGGACCGTGAACGAGGTCGGTTTGCCAGGGACGATGGCGATGGCGCGATCTCGCTCGACACGGCAGCTCACGCGCACGAGCGTCTCGCAAGGGCACGTGAGCAACTTGGAGAGCTGCGCCAACGGCACGCAGAGGCGCAAGCTGAGGCTACCAGTCGAGCTCGTGACGCTAAAGCAGCGAAGGAATACGCGACCAGTAAGGGCGCGCAGGACTTCCGAGAGGCTATCCAACGCTCTCACGCTGTCGTGTCGAAACACGCTGCAGATGCCGCGGCATCGAAATCGGCTGACGCTGGCGAGCTCGCGACTCAAGCGGCCAGGCTGAAGCCGGCCAAGCTAGCAGCAGCGGTAGACCGCGCATCCGCCAAGCTGCAAGCGGCGCACGAGTTGCCGAGTGAAACCTTGCCTCAACGCAAGGCGAAGAATAAGGCGGTCGAGCGCGCGTCGAACTGGGTCGTCAACATCGGGGCCAAAACAGCGGAAGCGAAAGAAGCGGTCAACCAACACGTAATCGACAAGAACGCGCCTCCAAAACCGAGCCCTCCGCCGGGTAAGTGGTGGGAAAACGAAGCGACCGCCAAGCAGTGGATGCAGACCTTAGACAAGGCTGCAGCTGAACGTTCACAACACGGGCTGTCGCCAGCTGAGAGCGCCGTTATCACCCGACCTCACGACGTAGCGGCTCAGATTCGAGACGCGCACTCCGAGGCTAAGAACGCCGCTGTAGAGGCGAAATCAGCGCAGCGGGAAGCGGACCGCACGGCGCGCGCTATCGGCACATGGGAGCGCATCCAGTCGAAGCTTGAAAGCAAGGTGACCCCAGCCGGATCGCCAGCTTCAGCTCCAGTACAGCCAGTAGCGGCTCCAGCTGCAGCTGGTGGCGGCGGCGGATTCTCGAAGGGTGGCGCTGGTGGTAAAGGCGGCGGAGGTGGAGGCGGCGGCTCTCACGAGCAGGACCGCGACGAGCGTGGACGATTCGCGACTGACGGCGACGCGCCCGTGACGCTCGACCTGGGCGTCGGAGATGTCCACGTGCCGTCCGCGGGCCGATTCAAACCAGGAAGGATGCCTATGGCGGCTCCAATCAAGAAGAAGAAACAGAGGCTCGGTTCCCGCCTGAGAGGATCTGGCCGAGGGCTGCGGATGGCGATCCATTACCCCGATGGCACCAAGACGCTGATCAGGCACATGAGCGAAGCAGACCCGTCAGTGTGTTTGCTGCGCACGGCGCCAGGCGAATGGCATCCGTTCGACGGTATCGAGCTGGACCCGGCGGTAGCGCTCACCGACACAGGTGAGCCAGTTTGGATTCAGGTCGCGAAGTCCGGAAGCTTCTACAAGGGCGACCACTTCGAGCTGAACGAATCGGTGTTCGGCCAGATCGTCCAGAACTTCAACGCGACGGTCAATCACGAGGTACCAGTCGACTTCGAGCACGCGACCGAGCAGCAAGCCAGCGAAGGATCTATCCCGTCAGAGGGTGCGCCAGCTCAGGGCTGGGTCAAACAGCTTCGGGTCCAGAACGGGAACCTATACGGACTCGTGGAATGGGGCGACCTAGCCCGCGAGTACATCCGCGGCAAGAAGTACAAATACATCAGCCCAGCCATCGTGCTCCAGGCGCGCGATCGAAACAGCGGCAAGCCCATTGGGGCACGGCTGACGAGCGTAGCTCTCACGAACAAGCCGTTTCTCGACGGCATGCTGCCGGTAGCGGCAAAGGACTCTCCTATGACACAGGTCACATTGGCGGAGCGGTGCTGCCTATCCGCTGACCACTACATGCCGAGGATTCGGCAAGCACTCAACGTACACGAACTTGCTACCAACGACGAGATTGCGGAGCATTTGGCGCGTCTCAGGGAACACCTCGAAGATGCAGACGGTGATGGGTCCGCAACCGTCAACGGCGTCAAGCTCGGCAGCTACATGCCCCCGCTGCGAGAGCTAGCAAACGTGTCGGCCGATGCGTCGTGGCACGACGTGCTCGACGTGATCGAGAAGCTCGTCCGGTGGGGGTACGGCGAGCACGTGGAAGAAAACCCGACGGACGAGATGTCGGACCGCGAAGGATTGGAGACTGAGATGAGTCAATCGAACGAGATCGCTGTGCAGCTGACCGAGGCCACGGCGAAGGTGACCACATTGACGGCGCAACTCGAAGCCGAGCGCGTGACGTCATCGACCCTGCAGCTGCAGCTGAAGGACGCGGTATCGAAAACGGCCGAAGCCACAGATCGGGTCGTGAAGCTCACCGAAGAGCGCGACGGGCTGCAGAAGAAGCTCGACGAGCAAGTCAAGCGCGAGCGAGAGACTCGAGTCAGCAACGCATTCATCGCGTACAAGGACGCGAAGAAGCTGACGGACGACGACAAGGCTGCGATGGGCATCCTGCTCACGAGCAACGAGCAGCTCTTCGACCGGTTGTATCCACCGGTTGCCCCGGCTCAGGCGCACCTGCTCCGCAACTTGACGGACGGTGAGGGCTCGCGCAAGGGCGCAGAGCCGCCTGTCCAGCTAGCTGACGGCGTCACCAAAACGGTGTCGGTTGACGAGGTCGCTACCGTTCTGCAGCGAGAGCTCGGATGTGACTACGGCACTGCACTCCAGCTCGCCGACGAGCGGATGAAGCGCTCCAAGTAACTGCCACTTCCCAACAATCCAATCGAATCGCTCACGGGTGAGGGCCCTGTGAGGCGGGACAGAACTGCCAAAAGGCGGAGAGAACTACTATGGGCAATCAATTGAACTTTCAGGTCGCCAGCACCCCGAGCTACGGCGACTTTGCGGTCAAGAACTACAGCACGACCGTCACGATTCCGTCGAATGTTTTCGTCGTATGCGACACCACGAACGTGCTGGGAGCTGTTTCATCGGCTGACGGCATTGGCGTGATGCTCCCCAGTGGAGACGGCACGCAGGTCGGTATCGGTATCACGATGGAGTCGATCGCTCCAGGCGCGACCGGGCGAATTCGCTCACTCGGGACGGCCGTCACGACCGCCGATGGTGCCATCACGGCGGGTGGTTTCGTGCAAGCCACCAACGACTCGAACAAGGTTGGATTCGCGAAGGCGCTTGCAGCCAACGCAACCGCCAGCGGCGTAGCGCTCAACACGGCAGCGGACGGCGACCCGTGCCTCGTTCTTCTTGGCCGCTCTGTGACGAAGACTACCTAATCAACAATCACACGTTTCCCGCCTCGTAGCGAGGCGCGTCGAACGCGACTGCAAAACCTAAGCACGAAACAAGCGCGTCGGCGTGAGCCAGCGCGATTAGGGCGGCTCACGCCCACGGAGACTCAGCATGAGTGACCAGAACGTTGTTACAATCAATGAGGGCGGGCAAGAGCTCAAGCTCGACCTGACCGACGGGCGTGTGTTCGACAAGTCCGGAAACCAAGTTGCCAAGTGGGGCATGACGGACAACCGTCACACCAAGGCGCTTGCGAAGTACGCCGAGGACTATCAGTTTCGACAGAGCGTTTACGCGATGTCGCTGACCGACAAGGACCGCGCTCGGCAGATGTTGCTGTTGCACGACAAGACCGAGAAGCCCATCACGATGGATGTGGGCGTCGGCGACGTGCACATCCCGTCGGCAATGCCGAACTTCGCAAGCGGGTACTCGAACGAGCCCCCGATCGCGGACTTGGCCGCGCCAGTCATCCTGTCGGCAAAGCAGACCGACAAATATTTCCAATACCCCAAAGAAGACGCCTACCAGCGTGCTACGCCGCTCGTCGGCGCCGCGGGTGCTGGGACACCAGAGATCGCTCCCCGCCTGTCCAATGCCCAGTTCAGCGCCATTGCGCGTGGACTCGGTGGATGGGTCTCGACGGAGCTCCAGGCGAATCAGGACGCGCCGCTGAACATCAAGCTGGCGACGATGGATCGCATCATGAACGCGCTTCTCATTGAGCGCGAACTTCGCGTGGCGACTCTCATGACCACGTCTGCTAACTGGGATAGCGGCAATGTCGCGACCGTCCTGGCGGCAGGCAAGTGGAACGGTGGAGCATCCAGCGATCCTGTGGCCGACATTCACGCTCGAATCGACGCCAGCTACGGGAAGCCCACTGCGACCATCATGAGTGGTCGGACCTTCCGCGCCTTCCAGCGCAACCCCGCTGTTCGCGCATACTTTGGCTACAAAGACGGCACCCCCGCTGTCCCGAATGCCGACCAGATGGCGGCGGTGCTCGAGTTGCCGAAGATCATCGTCGGCGAGATGAAGTACATCGACACGTCTGGCGCGCAGCAGTGGTGCTGGGGTAACAGCGTTGTGCTGCCTCGTCAGCCCCGCCAGATGCCTCCACAGGACCAGCGCGACGTCGCCAGCGCCTACACGTTCCGCTGGAACCTAGCCCAGGGTGAGATCCCGTCGGGCGGTGGCCAGGTCAGCGTGTCGGGTGGATGGATCGTGCGCGAGTTCTTCGTGCAGGACCGTGGCGAACTGGGCGGAATCAAGCTCGTTGTCGTGCACTTCGACACCGAGAAGCTCACCAGCCAGTACGCCGGCGGATTGCTCGTAAACGCCTACCAGTGAGCGATTGCTCGGGACGAGGGACCATGAGCAAGCCTCAAGCGAAACAACAGGCAAAGGTCGAAGTCGTGACGACTCCTCCCGTTACAGCTTCGACCGAGCCGAATGAGCCCGAGCCGAACCCCGACGAGGTCATGGTTGAGATTGTCCACGGTCGCGTCGGGTCGGTAGGCCCTGGGTCGGTCATATTCCTGTCAAAGGATGACGCCCGTAACTGCATCGCGGCTGGTGTCGCAAAGCGCGTCGAGTAGCCAATGACCCAGTTCAACCCGCTCATCACAGCCGAGGACCTCCGTGACCTGTTGACGCCTACGACGATGATAGGCATTTTCGACGACGCCAACACGGGCAACCTGACGACCGTGCTGCGGTCCAATCCGGTGACGCTCGTGCTGAAGCAGGCTCACGCAAGATGCGTGGCGTGGCTTCCGGCGATCTACCGGAAGATACCAGACGGAGACGACGACGAGCTTCCGGAGCTGTTGCGAGGGGTTGAGCTTGAATACGCGAAGGCGATGGCATGGGACCGCCATCGAGAGTACGCGCGTGCGTCGAAGGTGGATGTGGAGGCCTTGTACGCTAGGGCCGATCTGACGATGCAGAGGATCCAAGAGTCGAAGTTGCGTATCGCGGACTCACCCCCGGAGCCCCAACCGGCGAACGTGGGTGGGTTCGTGCGCAACAACGGCACGAGGGTCTTCTGCAACGGTTCGGACGGGCAGAACAACTCGGGAGACTTCTAGCCCTCATGATCACCATCCACGTCGAGAACCTGCCCGAGTTCACTCGCGACTGGAACCTAGCGATAGGCACCATCGTGATGGCCGTCCAGACCGGCGTGGAATTGGGCATCCAGGAGGGTATCAGTGAAGCGTTGTCGACGAGGCACTGGCAGGACCGGACCGGCGAGGCGCATCGCAACACGCGAGGCTATCTCGACCACCGTACCCAACTGGGCGCCGAGGGCTGGATGGAGTGCCTCGTAGATTACGCCTCGTTTCTCGAGGAAGGCACCGAGCCTCACTGGATTCGCCCCAAGGCGGCATGGGGCACCCCAGCCCACCAACTCAAGGCTGGCCAGACGGTGCGCGCAAGCGGCAAGGGCCCGCATGAGCACATCGTCGGGCGCGGCCAGTTTCTACGGTGGAAGGACAGTGGCGGGGAGCAGCACTTCGCTCGCGAGGTCTGGCACCCCGGCACCAAGGTCGACGGATTCATGGCGCGCGGGGTCCAGAAGGCTGAGCGAGTCGTTGAGCGTGAGTTCGAACGTGGTGTCGTTACAGCTCAACGTCGATGGTTTGATGAGTGAGGCTTAGCCTTTCCGCGAAGTGTTCAGCGATGAGTTTCACAGCTGCCTTAAAGGCGACCTTAGTCGCGTCACGCCAATCGGGCGCGTAGAGTTCTCCGCTCCACTCAAACGGGACCCACTTCCTCACCGTGTAATTCCCGATAATGCCACGCAGAATCATGCCGCCAAATGGGCGGTCGACCGTTTTGTCTATGTGTTCCAGTTCCCACTCAATCAGTTCGTCGAACTCAACAACGCCTTTTACGTTGGTGACAATCTCCTTGATTCCGGCGCGCGGGTAAGCTTTTTCGACAAGTTCGAATCTGACAGACGTCGCTTCGGACAGCTTCTTGTTGCCGATGAATATCGGAATCGTCTTGGTGCTGTTCATCGTTCCCTCACTTCAGGTGACCCATGGCAGAAACCTTCGGCGCAATCGCGTTACCTGTCGTCGCGCCAGCCGTGGGCGTCCCTGTTTCTGATCCGTTAGTCTACCACCTAGCGTCGTTTCTTCAATCGGTCGTCAACGCAAAAGCGACGGCCGCGTGGAACGCTGTCTGCCCCGGCAGTGCCCCGATCCGATTCGTACACTATCACGAGCCCGACGAACTCTGCTTCGTCAAGCGAGAGCTTCCAGCGCTCTTCGTGTGGCGGGAAGAGGCGAGCCGGAGCAGCGAATGGATCGCTGAGGATTACCTCCAGTCTCACGAGACCATCCGGATCGTGTGGGGCTTCCCGGATGCGGTCCAAAACATCATGCGGGTCCGCCACCCAATCGTCAACGCGCTCGCGAAGGTGATGACGGCGGCGATTGAGCTAGGACGAGACCCCGCGTGGGTCGTCGCTGGTGACCCTGACCCAGATGCCGCTGCATGGGGCTCCGTGCTCTACCGCTGGTGCAACCTGGATGCGATTCAGGTCTCTAAGTGGGCGCGAAAACTCATCCGTGTCCCACTTGGAGACGGAAGCGAACGCGCCGAGTTCGAGTCGCTCGAGGCCACAGTATCGATCGACGAGCTCCTGGTTGAGGACCTGTCGAAGTACCCGCTCGCAACGGGCGTCAACCAAACGATTCAGCAGCCCGCCGGGCTGGTGACCGACACAGCCGAATACAGATAGGGGCGCTGCCCCGAAAGGACTCCCGATATGGCACAGCGTACACTGCGCGTGCATGCCAACCCATGGGCATCGCTCGACCACGAGGGGCGGCCTGCTGGGCATTGCGCGTTCGAGCGACAGCCGCAGCACGTCAACAACCACCAGGGTTACGTGGCGTGTGAATGCGTCGCAAGCGAGCCTGAGAAGCTCCCGCTCGGGCATGCCGGCACTCCCGACCAGGACACGTGCTGGCACTTCTCCAAAGAGCCCGTGGAAGTCGTGGATGGCATCCTCGGCTACTATCGCCGATGCCTTCGCGACGGCGACATCCTGCCAGCCGACGAGAAGACGGCGCGCGTGGCGGGCATTGCGTTCACGCCTATCGATCAAGCGTGGGCCGCGGCCAAAAAGCTAGCCTACTCGAAGTGGTTCGCCGCTTTCGGTGAGAACCCCGCCGAAGTCGACCCATTCCAGCGCCCTCGGCCCGCCGGCAAGGAAGCGCCTCAAGACGTAACGGCCCGTAGCGGCGCGGCGCGAGCTGCATCCCCGGCCAAACCCGCCACCAAAAAGGAAGGCGCGTAACCTATGCTGATCATCATTCCTGGGCTGAGCAACAGCACCAAGAACCCCGGGTTTTACGGTGAGACGAAGCACGCTGCCGGCGCCATATCGACTGCATCGTTTCCGAAGTCACTATTGCTCGTTGGCAACAAAACCTCGGGCGGAAGCATTACAGCCGACGGTACACCACAGCAGGTGTTCGGAGTAGCGGAGGCTGACCAGATCGGTGGGGCCCGCTCCGAGCTTGCAACAATGGCCTACGGACTCGACGGGCGCGGCGGCGCGCTCTCTGTCCCAGGTATCAACGTGTATCTCGGGTGCATCGCAGAGGCGTCATCTAGCGCCGCTGCCGCGACCGCAACCGTCACATTCGCTGGCGTCGCCTCGTCGACCGGTACCAACCAGTATTGGATCTGCGGGTACCAGGTCTCGTACACGATATCCAGCGGGACGACCGCTGCGAATGCTGCCAGTGGTCTGGCGGCTGCTATCAACTCGGTTCTGACGCTCCCGGTGACGGCGGCGGCGGGTGGATCCGGCGGTGCGGTCGTGACGATCACGGCAGCCAACCTCGGCCCGCGCGGCAACTGGTTCACCCTGTTCCAGGATACGAACAACGGCCCCGGCACCACGACGTCGACCATCGCGGGCGGCACCTCGATGCCTGGCGGCGGCGTGCGGTTCACCGGCGGCGCTGGCGCAGACAGCCCTGCTAACCTCATCACCGCCATCTCGTCGACGCAGTTCGATCTGATTGCGATTGCATGCGGAGACGCGACAGTTGACGCGGCTCACCTGGCTCTTTGGAAGACGTGGCTCAACACGGCAGCCGGAGCTACCGTTGGGATTCTCGAGCACCTATTCACAGCATCCACCGACTCGCTCGCGAACGCATCGACCCTCACCAAGACAACGCTGAACGAGTTCCGAGCCTTCCTCCTCCGACTGGGCAACGGGGAGACACCCGCCTCCGTCATAGCCTCAACGGCAGCAGCGGAAGCGCTTCAGATCCTGCAGTCGGACCCGGGCGCCGGGACGCAGTTCGCTGGACTGGCGCTCAAAGGCGTCGCACCCCAACGAGTCAGCGCGGACCGCTCCGGTGGGGCCGTCATCGAAACGGCACTAGGCGAGGGCGTGACGGAACTCGTTACGGCCCCCGATGGGACTGTTCGCATTACGCGGCTCATCACGACCCACTGCCTCAGCGGGAGCTATCCGGACTACAGGACGTTGGACGCGGCTGAAACGTTCGTCCCGGATTACTGCCGAGAATCGGCACGGCAATTGTGGCTTACGAGCTTCCAGCCGAATTCGCCTCGCGTGGCACCGTCGACTCCAGTCGAGCTCAAGCAACCACCGTCCGGAGTAACGACTCCGCAAGCATGGGCGGACGCGCTCACATCACTCGCTAGACAGTTTGAGCTGGGCGAGGGGCTTGCGTATCCGATCCTGACGAACGTCGACGGGAACCTGCCAACCGCGCAGTGGAACGACGCTGGCAAATACATCGTATCGGCGTGGCCCACTGAGGTCGCATACGGGAACTACATCTGCGGTCTGTCGGTGCGCCAAGTCTGAGCGCCAGCAAAGCAATCATAGGGAGCTACAATGGCTAGCGCAAGATTCAGGGCGTTTCCCCTCTTCCTTGGCACGAAGAAGTTCGCTGAGGCGCACGGGAACGCTTTCAACGCAGACAGCGGCGACGAGATCCAATTCGGATCGGATGGCATCCTCGGTCTGTCCGACGGCATCATCCAGATCCGAATCGAGGCTGATTACGTGGTGCCGGTGCGCGGCACATCAGTCGACATTTTTGATCTCTTCTTCAACAAGAAGGAGTTTTCGACACGGATCATGATGGGCGGCAAGGCCGTTACGATACCGGCGCGCATTACCAACATGTCGCAACAGAGCGAAAGCAAGGGCGGCACCGCTACCGGCAAAGTCACGATCCAGTGCAGCGGCGCGCCATCCGTCACCTGAGCTTGACCAGGAGGGACACCGGTGAAGTTCTCAGCAATCGTCAAAGGAACGCGGCAGGATGAGTCTGTTGACCTGCCGCCACACATCTCACAGGACCCTGAAACTCCGCCAATCAAGGCGGTCGTCAGGGCCCTGAACGGCATCGAAGAAGAGTTCGCGTTAGCCAACGCGGCAGAGCGGGCACGCGCGCAGAAGGCCGCCAAATGCGAGTCTGGCGACCCTATCTACGAACTGTGCTTGATGGTCGAAACAGTATGCGCTGGGTTCTGCGATCCGGACAGCCCCAAGACGGCGCGGGTGCCCCTCTTCGACGGCGGAGCTGACCAGGTGCGTGAGTTCTTCGGCCGCGAAGCCATCACGCTCATGTACAGCATCCAGCAGGAGTACCAAGACCGGGTAGCTCCAACGTTCAAGAAGCTCTCACCTATCGAGTTCTTCACGGGCGCGCAGGTGCTAGGCGGTGACGACGAACAACGGGCACGAAGTTTTTTCGTGCGTTGCAGTGTCGGTTTGCAGTGGAGTTACATGCGTACTTTGGCGTGCCAGCTAGTGAACTCACTAGCGCACAGCTCTACCTCTGGAGCCGACTCCGCAGCGAATGGGCAGACCACGAAGAGCGAGCCAGACGCGACAATCCAGTAAGACCACCACAACCTGAAGCCGAGAATGAGGGACCATGACGGCTTTCTCTGTAAGTGCGCACGCCGCTCGTGTACCTGCTGCCATTGTGCAGCTGGGGCCAGGGGCGTTCGCGCCTGAATGGCCCCACAGGCCCGCGAACGCGGTGTCAGTGGGGCTTTCTCTTTTATCAGCAGAAGATATCGTCACGTGCCGCGCAGAGGCCAGCAAGAAGGCGACTGAGCTCCACCCAGACGGGCCGCGGATGGATCCGAACTGGAACGATGCTCACAACGATGAGCTGTTCGCGTGGGTGCTATCCAGGTCACTGTGCAATTGCAGTGACGCATCCGAGCCGTACTTCGCGGAGCAGGGGCAAGACGAGGACATCGTCAAGCAGGCGTTCACGCCGGCCACGATTCGGCACCTGTGGGACGAACTCGAGCGGGCAACCATCTCACTGAGCCCCGTTCGGGCCCCTGCGACGGATGAAGAGCTGGCAGACCTGGGGCAACTCCTAGCGGATGGGGCTGTGACGCACGTGATGTCGCCGTTCCAGCTTCGCCTGCGCAAGCTTGCATCGTTCATGTTGGACCAGCTGGCCCCGATCGACGAAGACGACACTGAAGACGATAGTTGACTATGACGCCCGGCCCCGCGCCGGGTCGCCCTCCTACTGAGTGCTGCCAACGTGCGCGCGACCACCTTTCTGTGTGTCGCCACCCCGACGCGCGGTCCACAGCACTCTGTCGGGTGGCGAACAACAACAGAAAGGCTGTCGATAATGAGTATCGTAAAGTTTGAATCGAATGGGTGGATTGTTGCCAGGCACGACGGCGCCGAACCATGGCGTATCGAGTGCATCGACCTGGGCACCAGGCTGGAGTATTCGCAGCCACGTGACATTCGGAAGCTCATCAAGCGGATGGCTGAGAGCGGAGACCTTAAGCTGAGCGAAACAGCCGGCATTGACGAGGTTTTGATGCGCGCCACCGTGGCGCGCATCGAGAAAACTGGCGCAATTTCAGGGGTCGAACACAGGGAAGTCACCGAATACTGGCTCACCCGCGCCCAAGCCCTCAAGGTGGCGGCCCGGAGCGAGACGGCTCCGGCCGACGCGCTACTCGACGAGATGATCCACGTGTTTGAGTTGGCACTAGACGGTAAGTTGGGCGGCCAGAAGCAACTGGACGCCAATATCGTCCGTGCCCTTCTGGCTGAGCAGGTCGAACCGCTCCGCGTCCAATTGGTGGCGGTTCGCCAACAGTACGCCGACATTCAAGCCGAAAACGTCAACCTGCGGGCGACCATCACCGAGATCCGGTCCGGCAGTATCGCGACCGCGACGCCCATTGAACTCGACGTCATAGCGAAGCTCGTAAGCGACCTATCGGCGCTCCGACGGCGGGCCGGCAACCCGCTTTGGCGCGCTCTGCATGTCCGCCAGGAGATGTCGAAGGTGGCGCACTGGGGTGGCGCTCCTGGACAGCGAGCGGCAAGTCTCCCATCGGTGGCGGTCCCGTACGCTAAGGGTTGGCTCGAGTATGAGATTGACCGACTCGAGCGTGGTGAGCGCAAAGCGGAGCGAGCCGCGGAGGAAGCTAGGCGACTGGCGGCCGAATCGCGACAGCAACGAATCGATTTCAACTGACTGGAGTAGCGCATGTCCGAGCTGAGAATCCGCGTGGGCGCCAGCTTGGACGCCTCGGCTGAGCAGGTGTTCCGCAAGCTGACGGCGTCGGCCGCGGCAGCCAACAGGATGCTTGTCGAGCAGACGAAGGCCCGCAACGCCCAGGAGATGGTTCTTGCAAAGGCGTCGGCAGACCGCCAGACAGCAATCCAGAAGGCTGAAATCGAACGCCAGACGATGCTGCTTCGGAACAAGATCCAACAGGAGAACAAGATCCGCGACCAGCAAATCCGCGAAGAGCAGAAGGTCCACGACCACATTCGCGCGATGGCAGACAAGCGGCTCACGGCCGAACTGGCTGAGACGAAAAAGGTCGCCAAGCTCAAAGCGGACGCTGAACTCACTGAGGAACAGCGGGTAGCCAGGGAAGCCGGAAAGATTCGTGAGGCTACCGAGCGCAATCGCATTCGTGACATCGCGCGGGCGCAGATCGGAACGCCGTGGAAGCAGAACGATCGCGACATGCCGTACCGAATGGGGTACTGGGCCAGTCGCAACCTGTCGCCGGTGACTCCGATGCTTTCGGTGGCGTCCAGACTGGGCCACGACTTGATGCGTGGAGCAGGCATCGACCTGAACATGGGGTCGATGGTGTCTAACTATGTGCGCGACAGCAAGGCAGCACAGGAGCTGTCGAACAGTGCGTATATGCCTAACGACGCGCGGAACAGTAAGCGCGTTGACTCATCTGAGATTATCGCGGAAGCGGGGGCGGCGGCATCGGCAACTGGACTGTCTAGGACGTCCGCCATTGAAGGCCTGCAGAAGTTCGTCGGCAAGACGGGCGACCTTGCGACGGGTCGCGACCTACTGAAAGAACTCGGCATCTTGTCGCGCGCCACCGGGACCGCGTTCGAGGATATGGTCGACGCATCCGGCGACGTGTCTAACGCGCTTGGCGACATCCCAAACAAGGGAGAACACGTTGTCAGCGTTATGAGGATGATTGCTGGGCAGGGTAAGTTGGGAGCCGTCGAGATCAAAGACCTGTCAACGCAGATGGCGAAGCTGGCTGCCGCGGCTCCACAGTTCGAAGGCAGCGCAGAAACGAACATCGGTGCGATGGGCGCTCTAGCGCAGGAGGCTAGGCAACGAGGCGGCGCAGCGTCAGCCACGCAGGCCGCTACTTCGGTCATGTCATTTCTGAACATGTTCTCGAAGGAAGCTCGACTGAAGCAGTTCCAGGCCATCACCGGATCGAGCGCTATTGGGGCCAGTGGAAAGATTCGACGCCCCGAAGAGATCATTCTAGAATCCCTACGAGCGACAGGTGGGGACACGATGAAGATGGGCAAGATTTTCGCCGACTCAGGCGCCAGGCGCATCGTTCGCGGGTTTGAGACTGTCTACAAGGAAGCCGGCGGAGGCGCTAAAGGACTGAATGCTGTTCACGCCGAGTTCAGTCGGCTCACGTCTGCGTCGATGGGGAAAGGTGAGATCGAAGAGTCGTTTAAGAGGTCGATGGGCGGAGCGGATGCTCAAGCTCAACAGTTCCAGAACCATCTGCAGGAACTGACGGATCAGCTGGCCACGAAGGCCATCCCGGCGCTTGAGAAGCTGCAGCCGACGATCCTCAAGGTGTCAGAGTCGTTCTTGCATGTCACGTCGTGGCTGGCAGAGAACCCATTCGCTGTTATCCCAGCTGCCATCGGCGCATCGATCGCAAAAGCCGGAGTGGAGCAGTCTCTTCGGGTAGGCATCGAGAACGTGTTTCGCACTGTGATATCCGGGCAGGCCGGCACAGGGCCCGTGAAGTCGTTCATGGGCGTCAGCAACGGTGGCGCTGGTTTGGCTGGCAACCTAGCGGCCACGATGACTGTAGCTGCTATCGCTGCCACCACCATCACGGTCGGCATGATGATGGTCGACAACATGCTCGAGGAGAAATCCAAAGAGCAAAAAGGTGACGTCGAGAAGCGGATCACCGCCGCAAACCTGATATCAGAACTGAGCCACAAGAGTGGACCGCTCACCAAAGAAGAAGTCGCCAAAGCCAAAAAGACGGCAGCGGAATTGGGCGGAAACATCGACAAGTACGAGAAGGGTCCGGGCAACCTCGAAGCACTAATTCGCGGCATCACGAAGTACGCAGGCCGCCAAGGGTGGGTCGACGACACGCCTGTCAAGAACCAGGACAAGCGCGAGTATGAAGCAGCGCAAGAAGCTAGGCAACAGCAAATCAAACTGCTTGAGATGATCAGCAAGAGCATGCTCGATTCGGTCGACCTGATGGCCGCTCGCGCAATGGGGGCACCTGAGCCGATAGGGCCCTCCCAAAGTCCAGAGCCATAACGAACGGACACCCCAATGGCATCAGCAACCTCTCGCCTCAAGCGTGCGTCGTGGAACGGAATCGAGTTCCCGGTCCGCAGGTACTCGGTCAAGGGCTCGTTGCGCCACCATGTGCACGAGTTCCCTCACGCTTGGGGTGGAGCATTCGAGAATCTACAGCGAAAGCTCTACGAAATCCGAATGACGGTGCCGATGATGGCAACGTTTCGCAACTACCCGAACCTGTGGCCCACGAAGTGGCTGCAGATGCGTAAGCAGTTCGAGACCGGAGAGCCTGGACCGCTCCACATCCCAACGATCGGCACCATTCAGGCTCGATGCACGGAATGGCCTGAGGACTTCGACGCCAAGAACCAATCCGGTGTCATGGTCGAGCTGTCGTTCATCGAGGACAAGAGCCAGCAGTTCTTGGCCGAGAAAACGGTCGAAGTCGACAAGCAGCGCATCCCAGCCCTCATCGATTCCGCAACTGGAGAATGGCAGAAGGCCGTGGACCGGTACAAGAACGGCACCACGAAATACCAGGTCGACCTGTTCGACTCTGTTATCAGCTTCGCGCGCGACATCCTGTCGTTCAAGGACAACGTCGAGTATTACGGCCAGTTCATCGAGTCGAAGGTGGCGGCTTTCGATGCTGTCGTGCGTGAGGCCGATGCCGCTATACAGATGTTTGACGACCCGGAAAACTGGGCACTGGTGAACGCAGTCAGAGACCTGTGGCAATCGATCAAGACGTTCGCTGACGACGTGGCCGGAACCAACACGAAGCTGGAGACGTGGGTCGTCCCAATGACGATGAGCGTGGCCGACATCTCGACGCGGCTCTACGGCAACAACTCGATGGCGGTAACGATTCTGCAGACGAACGCTATCGACGATGCGTTCGCTGTCACTCCAGGATTCCAGATCCGATATTACCCAGACGTCACGGCGTAAAATGGCTACATTCAAGGCTGGCAGGATAGGTGAGATAGCCGATCGGGTGCGGCTCAAGCTCCACCATGAGGATGTGCTCATCGCAGAGCAGTACGAGGTGTCGTGCTCGCTATTCCGCCAGCCGGCCACGTTTTCGATCACTGTCGGTCACGCTGGGACGGCCGCGCAACTGATCAAGAAGTACCCGGTCGGCTCACCGTTCCAGCTCTTCATCGGCGACGTGCCACAGTTCACTGGCGTGCTCGATGACCCGTCGGCGGAGAGCACCACCAACGGCACCAGTGTCACGTTCCGCGGTCGGGACGCAAGCGCGCCACTGCACGACGACCACATCGACTCGGAGCGCACTTTCAAGGACGATACATATCTGTCCCTGGCCAAGAAGCAACTCGAAGCTGTGGGGCTTGGAGACCGAGCAATAGCCACATCCAACCGAGCCAACCGCAAAGTGAAGGGCGGCGTGCCAATCCAGGAGCTGTCTGCGCCGGCCAGGACGGTCGAGCAGATTCTGACGCATGCAGCTGGAGCTCCAGGCGTCATCCACCAGCAGATTCAAGCGCGACTCAACGAGAAGCGGTACGAATTCCTGCTCCGGTACCTGCAACTAGCAGGGTTGTTCTTCTGGGCGGCGGCAGACGGAAGCTTCGTCCTGTCCGAACCGAACACCAAACAGGCCCCGGTGTCGTCGATTCTTCGGCGAGTTGGCATGAGCCGAAACGAAACGAACGTCATCAGCGGTGCCTGGCAGGACTACACGAGTAACAGATTCTCGAAGTACGAAGTCTACGGGCGCGGCACCGGCGGAAAGAACGGGCACGCCAAAGCCCTCGGCGAATACATCGACGACGAGATGACGGCCCGCGGGTTCGTGAAGCGCAAGATTTGGCGGTCACAGAACGCGCGAACGAAGGAACAGGCGACGTTCCTGGCCCGTCGGATGTGCGCGGAGGACCGTCGCAACGGCTCCAACCTCCGCTACACGGTAGCGGGCCACACAACGCCATTCACAGGCGGCGGACAGCGAGCCGTCTGGACGCCCGACACGATCGTTCGGATCGACGACGAGATCTTCGGTGTCCACGAGCCGATGTACCTGACTGATTGCACCTATCGGTGCTCGTCATCCGGCACGACGACGGACATTGTGCTCCAAAGTCCCAACGATCAGGTTTACGGACCTGGAGAATTCTGATGCCTCCGTCCAATCCATTCTCGTTCGACCTGTACCTGTGTCGCGTCAGCGAGTTCAACCCGGACTCGTTCCTGCTCTGCCAGCCCGACGGGTACAGCGACGAAGGCAGCGACCCAATCGAGGCGCTGCCGCCCGGAGGGACATGGTACCGGCCTCGTGACCCGGACCCCGAGACCGGCATCGGCTGCCCCATGCTGGCCGTCTACGACGGCGGCAAGAGCTGGACGATGCCGCTGCTCGACACGCGGGTCGCGCCAAAGCTGGGGGAGCTTCCGAAGGGTAGCTTCGTCGCTTACGGCGACACTGGAGCGGCCGTCATCCCGCTCATCAGCATCGACGGTGACAGCGGACTCATTCGGCTCAGGCGAGACGAAGCAACGGAGGTCATCGTTGACCGAGGCGCCGTGTCGCTCTACACGACCGAGGACAAGACCGAGACGGGACGGCCGGTGTTCTTCACGGTTCGCGATGACGGATTCGCTTGGGAGGCACCGTTCGGCCGGGCATCCTTCAACTCGCGAGGGTTTCACGTTAAGGAGCACGGTGGCGCGCGGCTCGACATCGGGTCGTTGACGATGCCAAGTCCCATCCCTAGCTCATTCAGCACCTACGCGACTCTCCAGGCGGCAATAGTGAGCCTCAGGGCCGGCATAGTGTCCCTCGGGCCTGACACGTTGCCGAGGGACGTGATTGCCCTGGCGACTCCCATCGTGGCCATGGCGACAGCGCTGGCGGCTTTCTGCGAGGCGATTGTCCCTGCCATAGCAACAGCAGTCGTCGGGTGCGTTCCTGTTACTCCTGGACCTGGTGGGCCGTCAGTGGTGTTCGCCGGTACTATGGCGGCTCCGCTTGCTGCGCTATCAGCGGCCCTCGGCGCGGTGCCCCTGTTGACGCCGTCTAAGTCCACATCGTCATCGTGAGTGAGGCAGCATGGCAAAAGTCTGCATCGGCATCCCGGTTCCCCCGTTTCCCACGCTGCCAGCGGGATTCTCGTTTCCTAGCATCCCACTGCCGCCAGTCCCCAACCTAGACCTATGCTGTCAGTTCCACCTTGAAGACTACCTCCCTCCAATCCCTCCGATCCCGTGGCCTGGAGGTGTCAACGTTGGCGTACTGCAAGCCATCAATGCGGTCATGTTGGCAGCACAGATAGCGGTGCAAGCGTACGTCGACAGTCTCGTCCCGGAGTGTCCCAAGATTCCGAGGTCGACCTAGGGGCAGCGGTCAGATAGAGTCGACCCGAACGGGACTTGCGCGTCGGTGGTTCTCCAGCAGGACGGAGCGGCGTCGCCGCTGGCGATCGGCGACTCGCAGACGCATCCAGCACCCTGCGCTAAGCAGCAGAACGAGGCGCACCTGTTGACCAGCGTTCCCACTCCTGGAATGTCGGACCCGCGCCAACACGAGCAGTACGTGACGTAGTCGCGACAGACCCACGGGAGCGGGGCGACGGAAGCATCCACCTCAGTGCCGCCGGTTCCTGGCGCCCCCCCCCGGCCCAACCCAACCCCCC
>Ga0316630_10000072_pt1 | contig 22728 bp, 49 predicted proteins | sample OWC_May_M1_C1_D6_FD_207658 | JGI IMG/M metagenome (GOLD analysis project Ga0316630, IMG submission 207658) | Wetland soil microbial communities from Old Woman Creek delta, Ohio, United States - OWC_May_M1_C1_D6_A | ecosystem: Environmental > Terrestrial > Soil > Wetlands | place: USA: Ohio...
CTCTACTCGACGTGGCCATGCCGGCGCCAGTCCAGGGCAGCGTTCCTCTGTGGTCGTCAGCTCTCGTAGCCGCGGCCGACTCGTCGCGGGCGTGGGGCATCGGCACGACGAGTACGGTTGCGCTTCGCCTCGCCAACACCACGCCGGCAACGGCCGAGGCTACGGCACAGCACAGTCCGGCGCTGGAGTTTGGGTCAACGGTGTGGAACACCACCGCCAGCAAGACCAAACGATGGAGGATCGAGGATCGACCCGTCAGCGCGGCATCACCGAATAGCTTTCTGACCATCCTCGCCTCGGAGGATGCGGGCGCGTTTTCCAAGGTCGCGAGCCTAGGTTCTCACGGCTATCTGGAAGTCAAGGAAGCCGTCACCATCGGGACCGCCCTCTATTTCTTTGTGGCCGACACCTGGTGCGGGCTCGGCGTCACGGGGGGCATCCAATACACCGACGATGGCGAGTTGGCGTTGATCCAGCGCAACAGGACCGACGGTGCAAACAACATCGTCATTTCCTCCTGCTATATGCGATTAGCTGCCGCGATCACCAACGCCAACACGATGCGTTTGCACTCGTTCGGCTTCACCACGGACGCCTATGCCTATAGCGAGCTCGCGGCCGTGTACTGCAACGGGCTGATGGGCGTGGGCTCGTTCGCGGCGGCCAGCCTTCCGGCGGCGGTAATCGCTGGCCGAATCGGCTACAGCGCCGACGCGGACGGCGGCAACCCGTGCCTCATCGTCGATACCGGCAGCGCAATCAAAAAGATCGCACTGGCCGCCATCTGAGAGGGACCATGAAAAACCCGACACCCAAAGACCTTGCCCCGATTCTGGCCGCCATCGTGCGCCACGCCGACCTGACCGCGGAGGTGCAGCTGCTTGGCGCCCAGATTCAGCACGCGGTGTACAACCTCAAGAAGTCGTGCGGAGTGCCACGCGACCCCGATGTCATCCTTGACGATGCACGCGGGATCTGGGTTCGCATCGTCGGCAAGAACGAGCAGGGCAAGCCGATCACCAAACCGCTGATCGAGCCCGCCAAGGCCGAGAAATGAGCGCCCGCGGCCGCAGCTGGGCCGGGGCTGGGCGAACGCGCGCACCGTCGCCGCCGACGCAGCCGCTCGAGACCTTCCCCGCCGACGTGATTATCCCAACGGCCATGGAAGCAACGCTGCTCATGGATGGCGACAACTGCGACTGCTGGTTTCGAGACACCGGGGCCGGGAACATCCACTACGGCCAAGCCACGGACATGTATTTCAAGACGTGGCCACGGCAGCAAGTGTTGACCGGCGAGCTGCCAACGGTGCGCAAGGTTGGCGACTACTACTACCTGCTCAAGAGCGGCCTCTATCTCTATTGGTCGAGCGACAAGATCAACTGGACGATCTGCAACGGCGGAGAAAAGGTGCTGGCGCCGTCGGAGACTGCGAGCGATTGGTGGAACACGCTGTTCAATCCCACGTTCGAAGTTGTCGACGGGACTTGGCATCTGGTCGTTGAGGGTAAGGCCGATGGAGAGCAGTTTGCGGTAGGCTACTCAAGCGCTATCTCAACGGGAACACCGCCAGACATCAGCATCGACTGGAACCCCAACCTCAGCGCATTACCGATCATTCCGTGCGCGGGCAACGGCGACCTGCATTTCATTCCCGACCGCGCAGCTTTCCTGTTGATCTACGGCGATATCCTCAACGGGCTGAAGTGGCAGATCCACACGCGGACCGCGCTGCTCAGCGACGATCTGTCGCTGGCCGCGAGCTGGAAGGATGACGGGTTTTCAATCGCCAAGCCGGGCATCCACCTCGCCGATCCGTCGCTGGTTTTCGTCGGCGGAGGCAAGCACCCGTTCAAGAACATGCTCATCTACAATCACGATCAGCTTGACGGCAAAGTCGCCTACGGGCAGGCGGGGCCGAATGAGTTCTATGACCTGGTGACCAGCGGGCAGACGTTCGCCTACGTGGGGCCATGACCAAGGACAAACCGTGCGTGACGTGCCGATGCTTCAAAGCGACGATGGACGGCGGGTGGGCATGTATGAACGGAAAGAGCTTGCCGATCGCCACTGGAACTTGTGATAGCCACTGGCCGACAGACCCGCAGTCCGCCGTCGAGGCGCGCGCACTGGCTGCGTTCGAGGCGGCGAGATAGGAGGGGCCATGAGCGACGACACAGACACCTTCGAAGACGAAACGCCGCCGCCGCGTAAGCGCGCCAGCGGACCGCAGCTTCCCGAGGAGGTGCTGACCGAGAAGCTGGACGCGGTGTCCGTGCTCCTGACTCGCACGACGACGCGGCTCGAGGCCAACAACCGGCGGCTCGACGATTTCAGCGCGCGCATGGATCGGATGGACAAGCAGCGGGACTTCGACCGCAGCGAGACCAACAACATCCAGCAGCAACTCTCGGCGATCTCGGCCGTCTGCAAGCTCCACGTCGAGCGCACCGCAGCAGCCGAGGCCAATGCGCTCGAGGCAGTGACGGCCGCATCGCAAGCAAAGGCGTCGGTCGTCGAGATCGAAAGCAGCTGGCATGACATGCGCGGTCGGCTGCAATCGCGGCCGAGCGGGTCTGCCGAGTATGCCAAGGTCGTCGACGACCGGCAGCGGGCCAAGGAACAGGAAGCCGCCGAGTACGAGAAGCGAGTGGCGCACGCCGCCGCCGAGGCGGTCAAGGCGGCGCTGGCAGCGCGAGATGAAGCGCGGCGTCAGGCCCAGGCCGAGCAGGCCGAGATCGACGAGCGCATCAGGAAGCAGCGTGAAGCTGAGGAGGCTGTCGAAGACCGCCGCCGCAAGATCCGCCGCGCCGCCATCCAGTGGAGTGTTGGCCTCGCGGTGTCGACGATCTTGACCGTCGTGGGTAGCTCGTTTTGGAATCAGGCCAAGTCGAACCAAGAGGCAACAGCCAAGACGCTCGAGGTAGCACGAGTACTGCGCGAGCGCGTGGCCCCGGCTGCAGTGCCGCCCGATGCAGCAGTGTGGCCAACAACGCCAGCAACGAAAGGGCAATGAGCATGATCCGCTGCAAGATGATTCTGAACCATGTTGGCAGGAGCCCCTACAACAAGTATCTCGGTGACGGGAAGTACGAGAAGAGCTCGATCGCGAACTTCACTCTCAACCCTGTAATGGACGACGGCAGTCCGGAGAACAAGGCGTTCTTCGCATCAACGCCCAGCGGCAAGTTGGAGCTTGCTTGTGTGAACCCCGCTGTCCTGGAGCAGCTCGAGGGGCAGCTCGGAGAGGCATTCTACGTCGACCTGACACCGGTCAAGGAAGGCTGATTCTCTGTCATCGCAGTCGACTGCGCCTGCTGCGGAGCTGCTTGAACAGGCGCTGGCCGCCTTAGATCCACCGCCTTCTTCCTCTTTCCGCCTCGTCGCACCAGCTGCACATTTGAGAACCGGCCCAGGTGCCTGTCCAGAATAGGCAGCACTGATTGCTCTTCCAGTTCCTCTTCATAGACGCCGATAGGCGTGATGAAGACATTGGAAGTGGCGCGCACGTAGCCTGTCGCAATCATCTCCTCGAGCTCCTTGGCCGAGCGCTCGATGAGCTGCAAGCTGGGCTTCTGCTTCCAGGATAGCTGCGGGCTGAGCTCGTTGAGAGGATAGACCGGAAAGAGGATGAGATTTCTGCTGGCAGCCGCCCTGGGCCGATGCACGACGACACCTACCTTCGGGCTATGCCGAAGGCAGTGGTCACCCAGCCACAGCTCGAGGTCCTCATAGCGCTGCGCAGCCTGCAGCGCCAGGCCAGTCTGTAGCACAGCGGTTCCATCTTTCCTCCAGCCTAGCGGATATGGAATCGTCACGTAGTCCAGTGGCTTTGATAGTGCCCAGATGGATCCTCTGACTTCTTTCATATGTTCATATCCTGCAGATTGATTCTCAGCAGTCTAGCAGCTTCGCACAGAAGATCCGACAAGAATCTGGGCTCAGGGTGCGCTGCCTCGCCCGTGTCGACCGAGCGCAGTCGAGTTAGATAGCCGTGCAGAGCGCGGAGAATAGCTGCAGCCAGCGGTGCGCTGTCAAATGCCTGCCCGTCTGGCCGCACCGACCGGCTGGATGGCACTCGCACGTCACCGATGGCAGCACCAGCGCCAAGCTGCGTGTGTCGCAGCGGCGCCAGCTGCTCTGTAAGCAACTTGATCGCGGCTGCTTCGATCATAGGCACATCCAGCCGATGCGGACTCACGACCTCGAGTCTGACGTCAACTTGAACCGTGTGTACATATTGAGTAGGAGTTTCAGGCATGTGCTCTTTTTCCTTGACGGGTTTCACAGTGTTCGGTAAACTAGCCCTCGCGGCGGTTGAGCGATGCTTGTGGTGTATGTAGGTATTCTAGCTCCGCGCTGCCTCTATTCTCTCGGCCACGTCCTGCTCCAGGTAGCGCTTCTTCAGTAGGCCTCCGTAGCAGCTCTTTGTCCACGGGCGCTCGAGCATGTAGACGTGACCCTGGACTTCGGGGTTGTCAGCTAGCACCTGGGCCATGCCTGCAGCCTGAGCTGGATCGTCTTCGACCACCCAGATCTCACTGGGCGGGGCCGAGCCCGCACGCCTGAGCTCGAGGTCCTCGAGGATCTGCTCGAGCGCAGCTTCCTTGCCCCCGTAGGTGCGGCTCAGGTGGAAGTCGACCCCGTCGTAGCCCCAGGCGTGCAGCCACGCCCTGGTCGCGTCCACGACGGATGGCATATCCGGGCGGCTGGTGAGCACCGCGATGTTGCCGCCGGCGCGCAGCCAGGACTGGTAGGTCTGATGGACCGGCCAGTAGGGCCGGGCGCTGCGGTACACTCCCGGGTTGTCCCAGACATGTATCTTGAGGCAGTCCTGCAGCGTGCGCTCGTCCAGCTTGTGCTGCAGCTTGGAGCCAAAGGCCTTGGCCACGTCGTACTCGGTGCAATCCTCAGGGGTGAGCGCCACACCCAGAGCATCCCAGATCTGCTCTAGGATCTCGGTCATGATATCTACTAGCACCCCATCTAGGTCAGTGACTATGATGGGCAGCGCGTTTGGCATTCCGGTTTTCCTCCCTATTCTACCTTCGGGTCCACGCGGGCTCCTAGCAGCCCCAGGGCATGGCTGAGCAGGCAGGCGTACCTGCCGGCCGCCACGGTCGAAACAGGCACCTGTGCGCGCAGCAGCTCCAGGGCCACGTCGCGGATGGTGGCTATTGCTGCCAGGGCCGAGGCGCTGTGATGAAAGCTGATCGCCTCTATTTGGTCTATCGGCGCAGCTGGCTGCGGAGCCAGCCCCGAGCTAAAGCTCAGCGGCTCGGGGCCTGTCATGAGCTTGGCCACCTCGTAGAGCACCCTGGCTGCATCGTACAGCGGCCTGCCGTCTTCGCTCTGCCCGAGGGCAGTTGCAATGTTGTCCACGGTAGCAGCCAGCCGCTGTACCCCCTCGGCGGTGACAGGCTTGCGCTGCGGTCCGATGTGCAGCTCGTTGGGCGGATTCGTCATTCCGCGCTCCTCCTGGGCTGCCGAGCTCGCGTGCGTCGGGCTGGCTCGCCATTAGTGTCCATCGGCTCTTTGCGGCCGTGGTTGTGCACCTCGAGTATGGCATGATGCCCGCGCCGAGCTGCGATAGCGGCTGCAATGGTGCGTAGCGCTCGGATGTTGTGTCCTTGCCTGCCAATGACCTGGCCTGCGTCGTTGACCGCGGTCCTGATGGTCAGGACTACAGTGCCATTGGGCGTCTTGACCTCTTCGATCACGACGGCGTTCGGCTCGTTGACCATTTCTCTGATCAGGTTCTCGAGTACGGTTTTCATCTGCGGGGGGTCCTCTGGTGTTCTTGCGCCTGGTCTCTGCCCCTGTCGCTTCTCTGTCCCTGTCGATCTACCTGTCCCTGTCGATCTCCCTGTCGATCTACCTGTCGATCTTCCTGTCCCGCCTCAGCGCGCTGAGTAGACGCGAGCGCGCTTGTCACCTTGAGCTTTGACCTGCTTGCCTGCAGTGAGCTGGCTCATCACTCGCATGTAGACGTTGGTCGAGGGGAAGGGGACTGCCTCGCAGATGGCCTTGCGGCCTGAGGCCGGATGGCTCTTGAGGAAAGCCAAGACAGATGCTTGCAGCTCAGCCGCGTTGGCTCGAGGACGAGGACCGTGCTTCGCTGCGCGTTGAGCCTGTGCTGCTCTTGGCTTTGCCGGCTCCGCCTGGCCATTGGACAGCGCCGCCAAGGTCTCCTTCGGGTGCTTGCGGATATTCTCGGTGAGCAGGCGAAGTGCCTCGTCCCGAGTCAAGACGAGCCGAGCGATCTGGATGGGCTCGACGGTCTCGAAGAGCTGCTTGGCGATTGCCGGAGCCAGTGCCTTGAGATCCTTCGTGGGCAGTTGAGCAACGAGGTCAGTGGAGCAAGTGAATTCCATTTCAGTTCTCCTGTTAGAGAGCTTCCTTGATCAGCTTGTCTCGAAGCAGCATCAAGTAGCGCCCATGGATGTTTTGCCCCAGTTCCCTTTTGCAGCTGGGGCATCTACACACGCCACTCCAGTTTTCGTGAGATATGTTGCCGTCTTCTAAATAGGCAGGGGCTGTGTCGATCAGCCCTTCGCGGTTAGCCTTGCGCTCCTCGTTGTCTGCGCCTGGAGCCATGCCGAACTTCTCGAGCAACAGCCTCCAGAGCACCCGGTTTCTGATCTGCTCCCAGTCTACTCGCTCGATACAGCGGCCGATCTTGTAGTAGGTCCTGATGTCAGCCGTGAGATGAGGCTTGGCCGCGTCGGCCCTGGTCTCCGGCGTTGCGCGCTCGATGAGCAGAGCATGCTCGGCACTGGGATAGCCACGGACAGGCCCGCCCCGTTTCAAGAGCAGGTAGCTCCAGCGGCCCGAGAAGAACCCGATGAAGACGTGGTCTTGGTTTTTCACCTTTGGGCCTGCTTTGCCCCAGTCTCTCGGTGCGTCGTTGCTGTCAGCCATTTGTTACCTGATCCCTATTTCCTCGAGCAGCATCAGCAGCACAAATCCATGCCCCATCTTCCTGTCCTCGTTGTTTACCACATCTGCCAGGGACATAGCCAGTCTACGATAATCGTAAACGTCGAAGCTGCGCAAGGCTATGTGCTCGTGCGCCCTCGCCTGCTCCACGAGCTCAGTCCAGGCGTGGCTCTCGCAGGCAGCCTTCCAGTAGAGAGGAATGTAGATCTGCTTTCTGGCCTCGATATAGCTCAGGCGCTTGCCGTTCCAGAGTGAGCAGATGGGCTCTCTGCCCTTGCCCATCGGGTAGCGCACAGCCCGCGGGTTTGCCCAGCCGGCTTTGGCCCAGGCCCAGTAGGCGGCCGTCGGGTTTGCTTGGGCGTCGGCGTGCTCTGCAAAGAGCTTGGAACATTGATATCCGGATTCTACCTTCTTGGCGCTGAAGCCGCCGTACAGTTCCACCGGACCCAGATAGAACGGGGACAGGAACTTCGACCAGCCTGTAGCTCTGGACGTCGTATCGATGACGACAGCGCCGGGGGGTGCGGGGCTGGTCATATCTAGAAGGAAGACGGTCATTCTCCCCGCGGCCTCTCGGGCAGGAAGTCATCCCAACAGCCTCCAACTATTACCGCCGCTATCACCCCCAGCACCGTGCCTACTGCAGAGCCGGTGCCTGCAGCTCCTAGCCACGAGCATTTAGCCGCTAATGCGATGAACACGCTGCCAGCCGTGCCGCCTAGCCACAGGAGCGGTATGGCTACGAAGGCCACTGCCCCCTGTGGCGTGAGGCGGCTAGTTGTCTTTGCAGTAAGACGGTCTTTTCTCCGCTCTAGATCCTGCAGGCGATTACAGATCATTTGCAATTCCTCTTCCTGCTGCTTGAATCTGCTTTCCCATTCTTCTCGATAAGGCATCTCTTCGCTCCTTGTGCTCAGATCAATCATAGCTTGCCCATTGCCAGCTTGAAGAACTTCTCGCTCTGCTCTCTTGTCGGCATCCCGCTGCCAGCCGGGATCAGCTCTCGCAGCCTCTTGCTCAGATGCCTGGTCTCCTTCTCGTTCAAGTAGACCACCTCACCGCAGCCGTCACAGACTAGACAGGTGCTCCTGGTCTCCTCGGTACAGGCTGGACAGGGCGCGATGCGCATCAGGCTTTGCTCTTGCTTTGGAGCTTGCGCAGCTTGCTGTAGACGTTGAGCTCAGCCTCACCCAGTATCAGCCTGTTCTGCGCCATGACGTCCGTCCGCTCTATCCAGCGCAGTCTATCCTCAAGGTCCAAGATGGCTCTGATACAGAGCTCGAGGGGGCTAGAGACGCTGTGCTTCGTTCTCTTTCTAGTCGTCGCCATAGGGATCCCAGCCTATAGCTCTGCCTGGGTGTCTGAGCTTCGCCGGCGTCGGCATGCCCATTGCGATCGGGGCCGGCGCTGCCGGGCGCAGCGAGATCGGCGGCAGCTCACTGCCAAGCTCGGCCACCGGCGGCACCCGGACTGCCTTGAAGGCGAAGACGGGACGGTCGGGATTGCCATTCTCGAAGCTCTTGGTGATTGCTATCTCATAGCACGGAGTGGGGCTGTCTTCCTCGACAGCATCAAAGAGCGGGGAATACGCCTCGCAGACGTAGGTGCGCGAGCGCTGGCAGTAGCCGATGCTGAATACGACCACGTGCTTGGCCAGAGCATGGGCAGTCTCGAGATGGTCGAACTTCCCCTCGAGGAGCTCACGCGGAACTCGGTACTTCCCCACCCGCTTGATCAGATCGTTCATCGGTCCGCTCCAATCTGCATTAATGACACTGGACAGCATGTGAGTATTTGTGCGCATGAGCGTGAACTGTCTTACTTCCAGCCCAAGTCCCAGCAGTGGATCATGTAACCGCTGTCGTTCACTGCGCCGATGAACCTGGCCTCGCCAGCCGGCGGCGCCTCTCCGGTCATCGCCAGAAAGATGCCGCGGTCCTGCTCTGCGCTACTTGGCTGCACGACCGCCCAGATTGCTAGCTCTCTTCCTGGAGCCACACCGAAGCTCAAGATCTCGAGCTGGAACGGCCCGAGCTCCGCCGGCATCTTGACCTTCTGCAGACCTGGTTTTCGACTCAGCACGTACTTGTAGATGACTGGGCCGCTCTGCTCTTTTAGCTTGACAGGCACATTTTTCTCCTATAAACTCGAAGGCGCGGCACGGGGAGGAAGGCGATTGTGGGTAGTAGCTGTGCTCCAGCTCTCGCGTTCCGCTGTGCAACCAGGCTCCTTGCAGTATGTCGCGTCGGGGTAGCTCTCACAGAAGTGTGGCCGCGGGCCCGCGTGGATACTGCAAGCGTTGCCGGTGAAGGCCTTGCACCGCATTCCACCCTCTTTGTCATCTGGGATAGGCTCGAATAACTCACAGATGAGCTCGATGTCTCGAATGGCAGTCGGGCAGTCGTAGATAGTATCGGCTGGCCCCATGATCTGCGGCCACGGCCCGTCGCTGGCTGCGCGTTTCAGGTTCTCGAGCAGATCAGCATAGCGTATTCGACCACCAGCGAGTCGTATGTACTTGCAGCAGTGCCCGGTGCAGCGGCGGAACGGTGAGGACAGCATTGGGGGCTGCACGTCGTTGGCGGCCAGCGGGCCGAGGCAGGCTTCTGGAACTGTCTGCCCTGCTATGCAATCGATGATGGGCACGTTTCAGGCTTCTTCCTTTCGCGCTTGCTGCCAGAGCTCGGCTATCAGCTTGCGGCTGTCGAGGAGTATCATCTCGGTGACGGTATCTAGAACGTTGGCTCGCTCCCAGCGGCCTAGGGTATCGAATTCCTTCTTAGCTATCTTCACAGCTTCGGCGTGAGCGCTGTCGCTGCGCTGATGCAGGCTGCCAAGCCAGAAGGACAAGCGGTCTGCTGGGCTCAGGCCTTTCACCTTCACGAGGAACACTGCGGCGGCTTCGGCGTTGTATCCCATTAGATTCTGCTCTATCGCCTTCCGAGCACAGCGCGCGCAGCCTCTAAGGCACTGGTTACATGCAGCTCTCGTGCTATCGTTTCGCGGCGGTGGTCTAGAGCTGCATACAATTTGCGCAGCTTGCGCCCGCGCCAGAAGCCCAGCTCGACATCGTTGCCGTGGACACTACTGTCAAAGTGAATGAATAGGTAGATACTGCATCTGTGGTAGTGCAGAGCTAGATTACCGGCACTGTAGCTAGCATCGCGACTACGCCAAGACCAGCTCTCGATAGGAATAGCTAGGACGTGCTCGACCAGGCTGTCTAGTTGCTCGTCGACTGTAGGAGCTGCTTTAGGTTCTGGAGGTGCAGGAGCCGGCTCGCGGTATGGATGCTTGTTTGTCATTTCACCCTCTGCCAGATGTGTAGAACGAAGCATGGAATCAGGCAAAGCCAGAGCTCAAGGCGCCTGACACCGTAGGGATCTGGCCTGCGGTCAAAGTAGACCCCGCACCAACAATCCCTCGGCTCGAACTCGAGTCTTGCGTGAATCATCGATCTAGCCCTCGTCCTTCAGCTCGATCCCCAGTTCTTCTTCGATGAGCGCGCGGACCGCAGGTCCGCACCTGTAGTCACGACGAGCGACCCAGTACTTGCGCGGGCGCTTGCCCGATCGGCCGCGATGCAGGTTGTACTTGAGGAGCATCCGGCTGAGAGACATAGCCTCTCTAGCTGAGAGGGCGTCGAAGACGTCTTCGATGTCGAGCACGAAGTAGTGAAAGCCCCCAGCCTCGAGCTGCTTGCGCCAATCATCGCGCTGCTCGCAGGCTGACGGGTCTCTAGGCCCTCGACAGCTCTCGCTCACTGGCCCCGGCATGTTTGATTTTCCTTCTTTTCGATCACTAGCATCTTGGCTGTTCTGTGCTTGTTGCCGAAGGCCCCGATCACGCCGACTGCATAGGTAGCTTTGACCAGCCCCTTTTTGATCAGCGCGTGCATCGTGCCTCTGGCTATGCACATGTGGTCTTGAAGCAGGACTCTGATCTCCTCAGAGTTGGCTCGACCATGCTTCTCGACGTAGTCGAGGACTGCGGCTTGGTTGCTCGGTAGAGGTCTAGGCATCTGGCGCTTTCTCTCGTCGATCCCTCTGTCCCTGTCCCTGTAGCTATTCTGTCCCCTGTCTATCCTCCCTGTCTATTCTGCTCTCTTCGGCTCGGCGCCGGTGAGCGCTGCGGTATCCGCTATGTCTTTCTCTAGACGAGCGATCTCTTCGCGGTGCGCCTGGATGGCTGCCTGAGATTCTGCGATATGAGCAGCGATGGCCAGAGCTGGAGTTGCATAGAGCTCGTCGTGGGGCACCACCACGCGGCAGTGAAAGCAGCTCGGCCTGGCCCCGTTGGCTGCCTTCCAGCCCCGGCCGAATGGACTGACATCGATGGCAACAACGGCAGGCTTGTCATGCAGCCAGCCATTCCACACCTTGTACATTGTTACCGTGACTGGCTTGGATTTAGACATCCGATTATCCTCTCTGTCCCTGTCGTCCCTGTAGCTCTTCTGTCCCTGTCTATTCTCTGTCTATTCTGGCCCGAAGGGCCGGCGCAGAATGAGCTTGGCTGCTTCGACGTCTTGGTCTGTCAAGCCGACAGCCGAGTTCACCCTCACTGCTTGCGAAGCTAGATGCCACATGGGCCAGTCGTCTAGGATCACGAAGTACGAAGTTGGCCAGTGCTGCAGCAGCCAGTAGTGCACCTCGTTGGCTCGGCACCAGGAGTCGGAGGTGAGTCTGTCGGCCTTGGGAACCACCTGGATGTTGGGCACGGCGGCCGGTGTGGCAAACGGCGCAGCCAGGCCGTACTTGCTGCCGTAGTCCCTGATGTAGTTGATGCAGTTGCGCCACGATGAGCACATGACGAGATGGGTGTTGGGCTGGCTGGCCGTGACGGCGTTGAGCCTGGCTACGCGAGCTGGATCCAGAACTGGGTTCGACTCGCTGTCCTTCGCTCCTGTGGACAGAACCCCGTCCAGATCAAAGAAGACAATCGGAGGCGCTGAGGTCACGGCCGCTGCTCCTCTGTCCCTGTCTCTTTTGTCCCTGTCTCTTTTGTCCCTGTCTCTTTTGTCCCTGTCTCTTCTTCTACCAGCTCCCGAATCGTCTTGTCACCCTCGCTGCCCCAGGGGATGCTGTCTAGCCAGTCCTTGGAGACGGTGCTGAGGGCCTCGACTGCCACAATCGAAGTGACAGCCGGAGTCTCTTCTCTGGCCGCAGTGTAGATTGCTTCGGTCTCGGCTTCCGTCTCATTGTCGGCATAGACATAGGTGTCGATCTCGAGCTTCACGGAGTAAACAGGCATTGAGTCCTCTGAACCTGGATTCAGGAGATTCTGAATGATTCTAGCGCCGTTGGCACAAGCCCTCTGCCGATCTTCCCTCTTGTAGCACAAGCGCCAGGGCAAAGTCAAGCTAATAGGCTAGCCACGCTTGTTTTTTTCTGGGTCCTGTATCTAGTACATTCGCGGGGATAGCTTGCCTACATGTAGGTTCGAATTCCTGGATTCACACTATATAAACTGCATGTACCCCCGAGCTCTGGAGTACGCGTACGGCTCCGCTACTACTCCCCCCCTTACAGGGGGGCTGGACAGGGACAGAGGGATGCAGATTGCATTATGCATTCCAATTTGTTGAGACATGCTGTCACACTATTGATCCCATCTGTCACATGGGGTCAAGGTACTGATATCATTATTGATTGCATGCTTTCTAGATGATTGCTGCGACACTCTGTCGCATTAGTTGCAGAATACATCCTTGTAATATCAACAGTTTAGATTGTGGCTTATATATTGCTTGGCTTGGCTCCGAGGTTTATCCTCTCGCAACATGCGAGAGGGAAATTGCTCTGCAACCTTTGCGTATCGGTGCATCCTTTGCAATCTATGCTTCACATTGCAATCTATCATGTTTCTCCCCTCGAGGGAGAAAGCATAATAGATTGCTACGCAAAGGTTGCAGAGCTCGCTATCGTGCTTCCAGGCATTTGCGCTTGGCACATAGATTGCTCGTTAGGTCAAGTATGAACGAGACGAGAAACATCAGAGGGAAGCAAGCAAGGGCGCTCGTTAGCGCTGATACCGTGCTGGCTACTGCACGCGAAACGCTGCGAGTCTCCGACGCACGCCGCGATATCCTTTGGCTCGCAGTCCGGGATATGGCGAACGTAGCTGACAGAGCGCTTGCGCTTGAGACCATTTACCGTGTGTTCGACGTGCTCAATATCGCAGCGGAGCTTGACTAATGCGCACCTGGACTCACGTTTCCGTGGTCCTGTCGTCTACCGTGCGCGGCGAATGGCTCATAACCGTGCGCGTCTTTGGGCAGTATCACTGTACAGTGTCCCGTCTTAGCGCAGCAGCTAGCTACGCTGCCGCGTGCAAGATAGCGGCAGTTCTGGAAGACGATACGCTGGCGTGCATTGATAGCTATATCGCCTAGGTTACCTAGGCGAAACCCGTAGATAGGAGCAACCACCATGCAGACGAACACCAGCACGAACAAGACCCCCAACAATGACAAGACACCCAAAGCGCCCGAGACCAAGCTGCCGGCCGAGTCCTCGCCCGCAGCGGTCCAGGCGGCAACCCTGGCGAGCGGCGCCGCTCTGTCGACTGAGCACGAGACCGATATCGGTCCCGTCGCGGATCCGGTGTCCGCTGGCGCCGTCGCCTACCGCGCGGAGCTGAGCAAGACGGCAACTCCCGCTTTCTATGCTGGCGTCGGCCGGAGTCTGGCCCGCTCTGCAGCGCGCAAGTCGGCCAAGAGCGCGATTCTGGCCGCTATCTCCGGCAAGCTGTCCTAGGTAGCTAGAGCGCAGCATCCCGTGGGATGCTGCGCTCCATGGTGCCTAAGACTCTCCCATACCGCGCTGCACCACTCCCACCTAACCCCGCGCTACCGGACTATGCTATCCAGGCGTTTGCAGAGGAGCAAGCGCGCTTAGACGCTATTCGGGTTAGAGTTGCTGGGCAGATACAGCGCGACCTAGCACGCGGAGAAGCTTGCGCGGTACCCCAGGAAGCTATCCAGCTTTCGCTACTGGATCAACCGGATCCGGATCGCGAATCACGCGACCGGGCATATCTGGCGAAGTCCGCGCAAGAGTATCTGGCAAGCGGAGCGATAGATCGGGCTTTTCTGGCTGATTCGGCCAATGATGCCAGGCAAGAAACCCTGGATCGCATTGCGGAAGATCAAGAAAGCACGCGATCAAAGCGGGAAGCATGCGGTTTGAGCAATGCTGGACTCCAGGCGAAGTCCGGCGCCGCATTGCGCAATGCCGTAGGCTACTGCTATCGTACTGATACCCACGCCAGCAAGTACGCTCCGACGACACAAGCAAACGGATCGGTGCCGCAAGCGGATCGCCTGGCGAAGCACCTTGAACGTGGCGAGATCTCCGGCCGGAAGCTTGACTCGAACGTGCAGATATCGGCCGAATGTGGCGAGCAAGCTGTCTGTGAAAATCGCTCGGATCTTCCTTGGGTTGTCCGGGCTAAGGTCGAGATCAATGGCTCAGTCGCGCATGCTTCCGGACTAGACATTACGCGGGCTATCAAAGCCCATGCTCGCGATGCAGTACGCGCAAATGCGCGGATAGCTAAGCTTCGCGCTCGCTTGGCGTAGTATACCAGCGAGTCTCAATAGCAACCCACCGAAATGATACCAGAGATCTGTCAAATGCACATTTCGGTGCAAATGCACATTTCGGTGCATTTCAATGCACATTTGCGTGCATGGCGAAAAGCTCAACTATCCCAACGGTTTAGCTAGAATGACACTTTCGCCAAAGTTGTCTAGACAAAAACGCGAAAGTTGTCTAGACACTTTTGCAGAAAATGTCAGTCAACTGGGCCAAGCGGCTCCTAGCCAGGCTCGGAGAATCACGCTAGGGACAGGGACAGGGACAGGGGGCGAAGCCGGTCCTCTGTCCCTGTCCCTGTCGATCTAGCCAGCCGGTAAGCAACACCCTGTTCACAGGGACAGGCGCATAGCTAGGATCGACAGGGACAGGGACAGAGGGGTGCAAGCACAAGCCTCTGTCCCTGTCCCTGTCGATCTTCTGTCCCTGTAGACCCACCCACACAGATTGGAGCCAAGCCGATGTCTCATCCGCACGAAGCCTTGATCCGAGCCGAGATCGCCGCGCGCAAGGCGCTAGACCCGTTGCTGGATCTCGAGCGCCAGATCGACCGTCGAGCCGGTCGCCGGCTGACCTGCTTGTGCATTGGGGCTGCCATGCTGCGCAACGAGATCACCCGCCGCGACAACCTGATCGCGGTTGCGCTGGCGTTCACGTACGTAGATTGCTACGGGCTTGCAGTTCGACTGCTGCCGCAGCACGGAACCTACGGGAAGACCCCGGGCGGAGCCCACGGGCATCCTGTCTGCTGAGAAAGCCAGACAGAGAATAGACAGGGACAGGGACAGAGGTAGATAGTGGCCCTCTGTCCCTGTCCCTGTCCCTGTCCCTGTTCCTGTCCCTGTCGTCCTCTTCTGTCCCTGTCGATCTCCCTGTCCTATTCTCTACTCTGCCGTTGCCAAGCCGGAAAGAGGCCGGGAGGCCTGCCTGCCAAGGTGCGCTTGGGAACCGCGGCGGTTCGACTCCGCCCAGCGGCGCTTCGCCTTGGACATTGCTCAAACAGCAATGTCCACATTGCGCCTTGGACATTGCATTTTAGGCAATGTCCAAACCGCACAAACGCAATCTACAACGCAAGGAGCCTGGCTAATGGGAACTCCGTCCTACGGTGTCATCGCTGACTGCCTGCACTACCGGGGCAAGTGCGCTGCCAAGCCGTCGACCCGGGCGCAGCTCAAGCGGCTGAGCCGGAGGCAGCTGCGCCGGCAGGAGCGAGCAGTCATCGCCTCGCAGCTTCAGCCGTTCGTCGACTGCTACACCGTCGCGCACGAGCCGGAGGCTGTGCCTCTGTCCCTGTCCCTGTCGTCCCTGTCGTCACCTCGCGACTACGAAGCCGAGCTCCTCACTGCCGCAGGCAACCACGGGCCGATCTTCGACTTCCTGGCCTCGGCGCAGTCGGTCTGCATGATGTCGACCGATGTTCTCCTCGAGGAGCTCGACGACGCGGACGTCGCTGGCTGTGGCATCGAGCCAATGGGAGCGCGGAGCCGGGCGAAGCTGCGCTTCCCCAAGCCGGAGGCTGCGCCTCTGTCCCTGTCCCCTATGGCTGGCTCGAGCCGGAGCGCAGGACCAAGCCGGAGCGAAGCTCCCGGCTCGAGCCTGCTGTTCTTCTAGCCTCTGTCCCTGTCTATTCTCTGTCCCTGTCTATTCTCTGTCCCTGTCGATCTCTCTGTTTCCTCCGGAGGTTTGTTTCGATGCCAATCGTCAAACTGACAGCAATCCGGCCTGGCATATCCAAGCTGGAAGCCATCAAATGCCTGCGCTATGCAAGCCGGAGTGATCCTGGTCTGGCTTTGGCCAAGAACATCTGCGAGACCCTACCACACGAGATAGATGCGGCTCAGCCTGAAGAGCTTAGCCGCTGCTTCGTCTGTTCATGCAGCGAATCGGTGATCTACAACGTCGTGCTCACGCGCTGCGGGGGCAACGACTGGTTGGCTGCGCTGTCTATTCCAGCCGCTCATGTGGGCGTGGAAGTGGAGAGCTACCACGGCTGGCAAGCCCTGATGGAACTAGCCGAGCGGATGCGGAAGATGGGCCTGCTGGACTAACGGCATCTGTCCCTGTCGATTCTCTGTCCCTGTCTATCTTCCTGTCTATCCTCTTTTTCCCTTCTAAGGAGTGAAGCTCAATGGCACCCAAGCGCACCTTTAGTCACGTGTGGGAAGTCATCCAGGAGCTCGATGCTTGGATGCAGCATGCTGTGCAAGCCAGCATCGAATTCGACCTGGATATGAAAGCCAGCGTCGCATGCTTCGAAAACGCGCGCAATCTCATTGCCGCAGCTCATCCCAACTCACGTAGCGCATATCTCGAGAGCGGCAAGGCGGGGCGAGCCGCTCGCATCGAGGAGCTCGCGCGCCGCATCGACGAAGATCCCACGGACGCGAACGAAGCCGCCGAGCTGGCTTCGCTGCTACGCAAGCGTTGAAGGGCAAAGCCAGCGAAAGCTTCGCTCCCTGCTTGGATCTTATCGACGATCGCAATCTATCTAGCTCCAATAGCCAAGGGAGCCAGCTCTGCTGGCTGCCTCGGCCGTTTGAGCAGAGGCAGATTCTCTGTCCCTGTCCCTGTCGATCTTCTAAACAAGGAGCCATTCTATGCTCGACATGATGCAAGCCAGCCTGACTGCGAATCCGATCCTCGGCTTCGGCACCGTCCTGCTCACCCTGATCGCTCTGCGGGCTTTCTTCAAGCTGGCGATCAGGTAGGAGAGGCAAGTATCTATCTCTGTCCCTGTCAATCTAAAGGAGAGATCTTGGAAAAACTCGTACTCTGGATCAAGGGCGACGGCCCGTGTGGGCTCGAAGCCTGCCGGCAGGCTGGGGCACGAAGCGCCATGGTCATCTGCGAGCTCACGGGCGTCAGACAAACGCAGGTGCTAGCCGAGCTAGAGCGGGGGGACGCGGCTCAGTGGTTTGCCGAGGCAGCGGGTGCGGCCGTCCGGCCGTTCATCGGCTACCCCAACGGCACGCTGCTTCTGTATCGAGAGCCGAGCCAGCGAGACTGGAGAGTGCCGAGATGAAGATAGCCATCGGTTTCATCCTTGGAGCTCTGCTCACCCTCGTGCTCAGCTGGCCGGATCCCATTTTCTGGACTGGGAGCGGAGCGCAGAGCGCAGAGCGCGGAGCACAGCCGGCTGTCCTCGAGAGGCACGAAGCGCTTTGCTCTCGCGGGCAGATCGCTGTGTGCAAGTAGACAGAGGGATTCATCACCCTGTCTCCTGTCCCTGTCCCTGTCCCTGTCCCCTGCTGTATTCTGCCCTCCTGTCTCCTTCGTGCTTGACTGCTTAGATCTTATCGACGATGTTCAACTTCAGCTCTAATAGCCAAGGGAGCCAGCTCTGCTGGCTGCCTCGGCCGTTTGAATGGTTAAACAAAGCGCAACAGGGAGCAAAGCTCATGCTCTATTACAAAGTGCTGACGCATGATCTCCGTCCGCCTGTTCGGGGCGGAGATCCAATCTGGTCGGGAGAGACGCCGTATCGGCTGCCTGCAGTCGTATTGGACCAGTCCTCCAAGGAATGCGCAGCAGGCTGGAATGCCTGCCGTGATCTGCAGACAGCCCTCCGCATCGCAGGACTCTGGCCCAACGGGAGGCCAAGCCGCGCATTTGTCCTGTCGGATCCTGTCAATCTGATCGAAAGGCAGGATAAGTGCCGAGCGGAGTCCTGGACCATCATACGCGAATGCAGCGAGGCGGAGATCGCGGGGGCAATCAAGCAGCTTAGCTCGGTGTTCAAGCCGCACGAAGATGCTATGCTGGCTGCACAGCTAGAATGGCGGCATGCACTGAGCCGACCGGCGTTGAACACCTCAGCGGTGCAGCAGCACTTGCAGATCGCGCTCGAACACCGCGGGCTGGATGGCTGGAAGCTGCAAGTTTTTCCTAGTGCGCGGGATGCGTGGGATGCGCGGGATGCGCGGGATGCGTGGGCTGCGTGGGATGCGTGGGCTGCGTGGGATGCACTTACAGTGCGCTTCGCAAGCCTGCAAGGATGGATCAGCCAGCCACCCGATTATCTGACTACGGGGATCATGAAGACATACGAATGCGGGCTGGATCTGGCTATACCGGTAGCGCCGAAAACGCTCGGCTGGGCGATGATTAATAAGCCTGCCTAGCTCTTCTTCTCCGTTCTTGCTATTCTGCTTTTCCGTCCTGGCATTTTGCCAGGCGAACCACGCCGCGCCGGCATCCAGGCGAAGCCGGCAGAAAGGTAGCCGTCCTATGTCGAACCGTATCGCTCGTGTCACCGCCAAGCTCACCGAGAAGATCAGCCACCTCTAGAAGCAGATCGAGCTCCGGGACGGCTCCCGCCAGCGGCCCGTGCTCGAGCAGAAGGTCAAGGAGCTGACTGAGAAGAATGCCGCGCTGGCCAGCCAGCTGGGCGGCGCCGAGCAGGAGGCCCGCAAGCTCTCCGAGCAGAAGGAGGAGCTGGTTCTCGAGCTCAGCAATGCGAGAGGGGAGATCGAGACTCTCACCGCTCGGGTCGAGCAGGCCTCGGCCGGCTCCGCTGTGTAGTAGCGAGCCAGCAGAAGCCCTATCTGCCGGCTTCTCCCTGTCCCTGTCTATTCTCTGTCCCTGTCGATCTCCCTTTCTTCTTTCTCTAATCCCCAAGGGAGCCAGTAAGCCCGCGCTTCGCTGGCTTCCTCGAGTGTTGGAGCGATCGGAGGATTCTGTGCAAGAGCCCAAGCACATCTGTTGCGCTGAGGACGTAGCCAGACTGGCTCGAGTTGAACTCAGATCAGCTCCGGGTGCTGGAGAGCAGGAAGTGTTTCTGGTCTTCGCGCTGGATGCCAAGCACAGACCAGCGGGGGAGCCTTGGATTGCCGCAGTGGGCTCTGTCGCGTGCGTCGAGGTGCACCCGCGGGACGTCTTTCGCGAGGCGATTCGGCGCAACGCGGTGGCCGTGATTGCTTGCCACAATCATCCGTCTGGAGAATGCGAGCCGAGTCACGAGGATACTAGGCTGACAAGCCGGCTGAAGCAAGCCGGCGACCTGCTCGGCATTCCTGTGCTCGACCATGTTGTATTCTCCGCAAACGGCCATGTGTCTCTGGCTGGCCGGGGAGAAATCTAGATCCAGACCTCGCGAAAGGAGGCTGTCTTTCATGAAAGCCAATCTGCTCACCATGATCAACTGGGCCCATGAGCTCGTTCGCGACCGGTGCTTCGCCGATGCGAACACGACGCTGCGCTGCGCGTGCCTGCTGGCCAATGACACGCTGGCGCAGAGCGCGCTGCGTGCAGCGCAGCTGAATCTGAAAGCACGAGCTGCTTCGGCTGCTCTGCGTAACATCGAGCGAGCGCGGAGCCGGATCGCCTCTGTCTCGATGCTGGAGAACTGAGATGAGAGATGAATATCAGCGCTGGCATGCATTCCTGCGGCTCATGCGACCCTGCCTGCTCTCGCCGAGCACCCGTGGCGGAATGCTCACCTGGAACAGCTTCAAAGCCACCTATGGAGCCTGGATGCCAGTCCTGCTCGTGCGCGACGGCGTAGCTCCGATGGCTAGCCGGCTGACTCGAATGGGACTGCGCGCGCCGATGGATGCAACGACACGGTTCTGAGAGACAGAGACAGGAGGCAGCAGAGGGCAAAGCCAGCCCTCTGTCCCTGTAGCTTTCCTGTCCCTGTCTATTCTCTGTCCCTGTCTATTCATGGAGGATTGATCCCATGTTCACCGAAGGATATCGGATGCACTTGCTCCGCATGGAGCACGAGCACAGGCACATGCTGTATGTAACAGCCATGCGCAAGCTGGTGCTCAACCCCCGTATCGAGCCGGCCATCACAGCCGGTTGGATCGCGAGCGATGCGCTGGTGCAGGCGCGGTCGCGTACGGCCTCGCTGATCTCCGTGTGCGAGAGCCTGCTCTGCCGGCTGCGCCGAGCACGGACTCGCGTGCTGCAGGCTCGAGTCCTGAGCGCGAGCGTTCTCGAACAGAGCCTCGGCCGGCTGGCTGCTGCCGCGCCACGAGCGCGAAGCACAGCGCGCAAGCCGCAGAGCGGTTGGAGCTTGGCGCAACAGGCGGCGAAGCCGCAGGAGGCAAAGCCCAATGTCTAGCAAGCCAAGAAGCCGAACCCTGGAGCTGGCGCAAGCCCGAGCTCTGGTTGCAATGGATCAGCTTGACTCTATCTGGGAGCCGGTGGCCCTGGCGGAAGATGCGCTGCGCATGCTCGAAGGGATCTGGGGGAAGGCAGAGGAGCTCGAGGGCAAGCCGGAACAGGATCTGTAGCCTTCGCCTTTGAATAGCTGCTTTTTCCTCTTGCGCTGTATTCGGCCCACATGCTACAAGAGGTTTCTCCATGTTCATTCTCTTTCTGCTCTCCGTGTTCTGTCTAACGCTTGGACAGAGCGCCTCCGGCGCTGGCCCGCCGGTCAGGGCTCCGCCTGCAGGCGGAATAGAGCCCAACCTTCTTGCAGTCTGTACAACCCCCTTTGGTAAGAGCGCAGGCCTTTGGTGCCTGGTCATGCTCTAGCCTCTCGGGAGCTGCAAGCAAAGAAGGGCTCTGAGCCTGCGGCTGGCCAGCCGACGAGGCTAGTTTTCAACTAACGTGTGGTTGTCGTGTGAACGTGAAGACGAAGTACCCAGATCCCGGGTCTTCCCGGGCTCTGGCTCGAGAAGAGAAAGTGCCTCCTTTCTCTTCTCGAGCGAGAGAGGGGATAGACGGAGCAGGGCCTCACAGTTGCTCGACGTTGCTGGATAGTGAATGTCTCTAACCTCAAACCTACATAGGAGATATCTATGCGCCCGTAGCCAACGAAAACTGGCGAGCGCCTATTGTGAGACGCTTGGGATTGCACGCTTGAGACAGCCAGACGAAGTAAAGACGGTGCATTGCACCGAATGGCTCTAGAGCCCACGGGCTCATCAAGAGCCGGGCGTTATGCCCAGGTGCAGCCAGCCTGTTGCAGGCTGACTGCGCCACCAAGCAGGCCGAAGGACTGCACAGCTCCGAATTCGCGGTGTCCAAGACCACGCTGAAGGAGCGAACGCGGGCAGGTGGGGTAGAAGGACCAAGCCGGGGCATGGCCGGCTGAACTTCGAGCCGAGTGCAGTACGACTCGCGCTCTCGAAGGGGTAACCCTCACGTCCCCCGTGCAGCAGGCCTGCATCTACTAACAACAGGAGATTGATTCCATGCCTGCCAGTAAGAAGAGGAACTTCCCACTGACCGGATCCGATGTTCTCAAATCTCGTATCGAAGCACTCCGAGCCGAGCTCGCTGGAGTTGCTGACGAGCTGGCTGAGCTCGAGCGGAATCGGCGGGCTGACATGGCCGGCTGTCAGGCTGATCTCGATGATGCCAGGCAGAAAGCTGCCAATGCCGCGGTGGTACAGCAGCGGGCCTTCATCGCTGCCGACGCGGTCAAAGCCGCAGGCCAGCGAGGAGTCGACGCGGGCCGTGCGCTACTGCGTCAAGCCGAGGAGCAGTACGCAGCTGCAGCTGAGATGGATCTACTCACTGGGATCGGCGGGCCTGTGCGTAGAGCACAGGCTGCTCTGCGCGAGCGCGAAGAGCATTGGAAGGCCGAGCTCGCCCGCATTCAGAATGGCGAGATCAGGCGCAAACGTTCACAGCTTGAAGCTGCTCTGGCCAAGCTCGAACGGCGTGTGCAGCGCAAGAGCTCCGAGCCTGCGCCGGCCGAAGGAACCGTGTCTGTACTGCCGGCTGGACGAGGAACTGGCAAGCTGGCAGAGCCAAGTGCCAAGTAGGAGCTAGTATGCAACCGCGTATTGATTTTGGGTTTGGCATCAAGCCGGAGGCGCTTGCTCTGGCGCACCTCGTGAACGTGTATCTCAACGGCGGCCCTGAACTGCCGAAGTCCTGGGACTTCAATGCGTATGCCTGGTACAACGGCCGAGAGCGCGGAGTACTACTGGCTCTAGTCAAGGACTTTGATCATGTGCTGTACATTGTCTTCGGGGAGAATCGCAGCAGCGACGATCTGTTCGTTGACAGCTGGACCGGGAAGATAACGCTGAATCCGCCAACGGTAGCAGACTGGCCCGAGGAAGCTTACCGGGGCCGCCGCAGTTTTCGGTACGACTGCGGGCATGACGCCGCAGCAGCTATCCGACTGCTGATCGACGACTACATAGTTGCCAACGTCGGCGCGAACGATGCCCAGTGACAGAGAGATTGCGCAGATAGCCCTGACGCAGATGGAAGCCTGTGCTCT
>Ga0316630_10000075_pt1 | contig 22482 bp, 35 predicted proteins | sample OWC_May_M1_C1_D6_FD_207658 | JGI IMG/M metagenome (GOLD analysis project Ga0316630, IMG submission 207658) | Wetland soil microbial communities from Old Woman Creek delta, Ohio, United States - OWC_May_M1_C1_D6_A | ecosystem: Environmental > Terrestrial > Soil > Wetlands | place: USA: Ohio...
TATCTTAAGTAAAATTATCGTAAGGTCGGCATAAAAGGAGTGATATAATTTAACTATGGCATACAGTAAAAGCGCGTTTGCAAAACAATTAGGTATAAGCAACAGTGAGTTGGAGAAAAGAGCCAGGAATGCTGGCTATAGTAATACAGAGGGTTATTACAAATCAGGATCTTGGAATAAAGCGTCAAGTTCTAGCAGTAATGACTTATTAAAACAGCAAAATACTGCACAACAGGAATTTCTTAACAAATACAATACAAAAGTAGGCGGGTTTACGCCTTTGTCGGATGTTGCTACCAGACTACAAACTGAATACGGATATCAGCCAGCACAAGAGTTGGCTACAGGACTTACCAAGACGGCACTTGGAACACAGGGAATGATGGCGAATCTACCACAGCAGATACAGGCGGAAACAAGAAACTATGATGTGAATGCGGCACAACGGGGGAGGATAGAGGAAAAGCGTGGATCCGAATTAAGTAGTAGGCTAACCAACGAGGCTAGAGCAGCAGAAGCAGCCAATGTAGACGTGGGAAATATAGCCAATAGGGTCGCACAGGGAGTTGGGTACGCGGGAGAGGAGCGCACTTTTCAAATGCAACCGTTGCAATTGGAGGCAGCAATGATAGGGGATGCTTTTGCACGTCAGGTAACTATGTATACAACCAATCTTGAAAACGAAACTACGAGACTGATAAACCAATGGCAACAGGAGGGGGCTTTGAAGGCTGCGGACGCTTCCAGATTGGCTGATTTAGCGAAACAAGAACAAGAATACGAAAACGCCAAGAAACTTTATGCTTATCAAAAGGAAACGGATCAAAGGTTTAATACTGGCGGGGGAACAACTTCTGATTGGGAGACCAAACTATTAAAACTATTAGGGGGATAAAATGGCTGTAAATCTTTTAGATCCAGTACAAGAAAAGACGTTTAGAGAACAGGCACTTGCGTTAGGTGCTCCGTCAGATGTGATAGAGTCGGTTATTTCAAAGAAAAAGTTACAGCAACAACAGGCTAGTATTTTATCTACTAGTGGAGAGTATGTTGATCCTGCAAAAGCAACGGTAATATCAGAGGCACAGAGAATGAATCCAGAATACAAGTATGTTACACCTAAAGAACCAGCACAAATAGAGGCAGAACAAAAGGCGGAGGCTGGGCAACAGTTTAAGAATTTGGCTTTAAGTACAGTCAAAGAACTACGGGGAATGGAACCAGAAGAACTTGCTGGGCCGTCAAGGTTCAATTTACTTAGAAGACAGCCGATAATTCCCACTTCCTACGCAGACAAGAAGGCCAAATACGACCAGGTAAAAAGCATGCTTTCGTTAGATAACAGACAGATGCTAAAGGGAACGGGAACTATTTCCGACTTTGAAGCTAAAATGCTTGAGTCAGCAGCTACTGCGCTACGACCCAACATGACGGACGAGGGATTCAACGCAGAGTTGCAAAAGATAGAGGATGTTCTTTCGGGTAAGTATAAAGACCCTAATTTTGTGTCAGCTTTACCAGAAAAACCACCGTCTTTAGGGGAAAGAATCGAAACCCAACTTTATGATGAGGAGAAAAGAAACCCTGTTTTGAACTATCTTATGGGACCAGTACTAAATGCAGGTAAGGATATAAAGATCACGTCTACCCTTAAAGGAAAACAAGGGGACGACCTGTTTCAGTCTTTTACGGATACTGTAAACGCTGCCAATGCTTTGTTGGAAAAAGCAGAATTAGAACAAGATCCTATAATTAAAGCCAGAATGATTAAGGTTGCCGAAAGTGCGTTAAAAGAAATTTCTAGTCAACAGGATAATATAATGGGTTTGTATAGTAAGGACGTTAATAAGTCTTATGAACAACGGGGAGTAGAAACGGGAGAGGCACTTGTTAACACAGCGGCCGCAGTATTAGGTGTTAAGGAATTAGTACAGTCTGGCTTAGGTAAGGCACAGGAAGCTATAAGTAAAAAAGGAGTCGAAAAGGTTTCTACTATAAGTGGCAGACCTACCACAAGACCCAGTTTAGTTGAAAGGGTAGATAAATTGAATCCTATTAAAGTACTATCTGGTAGACAGGCGGCAGGCGCGACAAGTTCCAAAATACCCGTTAACCAGAAAGCCATACTTGACGCTGGTCAGAACATAGCTAATAAGAGTGCGGCTGACGCGCAGGCCTTAAAGAATCTAAAACCCAGTATTGCAGAAACTAAGGACGCTACAAAACTACTTGAGAACCTACGTTATTGGGGGGAGCAAACATTTACACAAAGCGGTGCTGTGAAAGATAAAGCTCAAGCTAGGGTAGCTAGTGCTTTGTACCGTGCTGGTGTAGAACAGCTGAAGGTTATAGCACCAGAAGCATACAAGTATCGTAGAATATTGGCTTATACGTTCCAACTTCCAAAGACCATAAGTAGAGGACTATGGAGGTTGTTCCTGGTAAAAGCGGGCCTTGGCTTTATAGGGTGATATAATTAAAATATGGACGATCAAACACAACAATTCGGAAGTTTCGGAAGCGTATCGCCTGACGGAATGCAGGCTATAAAAGACGCTATTTTACGCAGACAGGGCGGTGGTGGTGGTACAGCCCCGTTACCGTCACAGGGAGGTAATATTGCAAGTCCTACGGCGGGCGGTCAGTTACCTACAAACCCAATACCGCAGGATATGGGACAGGTTCCGACTGCAGCACCGCAAGTAGTACCACAGGGAAACCCAGAGGCTAAACTTATTGTTGGCGCTTTGAAAGAAAGGTTGAAAGCCATATCTACGGTAGAAATGGGAGGTATGGCGTGATAAAAGACTGGCTTTCTAAAAGTGAGATAACTTTTTTTATGTCCATAATTATCCCCTTGACGGCTTTGGGGATATCTTGGGGGATAATGACGGCAAGACTGCAGGAAATAGACAGACGGCAGGTAATAATAGAAACTAAATTGGAAACACAGATACAAACAAATCAGGAAATAAAGATCAGTTTGACGCAGTTGGAAAAAGACATACAATATATCAAAGTAGCGCTTGATAAACATATATAAACTATGCCTAAAAAAATACTAATTCAGTCTGGACACCTAAATTGTAAATCTAATTGCGATCCCGCTTTGAGAGGTTCTACAGGTGCGGCTGGTGAGGTCGATATAAACCTTGCCGTAAGAGATATGTTAGGTACGCTTTTACAAGCTGAGGGGATAGAAGTTAAAAAGGTTGACGCTAATTATAACTGCGATCCCACCTCACTTGATACCGACTGGGACTTGTTTTTGGCTTTGCACTGTGACTGCAACTATGCTAATGATAGTGGTTCAGGCTTTTGTGACTACCCGGAACCTTATACAGATGAAGTTACACTTGAGAGTCAAAGAATGACTAAGATAATTCAGGATAACTTTTTTCCGTCAGTCGGTATAACGGTTAAATCCAGAAGCAATAAAAACACACGTTTTTACTATATGTGGCAGTCCATATCAGCTAAGACACCGTGTGTTTTAATTGAAATGGGTCAGGTTCAGGATCCGCACGACTATCCGATACTAAAAGATACTAATAAAATAGCTAAAGCGTTGCGAGATAGCATACTTATCGCCTTTGGTATGGAAAGTGCAACTGGGGCGATCCTGGAGGCTTGTAGGGATAAAATAGAAGCCCTTGAGAACGAACTGCAGGATATGAGAGAGTCCAGGAACAAGTGGAGAGAGAAGTATGAATCGCTTGACAAGTCGTCTACGGCAGAAATCCAGTCAAAACTACAGCATATTGAATCGTTGCAAATTACCGTAGCGGAGTCTAACGCAATGATCACGCAGTTAACTAACGCGCAGGAGATATTTGACGAGAAAATTGCCACTAAACAAGCCGAGGTGGACGCCTTAAGAAGCGAATTAGATACCTTAAAAACAGCGTATAGTGTTTGTACGGCCAGTGAAGATCTATTGAATAAAGAGCTGAAACGTCTAAAAGATAAGAAATATACTACTAAAGAAGCTTTGGTTCTCCTCCTTGAGAGTCTAAAGCATAAGCAATAACCAACCGTACCTGGCGACAAGGCAAATGAAACGAAAAGGAACAATACTTCGGTATTAAATGTCTTTTTACTAACCTATCGCTGGCAAAAGTTGGTAGATATCATAATTTGTCATATTGACTTAAAATAGAAAGGGTTTAATATAAAGACATACGCTGCCCCGTACAAAAAAGATGGGTGGTTTTTTTGTACCTAACTATCTTGTGGTGGTAGCAAACCGCTTATCTATCGGGGCAGTATAGTTAACCCTCTCTGAGGGTGCCGCCACAAGATAGTTGGATATAAAATGTCTGAAAATATAACGGAAAAACAAATAAAGAGTAGGACTCGCCATAAATTTTTAGGCGAGTATTTTTTTCCTAATGCAACAGGATATTCGGTTAATAAGGTTAACGACGATTGGGTGCTAGTCCGTCAATTTAATGCTACCTTACAAGAATGGGAAGTGGCTATTTATACCAAAGAATCTTACGAAAAAGCAGAAGCCTTTTATTTAAGTCAGAAAAATATGTTTGATAGTCCAAGTCTTGCTGGATAAAGCTAGACGGATACCTATGCGGTGGCCCTGCTGTCCGTGGTTAACGGAAAACCACTATAAAGAAAACCGAAGCGGGAAACACTCCTGAGAGGGGCGGTGCTACACTGGTCTACACCCTGCGGACAAGAGCTAGGTTGCATAAACGCAGGAGATGATAAACAGGCAGATAACCCAAGTAGCGGACTGTCGTAGAGAATGCAACGGGTCGCCTAAAATAAAAGGATGCCTAACTCTACCTATTAACAGCCGTTCCCGTGGCGGTACTTGGATGACCTTAACGACTAGCAGTTAAAACCTCAAGTATCTATTACTTAACGTCTTAACAACTAGTCGTCATAGGTGTAAGCAAAATTAGGCATATATAATATAGTATATAAATAAGGTTTTGTCTAGTGGTAGCAACATGACACGCGAAGAATCAAAAAAAGATACAATTAAAAAGATAAGATCGCACACCTGTGGTAAGGATATTACTGACGCCATGCTTTTACACTTTAGAACCTATGTGATACCAGAATTAAAAACGGCGCCAGTTAAAAAGGAATTCTACGACGAACTAAACACGCCTTTGTTATCAGGTTTTATTGACATGGTTAAATAAAGTGTATATAATACATTTATGACATTCCACGAACTAAACAACCTTAAATTCATTCTAAAAGAATACATAGCAAGCAGGCCGTCTAAAAGTCCTGAAGCCAGTCTTGCTAGATCCTTACTGCAAAGGGTTGAGGAGGAAATATTAAAAAAGTAAACAATTATTTTTTGGCGTTTTTTAATTGGTTAACGGGGTACAAAATTTGGACTAAAGGAACGCAACCTAAATTATGAACGAACTAACACAAGCATGGTATGAGGAGTTGGTTGAGGAGTGTAAAGCAATTATCACCGAGGCTGTGTTTACTTCAAGATGGGCATTGGTTGAGGGTTACTGGAATTTGGGTAAAAGGATAAGGGACGAATATGCTACCAGAAAAGAACTATATGGGAAAAAGATTGCGCAAGGTCTTGCGGAATCTATTGGGGTGTCGGAAAGAACTATAAACTATGCCGTTTCTGCTTATGAAAAGTATCCCGATCTTGGGTTAATTCCCGAAGGCAAAAACATATCCTGGAACAAGTTAATTACAAAGTACCTGCCGCAACCAAAAGACAACAAGGCTGATATACCGTTACCTGAAGGTAAGTTTAACGTGATTTATGCCGATCCCCCATGGAACTACGGAGACAAACTTATAGAAGGGTACGGGGCTGCCGAACATCATTACACTACTATGACTATAGACGAGTTGTGTAATATGAAAGTTCCTGTTGCGGATAACGCTATCCTATTCTTGTGGGTTACATCTCCCCTTTTGGACGAGTGTTGGCCTGTTATAAAGTCATGGGGCTTTGAGTACAAGACATCTTTTGTATGGGATAAAGTTAAACATAATATGGGACACTACAACTCTGTTAGGCACGAATTCTTGTTAGTTTGTACCAAAGGAAGTATGTTACCCGAAGTACCCACACTTTTTGATAGCGTTATTACAGAAGAAAGAAGTAACACACACTCACAAAAACCACAAAAAGTTTACGAAATAATAGAAACACTTTATCCAAATGGGAAGTACCTGGAATTATTTGCTAGAAGCACTAGAGACAGATGGATAAGTTGGGGGGATGAGATATGACCTACTATGGGGATATGCTGGAAAAAGGCGACGACTTTCAAAAGCACGTTGCTGAGGTGTGTTGGGGGGTGTTGGCTATAAGTTTGGACTTTACTGGCAAAGAGAACCAACTGTTAATAGGCGAGACCTTGCAGGGAATTGAAGTTAAGTTTGACGACAAGTATGCCAAGACTGGGAACCTTTGGATAGAAACCGCAGAGAAAACAAGTCCTGAACTTCGAAATTATTCTCCATCTGGGATATTCAGAAGTGATAATACCTGGCTTTATATTATAGGGGACTACACCACATTGTTCGTATTTGGCAAGAAAACATTGCAAAGACTTTGTGAGGATTTTGATATCATAGAAAACAATAGGCGAACCTCAAGGGGGTTTTTATTACCAGACGGGATTGCCAGAAGGTTTGCGGAAAAGGTGATTTGACAAGTTATATATATTTATGTATAATAACTAAATAGGAACGTCGCTGGAGTCTAGGCTAATGAAAACCTACCATAAGGGGGTATTCAAGCCTCTTTGGGCAAACGCTTCAGCGACACTATATATGGCTAAACGAATAACTACACTATTTATAGAAGACGAAGAATACCAAACACTACGCAAACTGTTGAAGTATCGCGAACTAAGCATATCCGCCTGGATCAGACTAAAGATAAGGGAAGAACTAGACAACTACGGCAAGCAGTAGGGGCTATTGACAAACACATATATAAGGTGTATACTATGCCAAGTAGCAAATTAAGAAAGGCGTTATGGAAAAAATAACCACAATTAAACCTAACCAGACGGTAGATCCGTTTGCGTTACAGTATCAATTTATAGACAACGTAAAGAAAAGCGTGCAGGAAGAAATAGACCAAGACGACGATCCGTACTGTCTGCAGGCTGAGAGGGAAGACCAGATGAAGGCTGACGCGGACGAACTCCGCGACGTTGACGGATTTGAAGTATCGCGCATGCATGAGGAGGAGTTGCTATGAGTGCAATACTTTGGCTGATTGTAATTTCATTAGTAGTTGTAGGGTTGTTTAAGTTAAGTATTCTTCTGGGCGTGATCGCGTTGTTGATATTAGCGGCTGTAATTTTCGAGGCGGTGGAGGACTATTAGAAAAGATATTTTGAAGGGGGGTGAAAACAAATGACTAATACAATAATAGGCAGGGATATAAGTAGACAGTCAGTAAAGGGTAGGAGATACGGCGCTGTGCAAGCGGTAGCAACACTTTTTATATTGGCTCTTGTTTTAGGTGGCTTTGCCGCGGCTGTAGTAAAAATAGCCGACTGGGGTAATAAGAACAAGATCGTACTAAAGTGGCCGCTGGACGTTAAGACCAACAGGATAGTGAACATAATGGAGCGTGAACCTGAAGTCGTACCGTCAAAGATAGAACAAGCGATTGAAGCGGAACAAGCCAACCCCGAATGGTACAAGGCTTTAAGTCCGTTGGAAAAGAAAGTCTGCGATAAGTGGGGCGTGTACGAATGCAAGTCTGCGGTTGCTCATTGTAGGGCGGAAAGCGGTTGTGAACAATACAAGTTCAGTGCGACATTCGATGTAGGTGCTATGCAGATAAACAAGGTACATTGGTACAAGGATAGCAAGTCCTATAAGGAAGTTTGTGATTTGCAAAAGATTGTCTTTGAAGACGGCAATCTTGAATGTGCGTATGAACTATGGCTGGCAAGCGGCTGGAACGCGTGGAGCACCACGTCTAACGGTGCTGCACAAAGGGAATTAAGTGAGATTAGATAAAAGCTGAGAGTTTAGCAAGTTGAGAGTCTAGGTCGTTCGTCTCAGCTTACGACCTAGACGCTAAGAAAGGAAATTATGTTATATACAATTTTTAAGATACTGTTTTTAGCTGGCCTTTTAGGAATGTTCGTAGAAATAACAAACGGTATCTTTGGAAAGGACGAATGACTAAAAAATTAAATACAAAACACAACAAGTCGGCAGCAAGTATATTGGAAGAATTTACAACGGACTTAATCGAGGCCACTGAAGCGCGGGACGCGTATGAGATTGAGTATGAAGTGGCAAAAGCAAAACTAATGGTAAGCGCGGAAATAGACAACTTAAGTAACCAACCAAAGCGTGAGGCTGAAATAATAAACTTATTGGATAAGAAAGGAATGTATAGGAAAATGGCAGAGCTTAAAATGCACGCAAGGCTGGCTTGGTATAAGTGGGCAAGTATTAAGTCTTTAATAGACGGAAAGGAGAGCGAATGACCGAAGAAGCATTAAAGTTATTAGCAAGATTAGAGGAACAGGAACGGGAATTGACTGTATTGAAATTGCGAACGTGGGTATTAAGTAATTATGAAGGCAAGTTGTTAGTAGATATTATGGAAGCTATTGATAGATTTACTAAAGAAGGGGGGTTGAAATAAATGTTTACACCTGTAAATTATGACAAGGTAGCAGCGGGGAACTATATGAAGTTCAAAGAAGGAACCAATAAGATAAGGTTTATGTCCGAACCTATCACGGGATATATGTACTGGGTAGATAAAGACGGTGTTGTAGTAGGTAGAAACGATTTGGCTGGTGAGGGCGGTAAACCTGTAAGGGCTGAAACCTACGAAGGATTCGGTATTGAAGAATACGCGAATATGAAGCCGTTTGCCGCGGCAATAGTGTGGAACTATGATCTGGAAAAGCTGCAGATAGTTGAAATAAAGCAAGCGTCAGTTATGAAAAGCCTAGAAGCTTTAGCATTAAGTAAAAGTTGGGGCGATATAACAAGTTATGACGTGCTTGTTATAAAGACAAAGACGGGGCCTGAAGCAAAGAACGTAGAATATGGGGTAATGCCTGAACCTAAAGGGGAAACACCTAAAGAAGCATTAGAAGCGTACGAAAAAGCTAATATTAACTTAAAGGCTTTATATGAAGGGGAAGACCCGTTTGCTGGCAAGGGCGAGGCAGTAGAAAACGTAGATTTAGATTTTGATGAAGTTATGAAGGATAAATGAAAGCTAAACCTGCCAAAAGAATCTTAATAAAGAAATGCGACAAACTCTTTAGTGAGATCGTTCGCAGTCAGGGTGTGTGTGATCGGTGCGGTTCTACAAGGAATGTACAATGCTGTCACATAGTAAGCAGACGACACTTGCACACGCGCTGGGATTTGGAAAACGCTATTCCACTTTGTAGCGGTTGTCATTTATTCTGGGCGCATAAAAACCCCCACGAATTTGTCAGGTGGTTTGACGATAAGTTTGGCGGGCATTTGTATGAAGAATTAAAAAAGCGGGCGAATAACACCGATAAGATAGACTATGAGCAGACGTACAACTTCCTAAAGGAGGTTCGTGAACGAATCTAACTTACCTCAACGCAGGGACGAGTCAGTTTCCATAACGCCCTCGTCCTTGCTTTCAGATAAGTTACGCGGAAGACTAAAGAAGATAGTAGTTAACAAGTGTGATTTATGTCAGATAGGGATCGGGGAGAGCATGCTTTATTACGAAGGAACCTGGCGTAAGTATAAGCACGACAGCAAAAAGGCCTATGAATACAAATATAAGAACACAAAGTTAAGGCTTTGCATTGATTGCTTTGAAAAGTTAACAAGTATGAAAGAAGTAGATAAATATTTAAGGAAGAACTTGCCAAGAAGGGGAAAGTTACGCGTAATAAACGATTGTATTAAGGGTGATTGGTTGGTCGACCCTTGATTTTATAGACCAGCCCTGTCGCACGCCACAGGGTTGGATTATGAACACTAAAACATATCGTTCAAAGGAATGGTACAAATATCAGTATTACAACCCTCACGATAAAAGATCAGACGACTTTGGGTTTGTTCACTTTGAAAGCAGACACCAAATGGAAAAGTATATTAAAAAATTAGAAAAGGAAAAGAAATGACAGATAAAGGGATTGAGGAAAAGATAAAAGAAATACTAATAGATTTCAAGGTTACAACACCTACTTTAGAGGGTACGTTAGTCCAAGCCCTCACAAAGTTAGTGGAAGATGAGAAGATAGGTGCGTATGTAACTGGGCAACAGAGTTACCAAGACAAGTTAAAGTTAGACGCAGAGAAGATTAGAAAAAGTGCTGTGATTGGTTTTGCAGAGTGGTATGAAAAACAACTTATGGAATTTTATGAAGTAAACTTTGGCTATAAACCGCATAAAGTCGTTGAAAAAGCTAAAAAATACCTAGCTAAACCAAGTTTGGTGGGTTCTAAAGATAACAAACCAAAAACAGATAAAAATGGTTTAGATAAGGAAAAATGAAAACAGTGATAGGCTACATAGCTTTTATATTTATGATACCTGTCATCTTCTTTTTAAGGTGGGTACACAAAAATGACTAAACGGGGAGGTGATTGTTAATGCAGGAAACTAAAGCTAATTTTAGTATTGTAAAAGAAAGTGAATTGGGGTCAAACATAATATGTCTTTTGAAAATAGATACTAGATATTTTGTAAGAATAAGTACAGGTAAGGAGGGAATTGTTAATGAGATTTATGGAGGTGATTCTTTAGAAGAGGCGGAGAAAGTTTTTAACGACCGTATAAAATGAGATACAAAAACATAATAAAATATAATGATTCGGTGTTCGCTAACCGCTGTGCTGACGGGTCAATAAACCGTAAGTTTATAAATGACATTAGGTATGATAAAACCCTTTCCGAGAGACTAGGAACCTTTAGAACGGAGTTTGATTTGCACGGCTTGAAGTCACAGATTTTGAGCAACGACAAAATACTTGCTTGTAGGATTATTGGCTCGTATCCCGTAAAACTAGACGGTCTAGCTAAATTCAAAGTAGAAGAAACGCTAAATGATATCGTTTTATCCTTGTATCCCACAGAAATAACAAAGCTGCCAGACATTGATTTGGAAGTAGTAACAGACGGTGTGTTAGAAAGTCCTTTTGAACCTGTAAATATGTCAGAACGTAGGTTGAGTGTAGGTTACATAGACGGCAGGGGTTTAACCGATACCTTTAACATTAAGGGAATAATACGGTGGGGATTTATTAGAAACGAAATAATTATCAAGAACCAAGAATTTTATATAGATAGAAGTAATTTGGCGTGGGATTTCATAGATAGGTGGTGTTTGAAAGATACATTAAAGTTTGTAGGCAATATGCACCTGTATTACGCTATCAAGAACAGTATAAAATGCGGAAAACTTGAGAGGTTTGATATGGTAAGGTCGGACGACACGGAGTTATTTGACGTAGTAAGCAAATGGAAACACACGAAAAGTGATTTATATTTCAAGGAAGACTTATGATAATAGACCCGTCAAAAAGATTTAATTCCATAAAAGATTATCCAAAGACAACGATACTTTACCATAGTAAAAGGTACAACCCGATAATATCGGAAATACCAGTATCTAAAGATTTTCATATAGAAGATGCAGAAGTAGGTTGTACGGAAACCCATAAAAGAATGGTTGAAAACTATTTTAAGGGGTCAAGGTTTTTTATAAACGTGGGGGCCTGCGGGGCCATAAGTTCGGGGTTAAAGATAGGGGACATAGTGGAGGCTACTAGCGTGCTGTGTTCGTCTGGCTTTAGTAACTTTTTTGGATACGGGGATATCCTATTTTGTAGAAAAAAGTTCCCAGAGATAATAGACGTATGCACCCAGTGCGTTCCTACTATGTACTATGAGAAAACCGACATACACAAGGAGGCGGACTGCATTGAGCAGGAGTCTGAGGCGGTGCTTGTTACTGTAAGGTGGTTGAATGAGAAGTACGGCAGGAAAATGGGTGCGTGCGGTTGCGCGAACCTTTTTTATATCTCGGACATAATAGATAGAAACGAATGGATAGATACATTAAAACTGCAGGATAGTAGAAATATTTATAGAAAGGATGTACTGTTCTCAGCGCTTCACATATATGACAGGTAAATGGATACAGATTGTTTTAATAGTTATGATCGGACTTTTGGTTCGGGTTAACCTACCGTACCGTGAGGTTTGGTATGACGAAGCTTTTACCGCAAAGATAACAGAAAATTCCTACAAAGACATAATTAAACTATCCGCCAAAGACGTACACCCACCGCTTTATTACTTGATAGTCAAACCATTCAAACCGTACATAAGGGTTCCGTCTTTGATCTTTGGTTTAGGTACGATAGTTATGGTGTATCTGCTAGCTGACAAGTTAGCCAAAGACAGGAACAAAAGTTTACTAGCGGGGCTTGTAGTGGCTTGGAACCCGTTTCTGATAGCTTATTCAAACGAAGCAAGATCTTATTCTATGCTTGCATTCCTTTTTCTACTATTGGGTTATTTTGCGGTCAAAGCGTATAAGGAACAAAAATATCTGGGTTTGTCTGTGGTAGTTCCTTTAATACTACTGACACATTACATTGGGATTCTGGTGTTGCCAATTTTACTAATTATTTTCTATAAAAAAGCATTCATTTATTTGCTTCCAACGGTTCTAGTTTTGTGGTTTTTGTTTCCGTCGCTTACTCTAAGGCACGAAAAGCCCACCTGGTTTCCGCCCCTTAATGTTGTTACTGCAACAAATGCAGTAGAAAACTTTACATTAGGCTATAAGGACGCGGACACAAACAAAGCCACAATAGATAGATATTTTATAGGATTTTTTGCTTTATTTTTAGTAATAATTGTAATTACTTTACCTAATTGGATATCAATTCTTTATATAGGTATTTGTATCGGAACAATAATTCACTATCAGCCTGTAACTTACGGATATAGGGAATTCGCACACCAAGCCGATCAAGTAGATAGACAAGTAGTTATGACTGGCGCAACTGAATACATAGCGGTAAGTTATTATTCAAAGAAGATAAAGCTTCAGGAAGGCGACTGGTCTGGTTGGATAGTAATATCCGAAGAAGATATCTACAACAAGTCGCAAGGTAATTTTTATCTGGTAAACAAAGGTGCAATACCAGCGTGGGGCTGTAGTACAAAGTTTAACCAATACTGTATCTATGAATGGAACTAAACCTTGTAAGGATCATAAAATAGTTTTAGGTTCAAAGATAACCGCCGAGATAGAAAACCTTATGGATTCAGGAATGCGCGTAGGTAAGTGTAAACACTGCAGAAATTATGTTAAAATATCCTAAAGGTTCAATTTATGGACATAGCAAACTTCTTATTAAACCTAGTTATATTACTGTGTGTAGCGTTCATTTTATTTGATAGATACGATACTCCTGATAAAAGACAAGCTGTAGTAAAAAAGATAAAGCGCAAGATAAACCACGAAAAATTAGGTGCAATACAAAAGCTAACACCAGAAGAACTAGCCAAGAAAGGTACAAGGTTGGAGGAGGCAGAACTTGAGATGGAACGTGTTTTAGACGAGGTTTTATGATCTGCAGGAACTGCGGCTATAAGTATCCGCACACTATAAAGACTTGGTACGATAAAGGGGAACTAATAGAACGCTGTAACGAATGCGGTGGGTTTGGACTTGAAAAACTACCTGAATTCACAACGCAAGAAATAAGGGATAATAGGGTAAAGTATTTTAATAGCATAGTACAGCCCTACAGGAATGGTGAATTATCAAAGGAATATGTAGACGCTCACGGAACTAAAGGAATAGACGCAACTAAAGAAGAAGTAAGCAAAGCAAAAGACGTGTGGACTGACACGCCAGGTTACAGCACAAGAAGGAGGTCAAAATGAAAAGTGCAATAAGAAAAAACAAATACTGGAAAGATGTAAAGGTTAGTGCAAAGGATAAAAAGGCGGGCATTAAAAGATTATTAGTTCCTACAGACGAACTTAATTTAACTTTAATGATGTTGCGAGATTTAGAAAAGAAAGCAAAAAAAGGAATGATAGAGATTGTACCTAATATGTTTGTGCCTAAAGATATGGTTTACGGGGTCAGGTTTCGTACCAAACCTAAACCAGAAAGGAAAAGCAAATGAAAAAATTAGTATTCAAAAAATGGCGCTTTTATAAAATGCCTATATGGAAGTTTCTTTATATGTGGTTAACCCCAAGTTGGAAGTGGGAAGACGAAGAAGGTACGCATTATTCAAAGAAATGTGGCAAAGAAACACATTTTGAAAACATAAGGATACCGCAATGGACTATAAAGAACTAAAAACAAACCCAAGCAACCCAAGAACTATAAACAAAGATCAGTTTGAACGTCTAAAGAAGTCTATTGGATCGTTTACTAAAATGCTTGAAGTACGCCCAATAGCTTATAAAGACGGTATTATCTATGGCGGTAATATGCGATTTGAAGCACTAAAAGCACTAGGTATAGAAATGAAACCAAGTTATTTCAAATCATTAGACGGCTACACGCCTGAAGAATTACGGGAATTTGCAATAAGGGACAATGTAGAACTAGGAGAATGGGACGACGACATACTAGCAAACGAATGGAGCGACCTACCGCTTGAGGAGTGGGGTGTAGATACTGCGGGGTGGAAGTCGGACGAAGTGGTGGAGGACGAACCACCTGAATTATCAGACGAACCTGCTATTTCAAAACTTGGTGAGGTTTATCAGCTTGGCAGACACAGACTAATGTGTGGAAGTTCAACAGATTTGGCGACATTCGAACGCTTAATCGAAAATAATATAATAAAAACTGTGTTCACGTCTCCACCGTACAATATGGGCGGGGATATGTATAGTAACTACAAAGATAACCTGAAAAGCGAGGAGTATATAAAGTTTAACTTAAGTGTTATATCTAATATATTGCCATATTTAAGGGGGTATTTGTTCTGGAACATAAGCTACAACAAAAACGCTAGGTGGGAGTTTATAGAAATAATGTACAAGATAATTAAAGAAATTGGTTTGGATTCTTTGGAACTTATAGTGTGGGATAAAGGACACGGGCTTCCGATAGTCAGCAACAGCGCATTAACACGGGAATATGAGGACATATTGCTTATGGGTAGTGAACAAGTAAGGCGGGAACTGGAATATTACTTTGTAGGAAATACGGAAAAGAAAGCATTTTTTAATAAAAGAACAGGTAAAGCAATTACTAACTACTGGAGGGTAGGAACGAATAGAACTCAAATAGAAAGTAATAAAGCGTGTTTTCCTGTCAATTTACCCGCAAAAGGTATTAAACTAACGACCAACGAAGGGGATATTGTATTAGACCCGTTTCTAGGAAGCGGCTCTACACTTATTGCTTGTGAACAATTAAACAGAATATGTTATGGGGTAGAATTAGACCCCGTGTTATGCGATTTAACCCGTAAAAGATACGCAAAGTTTATAGGAAAGGAAAGTGAATGGAAGAGCCTGTAAAACAAGTAGAAACACGAGACGAACACGGTAGGTGGAATGAAGGTGTGAGCGGTAACCCGCAGGGAAGACCACGAAAAGGCATGGCTTGGAAAGACGTAGTAGTAGATATAGGTGAAGAAGAATTAGAAAAAAGCGGCACTACAAGAAAAGAATATATAGTCAAGACCGTGTTTAATAAGGCGGCATCAGGAGATCTGGACGCCATAAGACTTCTTTGGAATAGTTTAGTAGGAAACAAAACAACCAACGAGTTTGAAGGGAACGGTCAACCATTTGAACTTATTTTGAAAGATTATCGTGGAACTAACCCTACAACCGAAACAAAGCGAAGCGTTTGATAAGTCGCTTATAACACCCGTCTTGTTTTACGGAGGGGCAAAGGGTGGGGGTAAGAGCTATCTAATACGGGCAAGGGAAATCTACAGGCGTATGACAAATCCCAAGACCAAGGGTCTTATTGTAAGAAAAACCTACCCCGAACTGCTGTCAAATCACATAAGAATGTTTTTTACGGAATATCCGCAGACGGTTAATTGGTACAAGTCAAGCGAAAAGGCGATCTATTATCCTAATGGGTCTATTACAGAACTATCGCACCTTGGTAGCGTGCAAGACGTCTATACCTATCAAGGTAGGGAATATGAAGATATATCTATAGACGAAATAACCCAACATGAAGAAACTGTGTTTAAGATATTAAGGTCGTCGAACCGAACCACTAACCCGAACATTAAACCTACTATGCTTTTAACAGGTAATCCTGGCGGTATAGGACACGGCTGGGCCAAGAGGTTATTCATAGACAAGTTATATCAAGAAAACGAAAACCCAAGCGACTTTGGATTTGTTCAAGCTAAAGTGTACGACAACAAAGCCTTAATGGACGCCGACCCAGACTACATTAAAAGGCTAATGGATTTACCAGCTGATTTAAGACGCGCCTACCTTGAAGGGGACTGGACTGTGTTCGCAGGTCAAGTGTTTAGCGAATTCAGGCGTGAGTTGCACACCTGCAACCCTGTAACACCAAGATCGGACTTTAGTCATTTTCTATGGATAGACTGGGGCTATAGTGGAAAGGAAAGCGACGAAGGTGCGTTTGCTGCTATTGCTGGTGCGTTGATACCTGAAAAGTATGAAGGTGAGTCGTTTAACAGACTAGTTGTCTATAAGGAATGGTACGGCAAAGGCAAAGATCCAAGGGAGTGGGCGAAGATAATTTATGAACAGTCGCAAGTAAAGTACAGGGAATCTATCGGGGATAGCGCTATGTTTAACAGACAGACGGACGGGTCTAAACCTATCGCACACTTAATTGAAGACGAATGGAAGGAACTATCAGGCAGGCACTGGCTTACGATAAACCCTGGCACTAAAAACAGGATAGCAAGGGTAGCCACACTTCATAATTGGTTATCTATTGCACCCGACAACCTACCGTATATGTTAATAGGCGAGAACTGCAGACACTTGATAAGGACACTTCCGCTTTTAATTTACGACACTTACAAGGTAGAAGACGTGGACACCGCAGGGGAAGATCACTTATACGACGCTTTAACCTACGGTCTATCAGCAGTTAAGTTCATACCAGCAAAGATAGGTGGTATCCAAAAGATTCAGCCCAAGAAATACCTGCCAGCAACTATTACCGAACTTGACCTTGAAGCATTTGAAAAAGCAGGTAAAGACCGTAGCAGGGATTGGAAAAGTGCATTATAATAATACAGTGCATCCCATACATAACTTCCAAGTAAGTCTTGCAACATTAGAACTGATTCCAAGAAAAAGAATTTATACGGTTTGGGTAGTAGCGTCAGACGACGGCAACTGGAAGATCTACCACTGTCCCGACTGTAGGAACGCCATGTTTCAGTACAAAGGGGATTTAGTAGCGGAGATACCTGGCGAAGCACCTCAACATTATCCTGTTATGGTTCAATGTAGGAATCCGAATTGTGGGCGCAAGGTTATAGTTGCCGATGCCATAAAGCAATTAGAAGCGGTGGTATAATTTAGATATGGACAACCAAGAACAAAAAGAACCCACTAAAGAACAAGTCGTAGTTGAGGCAAACCCGTTAACCCTAGATCTGGACGATAAGACGTTCGTCGAGGTCATAGACGATCTTAGGGAGAAGTCACGAACCTATTTCAAGGAAAGAAAGCTGACTGAACGCAGGCAGAAGAACGAAGACTATTATCTAGGCAAGCAGGTGGAGTTAATGGAAAGCAAGAATCAGTTAAAGAAACACAACGCAAGATATACCGATAACGTAATTTATGAAGCGGAACGAACATTAAAGGCTGTAGCCGTTAGCCGTGTTCCTGACCTTATAGTAAAACCTGGCAACGATACCGACGAAAGCAGAAAGGTAGCAGAAGAACTTACCAAAGTATTAAACAACAAGTTTAGAAAGCGTGAGAACAGGGACGTACTTGGAACAGCGTATACTCATAGACCTATCTACTTTGTAGGTGTTATTAAATGTAGGTGGGACGACGAGAAAGGCAGGTTAGGTGACTATGTGTTTGAAAACGTACACCCTAATAATATTGAAATAGACCACACCTCACCAAGCAATAACCCTGAAGATATGAACTGGATTGTTCATTACTACGAATTATCTATTAAACAAATTCTTATGCGTTGGCCTAACAAGAAGCAAGATTTAATGGAAGAGTTGAAATGGACAGAAGCTGATATAGAAAGCGAAAAGAAACTAGCCACAAAGATAAAGGTCGCCGAGATATGGTTCACCTGGTACAAGAAAGAAAATGACCAATGGGTGCGTCTTGAAGGTACGGCTTGGAAGTACAAGAATTGCGTCTTTGATAAGATCAAGAATCCCTATTGGGACTGGGAAGGCGAAACAAGACTATTTACTTATGATACTGAAACACAAGGTAGAAGAAGGGTGTCAGAAGACGAAGTAAGGGCGGCTATGGGCTTTGGTATGGAGATTCCGAATATGTCGGCAGAAAAGATCTATCACAACCACTTTGACGCACCAAGAAAGCCCTTTATCCTTATGGTTCACGACAGTTTAGGACTGACCCCGTATGACGAAACCTCACGCATAGAACAAAGCCAATTCTTACAGGATAACATTAACCTACGGGGTAAGCAGATATCCGAAATAGCGGGTAGATCAAGGGGTAAAGAAGTCTTTAGTACCGAATCTGGAATGACTACAGCAGACGTAGCAGCGCTGGATATGACCGATCCCAACACAGATATTCTGGTAACAGGTGAGATAGATAAAGTTCACAGACACATTCCAGGTGAGGTAGTAAGTGCGGCTTTGTTCCAAGAACAGGAAATGAACCGAGAGCGACTGTTTAGCAAAATGGGTACAAACGCTGCTTTAAGGGGATTAAAGGGCGGGGAAGATACAGCTACACAAACACAGTTGTTCAAAGAAAGCGACTACACAAGGATTGACGACGAGGTTGAAGATACAATAAATACAGCGGCAGAACAAATGGCGGATTGGGCTATGCAGTTTATGAAGCTATTCTACACACAAGAGCATTTCGTAGGTTCAGTGGGCAAAGACGGGACACTTGTCTTTTCAAAATTAACCCGTGATTTAATAGAAGATGGCATGGAAGTTGAGGTTAGTGCGTCAGCAGTAGACAAGTTAAGACGTAAGAGGGAAGCGTTTGAACTAGCCAAAATGCAACTTATTGATCCTGTTACGTTTTTTAGGGATATAGAAGCAAGCGATCCCGAAGGCCGTGCAAGGGCTATGATGCTATTTACTACACAGCCTATGATGTACTTCCAAAAGTATGTTGAAGGTATGCAAGATACAGGTCAAATGGCGCAACAGTTAGGTCAGTTACCAGTACAAGGCCCACCAGTAAGTCCAGAAGCAGCAGGAATGCAACCACAAGAACCACAGATAATACCTACTCAACCTAATCCGTACACGGTTCCACAAGGAGTGTAACGTGATAGCTATACAGGACATAAAAAACTATCTTACTAAATGGTCTGGAGATCAAGATAGGAAATGGCACAACGAGGGGGAACGCAAGAAAATGGTAGATATGATGATTAAACACGCATCCATGACAGGTACAATAACTCCAGTAAACCTTCCAGCTGGGTATAGTATGCCTTGGAGTTCTGACTTAAAGGAATATGTAAGAGAAACACCGCAAAAGATATTGGATAAGTTGCCAGAAATAGAAAAAGTTAAGCCGTCTAGTACATCCTACAATATCCAGGAAAGCCTAAAGGCTTTGGTGAGAAATGGACAAGCGGAGATGGATAAATATGGATTCGTTAGAAAGATCATAGAAACTAAGGACGGGATTCCTTTACAGACTGTGTTAGGTAGAATAATTAAACCGAAAGGAGGTATATAGTGCCATATTCAATTTCTAAAGGCCCTAAAGGTTACATTGTAAAAAGATCTGATACAGGTAAAACTGTAGCAGGTAATAAAACCCCGCTATCAAAGGAACGTGCAATAAAAGCTATGCGTGCAAGATACGCACACGAGTAATTTGCGGTAGCTTTACATAAGTGATATCATAAACATATGGAAGATAAAGCGAATTTATCGCCACAAGTTCCAGAAGAAATTACAGCCGATAATAACGACACTATAAAACAGTTCCTTGGCGATCAACCCGAAGTCAAGGAAGAACCAAAGACGGAAGAAATACCAACTCCTGAAGGAAAACCTACCTCAGAGCCTCCTAGCGTGCCAGAACCTGCTCCTGAAGTACCTTTAGAGGAAATAACAGCCGAAGTCAAAAAGCAGACCAAAGAGGAACTAACAGCAGACATTCTAAAGACTTTAGGCATGAGCAAAGAGGAAAAGAAAGAAGTTGAGGAAAGCGGATTTAAGTTTGCTTGGGAACAACGTGGTGAGGAAGCACCAGCAAGTTGGAAAGAACAAGCAGCAGAAACCATAAGGCTTTGGGAATTTCAGAAACAAGAACAAGACACCAAACTAAAAGAGGAACAGCGACAATCAATAGCAAGCGAACAGGCACGCCAAGCTACTATAAACGCAGAATGGGACGCACAACTTGATTATCTACGCCAAGAAGGACTATTGCCAAAGATAGACCCCAAGATAGCAACTAAATTAAAAGAAGGTAAGTTGCTGACTTTAGAAGAAAGGAACGACCCAGGACTAAAGGCTCAGGTTGGGATCTTTGAAACTATGTATGAGGTCGCACGGGAAAGAGAGGCACAAGGTCTACAACCGATTGCGGACGCAGTACATATCTATAACAGGTACTACATTCCTAAACAAAAGGATCTACCAGGCAAGAAAGCACCAGTATCAGGTGGTACAATTCCTGTATCTGGCAAAGAAGAAGAAGTACCTTACGACGAATTGCACAATAAAGACTTTTTTGATCTTATAAAAAGCAGTTAAATGGTGTGTTGGCTGAATAAGTCGTGTTCAGGGCGACTAAAGCAAAGTCTAGGCAGATAGCACGGACTTGTTGGCTGTTTTGACGTTTATCAAACTACCTGAGGCAGTCTTATAAGGGTTTATTCTAGGTAATTGTTTCCCTTATACACACCATATAGCTGCTTTTATTTGACTTGACTTTTCAATAAACGTATAATTAACGCATCAGGTAATTAACCTCGCTTAAGTGCGGGGTTTTTTTGTACCTTGTATCAATTTATAAGTTTAGAAAGGAAACTATATGGCACAAGGAATAACGCCAAGCGGTATCAATCCAAACGCAAGAATAGAAGCCACAACCGAACGACGCCTCTACCGAAAAGTAGTAGACAACGTTCTAAGCGGCAGAACTCTTGCCTCAAGAATGATGGGAAATGGTAAGCCTTTTAATGGCAAGACCTTCGACGTTCCTATCAAAGTGACTGATAGCGCATTAGGCGAGTATTTTGTAGGTCTTGAAAACTTGTCGTCAGCAGCGTCTGATACACTTATTGAGCTGTCGTTTGCCCACACCGCATTCGCACAGCCAGTCGTGTCAGTAATGCTTGAGAGTTTCGCCAATTCAGGCCCCGAACAGTCCATTGACTTGGACGTGTTCAAACTTGAAGAAGCGGTAGCCGAGAGCATTCAGTCCCTTGGTACAGCAATGTACGGAACTGGTGCAGCAAACCAACCTCTTGGGTTGGAGGCTCACGTCGACGATACAACAAATACAGCTACCTTTGGTGGTCAGTCAAGAACAACCTATGCAGTCCTTAACTCAACAGTAACCGCGTCAGGCGGAACTTTGACTTTGGCTAAATTGGCTACTCTTGAATCCGCGATAAGTGCTGGCGGAATAGAAACCGAATATCCCACCATTCACGTCACGACAAAGACCGTCTGGGATCTGTATGAGAAGCTACTTGCCCCGAACGTAAGGGCAGAGTACGCGGCTATTGGTTATCCCTCCATCTCGCTTAGGGGAAACTCTATCTTGAGAAGCAGGGCGGAGTTGAAAGGTGCTAGTGGATTCACAGCACTTTCCTACAGAGGTGTCCCCGTCATTGCAGACGACGCTTGTACTTCAGGTGTTTGGTATGCGTTGAACGAGAGATATCTTTGGTGGGCAGGTAGAACTATCGTACCTTCCAAGTATTCAGGTGTGTTGGAAAAGGTAAGTTTGGGCGGTGGATCAACTATGGAGGGCGGAGCAGCTTTGCAAAAAGCCCCGTCTGACGCAGGTTGGTTCTTTCAGAAACAACAGATCATGCCCAACCAAGCTGGTATGGTAGGTAGGTTCTACGTCATCGGGCAAATGATTGGTTCTCAACCCCGAAGACAGGGCAAATTGACCGCAATAACTAGTGCATAACTAGAGAAAGGATAATAAGTATATGGCTAGAATGACAGGTTTTACGAACATAACTGAAGGCGATACTTTGTCGTCAGACTCTAAAAAAATGCACAGTTTGGGTCAACTTGGAATAACTTCCGACGGGAGAAAGTTCCGATATTGTAAAGCTGTAGCAACCACAGTAACAGGAG
>Ga0316630_10000076_pt1 | contig 22447 bp, 31 predicted proteins | sample OWC_May_M1_C1_D6_FD_207658 | JGI IMG/M metagenome (GOLD analysis project Ga0316630, IMG submission 207658) | Wetland soil microbial communities from Old Woman Creek delta, Ohio, United States - OWC_May_M1_C1_D6_A | ecosystem: Environmental > Terrestrial > Soil > Wetlands | place: USA: Ohio...
CAAGCGGCGTCCCAAGCGGCGTCCCTAGCGGCGGCCCTAGCGGCGTCCCTAGCGGCGGCCCAAGCGGCGTCCCTAGCGGCGTCCCAAGCGGCGGCCCTAGCGGCGTCCAACTCGCTATCAGTAGCGTTGCCGTCGAGCCATAGACGCTTTACTTGTAGCGCCTTGAGGCTATCCATGTGTGGCTCGTATCCACATTTGCGACCTGATTCGAGCGCCTGCTCTGCGCACCAAATGGCAAATTCGTGTAATGTGCGGGTCGCGTCAGCCATCCACATACACGTGCGATGCGTTGCTACCGCCTTATCGGTATCCTGAATTACCGTGCCATACAGCTTGACGCGACACACGATAGCGCCGGAGGCGAACAGCAACGCATCCAGGGCATGAATGCTGGCGTGATACCCGCGACGGCAAAGCTCGATAGGCGGTTTCATCTTGAGCGTTTGCCCGGCGGCAACGCCGATTTTTTCCCCGTGCGCCGTGCGCCGATCATCAGGCAGGAAATGCCAGGCCAGGATGCCGTTTTTCTTGGCGATATAGTTACTCATGGTCGGGTTCCTCCTGTGGTGGTTCGGGCGATACAGCACACCGGCACGGCCACTCATGGCACTTGGAGCACCGGTATTCGATGAACGGGTCGTACAAGCGCGCCATTGCTGTCGCTTCATGCGGCGTTAATTCCCCGGCGGCAACCCGCGCATTAAGTTGCCGTAAGATTCGATCAAGGCTCGCGTCTTCGGGGGCATAGTAGCTCATCAGCTTGCCTCCTCACCATGCTCGTAGCCGCGCGCTGGAATGACGGTGATCAATGTGGCGTTTTGCACAACAAGAATGAAGTCTGCCCACGCCCACCGCGCCGCGTAATACTCGCAGCAGGTACGAACAATCGTGTATTGCCCAGCGACCTCGTGGGTGATGGGAACAGCCTTCTGCCAGAGCGCATAGGCGTTGGTGCCCGCGCGCTCTAATGCACGCGCTGTCGCGTGCTTTGTAATGGTAATGTGCGGTACAATAGTCTCAAGCATGACGCACTCCTTTACAGTGCTAATGCCTAGGGCGTGGCTCTTACCAGCTACGCCCGCGTCGTTTACCCGCTCCCGACGCGGGGCGATCCCGTGCAATTACCCACCGAATCGCCCCCGCCCGAACCATGCCCGCGAGTGCAGGCGGCGCTGCCATGCGGTGCAGCGCGACGGCAATGGATAAGCGTTCCCCTCAACAAGCGACACGGGCATAGCTTCTACCCCACGCCGCACAGGTCTCCTTTCGGCACGTCGCTTGTTGACGGTAAGGCTCATCATGCTACATGCCCCCATTGGGAAGCCATCGCCGCTGCGATACCGGGATACGTGCGGCTGCGATTGCGCGCCGTGTTGCCCCGCCATACGGCGCGCGGCTTGGGCCAGATGATCAACGTAGCCATCAATGGCGGCAAGCCCATGAGCCAAAGACACGTCGCTTTGGTTGTGTTATGTCCGAATTGCCACGGATGTATAATTTGATCTGGTCTCCGGATATCCCACGCTTTACCGTATGGATTTTCGATGGCGATTTTCGGTATGGGCGCTTTCATCAACAATTCAACAAAATTTAATGCTTCTTTAGCAAGGTCATTGCGCCTCGGATTTTTCCAATAGGGGGCGCTTACCCGTGCCAGATAGGTACACGGCGGGTGTGCGATCATCAGATCCCAATTCCAGTCCAGGACGTTGCGTACATCGTTGATGATGTGCGGGCCGGGACGCTCCGTCGGGATGATGTCACATGACCAGGCGTCATGACCCTGCACTAAAAAGGCGTCACGGACGACACCGCTGAATTCGCACGCGATTAGCACACGCATTATCCCCACTCCCTAGCCGCGCTTCGTGCCACGTGGCACAACGAACTGGCGCTCCATGCCGATTTCCCGCGCCCACTTCCACAGCGTTTGGCGAGAATAGCCCAGGTAGGCCGCGAGTTCATCCCAGGACTTAAACTCGTTTGCCAACCGAGGCAGCAGTTGCTCCATCGGTTGCCCGTAACGTTTTTCTAACCGTTTACGCTGGTTTGGATACCCCACTCCCCTACCCCCTGATCGCCAAATGGATGTATGCTTAGTATAGGTTATATCCACTGAGGTGTCAATAGGGCAACAGGGGTAAATTTTGGATAGAATTTCGGCAGGGGATATGATAGGCGTGCGCAGATACCTTAAGGGCGGGCATGATGGGATTGATAGCCGAACGATTGGCCTATCTACGGAAGCAGCGAAAGTGGACGCAAGCAGAATTAGCCGAACGGTTGCACATCAAACAGCAGGAGATCGCCCGTTACGAAATAGGGGAGCGGAGTCCTAAAGTGGATACGATTGCGCGAATGGCGGACGCCCTCGGTTGTACGGTGTCGTATTTGATCGGACGTTCGCCCCTTCCAGAAGGCACGTTAGCGGAGTTAGATCCCGCTGAACGCGAGTTGATCGCCGCGATTCGCCGTGCTGCCAGCGCTGACGAGATCGACGCGCTGGTATTGCGCTGCTCCGAAGCCCAGGCCGCGAAAAACCGCAAGCCGGGCCGCAAACGGTAATTTCAGGTAATCCTCATAATCTTTATCCGGCAGGGCCGTGAGCCAGTCTGTCATGCTGCGATAGCTGGCAATAGCCTGTTGCGCTATGGCGTCAAGTTGATCTCCCTTTGTCTTCATATTAATTATGCCTTCATGTAACATTCGTGGTTCTTGACAACGAACGTCTGTATACGGTTGCTACATTTTAGCGCAGTTTGTCTCCTGGCGCTACCTTTACCCCTTTCGGTTTCATGAATAATCTGTGAAGTTTGCGTAAAATGTCGGTGATAGGTTGCTTACACGCTTGATTTCACTAACCCTCGCTGTCCATTTCGGCGTATACTGATCACGGAGGTGGCAATGCGCAAACTCATTCTGGTCATCTGTCTGGTTATCCTGACTTATCACGCAATCATCCTCACGACGGTGCGTTGGCACGCCGACGATTTAGCCGATGCTGCCGTTGTGCAACAAAGCAGCGTGCTGGCGCTCATCTCAACCTACTGGCAGTCCTGGACGGGACGGGTTGGTTACGCGCTGCTGGCGGGCATCCTGAAAACGATCCCGGAACCGCTGGCCGGCATACCGCTCATCCTTATGCTGGCGTTGTGGGCGGGGGCGTGCTGGGCGCTGGCTCAGGAGCGGGGGTTGGTCGTCCTCGTGGCAACCCTATCCGCCGCGCCGCTGCTGGAGGAGTCGTTGTACTGGCAAGCCGGGGCGCTGGTGTACAGCCTCCCGCTGGCGCTGTTTGTCGTGGCGTTGGTCACGGTCAAGCGCGGGTATCACGCCAGCATCCCGCTCTTGTTGGTGCTCTTTATCGCGACATTGAGTGACACCATGCAGGTGATTCAGATCGTCGCGTTGGGCACACTATGGCTATTGTTTCCGGCCTATCGCCGGGTGTTCGCCGGGATGCTCATCGCGGCTGTGATCGGCCTGGTGATTGTCCAGCTTGCACCGGGCAACGCTTTACGCAAAGCGCATTTCCCCCCGCCGGATCTGGGCCTATCGTTGTCCTACGCAGCACGGGCAACCGGCACGGTTCTCGCCGGGGCGCTTCGCCGCGCGCCGCTGGCGCTGGTGCTCGTGGGGGTTGCCGGGCTGCTGTGGGGTGAGCGGGCGGTGACTGTCCTGGATAAACGCCGGGCGCTCATTGTGCTGCTGGGGATTATCGCGGTCAACTTTGCCGGGATGCTGGCGTTTTACTACGCTACCAGCGGCCCGATGAATGCGCGTTCCGAGATTATCCCGCTGTTCGTCACATTGGCCGGGCTGTGCTACGTAATGCCGATCCTGCTCCCCCGCCGTTGGCACGTAGCGGTACATAAGGTTGCGCTCGGCCCCACGTAATGGTAGAATCAGCATAATGGTTATGGCGCGTGTTTCTCCTGTAATACGCGCGCCGGGGCGGTTCACAGACCGCCCTTTTTGTTGGTTGTCAAAACGACCACATGATGTATAATACTAGTATGTCGAAGTGGCGGAATGGCAGACGCGGCGGTCTTAAAAACCGCTAGAGGAATCTGTGCGGGTTCGAGTCCCGCCTTCGACACCAGCGGAAAGGCTACCCGGAATGGCAGCCTTTCTTTTTTGTTGGTTGCGCCTGTATGCACTTGTGCTATAATAGCATACAGGAGGGCGACACATGAAACCAACCAAACCGACCACGATTCGGTTGTCCACTGAACTGCTAAATGACCTGGAAACCATCCGGCAACACCTGGCACTCGAAACGGACATCGCCGCGATCCGGTGGTCCATTCGTTGGGCCGCGCGGCATTTTATCCGCCTGGATCAGCGATCACAAAAGCGGCTCATTCGCAAGCGCAACCAGGGATAGGTATACCCGGTATACCGTCGCATAAATAGACGGCAAACGATAACCGGGTATGCCAAAGGTATACCGTTATGGGCAAGGTGATCACCGCTAAAATCCCAGACCGCGAGATCGACCTGTTGGCGTGGATGGATGCGCAGGGTGAATCGCGCAACGAACTCATTCTCACGGCCCTGCGCAACCTGAAACAGCAGCGCGAAACGGGAACGCCGCAACCTGCCGAAACGCCCCCGCCATCACCGCCCAGCGCTGGCATTGACAATAAGGTTATGACCCGGCTTTGCACTGTGCTTGAACGGTTGGATCGCACCCTTGCCAGCCGTCCGATTTACGCGGGGGAACCAGAGGAAGAAACCGCGCCACCTGTTTCGGCGCGGGATGCGATACTGGATGATATGCTGGCCGGGCTGGAAGAGTGGATGCAATAGCGCTCTTTTTATTCCGTTTTTACAAGTTGGATGTTGACACTATAGCGATAGCGCTATATAATGTAATCATAAGGTTAGATAAGTAAGCGCGCAAGCGCAACGCCGTAGGGGGCGATACCCCAGCAAGCGCGGTTCTACACCGCGATACCAAGAGTAGAGGCCCGCAATAAAGGGCTAATGATATAGAAAGCGGCAATTTAGCCGCTACTAGTTGGGGAGGTTCCCATGATCCGCTTTTCTTCTTCCGCTTCCGCGCGGTACTTGGTTTTCGAGCAGACGGTTTGTGCCGACGGCACAGCCAATTTGTTCAAGGTCTTCTGCGATACTATCGTAGAAGCGCGGCAGGTGCTGGTGCGCAATTGGGAGCGCTGGCAGCGCAGCGAGGGCGGTATCGCGCGGTTGACCACCAGCAATGGTCATACGCCGCGCAACTTACCGGCGGCGGCAGTGCGCTACCAATCGCAGCGCCGCGCTGGGCGCTACACGGTAGCGAAAGCGACCTTCCCCGGCGGGTCCGCCGAACTGGGCATTATCGCCCTTTAATCGCAAGCCCCTTCGGGGGCTTCACTTTGGAGGTTCTATGGACGAAATACTTACCCTGGCACAATGCGCGAAAGAGGTAGGATTAGCGCAGGTCACATTACGCGCCTATGCTGATCCGAACAGCAACCTGAAGCCCAAGCTCAAAACGACGATCATCGGGCGGGCAAAGGTGGTTACACGAGCCGACTTTGAGGTATGGAAAGCTCAACGCAGACCCCCTAAAAGATAGGGGGATCGTAAATTGATGCTTGACAATCGATAGCGATAGCGCTGTAATGTAATCATAAGGTTGAAACAGCAGAACGGAGAACAAGATGGACTTCCAAACAGCAATCAACACCCTAGCAAGCAAGAGTTTCGAGGATAAGACTGAATTGATTGACGCCATCTACACTTTCGTTGAACCCCTGTGCGCTACCGACACTGAGGGCGAAGGCGATACCACGCAGTTGTGGGACTGGCTGTACAGCGGCGATTACTACGGCAACGAAACGCCAGAGAGTATCGCCAGCGAGTGGGACGAACTGAGCGAGGCAGTCGAGGACTAACCCCCACCAACAGCAAACCGCCCTGGGCCTGAGAAACACGGGGCGGTTCAACAAGTGCGCACACGGCGCTAATTCAACTAACAGCATTTTACAGCACATTACCTAAAAAGACAACTGGCAAGCCCGCACCTGGCAACAGGGCCACAGGGAAGCGACGAAGGTAGGGACTACCGGAGCGGAACGAAAGGCGGGCAAAACTCGAAAGCAAAGTGTGCAGTAGATGCACACAAAATCCGTAGAATGAAAGAAACGAAGGGAGCACAAAATGTTCAAGGTCGGTCAGAAGGTTGTCACAGTTGAGCACGAAGAAGCGCAGCACCTCAGCAAAGGCGCAGTCGTTACCCCGCCAATCATTCACCACGTAAACGGCGGTAAGGAATGCATCGTCACCGGGATCATCGATGACGAGATGGGCGGCGTGGAGTACGAAGTCAAGTATTGGGTGGCGCGTGAGCAGGATTGGAGCTACGTTACCCTGCCTCCTGAGTGGCTTGCAGCACGATAACCCCTTCCCCCCCCCACCACGAACCGGGCCACGTGCCCGGTTTTCGTTTACCGGGTGCGCAGCCAATCGCGAATCGCGGGCAATGCCGTCCCGAAGTTGCTGAACTCCCACGGCGATTGTTGGCCGACAGCCCAATAGCACACCGCTTTAACATATGGATTACCCCGTAAGCGTTCCCGATACCCCCGCAGATCGTTGATTACCTGTATCGGGCCACGAAACGCTGCATCGCTCGGCCCCGCTTCCCCGTAAACAATGGGGATACGTTGGCTGACAGGGACGAACCGTTCGTAGGCCAATTGATCCCGCCCGCCGTAATAGGTCCAGGCCACATCATCCCGCCGGATCTCACGGCCTTGATCATCGTACCAGATCGCGCTACCGGGATCGTCGCTTTCTTTGTTGTTGTGCAGTGCCCCGTAACTGTGATACACGTAGATCGCCCCTGTCGCTTTTGCTACTTCCATACAGCGACTATCGACACGGAGTTTCCACGCTGGCTCAAAGGTATCCCCTGCCGGGCAACCATGCGAATCGCCAAAGATCCCCATTTTGAACCCGTCCTGTGCAGCAGCCTCAACAATACCCCGGTAGAAATAGCCGTCACGAGGATGGTTCTTTTCGTTCAATGCCTGGATATAGCAGCGGCGATCCAACCCGTTATCGAGGTAGCGAGACCGCCGATCCTGCCACCAACTATAACCGATGTCAATATCGCCCGGTTCACCGAGCAAATCGGGCTGGTATTCCAGGTCATACTCGCGTACTATGACCCACTCTGCCCCCGCGCCGCGTATCCGGTTAGCGAGATGTAGGTCATTGAGTACAACCACACCTCCCAGCAAGCCCTCGCTCGCTATCTCACAGATCAGGTTGTGCCATTCCTGGCTACCGGTGTTGACGTGTATCCCCATGAACGCCTTCGCCGGAGGAAGGGGATCAGGCTCCGGCGTTATAGAAAAGAAAGCCAGTTCTTCGCGACGAACTTATCCTGGTATGTCCCGGCAGTGATCTTGCACCAGGTCAGCCCGTCCGCTGTGCCTGCATCGACCACCGTAATGATCGCATTGGTTGCCAGTTGTCCGACAATCGCGGCGCTGGTACTGGTGCTCTCGCGTACCCGTAGCGATGGCACGGCGGTTACCTGCGCTTGCTTCGCTGTGGGCACGGGTTCCGGGTCGGGATCAGGGATCGGTTCCTGTAGAGACGCGATCACCTGGTCTACCAGCGCCCCCGCGTTATTGATTGAGGCTTTCGCTTGCGTCAGCCAATCGAGTTGTTGCGTGATCAATGGTCGGTGCTCCTTTATCCATTTAATCGGATCAACGTAATTCGCTTGCACGGCGGGCAAGTTATCCCCCGGCCAGTGCGTCGGGTTGGTCTTGAGCATGGCGGAGGGCGACAAATCGAAGTGCAGGTGCGGGGCGAATGCACCCTCCGAGTCGCCGATATGCCCGATCAACTGTCCCCGTGTCACGGCCTGCCCCACGCCTACTGCAAAGTCGGCTAAATGCCCATAGCGCGAATAGATCATACTGCCATCCCGCGCGGTATGGGCGATAACGAGTAGCTTCCGCCACGTGGTGCCGGTGACATCTCTGGCAAACGTCACGATGCCGTTGGCAGGGGCGTAGAGCGGTTGCCCATAGCAGCTACCTACCGCCAACACCGCATCAATGCCCGTGTGAATGGCCGGGTATTTGCCTTGCAACAAGTACCACGTGCCAAACGCCAGCGGGACGCGCCACATACCCGAACATAGCGCCGGGCTGTGGCGTTCGGCTGCCGTGCCTACCGGCGCGTCCCAACCATCGGTGAACATTAGCCTTTGCCCGTTAAGCCCTTTGCCAGCGCACTGTTTAGCACGCCCTCAGCGACGGTCACGCGCGCATTGGCACGGGCCAGCGCTTTCTGTGCGACTTCCACCGGGGTATCATCCGTGACCTCATCAAGCACCGCGTCGGCGCTCTTCAGCACGTCCTGCCATTCCGGGGATAGCCCGCCGTAGAGCTTTTCCAGCGTACTCAGCAGCACGGGCGATCTGAGTACACTGCGGAATACCAGTGCAAACAGCGTGGCTACCGTCGTGCCCCCGGCGACAAAAGCGAACAAAATTGCTACCACAATCGGCAGCACCGCGTTGATGATTTCCTGCATATTGTCCATTGTTCTGATCTCCTTCTATCTAATCGAGTGTTCTCGGTGAACGAGTGGTTCGCCAACGGGCGGTACGGTTTCATCGCCCAGCATGGTCAGCGTTTTTGACAACGCCTGGATGATGCCGTTCAACAGCGCCAACTGCTGCAATGGCTCCGATAACCGCGCCAACAATTCATCACGCTGCTGTGACACGGTGCGCAATTCGGCCTCAAGTTGCGCCTGTAGCGGTTGTGGCGTGGCACTCATCGACCCGCCTGGCCCAACATCGCCAGCGCTACATAGGCGTTATTGATCGCTGTTTTTACGGTATTTAGCGCATAGAGACCGGCTACGAGCGCGTCCTTGTCAAAACCGAGTGCGGCGAACGTCGGATTTTCTGCCAGGTCAACATCGGTAATGATGGCGATAAAGCCGGGCGAAGTGTTGCCCAGCACATCGAGATCAACTATCTCGCCGTGCTGGTGGTTTAGAATCAGGGCCGCGTGGGCAGCCCGCGTAATGAAATCCTGTGCTGGTGCAGTCAATGCCATGATAAATAGCCTCCTTAGCTATAGCTTGCTAATCCTAGATTCGAAAGTGCATCCCGTAGCGCATCGAGCTTCTGGTCGGTGGTCAGGCCCGCCCACGAACCCAGGGCCTGTTGCGCGACGGGGGTAACGCCGAAAAAGCCCAGTGCGGCGGCGGAGCTACCGCCCCGGATACGTATCACTTCCCGCTCCGTGGTAGTGTAATTGGCGTAAAATACCAGATCAGATACACGAGAGGCATCGGTGGCAGTCTCCCACAGCGCCCGGATAGCACCCATGGCGCGGTTTGCCGTTGTCGAGGACTGCCCTTGCAGGGCGATCCCCGTACCAAAACCCGCCGCGGGCGTGTCGCTACTGTTGTGCCCGACGATCAAGGCGTCCGTCGGCGCGGATGTCGCTGCATCGTAGGCGATCCCGGTCACGACGCCTGCCGCGGTGCAGGACCACCGCACAGTGGCGTCTGCCCCGTTGGATAGGCGCAAGATGTCGCCCGTACCGTCCTGCCGGATCAGGGCGGCAGTGTTGGTGTCGCTGGCATGATCCTGATACGCATAAAGTACTGATACCGCGCTGGACGGAGAGGCAGTATTGCGATAGGCGTATACCGCAACGCTATTAGTGCTGATGCCATATACACCAACGTTATTGGTGCTGTTACCGTACACGCCGTAGTTACCAGTACTTACTCCAGCAGTCCCTACGTTATTGGTACTGTTGCCGTACACGCCGTAGCTATTCGTGCTTGTTCCGTAAACACCAATGTAATTAGCGCTTACACCGTAAATACCAATATAATTAGTGCTTATTCCACCAACACCGATACTATTGCTGCTGCTGCCATAGACACCGTAATAGTTGATACTATTGGCGTACACGGCCATATTGTTATATGAGGTAATGCTAATACCGCGGCGGCGGCCCGCGAACACCACGTACCGCAAGCGCTTATCGTTAACCAGCGACCAACTTGAACCATCCGTGCTGGTGGCGAATTCGCCCGTGACTGCGGTGGTATTCGTGTACACATCAGCCGCACTCAGCGCTGAGCTATCCAATACTAGCCAGTAGGCCGTGCCACTGACCACTGCCGCGCCTAGCCCGAATGAATATTCTACGAATGACCCGGTCAGCGAGCCGTGTCGGTACAGTGTACCTGTTGCCAGCAACGTATTAGGCGATCCAGCGCTATCGCTGTACAGTTTCGCTGTGATGGTGCTCGTTGTACCCGATAACCCTTTCAGCCAACAGGTTACCCGGCGCATGGTATAGGAGGAGGTCGGCACGAATTTCACCGCGACGTACTTCGTTGCCAGCGTGTAGGCGGTTGTGCCGCTGCCCTGCGTATCCATCTGCACATCACTGGCGGTGGCCGTATAGAGATACGTCGAATCGGTGTCACCACCGGCCCACACCGATCCAGGTGTGTGCGTGATGATGCCACTGGTATCGCTGGCCCACACGCCTGATCCCGCCGACAAACTGGTAAACGCGCCCGTGTTCGGCGTGGTGGAGCCAATCGTGCCCGGTGTGGCCCAGGGCGCATCGTTCAGATCGGTGATGGCCCCCGCGCTGCTACGCCACTTGAGATGGCTATCCGCTGTATCGAGGTACAGCCGCCCGTAACCCGCGCTGGGGTTGGCGGGGGCAGCGGCGATCTTGTAATCGGTGTAAGTCGCCCTGAGTAGCGCGTTATCATTGAGATCGATATTGCCCGTCATCGTGCCGCCGCTTCGGGGCACATAGGCACTGCCTACCGGGTAATCCAAGCGGGCGTCACTATCGCGGTAAAAATCCGCCTCTTCAATGGTCGTTTGCCCGTAGTAGAGGTAGATCGGGTCGATGCGCTTGTAGGTCGCGGCGATGCTAATGGCCGTGAAATTGGTATTGGTAAATTCGCCGCGCGCCTCGGTTGTGCCAACCGTGTTGGTTGCCGTTGCCGCCGTAGCAAAAACGCCCACCAGCGCGTTTGTTTCCACATTGAGGCATATCCAACCGCATTGGTGTTGCCCGCTCGTCAGCGCCGCGATTTCGGCGCTAAAGGAGGCCGATTGCTGCGAACCAAAATCGACCAACGCCCCGGTGGATGGTTTCGTGTACAGGTACGGCCCGTCAACCGTGATGCTGGTTGAAGGCGTGTCGGTAGACCGCGCATTCAGGGTACGAAACTGGGATACTGGCGGGTACTGTGCGGCGTTAATAACCGCTTCCATGGGGGAGTATCCCCCGGCGCTTGCCATCCCCCCTGCGCTGAGGGTATCCCGCACGGTTAGCACGTTAGAGTCTTCGGGATAGCCTAGCCGCACTTCATAGGTTTCGATGCTCGTATCGCCATCAAGCAGCGGTACACTGGATAGCGGCGGCAAATAGGCATAAAACGGGGTACTGGCGTCGGTGCGATGCAGCCACACGAGGCGCTTATCCTCATCAAAGATCAGCGTCCCGTTGCCATCCCCGCGCGTCAAATAGGCCGTGCCCGCCGGACGCCAGGTCCGCGCATCGAAGCGCTGGTTCAGTGCATCCCGAAGCCGTTGTTTGCCGTCCATAAGCCTCCGTTATCAATACAGCGGGATCACGCTGTGGACGTACGTAATCGCGCCAATGGCTGACGCCCAATTCCCCGTTTTGTCCAGCAATGTCGCGCCAAAATCGGGCGAGTAAGCCATGCCGGTTGTGCCGCCCATGTAGAGCGCATAATTACCCGCCAACAGGCGCGGGAAGTAGCCGCTGGTACGGCTGGTCAACCCGCCTGTCCCGCCGCGGCTAGTCCAGTTGGCGCCGCCGTCTGGGGAGGTATACAGTCCGGTGCCGAGCAGATCCACAAACGCCAATCGATTAGGTTCGGTGGTGTAACACACGCTCGATCCAGTAGTTGGCTCATACATATCGGCGGGCTTGACGTTCACCACCGTGGTACCGCCATCGGTTGTTTTGTTGAGATAATAGGCGCCCGTGCCATCGGCGCCGTTATACAGGAAGCATTCCGTACTGCTTACGCCGTTATTGGTCGCGCCCGCCCAGGTAAACAATGGCTTCTGCACAAACACAATACCGGCCCCATCGGGCGGGTTGACGAGCTTCGTGCCGGTGAGGGCGGTGGGGGTACCGTTTAGAATGCGGTAAACCACCGCGCCGTTCGTCGCATCGGCGACGTGTCGCACCCCAACTAGCATCTCGTCACTGCCATATTGATCAATATCCATGCCAATGGTCCATTCCCCGTTGCTCTGTGTGCCCAGGGTGTTGGTCCAGGTGGTTGTAGCGCCATAGGCCGAAAAGCGCGCCGTGTAGACATAGCTGGCATTCGTGCCGGGATCGTTTACCCACGCCGCATAGACCACGCCAGGCGTCGTCGTGCTGGCCCGGATAATACCCCCGGTAACGCCTGGCGAGAGCGCATTCTCCAGTGTCCAGGTGGGGGTAAGGGTCAGAATGTTCGGGGTGTAATACAGCCCATTGGTCGATAGTGCCCACGCACCCAGATTGCCCGTTTGGCCCGGCCCTAGGAAGGCCGAAGCGGGATCTAGGATCAGCATCCATAGAGTGCCCGCGGGCTTGGCAATGCCCGTCCAGGATGGCGTTGTGTTGCCCCAGTTGGTGGTAATCCCCAGCGCCGCCGATTCGAGCGCCAGCACGGTATACCCGTTGTGGGTCGGCGTCCCAATGCCCGTGACCGCCGTTGGCGCGCGGCTGGGACTGTAGCGGCTGTAGCGATTGGTACTGGCGGATTGTGGCGGAACGAGGATCGTTTGCCCGGCCACGCCGTCTGTTTCCGCTTCCCCCTGCCAGCCGATCTTCGCCCGTCGCCCGCCAACCCACTGCTTGGTAATGGAGGTCGGCAACGCCGTGATGCTGATCGCCGATCCGGTAGGCGATTTCGCCGCCGCCACCTGGATCACGGTGCGATCCATGTCCACCGGCTCCCAGACGTCCCAGTTGTTCGGGATCTCCAATTGGATCTGTGGATACTCGTTATTGGCCCGCGCTAAGGCGCGCCCGGCGCGTTCGTTGGCGTCCTGCTGACTGGCGAAACACTTTTCGTTACCGGAGGCCGAACCGCTATGCTGGCCCAGACTGTCACTGCCGGGCGCTTGGGCGCTCACCCGCGTATCGGCGGTCAGGTCGCTCACGTAACCGTCATAGCGCGCGGCACCGGCCTCGCCGTGGCGTTTCCAAAGCGGGCTGGCGAAGCTGTAGGTGGTCGAGGATAACGTGGCGCGGGTAATCACCGCACTGCGATCCTCAAGCATGGATGGATGCGCCCGGCAAACCAACTCCCCATCCGAGCGCGATCCGATATTGGCATCCAGCATATCCGTGAGATATTTCAACTGGCTATAGAGGGAACCCGGCGCTACGCTGACCGCTTTACGCAGGTTGATCGTGCCACTGGTGCTAATCGGCGTGTAATTAAACGTTTCGAGGACATTAGCACAGCGCCAGCGCAAGAGCCACCATTGCATAAAATGTACGGTGGATAGGGTGGTTGCCAGATTCTCCCAGGTTGCCGTTGTGCCATCGTAGCTAAACGCCGCCGCATACCCGTGCAATCGATCCAAGACGCCGCATGGCCCCAGGAGTTCGAGTTCACTCTCGTGGTAGCCCGCTTTGTCCGTGAACGGCTGTTGCACGGCAAAGCCAATGAACTTTTGCGTGGCACTGGCAACCGCTGCCCCGCCCCATGTGCCATCGGACCACACCCCACACCGCGCGCCCGCCGGGATCACGCTGATCGTAGATTGCTTGAGCCGGAGCGTTAGCTGCCGTCCTTGCCGGTTGCGCACATCGGCAGAAGGCGGGAAAATCGATAGCGGCGGATCGGCGGGGGAATGGATACGTAACCAGCGCGTGATCGTCAGCGCGCCGCCAATTGAATCGGTAACGGTGCAATAAACACGGTGAGAGCCAACTGGCACGTCCGCGCCGAATGTGGCGGTGGTATCGCCCGTGACATTGGTAAACGAAGCGGGATATGTCCAGGCGTAGGTTAACGTCGATCCGCTGCTGGTCGGGTGTTTGGTGACACTGATGACGGCGCTAATGGTTTTCGTCGCACCGTTGGCAACGGTAGCAAAATAATCGCCGGGTTGCCCATTAATGGCGACATTGACTATCGGTTGGGGCACACTGTTATACGTGCCTACGGCCACATTGTAATCCTGGTAAAGTGTGCCACCGCTGGTGTACGGCTTGACGCTCCACAGGTCATACCGTTCGTAGATCGTCGCGGTATCGCCGTCCTGGATACCGTAGGGACGGCTGAGGATATTGATCAGCCCCGGATCGGCGTCGGTCAATTCCCCCACGTATAGGTGGGTCGCATCCCCTACCGCCCGCACCCGGTAATAGCCGCGTATCGTTGCGCCGTTCGTGATGATGACTGTCTGCCCTACCCGCTGATCCGTCCAGCCTGCACTTGCGCTCTTGACCGTCAGTGCCCAAAACGGAAAGATGGTCGGCGCGCCGTCAATGGTCGCATGACCGACTTCGGTATTCGGCTCGTAAGATAAATAGACCGGGCAGGTTTGATCCGCGCTGGCGAGGGCCGTCAATTCTCCAGCGGTGAGGGCCGCATTTACACTCATCCGGCGATCCCCTCCGCTACATTGGCGTAAATATGATCCTCAAAGTTATCGGCTTTCAGGATGACGTGGATCACAGATGGCCCGTTGTACCCGCCGCCACCATTGCCGCGCATAACCAACGCGCCGCCGCTTGGCACAACGTACTCTTGCCCGCGTTCTCCTAGTGTCGCCAGCGTGGGCTTCATTACCGGGCCGCCCGCGGCAAAGCCCAGCGTGTTCCCTAAGATTTGCCGCACCAGCCCGCCGATCCCCTCCATTCCCGGCATCTGCTCCACCAACCCCGCGCCTTTTTTGACATCGCCGACAGTGGCTTTCCCGCGTACACTATTGTAGAGATCGATAAATTCACGCATCGGGGCAATTAAGGCTTCGATTTGCTCCCCGATCTTCGGAAACTCCGTCTCAAACCAGGTCTTCAGATCATTCAATGGCGGGCCGACAATTTCCCAGATCCGCCGCAGCGCCGTAATCGCCGGGGTCAGCACCAGGGTATTGAAATCATCCAAGATCCCCTTGATAAATGGCATCCCATCGGCGATAAACCAGCGGGCTAGACCGATCAGCCCTGGACTGACCGTATTCCAGATGTCCCGTAGCATGTTGATTACGCCGCCGATAGCGGGGATCACTTTGGTGTTAATAAAGGTAATGACGCCCGGCAATGCATCCCCCACAAACCAGGTTGCCAGCTTGCCCAGTTCCGGCCCCACAATGCCCCATAGCTCCGTAAAGAATTTCTGCACATCCCGCAATGCAGGCAGCAGGCTATTGTTGACGACCTGCCCAATTGCTGCAAAGGTATCCTTCAGCCCGGACAGCGGCCCACTCGATCCGACTTTTGCAAACGCCTCCATTGGCCCGTTGATCAATTCATCCATGGCCCCGGCCAATGGGTTTGCCGCCGCCGCCTGATCCCCGCCGCCGAACAGCGAATTGATCAGGTTGCCGATCTCCGTGATAATCGGTTGCAGGGTATCGCGTATCCCGCCAAAATTGGTGGCAAACGCCGCCGCCAGCGCGCCGATACCGACGATTACCAGGCCAATCGGAGAGGTTAGCGCGCCGATCAGAGTACCAACCAGCGCCAACCCATTGACCAGTGGGCCTATCACGACGCCCAGCGCCATAATTGTAGGGCCAAGCAATGTTAATCCCGCCAGGATCATCGTGATCGTATTGGCAAGCTCCGGGTTGGCCGCTGCCCAGGCCGATACTTTATTCGTAATCTCGATCAGCCAGTTGACCAACGGTTTAAGAATGTTTTCCATAAGCGGTGTGAGCACCGTGATTTGCAGGGTTTCGAGCGACCCCTTGAGGCTTTCTACCGCACGGCTGAATGTGCCCATGCTGGCCTCGGCTACCGTTGCCGCGCCGGGGGCCGCTTTCATGGCCTTCAGCATCGTGTCAGTACCCTTGCTGGCACGCAAAGCGGACAGTCCTAAAATGCCATAGGTTCCGCCCAACGTCTGCATCAATTCGTTTTGTTTTTTAACGGGAAGCTTCGATAAAGCGGCATCCAATTCCTTGATGAAGACATTGAGGTTTTTCATTTTCCCAGTGTTGTCGTACAGGGTAACGCCCAATGCGCTATACGCCTCCTGAACCTTATCGGTAGGCCGAGATAGGTTCAGCAGCATCGACTTCAACTGGGTGCCCGCTTCCGCGCCCATAATGCCGTTATTCGCAAACACCGACAGGATGGCGACGGTATCCTCAACCGATAGCCCAAACTGTTTGGCAATGGGGCCGACATTTTGCAGTGCTGCGCCCAAATCCTTGACGTCCGCACGGCTGGCATTGGCCCCTTGTGCCAGGGCATTGGTAATTCGGGTGGCATCTTTCGCGGTAAGGCCATATTGCGCCATTGCCGCCGTCACAATGCCCGACGCTTCCGATAGGCTCATGCTGCCCACGGTTGCCAGTTGCAGCACGGTTGGCAACCCTGCCATGCCATCCTTTAGGCTCATGCCGGACTTCAGCATGTCCAGCAAGGCGCTCCCGGCGTCCTGCGCACTGAAGACGGTATCCGCGCCCATTTTGAGCACAAAGGACCGCACTTGCTCTAATTCTTTGCCCGCCACCCCGCCGAACGTTTTGAGTTGCACCATGAGGTCTTCAAAAGAGGCAGCTACTTTGACCCCTTGCACGCCAAAAGCAGCCAGCGGCGCGGTGAGCATGGTCAGGGACGCGCCGAACTTCGTCAGTTGCGCACTGACGGTGCTTAGCCCGCTCATGAACCCGGTGATGTCTGCCCCGATAATCGCTTTTAATTGCGCTATCGTTTCCGCCATGCCTGTTTCCTTTGATTACTCGCTGCTGCCTTCTCTTTGGCATTGAAGTAGCCGAGAATTTGCGCCCGTTCCCGCCACGTCAACCGGTCAATCACGTCAAACGTCCAGCCCAACCGTTCCGCGATCTGAATGCGGCTCACGATGTCCCCCAGATCCGCGATCCCAAAATCGCGTTCCAGTTGTTCGGGCGTGGCGCTCTCGAATTTCAGCGCCACGTAACACGCCTTCTCAAATTGCAGGTTGTACGACGGATTGAAAGGAGTCGAGCACGTGCTTCATGCACGCCCCCCACTCAGACAGTTTCAAGCCGTCATAGGTCTCGACTTTGCCGGGATCGCCCGCATACGGCCACGCCTGGATAAACCGCGCCATCCAGGGATACAGGGGCGATTCGTCCTGTGCAGTTTGGGCATCGTTTACCGCCTGGATAAAGGCCCGTTTTTCCTTCAAGGTAATGTCTACATCGACTCGCCAATCGGCCCCGTTTTTTCCACTCATGCCCACGTCCCCATGGTCAGTGTTCCGTTGCCCTGAAACTCGGCATTGAACGGCACAACGTCATCATAGGGCCACTCGCGCTGACGCGAATTGGCGATCACCGCGCCGCTATACTTGATACTGCCCGATGTTGTGCCCAGCGGGGAAACTGTTAGCGTGCCCGCTGCACCCGCCACGAGGACAAAATCGTCTGCCGTGCCAAACGGCGAAGCCGTGCCGTTGAACAGGGCCTCCACACTACAGGTCCAGTTCCGCAACCCCACGATAAACTCCCGGAACGTGAGCGCCCCGGCTGTGGTATCGATCATGTCCGCCTCATCAGACAGCGTGACATTCCGATACTGCTCTGCAAACACCATCGTGCCGCCGCTATGCACAAACTGCACATGCATGGTGGGCCCGCCGCGTAGTTCCGCCATTTTATGCTCCTTGCCGGATGCGATAAAACGCACCCTTACGATAATAGGTCTTGCCGTCTACTGTATCCACGCGATTGAACAGGTCCTGCTGCGTGCAAGCAATCGCGTTGAATCCCGATACGGTCAGCGTTACATCCCGTAACGCCGTTTCGATGTGATCCGATCCCGTACGTGCATCACTGAGCACCGTTCCGATGCACTCTACCCGGTATTCCACCTCAACCAAGCGAGAAGGCGAGATGTTGAGATCGCCGCCTGCTACGTGCTGAAAAACCACGTAAGGCAGCGCCGCAGCCTGTGGAGCCAGGGTATCAAATACCCGCGTGCCCCATAACGCCGTGCCACCGGTGCTCGTGAGCTTGCTATATAACGCCGTGCCGAGTGCCGCCTGAAAGCCCATTAGTAGCGCTCCGCCTCATCAGCAGTTGGGTGCGCATTATCGGCGGCGCTCCAAACTGCATCAACCAGCAAACACGCCGCCATCAGATAATTCTCGGCGGGCGTGCGCATTCCGCTGGACACGCCCATTTTTCCCGTAGGCAGATGCACCAACCGCACGCCACCCCATTGATCGGGCGGTTGCTGGAATGGTGGATCGCCCGACACAAACCGATCCAGGCGAATATCCGCCTCCCGTAGATGCGCCTCGCTAAGAAAGCGCTGGGCAATGGTCATCAGGACTACCGGATCAAGAGGGTCTATCATTTGGCAATTACCTCGAATATCTTGCCGAACCGTTTACTGAGCCGCCACACTGCCGGGCGGAGGAAGGGCCGCGCGGCCATACGTGGGGTTCCGAATTCCAGGAAGGGGCCATAGGTTGCCCCGACGCGCATTTCCCATAGGGCTTGCCGGATAGGTACAACCTTGAGGCTTCCGGTTAAATTGCCCGTGACCACGCCAGGCGGTTCCCCCGCTGGCGCTGGCGATTGCTCGTTAAAGTTGGTCTGCACATCGGCTTGCAATGCATAGGCCGCTTGCCCGCATAGTTCGTCGGCCTTGCCCGGCGACGTGCGGATCAGGCTGTCCAGCTTGCGGCGGTCAATCTGCCAGGTGATCGCGTCTTTGCTCATATAATCCTCACCACACGTACACTCTGCATCGGCGTCCACGTGATACTCGTGGTAAATTCCACGTTGCGGACTTCGTAGGTTGCGCCGCTGTACACGATCTGGTATTTCAGGTCTACGGGCACGGTTGTGCCCAACGCCATCAGGTATTCTTGCTGTTCCGCCGCCGCTTGCCCCGCCGTGTCGATTTGCCCAAACGTCCGCATCGGGCGCATAAAAACGTCTACTGTGCCCAGGATCGTCGTGCCTACCGTCCAGCCGCCCGCGCCATCGTTGGTGGTGGTAATGGACTGGATAACCGCCGATCCGCCGCCATCCAAATAATGGGCGGCAGTATTCGCGACCACAGCCAACGTGCGCAGGGAGGGTCTACGTGGCATCGTTCACCACCTTCCAAAAGTCCGCCGTGGCCGTGCGTAGTTTGTCCGGCGCGTGTTCAATCCACCACGACGCGCCCTGATTGCCGTTCAACACGAGGTCACAGCCCGCCGCCCATGCCTCAATCACGGTACGCGGGCACGGGTCAAACTCGGTAGGCAGAAACACGAAATAGCGATAGCGCGCCAGCGTTGCGGGCACATCCTCATAGGGCACAATGCCCCGATAATGTTCAGTGGGAATATCCACGCCCGGCCCATAAAAATCGAGCGGGATGGCATTGGTTGCCGCCCATTGCACCGCGTTCTCCAGGCCCTTGCTCTTGAATAAGCGCCCCAACCAGATCGCCCCGCCGCGTTCGTGCCCGTTGCGTGCCGCTTCGAAGGGCGTCAGGTCGATGGGCGACGGGATATGCCGCGCCGGGCGTGCAAAATGCCAATCTACGCGCGTTTCCAGTAACGGGGTGACGAAAATCGGTTGGGCATTGGCGAGCAACCATGTGCGTAACCCGTTGTCGTAGAATTTCCAGATGTCATAGCACAGCTTGATCACGGGTTTGCCTTGTAGATGGCGCGTGATCCATTCGTGGTACATCAGGCAGTTGCCCACGACGTACTTATCACAATCCGGGATCGTCCGGCCCGGCGGACAATCGACAATCTCCACACCCGCCGGGGCACTGCGCATAAACGCCGCCGTAGACAGTTCCGCGCCGCCGTTCACCCCTAGGTAATCATACAAAAAGCCTACGCGCATACCGGAGCCTCCCAGGTCTTTTGCCACAATGCCTGCACGCCGGGATGGGTCCCGCTGCGCTCCGTCATCGTGCCTTTTTCGAGCAGGTAGTGATAGACCAACTGGCGTAAGGCCAAGCCCTTCGCCCCCTGTTCGGTGATACAGCGTAAGGCAAAGTCCCACTCTGCCGGGTACAGGTAATCGAACGCACTACGGTAACGAATACCCTGATCCCAGTATTCCCGCCGATAGAGGTAGGCTTGTAGGCTGTTGAAATTCTTCTGGTACTCCGCTGCATCAAAGGGCGGCGGTTGGTGCAAGTCTTGCCGCAATTGCCCGTGATACTGCGTAGCGCCGTAGACAAAGCCGACGCCCGGATTGCTATCCAGCGCCTGAACCAGCGCCGTAAAGGCGCCTGGCTCATACCATGCACGGGTACTGCCCATGATCAAATAGCGCCCGGTAGCCCGTTTTGCCGCGATATTCATGGGGATATTGCCCGTGAATCGCCCGTTCTGATCTGCCTTTTGCCGCCGGTCACACTGGCAAACCACGATCCGAGGATCGGCGGTGGCCCAACCCTGGATAATCGCCAGCGTGTCGTCATCGCTGCCATCATCGCACAAGACGACCTGCACCATGACGCCTTCTTGGTCCAATGCGCTGTCTACCGCTTCCCGTGCGTGGGGATAGGTCGGGACCCGGTAACAGCCAATGAGCACCGACACATCCGGGCGGGTGGTCGGGGCATACGGTAGCGCAGGCACAATAAACACGGTATCGCGCGCCTTCTCCGCTGCCAGTTCGCTACAGGCTGTTTCGAGGGCCGGTTGCATATATTGCGCAAACACGCGCTTGTGATCGAAGTGCTGTACACCCGCTACCGCGTTGTCGTGCCACTGGCCCCGTGCCTGGTACGCCTGTTCTAGCCCCTCGACTAGCCCCTCAACAAAGGGGCGCTCCCAAGTTAGTCCCGCGTGGGGCATATAAGAATAGGTGGGCACTTTCCAGCCCGTGAACGCAAGTTCCCGTTGGGCCGTATTGTCGGGTACAACCACCGGCAAGCCACACGCCTGCGCTTCGATGATCGGTATCCCAAAGCCCTCCCCATGCGCCGCGCTCAAGAACACATCGCCCGCCTGATACGCGGTTGCCATATACGACGGCGATAACTGCCCACTCACGAGATGAGCCTGCGACGGGAAAATGATATGGGCATGTGGGATACCGCACAGGTCTACAATGGCCTTCAGATTCTCACCATTGTAGATCCCGGATACCTCACTATGACAGTACAGGTATACATTATCATGCCGCTGCATCAAGGCCGCCGATGCTTTGAATGCCTCATAAAACCCTTTACGGGATGGCGTGCCCTTGTTGGCGGCAGTCATGGCGATAACGAAGGCATCCACCGGCCAATCGGCATCGGTTTGAATGCTCATGGCCCGCCGCGCCAGCGCTTGATCCCCCGGTTGGAACACCTTCAGATCGATCCCGTGCGGCACATAAGCGGGTGTTAATCCGGCCTCGGTGAGCATCTTGACGCCGTGCTGACTCATGGTCCAACACCACCGCGCGCCTTCTTTTAGCGCCTTGATCGTTGCCGGGTTCGCCGGCGTGCAATCTACTGGCGTGTACATGATGGTCGGAAACGCACTGTACACCGCCGGGTCAAGCGCGTGGGCATCAATGAGCGTGATCGCCAGTTCGCTGCGTGTCATTTGCATATAAGCGCCGACAATATCATTGCCGAACGGTTGGGCAACCCGCGGTAAGATCGTCATCCCGCCATCCACCCGCACCGGCGCGCCCTCTTGCCCGTAAAAGCCGAACAGATTGACCGGATACCCGGCCTGTTGCAAGAGCGGCAAGACCAGTGCCGTTTGCTGCCCATAACCGGATGGCGCGGTCACACTGTTTGAGACCCACAGGATCGGCGGTTTAGGCGTCATAGTCCATGGCCTCTGTCTGGTCACTGTCCGGGCGGTACGTTTGCACGATGCTGCCTGTTACTGTGCGTCCCGATGGCAAGCCAAACTCATTGGCCTTGCGCTTCAGCAGATCATTCAGTGCTTTGATCGCGGTGGCATAATCGGTCTTCAGCCAGTCCGCTTGCATCGTTGGCTCACTGGACAACCGGGCGATCATATTGTTGAGGCAGGAGATCACCGCCTTCTGCCACGTCCCTTCGAGGGCAATGATCGCCACGATTTCCTCATCGGTGAACCACGCCTGGGTGCTATCGGTATCACCCAGGTGGTAGCGTACCTTGTCTTTGTTGGCCGTGAAGGGCGAATAGGAGAACGTCATCTCAGTTCTGTTTCACTCCGATTGCCACCACGAGATGATTCGCCGCCGTGAACGTGTGCTGTGCCCGTG
>Ga0316630_10000077_pt1 | contig 22381 bp, 21 predicted proteins | sample OWC_May_M1_C1_D6_FD_207658 | JGI IMG/M metagenome (GOLD analysis project Ga0316630, IMG submission 207658) | Wetland soil microbial communities from Old Woman Creek delta, Ohio, United States - OWC_May_M1_C1_D6_A | ecosystem: Environmental > Terrestrial > Soil > Wetlands | place: USA: Ohio...
AGCAGCCGCAGCAGGCTGCCGTAGGTCTGAGCCAGCCGCGCTTCGAGCCCCTGCCACTCGCCGACCAGGTGGGCGAGCTGATCGAACAAGACGCTGCCCACCGCGGTTCCGAACAGCTGGTCGAGTTTCGCAGACAGCGGATCGCCGCCAGCCAGTTGCGCCGCGCTACCCCGCCTCTCCTCCATGGTGCAACACCCCTGCCTTCCGAATACCGCACGCGCCAGCGCTCAGCGCCGACCGGTCGCCAGACATGGGAACAGAAGGCCGAAACTTCTTGTTGTTTTCTTGATCCGGCCGGCGCAGCGTACCGCAGGATGCGGTGAACAGTACCTTACCGCACTAGCAGTTTGCCGCCTGCATCTCCCTGACCCCGGCATTGAAACTCTTTTGTGAAATCACTGTACCGCAATTCGACCCGGGGCGAACAGTCCTCGGCCGGCGCGGCGCACCGGATTGCCGTGGATCGGTCGATATTAACAACTGATGATGAACGATCCGGCGACTATGCTTACCGAAACCAGGACGACTCGATGCCCGACGTGATCACTCGCGACCGCCTTGCCTTGCTGCTGCTCGCCGCGAGCCTTGCCGGGCTGTTCCTGTGGTCGGTGATCGTACCGCGCGACTACGCCACCTGGGCACTGGAAGCGGCGCCGGTGGTCATTGCGGCCATCATTCTGGCAGCCACCCGCCGCCGCTTCCCGCTCACCACCCTGGCGTACTTCGCCATCGGGCTGCATGCCGCAATCCTTTTGATCGGCGCCCACTATACTTACGCCGAGGTGCCGCTGTTCAACGACCTGCGCGATGCGCTCGGCCTCGGCCGCAATCACTATGACCGGGTCGGGCACTTCGCCCAGGGTTTTTTCCCGGCGATCGTGGCACGCGAGATCCTGCTGCGGCGGTCGCCCCTGCGGCCCGGAAAGTGGCTATTCTTTATCGTGACCTGCATATGCCTCGCCATCAGCGCGGTTTATGAGCTGCTCGAATGGTTGACTGCCCTGCTCGCCGGGGAAGCGGCGGTGGCGTTTCTCGGCACCCAGGGTGACGTATGGGATACGCAGTGGGACATGTTTCTGGCCCTGGCCGGCGCGCTTGCCGCCCAGATCCTTATCGGTTCGGTCCATGATCGTGCCCTTCGTCGTATCCCCCGCTAAGCTAGGGGAGTTTGGCGCAGTTCTTGCAAAAGGAACGGGTATGACCCATTGCGACCGGCGACCGCGGTCTCACGACCCGGCCTACCCTATCCACTAAAACGAGAGGTTTGACAAGGAATGCAACGGCTTGCTGCTGTTTCCGTGCTGTTTCTGGCTCTGGCTGTCCCGGTCCATGCCGAGGAAGACATCCAGGTGCGTATTTTCAACACCTACCTTGAACAGGCCACCGCCGGCGACACCAATTCGCAGTTCATCGTCGCCTCGCGCTACGAGAGCGGCAAGGGCACGGCCCGCGACATCGACAAGGCCTATGAGTGGTACGAAAAGGCGGCCGCCAAGGGCCATCCGCTGGCCCAGCGCAAGGTTGAGGAACGCCAGGGCTCCAAGAGTGCGGCCTCCACATCAGACTCGATCGCCGACAAGCTGGCCGCCGCGGCAGCGGCCGAAAGCCGCTCGGCCCCCAAGGCGGCCCCCAAGGCAGCGCCGGCGCCAGTCCGCGCCGCGGCGCCGAAACCGGAGCCGGTAGTGGTCGCCAAGGCACCGGAGCCGGTGTCGATCAACGCCCAGCAGGCGGTGCTCGGCGGCAAGTGGAGCCGCCAGCAGAAGCCGGCCGAGTATCTGCCGTCGAGCCGCGCGGCCTGCCTGCAGACCAATGCCTCCGAGGTCACCTGCTTCTCCGAGGACATCACCCGCAACGTGGCTGACAAGGGGCTCACCTATACGGTCAAGGCCACCCTGAGCGGCCTCGACGGTCGTGACGGGCGCTTCAACCTGCACTACGTTTATAACGTCGCAGACGTGAACGGCAGCACCTTCGGCCAGCCCAGCAGCGCGCTCGCGGATGTCAACGACCTGGCCACCCGCACCGGCTGGCAGGAACCGGGTGTCAAGATGGAGTGCCGCCTGAGCGACGAGCGTTCGCTCACCTGCACGCGTGCGGACCGCAAGGGCAGCTACCAGTACTCACGCGACTGAAAGCTGAACACACACTAGAAACATGAACACACACCAGTTAGAGAGACGTCCAGACGTCGAGGGGTGACACGATCATGAGCAATCATCGTCAGCGTGTTTTCGCGGCACTGACCGGCGCGTTTCTGCTCGTCGCCGGCACGGCCTGGGCCGACAATCTCGACCCGAAGTCCGTCGAGCAGTTCCAGAACCAGCTGAACATGGCCATGCAGGGCAACGCCGACGCCCAGTTCCGGGTCGGCGAGATGTACGAGCAGGGCCTCGGCACGGGGCGCGACGCGAGCATGGCGTTCCTGTGGTTCAACAAGGCCTCGATCCAGGGCAACGCACGCGCCAAGGAGAAGCTGACGGCCATGGACAGCAAGGCCAAGGCCGAAACCGCCGAGGAGCAGGAGCGGGTGAACGCCGCCATGCGCGCCCTGCAGCAGCAGGACAATAACGACGTCGTCCGGCAGAAGGCGGCCGCGGAAGCGGCGCGCAATCGGCAGGCCGAGGAAGCCGCCAAACAGAGAGCGGCGGCCGAACTGGCTGCCGCCAGGGCCAAGGCGGAAGCGGCGGCCAAGGCGGAAGCCGCGGCCAAGGCCGCGGCGGCCAAGGCCGCACCGGCACCGGCGGCCGCACCGGCTGCGGCCCCGGCCGCCAAGCCGACAGCGGCGAAGAAGGAGGCCGACGCGGAGTTCAGCGCCAATCCGTGCAAGGGCCCGCAGGCGAAGTTCCTGTCGACCTGCCAATAGCCACAGTTTCGAGTTCCGGAACCCGATAAAAAACCCGGCCATCGGCCGGGTTTTTTATCGGGTGAAGACACACCGCAGCGGCGTAGCAGTCAGCGACACCTGCGCACAACGCAGCACGAAGGACACCGCATGCGGTACCGGGCCGCACTGATGACCAGGCCGCCTTTCGGCACCGTTGGCCACTATCAAGGCTCCGGGCTGCGGTGCAGGCACCAAGACGCTCCGTGGGCAACGAGTCGGGCGTCAGTGCGGCAGGAACGTTCGATATACAGAGGCTCGGACGCTCACGACTCAGAGAAGAGTGGCGCCTTCTTTAGGCCGCACAGCCACGATAGATGTCATGCCGGCGAGGCCCGCCCCGGTATGGTGTGAGCCGGGGGCCGGCATCCGGATTCGGTCTGTCGGCCGATGCCTTTTTCAAACCCCTGGATTCCGGCTTTCGCCGGAATGACGGCGTAAACACAGGCTCATTCGTCAAGTCAGCGCCATTCGACTCCGACAACAAAAAACCCGGCACAAGGCCGGGTTCTTTGCTGGCAGACGATGCCGTTACGGGATGATCAGCAGCACCTTCACGCTGCCGTCGACGAACTTGCCGTCGACATAACCGATCGCATCCGGGTTGCTCGCCACCCACGCCTTCACCGCGGCGTCGTCGCCGACTTCCTTCGGTGGCTGGCCCTTGCCGGAGAACATCAGCTTCGACCAGTAGCCCTTGAGCTCGCCCTCGTCCTTCTGGATCACGCTCTTCAGGAACTTGGTGCGCGAGGCACCGCTGGTCTGGTCGACCGGGTTGGCCCGCTTGCCATTGGCGAAATCGCCGGTCTTGCCGAGGAAGATACGCTGGGCATCGTCGGCGCTGATGCCGGAGATCGAGTTGCTCGGATGGGCAATGATCGCCAATGCCGCTTGCGCGCTAATGCTGGTGCCGAGGCTCAGCACGGCGGCCGCCACGGCGGCCAGGAACTTAAGCTTCTTCATGTGCTGGTTCTCCTCAGAACACCACGTCGACGGCGAGGCTGTAGATCATCACGCTTTCGCTGGCCTCCGGCCCGAGGTTCGGGTCATAGATCAACAGACCGCGCCCGGGCTGACCGGTATAGACCACCTCCGGCTTGACCTGCTGGGCTTCGATCTTCAGAGCGGCGCCCGTACCAAGCTCATAACGCAGTCCCAGAGTTGCGGACGTCTGCTTCAGCGGCAAACCAGTGACACCCGGATTAATCGGGTTGTCGTTGTCATCCAGGGTTGCGTAAGTCAAATGCGGCAGGAACTTGCCGAAACGATATCCGATGGTTGCATACCCGCCCTTCTGGTTCGGGAACGCACCGTTGGCACGCCCTTCGATCTCGCGCTGGAAGTACTCGCTGTAGAACACCAGACCCTTCCAGTCGACCGTGGCGCCGACGCTGCTGAACGTGGCTTGATCTTCACTTACACCGAAACTGGGGGCACTGACGAGCGTCTGCAGATAGCCGGCGCGCACTGTGAAGAGGTCCGAACCAAAACTCAGGTTCACACCCGTCAGCGAGTCGGCCGTGAAATCGACGTACATGATGGTGCCAGCCGGACAGGTCGTATAAGCAGGACTAGGACCCGCCGACGGAGGCGTCAGACACACAGGCTGACCGGTGACAGCCTCCTGCGGCACCAATGCTTGCTCGCCGCGGCTGTTGCCGAAATACGGCTGGAACAGCAGTGAGTAGTCGCCGAAGTTCAAGCGCGCCAGCGCATCGACACCGGTGATCGTGGTGATCGGGTTGGCGTAGTACACCTCCTGGGGCGGACGAATCCACGGATAGGCGTAGCCGACCTCGATGTAGTCCGACACCAGGAAGGTGGTGAGCTTGAGCTTGCCACCGCGGATGCTGAGCTGGTCAGCGGCGCGGTAGGTCACGAACGCCCAGTCGGCCTTCATGTTGAAGTTTTCGTCGCTGCCGCGCGCCAGCAGCTGGCCGGTAATCGAGACCTCGCGGTTGACCTTGGCCGACAGCTGGATACCGATACGGCTGTCGTTGGTGAAACCGACGCGGTTCTCAATATTCCCGTCCTGTGACACCGCGCGACTACCCGTTGAAGTGGTCGATGCCGGCGGCAACACCTTTTGATCGGCGTAGGTCGCCCCAGCCGTCAAGAAGCCGCTGAGGGTAATACCCTCACCGGCGGCCAACGCCCCGGTGGAACCGCAGGCGAGGCTCGCCCCCACCAGGCATGCAAGTTTTTTCTTCATCGAGATATACCCCTGCTCAAGTGTGCTTGAAGGACCCCTCTATTGTTGTGCCGGCGCCAGATTGCTCTGGGCCGGCGCGAGGTCTGCTCCAACTATAGCCATAATATGGTGAGTCCACCACCGGCCTTTGTCCGGCCGGAACCCCGAAAAATCAGGGCTTTTTGGCCTGCCGCAGCAGCTGGTCCGGAGCGCTCGCACGAAAATCTCCCGATTCGGGCGGGCCGGGCCTCCAGGCACTCGGGTTGCGGACCGCAGCGGGCCAAAATGCCGCCCGTCAAGCCAAAGGCCCGTGACTGCTCCCTGCCCGCCGTGTCCCGCCCCGGAACGCGCCGCCCGCGCGCGGCGGGAACCTCGAACGACCTGGTACTACCATGCCGTTCGGTGACGGCAAGCACCACCGGCCGCTGGCCCGGCCACGCCCGCAATTGACGCCGCCCGCTGCGTCCGTTAGCGTTCCGCCGTCTCAGCCCCACGGAGGCCACGTGGCCAAGAAATCCGCCCTGCCCGACTTCGAGGCCGCCCTCGCCGAGCTCGAGAAGATCGTCGAGAAGATGGAATCCGGCGAACAGAGTCTCGAAGAGGCCCTGGCCTCGTTCCAGCGCGGTATCGAGCTCACCCGCACCTGCCAGCAGGGCCTGAAAGAGGCCGAGCAGCGGGTCGAAAAGCTGCTCGCCAAGGACGGCGAGGTCCGCATCGAGCCGTTCACCGAAGACCAGGACTGACCCGCCCCGCTTGGCCGTGCTCGACGAATTCCTGACGCGCGTGCGGGCGCGCACCGAGGCCGCGCTCGACGCGCGCCTGCCGCCGGCCGCGCTCGCCCCGACCCACCTGCACGCGGCCATGCGCTATGCCAGCCTCGGCGGCGGCAAGCGCCTGCGCGCTGCGCTGGTCTATGCCACCGGCGAGGCGCTCGGCGCGGCGCCGGAAACGCTTGACGCCCCGGCCTGCGCGCTCGAGCTGATCCACGCCTATTCACTGGTGCACGACGACCTGCCGGCCATGGACAACGACGACCTGCGCCGCGGCAAGCCGACCGTGCACAAGGCGTTCGACGAGGCGACCGCCATTCTCGCCGGCGATGCCCTGCAAACCCTGGCGTTCGAGCTGCTCGCCCGCGACCCGACCCTGGCCGTGCCGCCCGCCACCCGGCTGGCCATGATCGCGCGCCTGGCCGCGGCCTCCGGGGCGGCCGGGATGGCCGGCGGCCAGGCGATTGATCTCGGCGCCGTCGGCAAACCGCTCACGCTCGCCGAGCTCGAAACCATGCATGCCCGCAAGACCGGTGCCCTGATCCGCGCTGCGGTGGCACTCGGGACGCTCGCCGCCGATGCCCCCGACGCGCTGCGCGCCGGCCTCGATGACTATGCGCGCAACATCGGCCTGGCGTTCCAGATCGTGGACGACGTGCTCGACGTCGAGGGCGACACTGCCACCCTCGGCAAGCCCCAGGGCAGCGATCAGGAACGGGCCAAACCCACCTACCCGGCGCTGCTCGGCCTCGAGGAGGCCCGGAAACTGGCCCGCGACTGCCACGCCCGGGCGCTCGAAAGTCTCGTTCCATTGGGGGATAATGGTCGGCTCCTGCGTGAAATCGCCGATTTCGTGATCCACCGAAGCCACTGATGCAGGCGCGTGCCGACTACCCCCTCCTCGACAGGGTCAACCTGCCGGAGGATCTGCGCGCCCTGCCGGAAGCCGATCTGCCGAAGCTGGCCGAGGAACTGCGCCGGTTCCTGATCGATTCCGTGAGCCGCACCGGCGGCCACCTGAGCGCCGGGCTCGGCACCATCGAGCTGACCGTGGCCCTGCACTACGTGTTCAACACCCCGGACGACCGGCTGGTGTGGGACGTCGGCCACCAGACCTACCCGCACAAGATCCTCACCGGCCGCCGCCACCTGATGCACACCCTGCGCCAGAAGGGCGGGCTGGCCGGGTTCCCGCGCCGCGAGGAGAGCCTGTACGACACCTTCGGCGTCGGCCACGCCTCGACCTCGATCAGCGCCGCGCTCGGCATGGCGGTGGCCGCGGTACGCGAGCACTCCGACCGCCAGGTGGTGGCGGTGATCGGCGACGGCGCGCTCTCGGGCGGCATGGCCTACGAGGCGCTCAACAACGCCGGCAACATGGACGCCAACCTGCTGGTGATCCTGAACGACAACGACATGTCGATCTCGCCGAACGTCGGCGCCATGTCCAATTATCTCGCCCGCATCCTGTCCGGCCGCTTCTACACCAGCATGCGCGAGGGCTCCAAGACCGTGCTGTCGACCATCCCGCCGGTGTGGGAGCTGGCCAAGCGCGCCGAGGAGCACATGAAGGGCATGCTCATGCCCTCGACCCTGTTCGAGGAGCTCGGCTTCAAGTACTACGGCCCGATCGACGGCCACGATCTCAACACCGTGGTGAAGACCCTGCGCAACCTGCGCGGCCTCAAGGGCCCGCGGTTCCTGCACGTGGTCACGCGCAAGGGCAAGGGCTACGAGCCGGCCGAGGGCGATCCGTGCGTGTACCACGGCGTGACCCCGTTCGACCCGGCCACCGGCAAGATGGAAAAGAAGGCCGCCGGCAAGCCGTACACCCAGATCTTCGGTGACTGGCTGTGCGACATGGCCGCTTCCGATCCGCTCTTGATCGGCATCACCCCGGCGATGCGCGAGGGCTCGGGGCTGGTGCAGTTCTCGGAAAAATTCCCGGACCGCTATTTCGACGTCGGCATCGCCGAGCCGCATGCGCTCACGTTCGCCGCCGGCCTAGCCTGCGAGGGCTTCCGGCCGGTGGTGGCGATCTACTCGACGTTCCTGCAGCGCGCCTACGACCAGCTGATCCACGACATCTGCCTGCAGAACCTGCCGGTGCTGTTCGCGATCGACCGCGGCGGCCTGGTCGGCGCCGACGGCCCGACCCATCACGGCGCGTTCGATTTGAGCTTCCTGCGCTGCCTGCCGAACCTGACCGTCATGGCCCCGGCCGACGAGGCCGAGCTGCGCGCCATGCTCACCACCGGCGCGCACCTGCCGGGACCGGCGGCGGTGCGCTACCCGCGCGGCAGCGGCCCCGGCGTGGCCATCGACCCGGCGCTCACCACCCTGCCGGTTGGCAAGGCCGAGGTGCGCCGCCGCGGCCGGCGTGTCGCCATCCTCGCCTTCGGCACGATGCTGGAGCCGGCCCTCCAGGCCGGCGAGGCGCTCGACGCCACCGTGATCAACATGCGTTTCATCAAGCCGCTCGACGCCGAGCTGGTGCAGGAACTGGCCCGCAGCCACGAGCTGCTGGTCACGATCGAGGAAAATGCACTGGCCGGTGGTGCTGGCAGCGCCGTCAACGAATGCCTGACCGCCGCCGGCCTGCCGCCGGCACGGCTCAACCTCGGGCTGCCGGACCGCTTCATCGAGCATGGCGAGCGCGCCGAGCTGCTCGCCGAGTGCGGCCTCGATGCCGAGGGCTTGCGGCGCGCGATCCTGCGCCTCGCCCCGCGCCCGGTTGCGTCCCGGGTCGAGTCCGCTTAAACTTGATCTAATCAGTCAACTATTCCCCGGCGTGGTTCGGGGGTATGGGAGTTTATTCATGACCAGCAAGCAACTGCCAAAGACCCGGGTGGTCGAGATCGCCGACGTCCAGAGCAAGCCGGACACCCGCCACATCGCCATCGACAAGGTCGGCATCAAGGACATCCGCCACCCGGTGCTGGTCAAGGACCGCTCGCAGGGCGTGCAGCACACCATCGCCAACTTCAACATGTACGTGGAGCTGCCGCACAACTTCAAGGGCACCCACATGTCGCGGTTCGTGGAGATCCTCAACAGCCACGACATGGAAATCTCGGTCGAGTCGTTCAAGGACATGCTGGCCGAGATGAGCAAGCGCCTCGAGGCCGAGCGCGGCCACATCGAGATGAGTTTCCCGTACTTCATCAACAAGTCGGCGCCGGTCTCGGGCGTGAAGAGCCTGATGGACTACCAGGTCTCGTTCCTCGGCGAGATCAACGGCGGCAAGGACATCATGAACATCAAGGTGGTCGTGCCGGTCACCAGCCTGTGCCCGTGCTCGAAGGAAATCTCCCAGTACGGCGCCCACAACCAGCGCTCGCACGTGACCATCACCGCGCGCACCAACACCTTCGTGTGGGTCGAGGACCTGATTGACCTGGTGGAGAAGCAGGCGAGCTGCGAGCTGTACGGCCTGCTCAAGCGCCCGGACGAGAAGTTCGTCACCGAGCGCGCCTACGAAAACCCGAAGTTCGTCGAAGACATGGTGCGCGACATCGCCGCCCGGCTGAACGCCGATGCCCGCATCGACGCCTACGTGGTCGAGTCGGAGAACTTCGAGTCGATCCACAACCACTCGGCGTACGCGATGATCCGCCGCGACAAGCAGCGCGAGGCGGTTGAGGGTTAGACCGCCGCGAACGGACCTTTCCGGATCGCCGTGCCGCCGCCCCGGGCGGCATTCGCAACCTCTGCCTTGCAAGTGGCCCGGGTGCGGGGCGCGCCTCCCCCGGCGCGCCCCGCCCGGCCGACTCGGTTCCGGAGTGGACGCAACACCACCTCCGGACCGAACGCCGCACTCATGTGTTACCGGGAGGACCGCCGGCGACTGCCACGGCCCTCACACCGGCTACTTCTTCGGATAGAGCTTGATGTCGATCGAATTCCGGTAGGTGTAATACGCCGGAATGGTCTTGGTCCCGGCGGGGACCCGGTAGATCATGTACGAGTTTTCCACCAGCTTGGTCAGGACCTCGTCGACCGGCGGATGATAATCCCCGAAGGCGACCTCCTTGGGCTCGTAACCCTCCAGCCTGGCTTCGATCCGGATCGGCTCGCTCCCGGTGTATTTCGGCGGCGCCGGAATGACCACCGGACTTTGCCCGATGTAATTCCCCTGGATGGAAATATCGGCGCCGCCCGGAATGGTGTTGATCGTGATCGTTGGCGCCGGCGGCGGGACGTAAGGCGTGCTGGTGGTTGCACAACCGGATATTGCGACGAACAGCGCCGCCGACCCGAGCGCGTGAAGCAATCGACCTGATTTTCGGGCAAACATTTTCTATGACCTCTCAAAATGACTTGGCGCGTGCCTTGCCGTCACCAGGCAGGTCCGTACGCGGTTGTCTGACACCCGGTCAGTTCCAGTGCAGCACGGTGATTCACCAGCGGTTGTTATGACGGTCGCCCGGGCCGCTGCACCCGGAAGATCTGAATCGTCGGTCACGCCGCCTCAGGCGGACGCCGCGACCCGCGGCAACGGCAGCAACTCCGCGTCCGGCCGGCCGATGTAGTAACCCTGCACAAAATCGACCCCGGCCTCGCGCAGCAACTGCACCGCCCGGGCGTCCTGCACGAACTCGGCGATGGTGCGCTTGCCGAGCGCCTGCGCCACCTGCACGATCGCGCGCACCATCGCCTGGTCGATCGGGTCGTCGCCGAGGTTGCACACGAACGCGCCGTCGATCTTGATGAACTCGACCGGCAGGTGCTTGAGGTAGCTGAGCGAGCTGAAGCCCTTGCCGAAGTCGTCGAGCGCCAGCCGGCAGCCGAGCGCGACCAGTCCCTGCAGCACGTGCCGGGCATGATCGAGGTAACGCACCGCGGTCTGCTCGGTGATCTCGAACACCACCGCCTCCGGCGGCAGCCGGTGCTGTTGCAGCAACTCGCCGACCAGTTCCAGCAACGCGGCGTCTTCGAGACCCTGCGCCGACAGGTTGATCGAGAAGCAGATGTTGCGACCCTCGGCGCGGAATGCCGCCAGCGTCTGCAGCGCATGGCTGATGACCCAGCGGTCGATCTCGGCGAGCAGGCCGAAGCGCTGCGCCACCGGCAGGAACACGCTCGGCATCACCACCTCGCCGCTGTCGGTCGGCAGGCGCAGCAGCACCTCGTAGTGCTCGACCGCGCCCGGCCGGACGTCCTCGATCGGCTGATACACCAGCCGGAAGCGGTCGTCGCGGATCGCCTCTTTCACGAGCTGCGACCAGCCGATGTCGGTGGTCATGCGGGCGCGCTCCTCCTCGCCCGGCTGGTAGACCTGGAAGCGGTTGCGACCGCGGGTCTTGGCGGCGTAGCAGGCCATGTCGGCCTGCGCCAGGATCTCCTCGTTGCTCGAGGTCCGGCCGTCGAACACCGTGATGCCGATGCTGAAGTTCACCGTGACCGCGTGCCCGCCCTCGACCAGGCTGAAATCGCGCATGATCTCGTTGAGCGAACGCGCCAGCGCGCTGGCCTCGGTCACCCCGGCGTCGCGCGCCAGCACCAGGAACTCGTCGCCGCCAAAGCGCGACACGACGTCGGAGCCGCGGGTGCGGCCGCGCAGCACGTTCGCGACCTGCATCAGCAGCCGGTCGCCGACCGCGTGACCGAGGGTGTCGTTGACGTATTTGAACTGGTCGAGATCGAAGAACATCACGGCACTGTGGCCGCCGGTCGCGGCCAGGCGCTCGCGTTCGTTTTCCAGCTCGCGCATGAACGAGCCGCGGTTGACCAGGCCGGTAAGCGGGTCGTTTTCGGCCAGCCGCCGCAGCTCCTCGTCGCGCTGACGGATGGCGGTGATGGTGACGTTGAGCGCGCTGCCGATGGCAGCGATCTCGCGATCACCGGCCGGCGCCACCTGCACGTCGGTCTCGCCCTGCGCCAGGCGCGCGAGCGGCATCTGCAACGCGCGCAGCGGCGCCAGCGCGCGCAGGATCAGACGACGGCCGGCGACCAGCGCCAGCGCAAACACCAGCGCGATCACCAGGCCGCCGAGCTGCATGCTGCGCACAAACGCCTCGCGGTAGGCGGCACCGTCGAGACCGAATTCCAGGTAGCCGACCACCTTGACGCTCTCGCTCGGCACCTCGGCGAGCGAAATGCCGAACAGGCCGTCGGCGCGAATCGCGCGCACCGACACCGGCGCCACCACTCGCGCCACGCCGCCCGGACTGATGCCGCGCTCGATGACGTAGCGCCGGCCCTCGGCCAGCGCCGCCTCGGCGGCCGCGCGCCGGTCCTCGTCCGTAGCGATCGACTTCGGCGGCGCGCTGCCGTAACTGCCGAGCAGCCTGCCGCGCGCATCGAAATACCGCACGTAGGCGATTTCCGGAAAATTCTTGATACGCTCGTCCACGCGCACCAGCTGCTGGCCGCCGCGCGACACGAACAGCGGCGTGCCGAGATCGTCGAACTCGGCGACCCAGCGTTCCGCCTGGCGCGCCAGGCTGTCGTCGATCATGCGCGCCGAGGTCCACCACAGGCCGGCGTTGATGGTGATGTACATGAACGCGGTCGCCAGCAGCAGCAGGCCCATGAGGCGATCGGCCAGGCTGCGTTCGCCGCCACGCCGGAACTTCAGCCGGCGCAGCGCCAGCCCCACGCGACGCGCGTGCCGCTTGAGCGTCGGCAGGTCAATGCGCATTGGCCCTCCACGCCTCGCCGGCCGGCAATACCAGGCCAAGGCTGTGCAATACCACGCGGTTGATACGTACGTCGGCGCGGGTCAGTGCGGTCAGGGCCGGGCCCGGGACGGCGCTGCCCTCGGGGCGCGCGCGGGCCCGAGCCAATGCCTGGGCGGCGACATCGGCCGGGTCGCTCTCGGCGCTGAGCAGCGCGCCGAGCGCGAGCAATTCATGGCGGAAGCCCAGCACCTGACGGCCCTCCCGCACCGCCAGGCTCAGGACATCGCGGATCACGGCCGCGCTCAGCACGCGGTTGTCCGGCACCAGCCACAACCCCTGGATGCGCGGCAGCAGCCGCTGGAAGGCGTACAGCGTTTCCTTGTCGGAATGAACTTCGACGTGCTCGATCTCGAACCCGGCGGCGCGGGCGGCGGCGCGGGCCTCGCGCACCAGCGGCGCCAGCTGCGGTCCGGTAATGACACCGATGCGCGCCAGACGCGGATCGATCCCTTTCCACAACCGGAACGGCTCGGCCAGCGGCGGCATGGCGCTGACACCTTTCATGGTCGGCGACACCAGGCCGGCCTCCTGATAATTGAACACCTGGCAGAACACCACGCGCTTGCCGGTCAGGCGGCGCGCCATGCGCGCGGCCGGCAGGCCGACGGCGATCACCTGCGACACCTCCGGGCCATTGAGTTTGCGAATCAGTGCCGCCTGCCCGCCGGTGGCGTCGCCCAGGTTGTGCCGCTGCGCACCCGGTCCGGCCTGGCGGAGCAGCTCGCGCGCCACACCCTGAAATGCCAGCTCTTCGCCGCTCACCAGCACGGCAATCCCGGCGCCGGAGGCCTCGATCGGCCGGTCGGCCGGTCCACGGGTTGCCGTGCAGGCTGCCAGACCGAGGGCGAGCGCGAGCACCAGGGCGCGCTTCCACCCATGGCACACGCTACCGCACGGTGATCCGTGGCAGGCGGTCCGGTCCATCGCAGTCGTGGCGGCTCCAGAGTCGATAGAGTATTCCCGAAAATATTGCAGCATTCGTGCCACAGGTCGCGGCACGCCGCGGCCGTGGATCCCGGGTCGGTACACGACTCAGACCCTATTTACATCAATGACTTATGGAGGAATTGAAAGCCGCGACTGAGCTTGCGGCTCGATGAAGGCGGGCGCGTCCGGTACGTCAATGCAAAGATCGACCCGGTCGTGACGCCGGACGGCGGTCCCTGCCGCAGCGCGCCCCGGGGCGGCGCACCGCCTCAGTGTGCCGCGAGATAGTCCCGCACCACCGACTCGATTTCGGTCACCAGCTCCGGCAAGGCGGCGTGCACGGCATCACTCAGTCCGGCTTCCTTGCTGGCGGCGTCGGCCTCGATACCGAAGAACAGCAAGGCGCCGGGCAGCGCATCGAGTGAGGCCGCCAGCATCACCGCGTCGGCCACGCCGAAACCGTGGGTCGACAACGCGCGCGGCGCGGCGCTGAGCTGGGCGGTGTCAAAGCGGTGCACCGTGCCAGGTTCGGCGCCCGAGCGTACGGCATCGAGCAGGATCACCAGGTCGGCGCCCGACCAGGCCTGCAACAGGGCCGCACCCGGCAGATCGTGCAACGACACCGACACCCGGTCGGACCAGTCCGCCAGCGCCTCCGAGGCGCGCAGCCGTTCGGCCAGCTCCCAGCCGAGCCAGTCGTCGCCGAACGGCGATCCGACACCGATGATCCGCACTGCCGTACCGGTCATGTCCGCTCCACCCGCAGATCGAGAAAATGCGTTGCGCAGGAAATACACGGATCATAGTTGCGAATCACGGTTTCGGCACGCAACCGCAATTCGGCGTCGCCGTGCGCGAGCCCGTACTCCTCGAGCGACTGGCGCAGGTCCTGTTCGATGCGCGCCTGGTTCTGGCTGGTCGGGGGCACGATGCGCGCCGCCCGAACCAGGCCGGCGGCATCGACCTCGTAGCGGTGCCACAGCAGACCGCGCGGCGCCTCGCTGACGCCGAAGCCGACGCCGGCGCGCACCGGGACCGACACCCGCGCCTGCGGCGCCGGCGCGTAATCGGACAGCAGCCGCAATGCCTCGTGCACGGCCAGCAGCAGCTCGGCGGCGCGTGCCACGATGCTGTGATACATGTTGCGGGTCGGGAACATGATCCCGGTCGCCACCAGCGCTGCCTGTACCGGCGGTGGCAGGCGATCCCGATTGAGGTGCAGGCGCGCCAGCGGGCCGACCAGGTACGGCCGGCCGCGATACAGGCTGTGCAGGGCCGTCGAGTGCGGCACCTGGAACTCGCGGAACTCGCGCTCGAAACCGGCCGCATTGATATCGAGACCGTCACCGGCCACGATGCGGCCGGCATACATCGGGTACTCGCCGGGATCGCGCAGCGCCACGCAGATGAAATCCTGGTCGCTCGCCGGCAGCGGCAGGCGCGCGCTCCACGCCAGCAGTTCCTCGGCTTCCCCGAGCGCCTCGGTGAGGCGCGCGCGCAGCGCCGCCACCTCGTCGGGAGCCGGCGCGCGGTGGAAACCTCCGACACACACCCCGACCGGATGCACCGAGCGCCCGCCGAACAGCCGGATCAGGTCATTGCCGAGCGCCTGCAGCCGCAGCCCGCGGCGCACCACCTCCGGGTGATCCTTGGCCATGGCAATCGCGTTCGGGTAGTCGAGGAAATCGGGGGCCGCGAGCAGATGGATGTGCAGCGCGTGGCTTTCGATCCACTCGCCGCAATACATCGCCCGCCGCATGGCGCGCACCCACGGCCCCGGCTCGACGCCGAACAGCGACTCCAGCGCCTGCACCGCACTCATCTGGTAGGCCACCGGGCAGATGCCGCAGATGCGCGCCACTAGGTCCGGCACCTCGTGACAGTCCCGGCCCTCGAGGAATTTCTCGAACAGCCGCGGCGGCTCGAAGATGCGCAGCTTCAGCGTCTCGATGTGCCCGTCGCGGGCCGCGAGCTCGAGCGCGCCCTCGCCCTCGACCCGCGCCAGCACCGGGACCTGGATGTCGATGCGGCGCCCGTCACTCACCGTCGCGCCCTCTGCGCGGCATCGGCGAACTCCGGGGCCGCCCCGTTGATCGACCGGAACCGGCGCACGATCTGCTCGGGCAGCAGGCCGAGGCCCTGGAAGCGCTGCGCCAGCGCCTCGGTATTGGCATTCTCGGCCGGGCCGTAGCAGGCGTAGCAATCGCGCCCGAATCGCGGACAGATCGCGCCGCAGCCGGTGCGCGTGACCGGCCCCATGCACGGAATCCCCTTGGCCACCAGCACGCACACATTGCCGGCGCGTTTGCATTCGAGACAGACCTTGTCGCGCTCCTCGCGCGGTGCCGCACCCTCGAGCAGCGCGCCGATTGCGGCCAGCAGCTGGCGGCCGTTGACCGGACAGCCCCACAGCTCCAGGTCGACCTTGACGTGGCGTGCAATCGGCGTCGAGCTGTCGAGGCTGGCGATGTAGTCGGGGCGCGCATACACCGCCGCCAGCCACTCGCGGGCACTGGCGAGATTGCGCAAGGCCTGCACGCCGCCGGCGGTGGCGCAGGCACCGATCGTCACCAGGTAGCGTGCGTGCTTGCGTACCCGCTGGATGCGCTCAAGGTCATCGGGCGTGGTGATCGAACCCTCGACGAATGCGATGTCGACCGGCACCTCCGGCGCCACCGGCCCGGCCTCGGCGAAGTGCACGAGCTCGACCCGTTCGGCCAGCCGCAGCAGATCCTCGCCGAGATTGAGAAACGCGAGCTGGCAGCCGTCGCAGGAGGCGAATTTGTGAACCGCTATTCTCGGTTTCGAGTTTCTGGTTTCAAGTTTCAAGTTCATTTGTATTTGCCGCCCTTGATCGTCGAACTGCGCAAAATGCTTTTAACGCTATTGGCGTTTAGCGGTTGGCTTCTAGCCAACAGCCAATTGCCAACTGCTAACAGCCAATCATCCGCGTTCATCTGCGTTTTGGGTGTTCTTGAGATCGATTCTAGAAACCTTTCATTCCGAATAACGGCTTGATCGCTCCATAGTGAAAAATCGGCCCATCCTTGCAGACGAACTGCCCGCCGTACTGGCAGTGGCCGCAGTGGCCGACCGCGCAGTGCATGCTGCGCTCCATGCTCAGCCACACGGCGATCTCCGGCACGCCGCGGTCGAGCAACTGGCGGGCGGCCACGCCCATCATCACCTCCGGGCCGCACAGCATCGCCAGGCTGCGCGCCGGGTCGATTGCGACCTGGTCGAACAGCTCGGTGACACGCCCGACGTGCCACGGCCACAACGGGGCGCCGACGTCGGCGGCGATGAAAACCCGGGTATCGGGCACCTGCGCCCAGGCCTCGTAGCGCTGCCGCCAGATCAGGTCCTCGGCGTGCTTGACGCCCTGCATGATCACCAGCCGGCGGAAGCGGCTGCGGCGGCGCATCACGTAGTTGATCACCGACACCACCGGCGCACAGCCGAGCCCGCCGGTGATGATCAGAACGTCCTGACCCTCGGCCGAGCGCAGCGGCCAGCCGCTGCCGTACGGGCCGCGCACGCCGAGCCGGGCGCCGGCCGGCAACCGCACCAGGGCACTGGTGACGCGACCGACCGCGCGGATGGTGTGATCGAACAGCTCGTCACCCTCCGGGTCGGACACGATCGAGATCGGCACCTCGCCAACCCCGTACAGGTACAGCATGTTGAACTGGCCGGGGCGGAACCGGTAGGCGGCATGCGCCTGCGGGTCGACGAAGCGCAGCCGCAGTGTGTGGATGTTCGGCGACTCCTCGATGTTCTCCACCACCTCGGCGAGCTGCGGGGTGTACGGGTTATTCATGGTCGCCTCCGGCGCACACCGCCGCCGCCTCGGCGGTGATGTCGATGCCGACCGGGCACCAGCTGATGCAGCGCCCGCAGCCGACACAGCCGCTGCGGCCGTACTGGTCGTGCCAGCTGCCGAGCTTGTGCGTCAGCCACTGGCGGTAGCGGCTGCGGCGATCGGCGCGGATGGTGAGGCCGTGGATATGGCTGTGGTCCTTGGTGAAACACGAATCCCACCTTCGCTCATGCGCGCTGGCGCTGCCGTCAGCTTGCAGCGTGTCGGACTCGGCATGGCAGAAACAGGTCGGGCAGACCGACGTGCAGTTGCCGCAGGCGAGGCAGCGCGCCGCCACGTCTTCCCAGCGTGGGTGCTCGAGATTGGCGAACAGCGCGGCACGCAGGTTGCGCCCCGGCAGGCGCCGCGATTGCCGGGCGGCGGCCGCCTCCAGTTGTGCGGCGGCGGCCGCCCGCTGCGCGGCGGTCACCGGCGCCAGCGGCAGAGTCGCGCACAGCAATTCGCCACGGTCGCTGCCGGTCTCAACCACGAATCCGTCGTCGAGCTCGTGCAGCGCCAGATCGAAGCCGCCCGTGGCGCGCGGGCCGTCGCCGGTCGAGGCGCAGAAACAGGTGGCGGCCGGATGGCTGCAATGCACCGCCACGATCAGCAGCGCCTCGCGGCGCGCACGGTAACCCGGATCGGGGAACGGGCCATCGAGAAAATGCTGGTCGTGCAGTGCCAGCGCCGCGAGGTCGCAGGCGCGCACACCGAGCACTGCCCGCGGCCGCGCCGCCACCGCCTCGGTGTCGAAGCGCAGGGCACCGTCCGGGCCGCGGTGCGCGCGCCACAGGACTTCCTCGGGGACGAAGGTGAGCGGCTTGAGCGCCTGCGGGCCGTTGGCCCAGGCGAACTGGCGCGCGCTGTCACTGTGTGTGAGCCGGTAACTGCCGGGCTGCTGCAGGTCGTGGACCCCGCGCGGCAGCTGCTCGACCCCGGCGAGCCGGTCGTAGATGATTGCGCCGTCGCGCCGCTGCGGGCCGATGCACTCGTAACCGGCCGCCGTCAGCGCCGCCAGCAACCGGCCGAGGCCGGCGCGTTCGAGGAATCCCTGCTCGCTCATCGCAGTCTCCGGGTGCATCCGGGCCATCGCCGCCGACAACGGTTCGATTCTACGCCCGGCCCGGCCCGGCACAACTGGCGCAGCGGTTGCTTAGCGCGGATAGCCCAGAACCAGTTGCTCGGCCGGCAGGCCGCGTGCCACCAGCACGTTGCGCGCCACCTCCAGCAGCGCCGGCGCGCCGGCCACGTACACGTCCACGTCGCGCAGCACGGGGTGATCGCGCACCACCCGCTCCAGGGTTTCCTGCAACTGCGAGGGTTCCTCCGCCGCCGATTCCGGCAGTTCGACCGGCGTGTAGTAGAAATTGTCGAGCGCGTCGGCCCACGAGCGGCACAGGTTGCTGAGATAGTGCCCGCGCCCCGGCGCGGCCAGCCAGTACAGGTGCAGCGACTCGGCCTCGCTCAGCGCCATGGCATGCTCGATCAGGCTCTTGATCGGCGCGAAACCGGTGTCCCAGGCGATGAACACCTGGGTGTTGGCCGTGACCTCGCGCAGCGCGAACTCGCCGCGCGGCCCGAGCACGTTCACGGTGTCGCCGGGCTTGAGGCCGGCGAGCACCAGGTCGGCGAACGGGTTGTCGGGCATGCGGTGCACGTGGAACTGCAGGTTGCGGTCGTCGCACGGGCAGCTGGCCACCGGGTAGTCGACCGCGGCGGCGCCACCGGCCTGCAGTGTGACGTACTGGCCGGCGAGGAAGCGCAGGCGCCGGGTGCGCGGCGTCTGCAGGTGCAGCAGCGCCAGATCCGGTGCCAGGTGCTGCACGGTCTTCACCCGGGTGGCGATCTGCTGCAGCGGAATCTCGCGCCCGCTGCCGGCCGCGGGCGCCACGATGACCAGGTCGGTGACCGCGGTGTGGGCGCACAGCAGCACCGTGCCGTTGGCCTTCTCGGCCTCGCTCAGCACGTAGTCGTAGTTGCGCACCTTCTTGACCTGTCCCGACACCACGCGCGCCCGGCACTGGCCGCAGTTGCCGTTGCTGCAGCCGTAGTTGAGCGCCAGCCCGGCGCGCAGCGCCGACTCGAGCAGCGTGTCGCTGCCCTCGACGAAGAACTCGTGCCGGCTGGGCAGCAGATGTACATGGGCCACCATGACGCGCATGAAACTGTCCCTCACCACCATCGGATGATGTTCGGCGCCTTCCGGCGCGCGCGACAACTGCTGGCGCAACTCGTCGCGCAGGCCGCGCAACAGCACACCGATTTCGCCGCCGAAGCGGTCGGCCAGCGCCTCCAGTCTGGCGTCGAACTCGGCATTGACGCTGCGATAACGCGCCAGCTCGCCCCGCGCCTCGCCCAGCTCGCGCCCGATATCAGCAAGCCGCACCGCCAGCACCTCCGGCGACGGCAGCAGGCGCTCGCGCAGGCGCTTGGCATAGGCGCCCTCCTTCAGCTGGGTCAGCCGCTCGAGCAGGGCGTCGTCCTCGAGCCGGGTCTGCGGATAGGCCCGCAGCAGGTCATCGGCGCTGACCATGCCCTCGAAGGTCTCGAACTCGCCGTCCTTGATCTTGCGCTGCAAGGCACCGCGGGTCACGCCGACCAGACGGGCCGCCCGCGACAACGTCAGAAACTGCGCCATGTCCCTTGATCCTCGCACCCGGCCCGTCCTTCACAGTACGAGCTGAAACTAATATGACCTTCTACCGCAGAGGCGCGGAGACGCAGAGAACACCAAAATCGAAATCTATCGCCTTTCCTCTGCGCCTCTGCGGTGAAGAATTCCGTCAACCCGACGCCTCCTCACCTTCGGCCGCCACGCTGGCGGCCAGCCCGCGCGCCAGGTCCGGATACTGCGGTTCGACCCCGAGCTCCTCGCGCATCCGCCGATTGTCGAGCCGTTTCGACTCGGCCAGATACGAGCGCATGCCCTCGCTCAACTGCGCACGCGCCTCGGCCATGGTGATCTGCGGTGGACGCGGCAACCCCACGGCATCGGCGACTTGGTTGAAGTAATCGGTCATCGTCGACGGATGCCCGTCACTGACATTGTAGACCGCGCCCGACGCACCATGGCGGGCTGCGGCCAGGCAGGCGCTGACCAGGTCGTCGACATGCACGCGGTTGCTCCACGGCGACTCCGCCTCGCGCAGTACCGGCAGCCGGCGTGTCAGACGCTCGACCGGCAGCCGCCCCGGGCCGTAAATGCCGGGCACACGCAGGATCACGAACGGTACCGCATATTCGCCGGCCCAGCGCCGAAGCCGGGTCTCGGCGTCGAAGCGGCGGTGGGCACGGTCGGCATCCGGGCGCGCCGGGCGCGACTCGTCCACCCACTCGCCGTGGCAGTCGCCGTATACCCCGCTGGTGCTGACCAGCACGACACGTGCCGGCAAGGCGTCGGTGCCGATGGCGGACAGAAAGTGGGAGATTCGCGGATCGCTGCGTCCGCTCGACGGCGGGGGCGCGAAATAATAGATGACGGCGTTCTGTGTTGGCAGGCCAGCCAGGGACCGGACATCGTCGAGATCGACCCGGAGCACCTCGAGGCCGCACGCCTGAAGCCCGGTCGCGCTCTCCGCCGAGCGCACCAGCGCCACGACCGGATTGCCCTGCTCACGTTCGCGACGCGCAACGCGCCGCCCGAGATAACCGCAACCGACGATCAGAATCTGGGACATCAGCAGCAAGTTTCAAGCAGCAGGTTATAGTGTGGTTAGCCAGCCTTCGCGGAAACGCGAAGGCCTCAACTTATCACTTAATACTTGCTGTTTGAAACTTGCTACTTGGGGCTTGCTACTTGCCCCTTGCTGCTTGAGGTGAATAACGCCCGCCGCCTGAGGTCGACGCAGGCCTCGACCGGCTGCGGCGGCGGCGTGGTGCGCAGCAGGCTCAGGCAGCGCTGCGCCTCGGCGCGCGCGGCGGCCTGGTCGTCAAAGCGGGTAACCGGCGAGTACAGCGAATGGGCATGGACCTCGCCGAGACCTGGTTCGACCATGCTGTAGAAGCGCAATACCCCGACCGGCAGCTGCCAGGCGACCCACTCGCCCTCCGGCACGCTGACCCAGTCGGCATCGACACCGGGGACGATCACCGCGTTCATGAACCAGGGGGTGATCAGGATTCCCAGCCAGTGCCCGTGCAGCGGCTCGAAGCCGATCGCCTCCACCGCCAGCGCCGGGTGCAGGATCGGCAGCCCGGCCATGCGCGTGCGCTCAATGTCGCGGAACACCGCCTCCAGCCCGGCAGCCGGACTGGTGGTGTAACGCTGGATGTGTTCGGTCATGCGAATCGCCCCCGGGCGCTCAGTGGACCACGTCCGCGGTGCGCGCCTGCACCGCGAGTCCGTAAGCCGCAAGTTCGCGCACCGTCGCCTGGACCAGTTCCGGCACCCGTGCCGCCACCGCCTCCGTGAGCCCGAGCTGGGTCGCGAGACTGGCCGGCTCAACCCCGAGTACCACCGTGGCACGCGGTGCGCGCCCCAGCAGATCAAGCGTGGCCAGCACCTCGGCCAGGCCGATCTGGTGCGGCGACAGCCGGGCGCGGAAGAACACCGGCACCTCCTCGCCACTCAGGTGCACAAGCGCGCCGGGTGCGTTCCCGGCCCGCACCGCGTCGAGCACGATCAGGAGGTCGAGCCCCTCGAGGTCGTCGAGCAGTTCCATGGCGGAGGTGCCGCCGTCGATCAGGCTCAGACCCGGCGGCAGCTCGTAGCCTGCGCGCAGTGCTTCGACTGCGCGCACCCCCACGCCCTCGTCGGAAAGCAGGATATTGCCGATGCCGAGCACCACCGCGCGCCCGTGCGTGGGGCCCGCGGCCGACTTCGCTGCGCCGTTGACCATGTGCCGCCCCTACAGCGCCCGCACCTTCACGATCTCGTTCTGCTCGGTGTCGACGACGTGCACCGCACAGGCCAGGCACGGGTCAAACGAGTGCACCGTGCGCAGCACCTCGAGCGGACGCGCCGGATCGGCGATCGGCGTGCCGATGAGCGAGGCCTCGTACGGGCCGACGGCGTCCTTCTCGTTGCGCGGCGCCGCGTTCCAGGTGGTCGGCACCACCGCCTGGTAGTTC
>Ga0316630_10000079_pt1 | contig 22184 bp, 22 predicted proteins | sample OWC_May_M1_C1_D6_FD_207658 | JGI IMG/M metagenome (GOLD analysis project Ga0316630, IMG submission 207658) | Wetland soil microbial communities from Old Woman Creek delta, Ohio, United States - OWC_May_M1_C1_D6_A | ecosystem: Environmental > Terrestrial > Soil > Wetlands | place: USA: Ohio...
TCGGGGCGGAGGTAGTGATGACCCGCGCCGACCATGTCTCGGGCACCGACCGGCTGGCTGAGGCGATTACCGCGCTCGGCCTCGACGACGACGAGATCGTGGTGAATCTGCAGGGCGACGAGCCGTTGATGGATCCGGGGTTGGTGTGGCGGGTGGCCGAGGCGCTGGCGGTTCGCCCCGAGGCCGATATGGCCACCGCCTGCCACGCAATTATCAGCCGCGAGGAGTTTCTCAATCCGAACGTGGTCAAAGTCGTTACCGATCACCAGGGTTACGCGCTCTACTTCAGCCGCGCGCCGATTCCGTGGCCGCGCGAAGTCATGCTGGGAAAATCGACCGCACCGATCAAGGCGTTCCGGCATATCGGGTTGTACGCCTACCGAGCCGGGTTCGTGGCCCGCTATGCCGCCTGGCCGGCCTGTCCGCTGGAGGCGACCGAGTCGCTCGAGCAGTTGCGGGTGCTGTGGCAGGGCGGGAAAATTGCCGTGGTCGAGGCCGACCAGGCGCCGCCCGGGGGAGTGGATACACCCGAGGACCTGGAGCGGGTGCGAGCGGTGTTTGCCGGTCGATTGCGTTAACAGCCCAACGCAAAGTAAATGTGCGGTTGGCGATCAGCTATTAGCGGTTAGCCAACCGCCAACCGCCAACCGCTAATTGCTAATTGCTAACATCCCGCTCCATATGATTCGCGTACTGTTCGTCTGTCTCGGCAACATCTGCCGCTCGCCGACCGCCGAGGGCGTATTCCGCAGCGTGGTTGAGCGCGCCGGCCTGGCGGCGCACATCGAGATCGACTCGGCCGGTACCCATGCCTACCATATCGATGAGCCGCCGGACCGCCGGGCTCAAGAGGCGGCGCGCCGTCGCGGTGTTGATCTCAGCGGGCTGCGCGGCCGGCGGGCGACGCACCTCGACATCGAGCGTTTCGACTACGTGCTGGCCATGGACCAGGAGAACTACCGGAACCTGCTGGCGATTGCGCCACCGGAACTGGAAGGCAAGATTCAGTTGTTCCTGGAATATGCCCCGCAGCGCCCCGAGCGCGAGGTGCCGGATCCGTACTTCGGCGGCGATGCCGGGTTTGAGCGGGTACTCGACATGATCGAAGAGGCTGCGCACGGCCTGCTGGCGCATCTGCGCCAGCATCATGGCTTTTGATGCTGCCGTAGCGCCGTACACAAGGCGACAACCCAGTAAAAAGGCTGCCGGAATCCTCCCGGCAGCCTTTTTCAGTGACTAACCGCGCTCAGTCCTGCTTGGTCTCGGCCGGCGCACCGCTGGTCTCGACTTGCGCCATCGGTTCAGCGGCCGCCGGGGGTGGTGTGTAAGACGGTGCCGCCGGGCGCTCATTGCCGGGCGCAGCATCACTGCCCGGTGCGGCATTGCCGGTAGCCAGATCGAACTGCTCCTGACGCTCCACAGTCCTCTCCGGTGCGGTGCGATGAGGCTCCCCGATGTCACCGGCGGATGTCTCGGCACCCGCGTCGCCCGGACGCTGGCTGCCCTCCGGACCGCGAGTGGCAGCACTGCCGCGACCACGGCGACCACGGCGCCGGCGGCGACCGCTACTGCCTTCCGGGCGCTCACGCGGCGGCTGGCCGCCCGCAGCACGCTCGCCACCGCCGCCGGCGGACGGCTGCTGTGGCCGACTCTCGGCGCGCGCTTCGGCCTGCGGCTGAGGACGACGCTCGCCGCGCGCTTCGGCCTGCGGTTGCGGGCGACGCTCGGATTGCTGCGGACGACCACCTCTATGCTCGCCACGATGTTCCTGACGGCGCTGACCGTGCTGCGAGCGCTGCGGGGCGCGGGCCGGGCGGACGGCGGGGGCCGGTTTTTTGGCGGGCTCGACCTCACCGGCACCGAACAGCATGTTCACCAGGCGGCGCAGCAGACCGGGTTTGCGCTCCGGCTGTTTGACCGGGCTCGGCGGCGGCGGGGCTGTGTGGGCGATTTCTTGCACCGCCGGCTTTTCGGCGTTCGGGAGCGGCGCCGCGCGTTCGTGGCGGCGCGGCTCCTCTTCCTCTTCCTCGACCAGCTCGATGTCGTAGCTGGGGATATCGATTTCCTGATCGTATTCCTCGCCGCGCAGGCGGCGGATATGGTAGTGCGGCGTTTCCATCTCCGAATCCGGCACCACCAGCAGCGGGGTGCCGAAGCGGGTTTCGATGGTGCTGATCTCGTAGCGCTTCTCGTTCAGCAGGAAGGTGGCGGTGTCGACCGGCAGGTGCACGTGCAGCGCCGCGGTATTCTCCTTCATCGCCTCTTCCTGGATGACGCGCAGCACATGCAGCGCCAGCGACTGGATGGTGCGGATATTGCCCATGCCCTCGCAGCGCGGGCAGACGATGGTGCTGGCCTCGCCGAGCGACGGGCGCAGGCGCTGGCGCGACATCTCGAGCAGGCCGAAGCGCGAGATGCGTCCGACCTGCACGCGCGCCCGGTCGGCCTTGAGCGACTCGATCAGGCGGTTCTCGACCTCGCGCTTGCTGCGCTCCGGGGTCATGTCGATGAAGTCGATGACAATCAGCCCGCCGAGGTCGCGCAGCCGCAGCTGACGGGCCACTTCCTCGGCCGCCTCAAGGTTGGTATTGAGCGCAGTCTCCTCGATATCGGCGCCCTTGGTGGCGCGCGCCGAGTTGACGTCGATCGTGACCAGCGCCTCGGTGCGGTCGAATACCAGCGCACCGCCGGACGGCAGGCGCACCTCGCGCGCGAATGCGGACTCGATCTGGTGCTCGATCTGGAAGCGCGAGAACAGCGGGGTCTCGTCGGTGTACTGTTTGAGCTTGCCGATATTCTGCGGCATCACCTGCTGCATGAAGCGCTGGGCACGCTCGTAGATCTCGGGGTTGTCGATCAGCACCTCGCCGATGTCGGCGCGCAGGTAGTCGCGGATCGCGCGGATCACCAGGTTCGATTCCTGGTAGATCAGGAACGGGGCCGCGCGGTCGGCTGCGGCCTTGCTGATCGCGTCCCACAGGTGCGCCAGGTAGTCGAGGTCCCACTGCAGTTCCTCGGCGCTGCGGCCGATGCCGGCGGTGCGGATGATCACCGAGTAGTCCTGCGGGATGGTGAGCTGGGCCATGGCCTCGCGCATTTCGGCGCGCTCCTCGCCCTCGATGCGGCGCGAGATGCCGCCGCCGCGCGGGTTGTTCGGCATCAGCACCAGGTAGCGGCCGGCGAGCGAGATGAAGGTGGTGAGCGCCGCGCCCTTGGTGCCGCGCTCTTCCTTCTCGACCTGGACGACCAGCTCCTGGCCTTCCTTGATCACGTCCTTGATCCGGACCTGACCCATCGGGGTCTTGGAGTCGTAGTCCTTGAAGTAGATGCGCGAAATTTCCTTGAGCGGCAGGAAGCCCTGGCGCTCGGAGCCGTAATCGACGAAGGCCGCCTCGAGCGAAGGCTCGACGCGCGTGATCTTGGCCTTGTAGATGTTGCCTTTCTTCTGCTGGTAGGAAGAGGACTCGATATCGAGGTCGATGAGTTTCTGACCGTCGACAATAGCAACGCGCAACTCCTCGGCGTGAGTTGCGTTGAACAGCATGCGCTTCATTGTTGTTGTCTCCGACGCCCGGCGCGCAACGGCGCCTTGGCGCGGACCGCCAAACCGCTAACGTCTACCAAGCCGCCGCGCAGTCAGTTCGCGCTGGCGACCGGATCGCAGCTGTCGGCGATTCCGCCACAGGAGCGTCAATTCCAGGCATCGCTCTTGGGATAGGGCGAGCAATGCATAACCCGTCAGGCCCGGCCGGGCGCACTGCGCCGCGAGCCGGTGATCGGCGCATTCCGGCAGCCGTGGCAAGCCACAGGCGCGGTGTCGCGCGATCAAAACCGGTGACCCATGCCGCCGGTGCAAAAACCTTTTCCGCATGTGCACTTGCCGCCGATTAGTGCGCGACGCGTGCCCATGGCCCACTATAACAGCGGGTACCTATCCCTGCAATTCTGTTATGATTTTTTTCGATGAACGCGGCCGGAACCAGCTCCCCTGACGCCTCCCGCCCGGGGGTGCGGCATGTCACCGTCGATGCCGGGCATGCCGGCCAGCGCCTCGACAATTTCCTGCTCGGGACCCTCAAGGGTGTACCCCGGACCCATGTCTACCGCCTGCTGCGCAAGGGCGAGGTACGGGTCAACAAGGGCCGGGCCAAGCCCGACTATCGCCTGGAAGAAGGTGACGTGGTGCGGATTCCACCCGTCCGCCAAGGCGAGTCGGCCGGCCGCGCCCTGGCCGCCAAAGCGGCCGCCAGCGGCCGGTTCGACTGGCTGGAGGAGCGGGTGCTGGTCGAGGACGAGCACCTGCTGGTACTCGACAAGCCGGCCGGGCTGGCGGTGCATGGCGGCAGCGGGGTGGCGGTCGGCCTGATCGAGGCGCTGCGCGAGCTGCGCCCGCACAGCCCGTTCCTCGAACTCGCCCACCGGCTCGACCGCGACACCTCCGGTTGCCTGCTGATCGCCAAGTCGCGCAAGACGCTGGTGCGGCTGCACGCCATGCTGCGCGACGGCGAGATCGACAAATACTACCTGGCGCTGGTGGCGGGACCGTGGCGGGGCGGGGCCCGGCGGGTGGAACTGGCGCTGGAGAAGAACCGGCCGGGGTCCGGGGAGCGGCGGGTCGAGGTCGGCGAGGACGGCAAGGAGTCGGTGAGCGAGTTCCGGCCGCGCGAGAAGTTCGATGCCGCCACGCTGGTCGAGGTCCACCTCCTGACCGGCCGCATGCACCAGGCGCGGGTCCACGCCGCGCACCTCGGCCACCCGATCGCCGCCGACGACAAGTACGGCGAGCATGAATTCAACCAGGCCATGAAGGCGCACGGCCTGACCCGTCTGTTCCTGCACGCCGCGCGCCTCGAGTTGCGGCATCCGGTCGGCGGCCAGCCGCTGACGATCCGGGCGCCGCTGCCGGCCGAGCTGGAACGGGTGCTTGAGAAACTGCGCGCCGACGGCGTGGTCGAACAGCGGTCATGACCGGCGCGCTCGACTTGATCGTCTTCGACTGGGACGGAACCCTGATGGATTCCGAGGCCAAGATCGTCCGCTGCGTGCAGGCGGCGGCCGCCGATACCGGGATCGCCGATCCCGGGCCGGCGGCGATCCGGCGCATCATCGGACTGGGCCTGAGCGAAGCGATCGCCACGCTGTTTCCCGAGGAATCGTCGGCCCGGCGCACGCAGCTGATCGAGCGTTACCGCGTGCATTTCCTGGAACGCGATGACACGGCCATGCCGCTGTTTCCCGGGGTAATCGAGGGGCTCACTGGCCTCGCCGATCGCGGCTACCTGCTGGCGGTCGCGACCGGCAAGTCGCGTCGCGGGCTCGACCGGGTGCTGGACGAGACTGGCACCCGGGCGCTGTTTGTGGCCACGCGCTGCGCTGACGAGGCGTTGTCAAAACCGCACCCGCAGATGCTCGATGACATCCTCGGCGCCACCGGCATGCAGCGCGCCCGGACCCTGATGGTCGGGGACACCGTCTACGACATGCAGATGGCGCACAATGCCGGTGTCGCGGGCCTCGGGGTGAGTTATGGCGTCCACGCCCGCGACGAGCTGCTGGCGAACGGCGCGCTCGCCTGCCTGGACTCATTTGAAGCGGTCTGCGCCTGGGTGGCATGAGCAACACGCTCGATCGCGGCGCGTGTGTGTGCGCCAGTGCGGCCCTGGTCGACGGTGGCCCGGGTGTGCGATTCGCGGTCGCGACGCCGGCCGGCGGCGAAGCGGCATTCGCAATCCGCTACCGCGGGCAGGTCTACGCCTATCTCAATCGCTGCGCCCACCGCCTGGTTGAGCTCGACTGGGAGCCAGGACAGTTTTTCGATGCCGAGGGCCGGCATCTGATCTGCGCGACCCACGGCGCGCTGTACCAACCTGCCACCGGCGCCTGCCTCGACGGCCCGTGCCGGGGCGCAGGCCTGGTCCCGATCACCGTGGCCGAGCGCGACGGCGCCGTATGGCTCGCCGAGACGCCCGTCACTGTGGTCAAATAGCCCGGATTGAAACCGCGCGCAGGAATCCTCGATGGACAACAGTGACAAACAGGGCAGCGGCGCCGGCGAACCGGCGGGCTGGGAACGCGGTGTGCTCGAGAAGCTGGCGTTCGCCGCGCTCGATGAGCAACGCAAGACGCGTCGCTGGGGAATTTTTTTCAAGCTGTTCTTCGTCGCCTACCTGTTGCTGCTGCTGATCCTCATGCAGTCCGGCGATATGGGCGAGAAGCCGCTGGCCGGACGCTACACGGCGCTGGTCGAACTGGAAGGGGAAATCGCGCCCGATACCGGCGCCAGCGCCGATCAGGTGATCACCGGGCTGCGGGCGGCCTTCGAGGACAAGGCGGCGGCCGGGATCATCCTGCGCGCCAATTCGCCCGGCGGCAGCCCGGTGCAGGCGGCCTACATCTACGACGAGATCCTGCGTCTGCGTGCGCAGTATCCGGACAAGCCGGTGTACACCGTCGTCAGCGACATCTGCGCCTCCGGCTGCTACTACGCGGCCGCGGCGACCAGCCGGATCTACGCCAATCCGTCCAGCATCGTCGGTTCGATCGGCGTGCTCATGGACGGTTTCGGTTTCGTCGACGGCATGAAGAAGCTCGGAATTGAGCGCCGCCTGCTCACCGCCGGCGAGAACAAGGGCATCCTCGACCCGTTCTCGCCACTCGACACCCGCTCGCGCCAGCACGCCCAGCGGATGCTCAATGAGATCCACCAGCAGTTCATCGCGGCCGTGAAGCGCGGGCGCGGCGCGGCACTGAAGTCCGACAGGGATATCTTTTCCGGCCTGTTCTGGACCGGCGGCAAGGCCCGCGAGCTCGGCCTGGTCGACGAGTTCGGCAGCGCCGGGACCGTGGCGCGCGAGGTGATCGGGGCCGAGGAAATCGTCGACTACACCGTGCGCGAGAATTTCCTGCAGCGTCTCACCGAACGTTTCGGTGCCGCGCTTGGGCGGTCGTTGGCCAGCGAGGCAACATTCGGGTCGGCACCGCGACTGCGGTAGGCGGGCTGGCTGTGGTGCTGACCGGTCGATCCGGCAGCCGTTCACACGGCGGCACGAGCCTCGTGGCCAGCTCCGATCGTCTTAGAGTACCGCCGCACCTTCCGCCTCGAGCATCCGCACCAGCCGGATCAGTGGCAGGCCAATGAGGGTGGCCGGGTCCTCACCTTCGAACCGCTCCAGCAGGGCGACGCCGAGTCCCTCGGATTTGACGCTGCCGGCGCAGTGGTACGGCTGTTCCTTGCGCAAGTAGTTCTCGATCTGGACATCACTGAGCGTCCGGAACACAACCCGGTAAGGCACCACTTCACTCTGCACCCGCCCGCTGGCGCTGTTCACCAGCGCAAGCCCGGTATACAGCACGACCGCCTGGCCGGATGCCTGGCGCAGTTGCGCCACCGCTCGCTCGTGCGTGAGCGGCTTGCCGACGACCGTTCCGTCATGAACCGCCACCTGGTCGGAGCCGATCACGAGTGCGTCCGGAGCCCGCGCGGCGACCGCCCGCGCCTTGGCGATCGCCAGGCGCTCGACAAGCCGTTCGGGCGGTTCGTCCGGGCGCGGTGACTCGTCCACGTCCGGGACCACGACCTCGAACGGAATCATCAGGCGCGCGAGCAGCTCGCGCCGGAACGGGGAGGAAGAGGCGAGGATAAGTTTCATGCTTAACTTCTGCCGCAAAGGTGCAAAGGTCGGCACGGAAAATGCCGGTTCAACTGGCCGGTTCCATTCAAGGCTTTTCTTTGCGCCTTCGCGTCTTTGCGACAACGATTCTTGGCAGGTGTTTAGTTATTCAATCTCGACCAGTGCCTCGTCCGGATTGACGCTGTCGCCCTTGGCCACGTTCACCGCCTTGACGGTGCCGGCGACCGGGGCCGGAACCTCGTTCTCCATTTTCATGGCCTCGATCACCAGCACCGCATCACCGGCCTTGACCTTGTCGCCGGCCTTCACCAGCACGTCGACGATCGTCCCGGGCATGGAACTGGTGACGTCGCCCGGGTTACCGGCCTTGGGTCGGCGCGATGTTTTGGTGGCGCGCTGACTGTCGACCGCACCGGCCTCGGTCGGCACGACCTCGGCGAGGGTCTCGACCAGGATTTCTTCCGGTACACCATCGAGCGTGACGTAGAACGGCCGGCGCTCGGCCGAGCGATGGCCGGCGCCGGTGATGCGAATGTGGTAGGTCTCGCCGTGCACCGTAACGTTGAAATCGGTCGGCGCCAGCGACGGCGCCGCACTGGCGGCTGGCGTGCCCGGCGCCGGCAGCAGTTCCTCGGGCCGGAGCTTGCCGGCGGCGCGTTCCTCCAGGAACTTGCGCCCGATCTCCGGGAACATCGCATAGGTGAGGACGTCTTCCTCGCTCTTTGCCAGTTCGCCGATGTCTTCCTGCAGGCGGTGCATCTCCGGTTTGAGGCGGTCGGCCGGACGGCAGCTGATGACCTCGTCGCCCCCGATCGCAAGCTTGCGCACCGAATCGTTCACAGTGCCGGGCGCCTGGCCGTAACGGCCCTGCAGGTACAGTTTCACCTCATTGGTGATGCTCTTGTAGCGCTTGCCGGTGAGCACGTTCAGCACCGCCTGGGTGCCGACGATCTGCGAGGTCGGCGTCACCAGCGGCGGGAAACCGAGATCCTCGCGCACACGCGGAATTTCGGCCAGCACCTCGTGCATGCGGTTGAGCGCGCCTTGCTCCTTCAGCTGGTGCGACAGGTTCGAGATCATGCCGCCCGGCACCTGGTTGACCTGCACCCGGGTGTCGACGGCATTGAACTCGCTTTCGAACTGGTGGTACTTCTTGCGCACCTCGTGGAAATACATGCCGATGTCCTGCAGCAGCGGCAGGTCGAGAGCGGTGTCGTAGGGTGTGTCGCGAAACGCCACCACCATGCTCTCGGTCGGCGAGTGGCTGGTGCCCCAGGACATGGAGCTGATGGTGGTGTCGACGTGGCGACAGCCATTCTCGACCGCCTTGTACATCGAGATGTTGGCGATGCCGACGGTGGTATGGGAATGAAAATGCAGCGGCAGCTTGACGGCCTTGCACAGCGCCGCGAACAACTCGGCCGAACGCGCCGGCGTGATCAGGCCGGCCATGTCCTTGATCGCAATCGAGTGGCAGCCCATCTGTTCGAGTTCGACGGCCTGCTTCACGAAATGCTCAATGGTGTGCACCGGGCTCGTGGTGTAGCAGATCGCGCCCTGGGCATGCTTGCCGGCCTTGATCACGGCCTGCACCGACACCGCGATATTGCGCAGATCGTTCATGGCATCGAAGATGCGGAATACGTCGACGCCGTTGTGCGCGGCCTTGGCCACGAACGCCTCGACCACGTCATCGGAGTAGTGCCGGTAGCCGAGCAGGTTCTGGCCGCGCAGCAGCATCTGGATCGGCGTGTTCGGCAGGGCCTTCTTGAGCGCCCGCAACCGCTCCCACGGATCTTCCTTGAGGAAGCGGATACAGGCATCGAAAGTGGCGCCGCCCCAGGCCTCGAGCGACCAGAACCCGACCTGGTCGAGCTTCGGACAGATCGGCAGCATGTCTTCGGTGCGCATGCGGGTCGCGATCAGCGACTGGTGCGCATCGCGCAGGATCAGATCGGTGACGTGAACCCTGTTCTTGCTGGACGCCATGACGGTGCTTTCCGGGTGCGGTTACAGGCCGTGGTGCGCGGCCACGGCGGCGGCGATCGCGGCCGCGAGATGGGCCGGCGGGCGGCGTGCCGAGTAGTTTATCAGTTCCGGGTGCTGCTCCACGAAGCCGGTGTCGAAGCGGGCGGCGCGGAACTCCGGTGTCTTGAGGATCTCGAGGTGGTAGGGGATAGTGGTCTTCACACCCTGCACGCCCATGTCCTTGAGTGCGCGCTGGGCCCGAGCCACGGCCTTGTCCCAGGTGAGCGCCCAGATGATCAGCTTGGCGCACATCGAGTCGTAGTAGCGCGGAAACTCGTAGCCGGTGTAGATCCCGGCGTCGGTCCGCACCCCGGGGCCGCCCGGGGCGTAGTAGCGGGTGATGCGGCCGAAGTTCGGCAGGAAGTCGTTCTTCGGGTCTTCGGCGTTGATGCGGAACTGGATCGCATAGCCGCGATGGGCGATGTCCTCCTGGCGGTAGGACAGCGGTTCGCCGTCGGCGACGCGGATCTGCTCCTGGACGATGTCGACGCCGGTGATCTGCTCGGTGATGGTGTGCTCGACCTGCAGCCGTGTGTTCATCTCCATGAAGTAAAAGCGGCCATTGGCATCCAGCAGGAATTCCACGGTGCCGGCATTCTCGTAGCCGGTGGCGCGTGCTGCGCGCACGCCGAGGTCGCACACGTAGCGGCGCTGCTCCTCGTTGAGTTGCGGGGAGGGCGCTATTTCGACCAGCTTCTGGTGACGGCGCTGGATCGAGCAATCGCGCTCGAACAGGTGGATGACGTTGCCGTGGCTGTCACCGAGCACCTGGACCTCGATGTGGCGCGGATTGATAACGGCCTTTTCCATAAACACGTCGGCACTGCCGAAGGCCTTGGTCGCCTCGGAGACCACGCGTTCGTAGGCGCGCCGCAGCTCATCCTCGCTGCTGCAGCGGCGGATGCCGCGCCCGCCGCCGCCGGAAGTGGCCTTGAGCATGACCGGGTAGCCGATTTCGCGCGCCAGGTTCACCGCCTCGTCCAGCGAACGCAGGCTGCCGTCGCTGCCCGGGACCACCGGGATGCCGGCTGCCTTCATGGTCCGGCGCGCCTCGACCTTGTCACCCATGGCGCGAATCACCCGGGCCGAGGGGCCGATGAAGGCGATACCGCGGCGGGCACAGGCCTCCGCCAGCTGCGGATTTTCGGACAGGAAGCCGTAGCCGGGGTGGAGGGCATCGCAGCCGGCTGCAGCCGCAATATTGACGATACGATGGGCGTTCAGGTAGCCACCGACCGGATCGGGGCCGAGGTTGTAGGCCTCATCGGCCTTCTTGACGTGCAGGGCGTTGCGGTCGGCGTCCGAATAGATGGCCACCGACTTGATGTCCATTTCGGCGCAGGCCCGCACGATGCGCACCGCGATCTCACCGCGGTTGGCGACCAGAATCTTGCTGAACACTGAAGCTCCGTCTCGGGAGGCCGGCCGCCGGCGCCCGCCGTACCTATGGTGAAGATCATGCGCCCGGGTCAATCTTTGTACGGAATGCCGGCAGCAGTGTCAATGCCCGCTCCCGGCAATTAACGCTTATTTTGACAGGAGTTAGGCGCACGTTTATCATGCGCGCCTTATGTCCGGCCGGCTGCCCCGTGAGATCGACCCGATCCGCCTGGCGGATGAGGGGGTTCGGCTCCGCGGCGAACTGGCCGGCAGCAGTATGACCCGCTTGCTCGAGGTGTTGCCGGGCGGGCGGGCGGCGCAGCCGGTGACGGTGGATCTGAGTTTCGAGCGCACGGTGCACGGCGAACGCCTGATGCGGGGTGTGGTCGAGACCGCGGTCGAGGCAACCTGCCAACGCTGTCTCGGCCCGGTGCGGATCGCACTGACGGCCCGGCCGTGCGCAGTGCTGTTGCAGCCGGACGCGGCCCCGGCCATCACTGCCGAAGAGACTGAGGCGATCGTGGTGGAGGGTGCGCTCAGTCTGATCGAGCTGGTGGAAGACGAATTATTGCTCGCCCTGCCGATGTTTCCCGCGCATGGCGAGGGGGAATGTGCCGCTCCCGGCGACGTGGCGCCGAGCCGGCGGGGCAGTGGCGAAAGGCCGAATCCATTTGTCGCGCTGCAGGAACTGAAAAAGGCGCGCGGGAAGCGGTAAATTGTTGTCTTTATCGAAGTCAAATTGAACGAGGATCACCATGGCTGTCCAGAAGAGCCGCAAGACCCCTTCTCGCCGCGGCATGCGCCGGTCGCACGACGCGCTGAGCCCGACGCACCTGTCGATCGAACCCACCAGCGGTGAGACCCATCGCCGTCACCACATCAGCGCCACCGGTTTCTACCGTGGCCGCAAGGTGATCGACGTCAAGGCTGACTGACGCCCCCGGGCGCACGCTCACCGACCGCACCAGGGACTGACCGCTTGGCTGTCACCATCGCCCTCGACGCCATGGGCGGCGATCATGGCCCGGTCGTCACCATCCCGGCGGCGCTCGCGGCCCTGCGCCGCCATCCCGAGCTCAGGTTGATCCTCGCCGGGCAGCGCGAACGCCTGCTCGACGAGCTCGCGCGTCACGGCGGGCGCGAGGATGAACGTCTCGGCATTCAGCACGCCTCCGAAGTGGTCGGCATGGACGAGCCGCCGGCGCAGGCCCTGCGCGGCAAGAAGGACTCGTCCCTGCGCGTGGCCATTAACCTGGTCAAGGAAGGACGTGCCGAAGCGGTGGTGTCGGCCGGCAACACCGGCGCCCTCATGGCGACCGCGCGGTTCGTGCTCAAGACGCTGCCGGGCATCGACCGGCCGGCGATCATCACCGCCTTCCCCACCCTTTACGGGCATGTGCACATGCTCGACCTCGGTGCCAACGTCGATTCCAGCCCCGAGCAACTGTTCCAGTTCGGCATCATGGGCTCGCTGCTGGTGGGCGCGATCGAACACAAGGAGCGGCCGCTGGTGGCGCTGCTCAATGTCGGGGTCGAGGACATCAAGGGCAACGAGGCGGTAAAGAAGGCTGACGAGCTGTTCCGGGCCAGCGGCCTCAACTACCACGGCTACTGCGAGGGAGACGAGATCTACCTCGGCCGCATCGACGTGATCGTGTGCGACGGCTTCGTCGGCAACGTCGCACTCAAGACCAGCGAGGGCCTGGCCAAGATGATCTCGCAGTTCCTGCGCGAGGAGTTCCACAGCGGGGCTTACGCCATGCTGGCCGGGGCGGTGTCGCTGCCGGTGCTCAATTCGCTGCGCCGCCGCCTCGATCCGCGCCAGTACAACGGGGCCAGTCTGGTCGGGCTCAACGGCATCGTCATCAAGAGCCACGGCGGTACCGATGCCGTGGGGTTCGAGAACGCCATCCACGTCGCGGTCGAAGAAGTGCAGAACCAGGTTCCGCAATTGATCGGCCGCAAACTCGCCTCGCTCCAGGGCCAGGCGCCCGCATCACTGAGTCAGCCCGCATGACTTATTCCCGTATCGCCGGTACCGGCAGCTATCTTCCGGACAAGGTGCTGACCAACGCCGACCTCGAAAAGATGGTCGATACCACCGATCAGTGGATCATCGAACGCACCGGCATCCGCGAGCGCCACATCGCCGCCGACGGTGAAACCACCGGCAGCATGGCCGAGCAGGCGGCGCGGCGTGCCATTGCCGCCGCCGGCATCGCGGTCGATGACGTCGATCTGATCATTGTCGCCACCACCACGGCCGACCGGGTTTTTCCGAGCACCGCCTGCCTGTTGCAGGACCGGCTCGGAATTCACGGCTGTGCGGCGTTCGACGTGCAGGCGGTGTGTACCGGTTTCGTTTACGCGCTCAGCATTGCCGACAAATTCATCCGCACCGGCGCCGCCAAGTGCGCACTGGTGGTCGGCGCCGAGACCCTGTCGCGCATCATCGACTGGACCGACCGCTCGACCTGCGTGCTGTTCGGTGACGGCGCCGGCGCGGTGATCGTGAAGGTCTCCGAAGAACCGGGCATCATCTCCTCGCACCTGCACGCCGACGGCCAGTACAAGGATCTGCTCACGGTGCCGGCCGGTATTTCACAGGGCTACGACCGGGTCCGGAAGGGCGAGGCACATCTCAACATGGAAGGTGCCGAGGTCTTCAAGGTCGCGGTCACGACCCTCGGGCGCATCGTTGATGAGACCCTCGAGGCCAGCAAGCTCCAGAAGTCCGATATCCAGTGGCTGGTCCCGCATCAGGCGAACGTGCGCATCATCGCCGCCACCGCCAAGAAGCTCGGTATGTCGATGGACCACGTGGTGCTTACCGTCGAGCGCCACGGCAATACCTCGGCCGCCTCGATCCCGCTGGCCTTCGACGAGGCGGTGCGCGACGGGCGCATCAAGCGCGGCGAGACCGTGCTGATGGAGGCCTTCGGCGGCGGCTTTACCTGGGGCTCTGTACTGCTGAAATATTAGTTTCGGGTTTCGAGTTGCGAGTTTCGAGTTGAAGGACCACGAGACTCTCCGCACTGGGTGCCCACATTTGAACCAGCTGTGTCCGATCAGCATTCATCGAACTACATGAACATATGAACCCGAAACCCGAGACCCGAGACCCGAAACTGGCTTTCGTTTTTCCCGGCCAGGGTTCGCAGTCGGTCGGCATGCTGAACGCGCTGGCCGAGGCGCATCCGCTCGTCAAGGACACCTTCGCCGAGGCCTCGGCGGCGCTCGGCTACGATCTGTGGGCCATCGTGTCTAGCGGCCCGGAAGAGCGGCTCAATCAGACCGAGATCACCCAGCCGGCGATGCTCACCGCCGGAGTGGCAGTGTGGCGCGTGTGGCAACAACTGGGTGGACCGCAGCCGACCGTGATGGCCGGTCACAGCCTGGGTGAGTACAGTGCGCTCACCTGTGCCGCGGCCATCGGCTTCGCCGATGCGGTGAAGCTGGTGGCCGACCGCGGCCGCTTCATGCAGGAGGCGGTGCCGGCCGGGCAGGGCGGCATGGCCGCGATCGTCGGCCTCGACGACGACCAGGTGCGGACGCTGTGCGAACAGAATGCCAACGGCGAGGTGCTGGCGCCGGTCAACTTCAATTCCCCCGGGCAGGTCGTCATCGCGGGTACCGCGGCCGCCGTCGGGCGCGCGGTCGCCAACGCCAAGGCCGCCGGCGCCAAACTGGCCAAGCCGCTGCCGGTGAGTGTGCCGTCGCATTGCGCACTCATGCACCCGGCGGCCGAGCGCATGCGTGCGCGCCTGAAGCAGGTCGAGATACGTGCCCCGCGCATACCGGTGCTGCACAATGTCCACGTCCGGGCCGAAACCGACCCGGAGGCGATCCGCGACGCGCTGGTACGCCAGATCGAATCGCCGGTGCGCTGGGTCGAGACGGTGCAGAAAATGGCCGCCGACGGCATCGGCAAGCTGGTAGAATGCGGGCCGGGCAGGGTTCTGGCCGGCCTCAACAAGCGCATCGCCAAGGACTCCCAGACCCTCCCGGTTTACGATCCGGAAACGCTGGCCCAGGCGCGCACGGCGCTCGGCGGCTGACGGAGAGAGACGACGTGAACGCAAAAGAACTGGAAAACGAAGTCGCCCTCATCACCGGCGCCAGCCGTGGTATCGGTATGGCGATCGCCCTCGAGCTAGGCCGCCAGGGTGCGACCGTTGTCGGCACCGCCACCTCCAACGACGGTGCCGCCAAGATCACCGATGCCCTCAAGGCCGCCGGCATCAAGGGCCAGGGCCTGGTGCTCAACGTCAGCGACCAGGGCTCGATTGACACTGCCCTGGAGCAGTTCCGCAGCGCCTGGGGTGAACCGACCATCCTGGTGAACAACGCCGGCATCACCCGCGACAACCTGCTGATGCGCATGAAGGACGAGGAGTGGGACGCCATCATGGACACCAACCTCAAGTCGATCTTCCGCATGAGCAAGTCGGTGCTGCGCGGCATGACCAAGGCGCGCAAGGGGCGGATCATCAGCATCAGTTCGATTGTGGGCAGTCTGGGCAATGCCGGGCAGTGCAACTACGCCGCCGCCAAGGCTGCGGTGATCGGGTTCACCAAGTCGCTGGCGCGCGAGGTCGGCTCGCGGGCGATTACCGTCAACGCGGTCGCGCCCGGCTTCATCGACACCGACATGACCCGCGCGCTGCCGGAAAACGTGCGCGCCGGTCTGCTCGCCCAGATCCCGCTCGGACGACTGGGTGCGGCCGAGGAAATCGCCCACGCCGTGGCCTTCCTGGCCTCGCCGCGGGCGGCTTATATCACCGGCACGACCATCCACGTGAACGGTGGTATGTACATGAATTAGCAGCACCTTTTGTGGGTGGACTTGGACTGGCGAATCGTGTTTACTATGCGGCCTCGCCAGCCCGGGCGAGCCTGGGAACTGGCCAATTTAGCGGAGGAATAACTGACCATGAGCAGTATCGAAGAGCGCGTCGTCAAGATCGTGGCGGAGCAGCTGGGTGTCAACGAGGGCGAAGTGACCAAGAGTGCTTCGTTCGTGAACGATCTGGGTGCCGACTCGCTCGACACCGTGGAGCTCGTGATGGCGCTCGAAGAAGAGTTCGACTGCGAGATTCCGGACGAAGAGGCCGAGAAGATCACCACCGTTCAGCAGGCGATTGACTACATCAACGCCAATCTGAAGTAAGTACCGGCACCGTCCGTCGCAAGGGCCGCCAGCCACCGCGTGGCGGCGGCCTTTCGCGTTTCCGGCTCAACCGTTTCGCTGTCGACCTGCCGCCTGATTTTTATCGCGAGGGCACCTGCTTGAGTAAACGACGTGTGGTCATCACCGGCATGGGCATCGTTTCGCCCATCGGGCTTGATCTGGCCGAAAACTGGCAAAGCATCCTGGCCGGCAAGAGCGGTATCGGGCAGATCACCCAGTTCGATGCCACCGGGTTCCCCGCGACCATCGCCGGCGAGGTGAAGGGTTTCGACGTGACGAAGTACATGTCCGAGAAGGATGCGCGGCGCATGGACCGCTTCATCCATCTCGGTATGGCGGCCGGCATCCAGGCAGTGCGCGATTCCGGGCTCGAGGTCACCGAGGCCAATGCCGAGCGCATCGGCGTGCACATCGGCTCCGGCATCGGCGGTCTTAACACGATCGAGAGCGGCACCCGCACCTATATTGAAAAGGGTCATCGCCGCATCTCGCCGTTTTATATCCCGATGAGCATCATCAACATGGTGTCCGGGAACCTGTCGATTCTTTACGGCATGAAGGGCCCGAACCTGGCCATGGTCACGGCCTGCGCCACTGCCACGCACGCCATCGGCGACGCCGGACGTCTCATTGAATACGGCGATGCCGACGTAATGGTGGCCGGCGGCACCGAATCGACCGTGACACCAACCGGCATGGCCGGCTTCGGCAACGCCAAGGCGCTCAGCACGCGCAACGACGACCCGGCGACCGCCAGTCGTCCATGGGACAAGGACCGCGACGGCTTTGTGCTCGGCGAGGGCGCCGGGGTGGTGGTGCTGGAAGAATACGAACACGCCCGCAAGCGCGGCGCGCGCATCTACTGCGAGCTGGCCGGTTTTGGCATGAGCGGCGACGCCTACCACATGACCAGCCCGTCGGAAGGCGGCGAGGGCGCCGCGCGCTGCATGCGTAATGCGCTGCGCAACGCCGGCCTCGACCCAACCGCCGTGCAGTACGTAAATGCCCATGGCACCTCCACGCCGCTCGGTGACAAGGCCGAGACCCTGGCGGCCAAGGCTGCGTTTGGCGACTATGCGCGCAAGATCGCCATGAGCTCGACCAAGTCGATGACCGGCCATCTGCTCGGCGCGGCCGGCGGGGTCGAAGCGATCTATACCGCGCTCGCCATTCATCACCAGATCGCGCCGCCGACCATCAATATGTTCACGCCGGACCCGGAGTGCGACCTCGACTACGTGCCGAACACGCCGCGCGCGATGAAGATCGACGTTGCGCTGTCCAACTCGTTCGGCTTCGGCGGCACCAACGGCACCCTGGTATTCCGCCGGCTGACGTGAGCTTCGCCGCCGGGTCGCGGACGGAGTCGACGCCGGCCTGCTGCTGGCGCGAGTACCCCGGTTTCCCCGACCTGGCGCGCCTGCATGCCGCCGCCCCGCAGCGTTATCCGCACCTGCTGGAGAGCGTGGCCCACGGGCCGCCGCAGGCGCGCTACGACATCCTGCCGGCCTTCCCGGGTCGCTCCATCCGCCTGACCGCCAGCGGCCAGCTCGAAGGTGGCACCGGGCCTGGCGACGATGATTTTCTCGCCACCCTCGATGCCGCTTGGCGCGCCGAGCGGATCGCGCCTGCCGATCACCTGCCGTTCCCGTTTCACGGCGGCTGGTTCCTCTACCTGGGTTACGAACTGGCCGCGTTTCTGGAGCCGTCGCTGCGCAGCCTGCCGCGCGATGAGACCTGGCCGGTGGCGCTGGCCCAGCGGTTCCCGGCCGCCGTCATCCGCGATCACGCCCGGCAGAAGACATTTGTCGTCTGCGAACCGGGGCAGGAGTCGCAGCTCACCGAAATGGAGCACGATCTGGACGCCCTCGGCATCCGCGACATCGACACGCGGCTGCCGGCCGTGAATGCAGTCGACGAAGAGGAGCCCGCCGCGCACCGCGCCCGCATCGCCCGCATTCTCGACTACATTCGCGCCGGTGATACGTTTCAGGTGAACCTGTCGCGCCGCTGGTACATCGAGTTCGCCGCGGCGCCCCCGCCCGTGGCGCTGTATGCCCGGCTGCGCCGCACCAACCCGGCGCCGTTCGCGGCGCTGGTCACGCTCGATGCGCGGCGCGCCATCGTCAGCTCGTCGCCGGAACGGCTGGTCTGTGCCCGGGCCGGGCGCGTTCACACCCGGCCGATCGCCGGCACCTTCGCGCGCAGCGCCGACCCGGACGAAGACGCCGCGCGCCGGCAGCGTCTCGTCGGTAATCCAAAGGAGCGCGCGGAACACATTATGCTGGTGGATCTTGAGCGCAATGACCTCGGTCGGGTCTGTGTGCCGGGCAGCATTCGCGCCGACGAGCTGTTGACGGTCGAGAGCTACCGGCACGTGCATCACATCGTCTCGAACGTCACCGGGCGCCTGCAGCCCGGGGTCACACCGGGGGCGATCATCCGCGCGGTGTTTCCGGGCGGCACCATCACCGGCTGCCCGAAGCTGCGCACCATGGAGATCATCGCCGAGCTGGAGGCGGCGCCGCGCCGCGGTTACACCGGCTCGGTCGGCTATCTCAACCGCGACGGCAGCCTCGATCTCAACATTCTCATTCGCAGTTTCATGCTCGACGGCGCCGCGGCCGAACTGCGCGCCGGTGGCGGCATCGTGGCCGACTCCGATCCGCAGCGCGAGCTCGAGGAAACCCGCGCCAAGGCGCGCGGCCTGTTGGCGGTGTTCGGGCACGAGGACAGCGCCGCATGCTGACCCTGATCAACGGCCGGGAATCCGCGAGCGTTGACGTCACCGACCGCGGCCTGCAGTACGGCGATGGACTGTTCGAAACCATCGCGGTCGGCGACGGCCGGATCAGTTTGTGGGATCGGCACCTGGATCGTCTCGCCGACGGCTGCCGCCGCCTGGCAATCGTCATGCCCGATCGGCAATTGCTGCGCGACGAAGTGCAGCGCGTTGCCGGAAACGCAGCGCGCGCGGTCGTGAAAATCATCGTTACCCGCGGCAGCGGCGGACGCGGCTACCGTCCCGACGGCTGCACACTATCGACGCGCGTCGTGCAGGGACTGCCGTGGCCGAAGCTGCCGGAGGCGGCGGCTCGCGACGGAGTCCAGGTGCGCTGGTGCACGCTACAGCTGGCGCGCCAGCCACGGCTCGCCGGCCTCAAGCATCTCAACCGCCTGGAACAGGTGCTGGCGCGTGCCGAATGGCGGGACGAATACGCCGAGGGTCTGATGTGCGACCGCGCGGGACTGGTGATCGAGGGCACGATGTCTAACCTGTTCATCGTGCACCAGGGTGTCCTGACGACACCCGATCTGTCAGAATCCGGGGTCGCCGGGGTGGTGCGCGCCGAGGTGCTGGCGCGCGCGCCGACGCTCGGGATTCCGGTGGCGGTACAGGCAGTAACACCGGTCATGGTCGAAGCGGCCGAGGAGCTGTTTCTGACCAACAGCCTGATCGGTGTGTGGCCGATACGACAACTCGAGACGCGAAACTATGTGGTTGGAAAGATTACGCAGGCGCTTCAGCAGGCGTTACCAGAGGAACTATCCGGTGGCGGGGCGTAGCCGGCGCAAGCTCGGCCCGCTGCTGCGCTACGGCGGCGCAGTCGCGGCGCTGTTGCTGCTGGCAGTCGGCCTGTATGTCTACTGGTTCAGCGTTGCACGCCTCGAACCGGAGGCGCGCATCTACGTGGTCGAACCGGGCACCAGCCTGCACGCCTTTTCCCGCCAACTGGCGCGCGAGGGGGTGTTGCCGGATTCGCGCACGCTGGTGTGGATCGCCTACCTCAAGGGCCGCAGCCGCGATCTCAAGGCCGGCGAGTACCGGTTCCGCAAGGGCATTACCGCACTCGAGATCCTCGATCAGGTCATGTCCGGGCGGGTGGTCGAATACCCGCTCACCATCATCGAGGGCTGGAATTTCCGGCAGGTGCTGGCCGCGCTCGCCGCGGCACCCAAACTGACGCATACGCTTCAGGGTCTGAAAGCGACCCAGATCATGGCGCTGCTCGGCTACCCGACGCTGCATCCGGAGGGACGCTTCTACCCCGATACCTATTACTACTCATCCGGCATGTCCGACCTGCTGATTCTGCAGCGCGCGTTTCACAGTATGGAGGCGCTGCTGGACGAGGAATGGGCCAATCGTGCCAGCGACCTGCCGCTGCGCACCCGCGACGAGGCCCTGGTTCTGGCCTCGATCATCGAAAAGGAGACCGGCAAGCCGGAAGAACGCGCGCTGATCGCCGGCGTGTTCGTGAACCGGTTACGTGTCGGCATGCGGCTGCAGACCGATCCGACCGTGATTTACGGCCTCGGCGACAGGTTCACCGGCAATCTGCAGGTCAAGCATCTGCGCCAGTACAGCCCGTACAACACGTATGTGATCAAGGGTCTGCCGCCGACGCCGATTGCCATGCCGGGTCGTGATGCCGTGCACGCCGCCCTGCATCCCGACAGCACCGATGCGCTGTTCTTCGTCGCGCGCGGCGACGGCAGCCACGTGTTTTCGCGCACCCTCGATCAGCACAACCAGGCGGTGCTGCAATACCAGCTCAACGGTCGCGCCAGAAACAGCGCCCCGGCAACACGCCCACGATGAGCCGGGGACTGTTCATTACCCTCGAGGGCGGCGAGGGCGCCGGCAAGAGCACCAGCCTGGAATTCGTGCGGCAGTTGATCGCGCGCCGCGGCCACGAGGTCGTGATGACGCGGGAACCGGGCGGCACGCCGGTGGGCGAGCGCATCCGCGAAATCCTGCTGCACGGCGGCAGCGACATGAGTGTCGACACCGAATTGCTGCTGATGTTTGCCGCCCGCGCCGAACACCTGGCGGCGCTGATCCGGCCGGCGCTGGAGCAGGGCAGGTGGGTGTTGTGCGATCGCTTCACCGATGCCAGTTATGCCTACCAGGGCGGTGGCCGCGGCGTGCCGGATGCACGCATTGGGGCGCTCGAGGACTGGGTGCAGCAGGGGGTCAAGCCCGATCTCACTCTGTTGCTCGATCTCCCGGTGACCGAGGGGCTGGCGCGGGCCGGCAGTCGCAGTGCCCCGGACCGGTTCGAGCGGGAGCAGCAGGCCTTCTTCGAACGCGTGCGGACGCGTTACCGCGAGCGGGCCGCGGCCGAGCCGCAGCGGTTCCGGGTGATCGATGCCGGCCAGCCGATCCCGGCCGTGCAGGCCCAGCTGGAGGCGGCGCTGGAGGCGGTACTCAAATGAGCGACGAGTCCCTGCATCCCTGGAACGAACCGCTGGCGCATGCGCTGGCGCGCGATCGCGATCGCCTCCCGCACGGCCTGCTGCTGGCCGGACCGCGCGGCCTCGGCAAGAACGCCTTTGCCCGCTGGCTGGCCGAGTGGCTGCTGTGCGCGGCGCCGGCCGCCAACGACCGCGCCTGTGGCCACTGCCAGAGCTGCCAGTTGCTCGGCGTTGGCAGTCACCCGGACCTGCACGTGGTGCAGCCGGAGGCGGTGTACAAATCATCACCTGGGCTGCTCGCCCGCTATGCGCTGCGTTACCCGCCCGAGGACAAGGGCAAGGACAGCAAGGACAGCACCGTCATCCGCATCGATCAGATCCGCGCGCTGATCGAGGCCAGCCAGACCCGCCCGCAGATCGCCGCTCGCAAGGTGCTGATCCTGAGCCCGGCCGACACCCTCAATACCAATGCCGCCAACAGCCTGCTCAAGCTGCTCGAGGAGCCGCCGCCGGACAGCCAGCTGATCCTGGTGGCCGACCGGCCGGCGCGCCTGCCGGCCACGATCCGCAGCCGCTGCACGCGGGTGGAATTCCGTCTTCCTGATGCCAATGTGGCCGGTGCCTGGCTACAGGTGCAGGGTCTATCGGGTGCCGATGCCGAGCGCCTGCTGGCCCTGGCCGGCGGCGCGCCGCTGGAGGCCCAGGCCCTGGCCGGCAGCGAGTTTCTCGCCCAGCGCGAGACCCTGATCGCCGAT
>Ga0316630_10000081_pt1 | contig 21921 bp, 18 predicted proteins | sample OWC_May_M1_C1_D6_FD_207658 | JGI IMG/M metagenome (GOLD analysis project Ga0316630, IMG submission 207658) | Wetland soil microbial communities from Old Woman Creek delta, Ohio, United States - OWC_May_M1_C1_D6_A | ecosystem: Environmental > Terrestrial > Soil > Wetlands | place: USA: Ohio...
ATCAGGATGGACCTCGACATCCCGGACGGCAAGCACGCCATCACGGTCCAGGCCGAGGACGTCGCGGGCATGCTGGGGAACGCCACGGTCAACATCACCATCGACACGGTGCCGCCCCGGCTGGCACTCCTCGCCCCCGAGGACGGGCTGCTCACCAACTCCACCCTGGTCCAGGTCGAGGGCCGCGTGCTGGAGGCCGACCTCGAGGTGTGGGTCAACAACCTCCCCCAGGCCATCGGCGCCGACAACTCCTTCAGGGAGATGGTGAGGCTCTACGAGGGCCCGAACATCGTGCGCGTGCTCGCGCGCGACCGGGCGGGCAACACGCGGCTGCTCCTGGCCAACGTCACGCTCGACACGGTGGCGCCCCCGCTCGCCATCGACTCCCCCCTCGACAGGGCCCTCACGCGGGAGCGCCGGCTCCCGGTCCTCGGCAGGACAGAGGCCGGCGCGACCGTCACGGCCCTGGGCTCCACGACGGCCGCCGGCCCCGACGGCTCGTTCGAGCTCGCGGTCGACCTCGCCGAGGGCGACAACCTCCTCCTCGTCACGGCCCGCGACGCCGCGGGGAACGGGGCAACGGTCGCGCTCCACGTGAGGCTCGACACGACGCCCCCCTGGGTGACCATCGACTCACCGGCCGAGGGCAGGCCACTCCTGACCAAGGACGACCGCGTCCGGGTCGCGGGGAGGGTGGAGATGGAGGAGGGGTTGGTCCTGTCGGTGGGCGGGGGGTTCGCGCTCCCCGTCAACGGCAGCTACGAGCATGTGGTGGACCTCGTGGAGGGCACGAACCTCATCGTCGTCACTGCCAGGGACCGGGCCGGCAACGAGGCCCAGGTGAACCGCACCGTCATAAGGAGGACCCAGCCAGCGCCCCTCACCGTCACGCGCCCCCCGCGTGACTACCTCGAGACGAACGAGGCGCTCTACCGCGTGGAGGGCACGACCGCCCCCGACGTGGAGCTGACGATCGAGGGCGTGGTCGTCGCGGTGCTGCCGAACGGCACCTTCTCTGGCACGACGTCGCTCGTGAGCGGCGAGAACATCGTCCTGGTGGAGGCGCGCGACGCGCTCGGCAACGTGGCCAAGGTCGTTGTCCACATCATCCTGGACACCGAGCCCCCCTCGCTGGTGGTCGAGAGCCCGTACTCGGGCACGACCTACGACGAGGCCGTCAACGTGACGGGCAGGACCGACGTGGGCTCGTCCCTCGCCATCAACGGCATCGGGGTGCCCGTGGACGGCCGGGGCCGGTTCAACTACACCATCCACCTGCGATACGGCGTCCAGAACATCACCGTCGTGGCCAGGGACCTCGCGGGCAACGACGCCAAGGTCGACATCCAGGTCACGCGCCTCAAGTCAGAGGGCCCGCCCTCCCCGCCCACGCCCCCGCCGAGCGTCATGAGGGGCGGGGGGACCGCGCTCCTCGTGGCCCTCATAATCGCGGTGGCTGCCACGGGCGGCTACGTCATCCTCATGAGGCGCAGGCGGCTCGCCTGAGCCGATGGCGTCCAGGCCCGCGGCGGGCGGCGTCAATCTCGCCACCAACAGCCATAAATACGCTCGCCCTCAATCCGACCGCCGATGGGGTCGACAGGCCCAGAGCCGCTCACGGCTTGGCGATACGTCTCGCGGGGCATCGCCCGCCGCCCCCTCAGGTCCACCCTCGCGGCCGCGGGGGTGGCGGTGGCAGTGGCCTTCTTCGTCGTGTTCGCGTCCATGTCGGCGGGGCTCCACCGCGAGGTCGAGGACGAGCTCGGGCGCCCCCGTCCCACGCATGTGACCCTGGAGCACCAGTCCCCCACCCCCTACAGCTCCTCCGACCTCGCGCTCCTCGGGGCCGTCGTCGCGACCTACCTGGAGGGGACCGGGGCCGGGATCTACGGGGAGGGGTGGGCCCTCGACCCCGTCGTGGAGCTCACGCTCTCGGTACCCCGCGAGGGGGCGCGCTGCGTGCTCTGGGGCATCCTCCCCAAGCCGGCGGGCGAGACCATCGCGTCGCCACCGGGCATATCACCCACGGCCCCCCTGTCGGCCGGTCGGTGGCTCACGGCCGACGACGAGAACGCGACGGGCCTGGTCTGCGTGCTCGGCGCGTCGGCGAGGGAGAGCCTCTTCCCGGGCGCGGAGGTGAACGTGACCGTGTCGCTCGGGCCCGACGCGTCCGCGGACCCGTGGCGGTTCCCGTCGGCCGGGGAGTACCCCTTGGACGCGGCCCCGGACTGGACCTCGGCGGTCAGGGGGCCGTTCACGGCCACGGTCGTGGGGCTGCTTGCCCCGGGCATGGGCGGGGGGCTCGACGATGGCGTCTACGTCCCCGTCCACCCGCTGCTGCGCGCGCTCGGCCAGCAGGACGGGGGCGTCTACTACTACCCCCGATTGGTCGTGACGGTGGCCGACGGCACGAAGACGGACGTGGGCGCGCTCGAGGACGAGCTGGGCCGCGCCGTCCCCCTGACGCTCGCGCGCGACGACGGCTGGGACCGCGACTCCTTCGAGCGCGCGTACGGGCAGACGCAGCGCGCGCTCGATTCGTGGCTGTGGGCGGTCACCTCGGTGATGGCCCTCATGCTGGTCGCGGGCGTGTCGGACACGATGCTCGTGACGGTCGCGGAGCGCAGGTCGGAGCTCGCGACGCTCAGGGCCACGGGCGCGAGGCGACGGCAGGTGTCGCGCCTGGTGCTCGCCGAGGTCGCGCTGCTGGGCGCCATCGGGCTCGTCGCAGGGCTCTGCGTCGGGGCGCTCGCGACGTGGGCGTTGGGGGCCCTGGCGGGCGGTGCCCTCATCGCCCCCCCCCACCTCGCGTGGTGGGTCGTGGCGGCCGCGGCCCTCGTCGCGATGGGCGCGGTGACGGTCGCCGGCTACTATCCGGCAAGGAGGGCCGCGCTCGAGCGGCCGACGGAGGCGCTGAGGTATGAGTGAGAGGGCGGTGCGCGGGGGCGGCGACGGGGGCGAGGACGGCGCGGGCGCGCACGGGGATGGGCGCCCGACGGCCGAGAACGCGATAGTCCTCAAGCAGGTCACGAAGACCTACAGGTCGGGCGAGCGCGAGGTGCACGCGCTGCGCAACGTCAGCCTGACCGTCCCCGAGGCCGCGCTCGCGGCCGTGCAGGGGCCGTCCGGCTCGGGGAAGACGACGCTGCTCAACCTCATCGGGGCGATGGACACGCCCACGGAGGGCAAGGTCCGCGTGGGCGGGCGGGACCTCTCGGCGCTCGACGACGACGCCCTCTCCGAGTTCCGGCGCCGGAACGTGGGCTTCGTGTTCCAGTTCTTCAACCTCGTGCCCGTGCTCAACGCGGTGGAGAACGTGCTGCTGCCCACGATGTTCGCCCCGGACCCCCCGCTGGAGAGGGCCATGGGGCTGCTGGAGCGCGTGGGGCTGCGCGACATGTGGGACCGCATGCCCGCGCGGCTCTCGGGGGGCGAGCGGCAGCGGCTCGCGGTCGCGCGCGCTCTCATCAACGACCCCGCGCTCGTGCTCGCGGACGAGCCCACGGGCAACCTCGACCACGAGACCGGCGCGTCCGTCCTCGACCTGCTCGAGGGCCTCACGCGGGACGGCCGGACCGTGGTGGTGGTGACCCATGACCCCGAGGTGGCGAAGCGGGCGGGGACGGTCCTCCGCCTGAGGGACGGTGTGTTGGTTGGCCAGGGCCAGTAGGGCGCGCCAGGGGCGCGACGGGGGCGAGGCGGCGGCCAGGGCGGGGCCGGGCAGGGAGGGCCTCCGCCTCGGGGCCTACGGCTACATCCTCGCCCAGGCCCGCCGCAACCCGGTCAGGACGGGCGCCACCATCGTGGCCGTCGCGATCGCGGTCGCCTTCCTGGTCATCGTGGCGTCGCTGAGCGTGGGGCTGCGCGACCCGGCACGGCCCGTCGTCCTCGGCGCCAGGGGCGAGGTGACGCCCGTGCTGCCCATCGCCGACTTCGCCGTTGCGGGGGAGGGCGCCTACGTGGGGCTCTTCGCTCCGAGGCTGCTCGACCCCGCCGAGGTCAGCGCCGTGCGCCGCATAGCGCAGGAGTCCGCCGCCAGCGCGGAGGACATCGGCGTCTTCCCCTACACCGAGCGGCTGCTGTGGCGGAGGCAGCTCGAGGGCCTGGACGCGCAGGCGGTCCGGCTCATCGGCGTCGAGCCGACGCTCGGCATAGACGCACCCTACACGACCTACCACTCGTACTCGACCCTCGCGACGGGACGGGCCCTGGGCGCGGGCGCCGTCCCCGAGCTCGTCCTGGGCTACGCCCTGTGGGAGGGCGCCTACGCGTCCGCCCCCCTCGGCTCCGAGCTCACCCTCGCGCCCCGGAACACGACCTGGCTGACGGCCCCTGTCGGGGAGCTCCGCTCGGGGGGTGGCGTGACCTACGGCCGGATGTGGAGGCTGCCCGGCCTCGAGCTCGTGGGGGTTCTCGACAGGGACCCGTCGACGGACTGGTGCGCATTCGTGACGCTGGGGCACCTCGCGAACGCGACCGGGGCGCTCGCGACGCCCGACGGGGCCAGGTGCGAGGCCGTCTCCGTTGCGGTGAGCACCGGGGACCTGGACATCGAGGCCCTCGCGACCGACCTCGCGGCCGCCTCCCCCAGGATCACGTCATGGTACGTCACGACGGCGGACGACCGCTCGCTCTCCGACGTCGCGGAGGGCCTCAGGGCGGCCATATACGGGTGGCTGGTCGTGGCCGTCGGCGTCATCCTCGCCGCCATGCTCCTGGGCGTGTCCAACACCGTGCTGCTCGGCGTCTCGGCGCGCCGCAGGGAGATCGGTACGCTGCGCGCGCTCGGGCTCACGAGGGGGGAGGTCGTCCGCCTTGTGACATACGAGGCGCTGTTCATCGTGATGATGGGATGGGGCATAGGCTTCCTGTCGGGGCACATCGTGACCTCTACGCTCTCGACAGGGACGATGGAGATGGACGCGGTCGGGGTGTGGCTCGCGCCCGGCCGCACCGTTCCCTGGGTCGTGGGCGCGTCGATCCTCGCCGCGCTCTTGGCCGCCCTCGCCGGCTCCGCGCTGCCCGCTAGGAGGGCCGCCGCCCTCGACCCCGCGGAGGCCCTCACCGGGCCATAGACGGGCCGAGGGTCAGGGCTGGCGAGGGAAGGTGCGGGTGAGAGGGTGGGTTCGGGTGTGAGGGAGGATGCGGGGGAGAAGGAGGGTGCGGCGCCCCGTCAATGCTCCATGCGCACCGAGGCGTACCCGACGACGTAGTCCGAGGGCGCGACCTCCGCAGAGCAGGCGTACTTCAGGAGAGTCGCCTTGGTCGGCTGGACGGTCTCCATCATGGCCATGACGGGCGGCATGCCGCACATGGTGATGCCCTTGTCGATGACGACGTCGTGTAGCCCCTTGGGGTCCAGCGCGAGCATGCGGTCGATGGCCAGACGGTCGCGCGCCGCGAGCCACTCGACGTCCTTCTTCGTCGCCGTGCCCACGAAGTCGTGGTGCGTCATGTCGGTTGATGCAACGGCCACGACGGGCTTGCCCTTGAACGCCTCGCGGACGATCCGCCCCACCTCGGCCGCCGTCGCGTGGTCGACCATCCCCACGGCGATGGGCACGATGCGCACATCGCTTCGCAGGTGCAGCAGGAACGGCAGCTGCACCTCGAGCGAGTGCTCGCCCATATGGACATAGTCGTTGACCTCGATGGGGCCCTTGGCCACCGCCGAGGCGAGCTCGGCGTCGACCCTGCACACCCCGATGGGCGTCAGGTGGTCCTCGAGCGTGACCGCGACCGTGCGCGTCGTGTGGTGCTGCGTGCCGAAGACGATCACGGTCGGGGGGACGCCGCGCGACGCCATGTCGGAATAGGAATGGGCGGCGATGGGGCCCGAGTACATGTAGCCAGCGTGCGGCACGACCCACCCCACGGGCGACGACGGCGCCCCCTCCTTGACGGTGGGGAGCGCGCCGGGCCCGAGGTGGTGCCGGTAGCACCCCTCGATCTGGCGCCTGAGCCCCTTGTCCCATCCCTCGTAGAACCTTCCTGCGACGACGGGCTCCCTCATAGCGTTGCCTCGAACTCCTCGACCTGGGGCTTGAACTCTTCGTCCTTGGCGATGAGGCTCTTCGCCTTCAGGACCTCCCGGGCAAGGAGCCAGTACACGAGCGCGAGGCTGCGGCGGCCCTTGTTGTTCGCAGGTATGGCCAGGTCGACGTACTTGAGCTCGTTGTTCGCGTCGACGAGCGCCACGACGGGTATGCCGATGTTGACGGCCTCGCGCAGCGCCTGCTGGTCGGCCGAGGGGTCGGTCACCACGATGACGTCGGGCTCGAAGAAGCCGTCGAGGTTGGGGTTGGTGAGCGTGCCCGGGACGAACCGGCCGACGATGGCGCTCCCGCCGAACGTCGTCGCGAAGACCTTCGCGGGCCTCTGGCCGTACTGGCGCTGGCACACGACGAGGACCTTGGCGGGGTCGAACCGCGAGATGAACTGCGCGGCGGTGCGGATGCGCTGGTCGGTGGCCTTGATGTCCAGGACGTAGAGGCCGTCGTTGCGGACCTTGAAGATGAACGGGCGCATGTCGGCGCTCTTCTGCTGCGTGCCGATGTGCACGCCCGAGGTGAGGTAGAGGTCCTCAGGTACGAGGAGGGGCGCGTCGCCCGCCATCGAGGTCGTGCCTTCCATTGAACGTCAACTCCTGGGGAGGGTCACTCCCACTTGAACCGCACCTTGTTGCGGCGGTTGACCGTGATGGGGATCACGTCCGCCTCGTACTCCATCCCGGCGATGCGGACCGGGTCGATGATGTCATCTGGGACCCTTATGAGGACGGGCGCCCCCATGGAGAGCTGGAGCGCTCTCGCGCCGATGATCCGGGCCTTCTCGAACCTTGATAGCGGTTGCTCCAGAGGTCATCACCCGTAGGTAAGAAGGCGTCATACAGAATCCCCTTTATAAACGTTTGGGAGGTGCGCGCGCGGGCGTCCTGCGGCGGGCGCGCCGCGCTCGGGGGCGGTGGGGCGGGGGCGGGGGGCGGGGGGGGGGGGAGGATGCCTCGGATGAACGGGGAGCTCCTCGCGCCCGCCGCCACCCCCTGCGCGGGCCCGGCAGCGGCGATCCGCGGCAGGTCCCGCACCCGATGGTACGACGCTGGAGGAGCCGGTCCAGCAGCCGACCATCGAGTGAAAAGATTATAAAACTATAAATATAGGAAGCCCTATACGACCGTACACCCCAGCATATCTCCAAGGATACTGGATACATAGTCCAACAGGGGGACTCGGATGAAGACAAGGGCCGTACTAGCCATTATCATGTTGCTTGCCCCGAGCCTTGCCGCGTACGCCATCGAGGGTGACCAGGGGACCCCCCCCGTGGCGGCGGAGGCCACCGACGAGGGCTTCGAACCGGTGCCGATGCAGACCGGCTTCGGGAACGAACCCATGACGCTCGTGCTGAACTCCAACCGAGCCGACCTGGGCCCGTTCTTCCTGGACTTCCACCAGTCGAGCCGGGGACCCGCGGCGGTCGCATCCATCCAGCCCGGTGCCGACTACGGCCGGATGTTCTCCTACCCGTACCGCTCGGGCCAGAAGCTGTCGTCCAAGTACGACGCCGAGCTGAACGCGGTCCTGGACATCTTCATCAACTCCGAGAACGTGCCTGGCAAGATTGTCCGGTTCAAGGTGGACATCGACCGCAACGGGGACGGCCGCAACGACACCGTCGTGGACTTCCCCCAGTACCCGACGGTCTTCAACGCCACGCCCGAGCACGTCGTGATCAAGGGTACGGTCTACTTCAACGAGCCCGAGGTCAGCAAGGACATGACCAACGCCCGGGTATGGCTCAAGATTTGGCGCATCGACGACATCGACGACCGCGGCAACCGGCTGAAGGTCTACTGCGGCTTCATGTCCGAGACCGAGGTCGTGCTCTCGAGCCAGCTCAAGCTGCCGTGGGTCAACCCCGTCCCGCACGTGGAGATCAACTCCCCCTATGATTACAACCTCACTGGCAAGACCTACTTCAACAACGAGCCCATCCTGTTCGACGGCCGCGGCTCGCGCGACCCGACGGGCGAGCAGCTGGGATACACCTGGAGCTTCAACAGCCTCGAGTACCCCCCGGTCTACGACAAGGACAACTACACCCGCAGCTTCAAGGACCCCGGATGGTACACCGTCACGCTCAACGTGTCCAACTCGCTCTACTTCTCCAACGAGACCAGCGTGACGTTCCGCGTGCTCTACAAGAACCACGCGCCCATCGTCATCATCAAGGTGAAGGACCCCTCGGGCCTGTTCGAGGGCGTCCCTGACGAGCTCACGACCTACACCTACATCCCGATGGAGTGGCTCGCCGCGGTCACCGACGTCGATGGCGACAACGTCACCGTCAAGTGGGACTTCGGCGACGGCGTCACGTCGACGGCCTACCAGCTCAACCACACCTACACCAACGCAGGCACCTACACGGTCACCCTCGAGGCCTTCGACGGCAACGAGACCAGCGGCCGCGTGCGCAAGAACATCATCGTCCGCGTCGAACCCAACCACGAGCCCATCGCGATGATCGACATCTCCGGCGTGACGTGGATGGACGTCACTCCCCCCGTTGGTAGCCCGAAGTACCGCGGTCGCGAGGTCCGCGTGAACCTGGGCGACCTCATCCGGTTCTCGGGCCTGAAGGCCTACGACCCGGACGGCATCCCCATCAAGCGATGGTCGTGGAACTTCCACGACGTCTACGCGACGGACGACAACCCCAACGAGCTCGGGGGCGTCGACGTGGGCCACCGGTTCCTCGTCGAGGGCGAGTACAACGTCAGCCTCAACGTCTTCGACGGCGTGAAGTTCGGCCACACCCACCTCTGGGTCAAGACCAACAACGCGCCCATCGCGGTCCCGCCCCAGACCATCTACGCGGAGACCGACGACGTCATCGGCTTCAGCGCCGCGCGGTCGTCCGACCCCGATTCCGAGGACGTTTTGAAGTACAAGTGGGACTTCGGCGACAACAGCAGGACCGACTGGTCCGAGTCGCCGTCGGCCACGCACACCTACAAGATCACCGCGACTTACACGGTCACGCTCTACTCGACCGACGGGCTGCTCCAGTCCACGGCCACCACGAAGGTCTACATCGAGCCCATGAACCACCCGCCGCACCCGGCGCTGAATGTCACCGACCCCCTGGACGACCTGTGGACGAACATGACCATCCACTTCACCTCCGTCGGCTCGTACGACATCGACGGGGAGGGCCGCATCACGTTCTCGTGGGACTTCGACGACGGCTCCGACCCGAGCACGCTCGCCAACCCCACCCACGTGTACGCCCTGCCCGGCACCTACACCGTGACCCTCACCGTCATCGACGCGAAGGAGGTCACGGCCTCCGACAGCCTGCCGATCACCATCCAGCGCAACTACGGCGACAGCGACATCGTCATCAAGGCGCTCGAGCACAACTCCGGGGGACAGACATTCATCGACCCCAACCCCGAATCGGGCGAGAGCCAGGCCGCCGTCATGCGCGACGGGTGGGTCGCCTACGTCATGGACATCAGGAAGGGCGACAAGATCAATGTGAAGATCAACGTGCTCGGCGACCACCCGGCGGACATCTACCTGCTCAACGAGGTCAACTTCCAGACCTACAGGAAGAACCCGCAGGTGACGTTCGTCTTCTTCGAGGGCGACGGCTACAAGAAGGGCCTGAAGTCGGGCGAGTTCACCTACAGCTGGACACCGCGGTCGGCGGACAGGTACTACATCGTCATCGACAACAAGAACTGGCCCATCGGCACCGACACCGAGGGCCCGGTGGACTACACCGTCTGGATAAAGGCGAACTGGGAAACCGGTGACGGTACCTGGCTGCCGGGCGCATCGACCGCCATGACCCTGGCCGCCATAGGCGCGGTGGCCGCTGTCGCGGTCATCGTGCGCAGGCGCGAGCACTGACCTGGCCCGTCCGGGACGTGGCAGGGGCAAAGGAGCCATCAGCGAGCGCGCGCCAGGCCCCGGTCGGCCGTGAGCGGCGGAGCGGAGGCCGCTCCCGGGGGGGGGCGGTGCGGCATCAGGGGTGGTGGGCCGGCCCGGGTTCGAACCGGGGAGCTGCGGCTTGTAAGACCGCCGTCATGACCGCTAGACCACCGGCCCAAGGGGGGCCACGCGGGGCCCTGGGGCCTCACATGGGGGGCCGGGTATTTAACGACTGGGGGGGGGGGTCAGGGCCCAAAGGTGATAAGCCACCTCGGTGATGGCCCTGGCGGTCTCATGCCCCCGGTCCTCGTGGCCCTGCAAGGCTCGCCCCGCCGCGGCAACTCCCGCGCGCTGCTTGACGCGGTCGTCGAGGGCGCGCGCTCGGCGCGCCCCGACGTCGAGGTCCACCTGGTGGAGGCCTACCGCGTCCGCGTTGGGCCCTGCACGGCCTGCGGCGGATGCGATGGCCCCGACGCGGGGGAGGGCTGCGTGGTCGAGGGCGACGACTGGCCCCCCATCGAGGCCCTGCTGAGGTCGGCGGACGCGCTCGTCTTTGCCTCGCCGGTCTACTTCAGGGGCCTGCCCGCGCCCGTGAAGTCCATCGTGGACAGGCTGCAGGCGATGTGGGAGCTCCGGGAGCGCGGCGGGCGGGTCGCGACCAACGCGGGGCCCCACAGGCGCGCTGCAGTCGTCCTCGTCGCGTCCCAGGGGCGGGGCATGTTCGACGGCGCGAGGGGCGAGGTCACCGCCGCCGTGCGCACGCTGGGGTTCGACCTCGCGGGCGAGCTGCTCGCGGAGGGGCTCGAGGGGGCCGCGGAGGCGTCCAGGCGCCCCGACCTGCTGGCGCGTGCCCGCGAGCTGGGCCGCTCCCTTCTGGCCGGTTAGCGCAGCCGCAGGTACCAGTACATGGCCGCGCAGCCGATGGCGACGAAGATGAGGATGATGACGGCCCAGCCGAGGGGCGTGCGCAGCGGGGAGACGGGGACGACCTCGCCAAGGGTGATGTCCAGGTTGCGGTCCTCCACCATCGACACCGTCCTCTTCACGGTCACGGAGCCGGACTTGATGGTGAGCTTGTGGCCGCCAGCGTCCACGCGCGTGCCGTTCGCGAGGACCTTCCAGCCCTCGAGCACGATGCCGCCCGTGACGTTGCCGAACGAGTCGGTCGTGTAGTCGGTCTCGGCGGTGCCGTTCGCCATCTGCACGTTGACCTTGGCCAGGGTGACGTTCCTGCCGTCCGAGTCCCTCACGTGGACGCCGAGCGTCCACAGCTGTATCAGGCGCGCGACGCCGTTGGCGCGGCCCGCAAGGTCGGTCCAGGTCGTGCCATCCTCGTGGAGGCCCTTACCCACGACGTAGGCCCCGAGCTGGCTGTTGTTGCCGACGTGGCATCCGCGCAGCGTGTACCCGTCGCCGGGGCAGTCCTTGGACGAGAGGCCGTTGGTGTTGTCCACGAGGCTCGTCTGCTCGATGAGCACGCCCGCGCAGATGTACATGTTGAGCCCGTCCAGGTTGTGGTGGACGCGGCTCCCGTTGATGGTGACGTCCCCGTCGAGCTCCGTCATGCGGATGCCCACCATGTTGTGGTGGATATCGCACGACACGACCTCGGCCTTGGTCTCCTTGATGAGCTCCAGGCCGTTCAGCTTACAGTACGACACCTCCGTGTCGCGGATGTCCAGCTCCGAGGTCAGGGAGCCGATGCCGGTCGTGTCGTTGACGGCGGTGCTGGCCATGACCTTGCAGTGCACGAGGGTGGCCTTGGCCTCGTTGAGCGTCATGCCCACCTTGGAGAAGCTCTCGATGGTGCTGTTGCGCGCGACCACCGCGGCACCGTCCTTCGCGACGATGCCGTAGGCCCCGTTGGTGAGGGTGCAGTTCTCAAGGGTGACGCGCGCGTCCGCGCCCAGGGCGTATATGGCCATCGACTCGCAGTCCTTGACGGTCGTGTCCTCGAGCTCGACCGTCCCGCCCACGCACTTGATGCCGCCGCCGTCGAGGAAGCTCCCGCTGAGGGCGTCGATGGAGCACCGCTTGGCCGAGAAGCGGCCCTCGACCTTGAAGAACATGTACTTGGAATTGTTCTCCGACTCGACCGTGACGTCCTCGAACGTGAGCTGTCCGCCGTCCATGACGATGAAGGCGACCAGGCCGCTCTGCGTGATGTTGTAGGTGATGTCGTAGTCGCGCACGACCATGGTGCCGTAGACGGTGATGCGTGCCTCGAGGAACTTCTCGTCGTCCTCCCACACCAGGGTCTCGTCGGGGCCCACGACGATCTCGATGGTCGACGCCGCGGAGGCGTGGGGGAGCACGAAGGGCAGCGCTGCGGGGGCAATCAGGAGCATGAGCAGGCATGCGACGGTGGTCCTACGCCACATGGCGCGGGGATAGGAAGCACCCCCATATGGCCTTTGCGGTGCGTTTTGGAACGGTCCCCGGGCCCTCCTGGCCTGCCGGAAGGGCCGTCGGGGGGCCTCTGGCACGCCGTCGCGCCGGCAGCGGGGCCGTTGGCGGCCCAGAAGGCTCATCTACCCCGAGCACGATTGCGCGCCCCATGAGCCGCATAGACCACATAGACCACATAGGCATCGCCGTGCAGGACCTGGAGGCGGCCATGAGGCCCTGGGTCGAGGGCCTCGGGCTCAAGGTCGCGGCCGTCGAGACGCTCGAATCCGAGCGCGTGAGGGTGGCCATGCTGCCGGTGGGGGAGACCAAGCTCGAGCTCCTGCAGCCGACGTCGCCCGAGAGCGCGATCGCCAAGTTCATGGAGAAGCGCGGGACGGGCATCCACCACATCGCCCTCCACGTCGAGAGCGTCACGGCCGCGCTGGAGGCCCTCAAGGCCGCGGGCGTGCCCCTCATCGACCAGGCCCCCCGGCAGGGCGCGGGCGGCATGAAGGTGGCCTTCGCCCACCCCAAGGGCTTCGGCGGGGTGCTCGTAGAGGTCGTCGAGGGCCACCACTGAGATGGGGCCCTCTGGCCGTGGGCCTCGGGCGCGCCACCGGCCCTCCGACCCCGCCCCGGGCAGGCCCCCGTTTCGATCGCAGCAAGGTCTTTAACCGGCCCATGCGGTTCGTCCATCTGCATGGACCGGATGAGAAGGGAGCTCGTCGCCCCCTGCGGCATGAACTGCAACCTCTGCAGCTGGGTCCAGGACCCGTCGAAGCCTGGCTGCGCCGGCTGTCGCCCCAGGGGCCGGGGCTGCATCCACAAGAAGGGGCTCTGCCCCAAGCTGGCCAGGCAGGAGATAGACTTCTGCTACAAGTGCAGGAGCTACCCGTGCGAGAGCCTGCTGGCCCTCGAGGCCCGGTACAGCAGGGCCCACAACTACAGCTTCATCGAGAACCTAAACTACATCAAGCGGCGGGGCATGCCCGCGTTCCTCGAGAGGGAGGCCAGGAGGTACACCTGCAGGGGGTGCGGGAAGCTCCTGACCGTCCACAACGACAGATGCCCACACTGCGGGGACAGGTACAAGCGCGCCGACCGAAGGTGACCCCGGGCGCAAGGTCCGGCGTTCCCGAGGCCATCCCCGGTCGGGGCATCCCCTGGATGGGCGTGCGAGGGATGAGCGCTCAACCGATGGGTATGCGAATCTCGGTCAGCGTCTCCTCGGGAGGGACCTGCCTCGGGTCGTTCAGGTAAGTCTCCCTAATCGGGCCGACGACCCTCTTCCGCTCCTTGCCGATGTACGAGAACATACTCTGATAGGTCCTCTCGCACTGCTCGTACGGCCCCTTGTGCACTGCCATCACCATCCTTCCCCCCGGCAGCTCGTAGAACTTGATCTCATCGGTGCCCTCGACCTTCCCGGCGACGGGGACCACGACCTCCACGAGCGCGCAGCCCTCGGCGTCCGCCCTCTTGGCCTCCTCTGCGCTCAGCTCGTGGCACACGAAGGTCGGCATCCCGGCTATCGGGGCCCTCTTCGCGACCAGATGGCCGAACAGCTCGGCGAGCATCTGGGGGATCATCTGGTACTTGCCCTTCCTGGTCAGGCCCATGACCATCTGCGGGCCGACATCCTCTATCCTGATGTCCATCATCGCACCCCTGTGGCCCCAGGCATGGGGGCGCCCGTATTTGGCACTTCGGGGGGGGGTGGAGCGAAAGTGGCCCGAGCCGGCCCATCCATCAGGGGCCATGCCCCCGGGCTCGCGGGAAAGGGGCCTGGCACGGAGCAATGGGGTGGGGAAAAAGGGGGACCGGGGCCGTCGAAGGCCCCGAGCTGGGCGACCCGCGCTGCTGCCGCCGTCCGATGGCCCCCCGGGGGGGGTGCCACCGGACGCCGCTCAGATGAGCTTGATCTGGCCCAGGATGGGCTCGTAGATGAGCCCCTGGTCCAGCAGCCTGTTGATGGTCTCCTCGAAGGCGTCCCGGTCCATGCCGCGCTCGCGGGCTCGCTCGAGGATGGCGTCGTAGGCAGCGCCCTTGGCGCCCTCGTCGAGCTCTCTGACCAGGCCCAGCACGACGTCGTCCATCTCCTCCTCGGTCCTGGGGGCCTTGGGCGGTCCGCCCCCCGCCGGGGCAGGGGCGGGGGCGGGGGCGGCGGCGGCCGGTGCGGCCGCGACCGGCGCGAGCGTGGGCTGGGGCGGCGCCCTGCCGGACGGCCTTGGGGGCGCGGGCGCTCTGCCCAGGTCCCCGAGGGCGTCCTCGGGCACCGCCTCGGGCTCGGGCAGCGCGCCCTCGCCGGCCGCCTCCTCCGAGAGCAGGAACCGCAGCGCGTCCAGGACGACGCGCTCGTACCGCTCGACGTCGATGTCGCCGTAGGCCTCGCGCGCCTTGATGGCGCCCTCCGCCAGCCGAGGCCCGTGGCCCAGGCGGACGAGCTCGTCCGCGCTCGGCGTCTCCATCGCGGCCAGGTCGCGCATGGCCGCGACGCGCCGCAGCGAGCTTCGGGCGGCCTCGAGGACCCACAGCTCGCGCTCCTCGGCACCCACCTGCTTGATGACCTCGGGCCGCAGCGAGACGTGCATAACGCCCTCCTCGGGCGAGTAGGTCCGGGTCTTCGCGACCATCGCGATGAAGGCGGGCGTCTGGATGGTGGCCAGGGCCTTGGCGGCCTCGGGCTGGTACTGGCCCGCGGACAGGTAGAAGATGCCCGTGGGGTCCTGCAGGCGGGCCCGGTAGAACGGCTCCTCGTCGGTGCCGTTGTTCACCAGGTCCGTCAGCACCCCGACGACGTATACGCGGTTGACCATCGCGCCCAGGGGGGTGATGACGTGGTTCGGGGCGTACTCGCCCTCGCCGCGCTCCTCCACGGACGATGACATGTACTCGTCCGCGAAGATGCGCCAGGCGACCTCGCGGGAGCGGGTCACTCACTCCACCTCCGCCTGGTCGAGCAGGGCGCGGGCCTCGGACCTGACGTCCACATCCACGTCCGACACGCGGTTCGCTATCATCATGAGCCCGAAGTCGTCCGCGAGGACGTTCCCCACGATGCGGGCCGGGCGAGCGACGAGCCGGTCGGCGAGCAGGTCGCGCACGACCTCGGCGTCGAAGGCCTCCTGGGCCATCGCCTTGCACTCGTCGAGGGTCTTGCCGAGCAGCCCCTCGGTGAGCTCGCGGCCCATGACGAAGCTGATGGCCCCGGTGCCGTCGTCGAGCACGCCCTTGACCCGGAGGTCGGGCGTGGCCTCGACGCGGCCGTGCACCGAGCACGCGCCCTTTCGGACGACGCGCCGGCACTCGGGGCACCGGAAGACGAGCCCGGAGCCCTCCCGGACCTCGATGACGATACCCTGGACCGCCACGGCCTGGGCGCCGCCGCGGCGCTCGAGCTCCTCGATGGCCACGACGGTCTCGACGTCCAGCACCTCCGCGCTCGGCAGCGCGTCGTCGGCGAGATGCTCGACCGAGTCGCGCGAGTCGAAGCTCAGCTGGGGCACGCTGCGCCACGACCGGATGTAGCCGCCGCGCAGGCGTATGACGTCCCCGGCCTTCAGGCCGAAGTCGTTCCACGAGGAGAATTCGGACCTGCCCGTCTCGTCGGCGACCGTGCCGCCCCAGACGGTCTTCTCCTCGCCCTTGACGGTGACCTTCCGCGGCCCGACCGCGAGCACGCGGACCACGACGTCCAGGCCGCGCAGGCCTGTGCGGAAGTCGCGGACCTTGACGGCCCCCGCGGCCTCCCCGGGCGCGCCTCCGGCGCCCCCCGGCGCCGCCCCCAGGGGCGGCAGCGGCAGCGCGCCGTCGGCCTCCTTGGTGACGGCCACGCGGTCGCCCAGGTTGACCTGGACCTCGTCCCTCCACGGCTTCGTGTAGGCCCCCACGACGCGCAGCACGTCACCGCGCGCGTAGGGGAAGTTCGAGGCGTCCCATACGGTGTACTGCACCGACTTGGTGCCGTCGTCCATGATGCCGTAGACGATCTCCTTGGGGCCGGACCCCACCTGGACCGTCTTGCGGTTGGCCGTCACGACGCGCACGAGCAGGTCGACCGACGGCTCGTCGGCCCTGAGCTCCGCGAGCTTGCGGACGACCGACGCGGCCAGCGCCTTGGGGTTCCCGCCGTGCTTGCGCACGATGGACTCCTTGGCGATGCCGAGCGGCACGCGGTACACGGTCAGGAACTCCTCGAGCTCCTTCGCGATCAACTCCCGTTCCACCTTGTTCCCGAGCACCCGGGTTATGTCTTCTATATGGGGTGCGAGCGCTTCCTCGTTCATCATTCGCCCACCTCTTCTGGGCCTGGGGAACGTAAGGGGGAGGGGGCATATAAGGCAGTCCCCGGGGGGTGGGCGAAGGTGGCGGCCAGCGTCACCGGAGCAGGGCCCCCGCGATGAACACCGCGAGCAGGATGGCCATGACCACGGCCGCCACGAGCATGTACCGCCGCATCCCCGGGCCCGAGCCCAGGACGATGGGGATTGGGCCGATGAAGACCACGCCCCCCCAGGATGAGGAGCCCTCCGGGGCCATGCCGGCCGGCGGGGGCCCCTGGGCAGGGGGCGCCTCGACGGGCGCGGTGGGCGCCGTCGACGCCAGGGGGATGGCGATGAAGGCCAGGAAGGCCCCCGCCATGAGCGCGAGCGCCCCCAGCGCGAAGGCCGCGCCCTCTCCCGTGATGACCGGGACGATGACCACGAGGAAGAGGCGCACGTCGCCCTGCGCGGCCGCCAGGAGGAGGAGGGCGATGCCCGCGGCGATGAGCGCGAGCGCCGCGGCGAGGAGGGCCGACCAGCGTGCCACGGGACGCCCATGGGGCGGCGCGTATTCAAGATTTGCCCCTTGGCAGATGCCGCCGACCGCGAACGGGCGCATCGTCCGGAGAAAAGGGTGACCGGGCCCCGGCGCGCCCCGCCCGGAGGGGGGCGGGCGGGGCGTCCATCCAGGGGCCCGGGGGGGTTGTGGGGCGAGCGTTCTAGGGGACTCTCACAGCCCGAGCGTCTCCATCGGGGGCATCTCGGAGGCGCCCTCGTCCTCCTCGGCGTCCTCGTCGTAGGCGCGGAGGACCCTGTCCGGGACGCCGTGGTAGAACCAGTCGTCGTAGCTCCACTTGTGCTCGTACTCGGGCGTGCCGTCGTCGTCGCGGTCGATGACCTCGTACCCGGCCCGCGTCACGTGCGCCGCGTCCCACCGACCGTCGTCGTCGCGGTCGAACAGCTCCACGGCGTCGCGGTGCGCGCGCCTGTACTCGGGGTTGCCGTCAGAGTCGCGGTCGATGATGGTCTTGCCAGCACGGGCCTTGGTCGCGTACTCGGGATTGCCGTCGGAGTCCTTGTCGACGACCTCGCGGCTGACGTGCTTGGCCCGGACGAGCTCGGGCACGCCGTCGCCGGCCCACTTCTGCCACCGGACCTCCTCCCTGACGGGCGTCCCCGTGACCGCTTCGATGCCGGAGAGCTTCGTGACGGCCGGGTTCTCCGTGAGGGCGGTGCGGACGTCCAGCACGAGCCGGAACCACCGGTCGGCCGTGACCCGCTCCGGGTTGCCGTCGGAGTCCTTGTCCACGACCTCGCGCTCCCATCGGAAGCCACGCGCAAGCTCGCGGATGCCGTCGTCGTTGGGGTCGAAGTACTCGCGGAACAGGAAGGACCACTTCCACACCTCGATCGTCCCGTCCTCGTCAGGGTCCCACCAGCTCCAGACGATGACGAGGTCCATGGCGTACTCGTAGTTGCCGTCGCCGTCGCGGTCCACGCGGACGTGCCGCTCGAACACCCACGAGCCGCCATCGGCCACGCCGTCCTGGTCCTCGTCCACGACCTTGCTCTGGACCATGGGGCCGCGGGCGAATATGTCCTCGGAGGGGGGCGGGATGGAGAGCCCGTCGTCCTCCTCGGGCAGGGCTACGACCTCGGTCCCGTCCGGCAAAGCCTCGTCCTCGGGGACAGGGGGGATAACGACCTTGTCGTTTTCCTCCGGAATGGCCACGGGCGTGGTCTCCTCCGACGCGGGAGCGCCCTCTTCCCTCGTATCGGCGTAGGCCGATACGGCTGTCGCCAGCATGGACACGATAATCACGAGCGCGAGCGCGAGCACCGTCGCGCCCCTTGCCAATTTGCCATCTTCCTTGTTGGTCATTTCCGACACCGTCCTTCTCTGGCCCCCCCTTCTGCGCCGGGCTTATAAGGGCCTTGAGGGACGCACGCTGAACAGTGGTACGGACTCTGAACGTCGGCGCGCCTCCCCGCGGCGGCGGCCTGGCGGGGAGGGAAGGTTTATAAATCGCCACCCCCTCCCCAGTTGCCCGGTGCACATGGTCGACAACGTACTGGTATGCACGGCCTGGCCCTACGCGAGCGGCCCCATCCACCTGGGGCACCTGGCCGGACACCTGGTCCCGCCCGACATCTACGCGCGGTTCCGCCGGATGCGGGGCGACCGCGTCGTGCTCGTGTCGGGCTCGGACGAGCACGGCACGCCCATCACCATCGCGGCCGAGGAGCAGGGCATCACGCCCCAGCAGCTCGTCGACCGCGTCCACCCGCAGATCGTCGAGGCCATCGAGCGCATGGAGATACGGTTCGACCTCTACACCCGCACGTCGGCGGCGCACCACCGCGCCACCGTCCACGAGCTCTTCGGCCGCATGCTCGCGAACGGGCACCTGCGCGAGCACGACATGGACGCGACCTACTGCCCCAAGTGCGCCCGGTTCCTCCCGGACAGGTACGTCGAGGGCGTCTGCCCCCAGTGCGGGGCCGAGCGCGCCCGCGGCGACCAGTGCGACCGGTGCGGCCACACCCACGACCCGTGGGAGCTGGGCTCCCCGCGGTGCAGGACGTGCGGCGCGCCGCCCGAGCACCGCTCGACGCGCCACTTCTTCTTCGCGCTCGACCACTTCGAGGACGAGCTCGGGGCGTGGATCGAGTCCCGTGAGGGCTGGCGCACCAACGTGGTCCAGTCCACGCGCAACTGGCTTCAGCAGGGGCTGCGCGAGCGCGCGGTCACGCGCGACATCGCGTGGGGCGTGCCGGTGCCGGTCGAGGGCTACGAGGACAAGCGCATCTACGTGTGGTTCGAGGCGGTCATGGGATATCTGTCCGCGACCGTCGAGTGGGCGCGCCTGCAGGGCACGCCCGACGCGTGGAAGGACTTCTGGCTCGACCCGTCCACGACGTCGGTGTACTTCCTGGGCAAGGACAACATCCCGTTCCACACCATCATCTGGCCCGCGATACTGCTGGGAGCCTCCGGCGCCGACAGGCGGTACGACCTGCCCACCAACGTGCCCGCGAACGAGTTCCTCACGCTGGGAGGCGAGCAGTTCTCCAAGAGCCGGAAGCACGCCATCTACGTCCACGAGTACCTGCGCCACCTCGAGAGCGCCCCGCTGCGGTACTACCTCACCGTCAACATGCCCGAGCTCAAGGACACCGACTTCACCGTCGAGGACTTCGTGGCCAAGAACAACGACGAGCTGCTGGGCACGCTCGGCAACTTCGTCAACCGCGTGCTGCAGTTCACCACGCGCAACTTCGGGGCCGTCCCGCAGCAGGGCACCCTGACGGAGGATGACCTCGCCTTCCTCGCGCTCGTGGGCGCGACCTCGGCCGAGGTGGAGCGTCGGCTGCTCGCGCTCGAGTTCAAGGCTGCCATGAGGGCCATCATGGAGCTCGCGCGGGCGGGGAACGTGTACTTCGACCGGCAGAAGCCCTGGGACCTGGTGCGGTCCGACCGCGCGCGGTGCGCCACGGTGCTCAACGTGTGCGTGCAGGTGCTGTCGGGCATGTCGGTGCTGCTCGCGCCCTTCCTGCCCGGCAAATCCCAGGAGCTCCACCAGATGCTCGGCGGCGAGGGCCCGGTCCAAGACCGCACGTGGGCGAGCGCCGTCGCGCCCGTCGAGGCCGGCCGCCCGCTGGGACGCCCCTACCCCCTCATCCGGAAGCTCGAGGTCGCGGAGGTCTCGCGCGCGCTCGGGCTGGAGGTCCCCGAGGCGCCGGCGGCGGCCCAGAAGGCCAAGGCCGGGGGGAGCGCCCGACCCGCCCCCGCCCCGCCCGCGGCCGCGCCGGCGCTCAGGTGCCCCGCCGACGTGCTGGACCTCGTCGTGGGCCGCATCGAGAGCGTCGCGCCGCACCCCAACGCCGACAAGCTATGGGTGATGGAGGTGGACCTTGGCCCCCTGGGGAGGCGGCAGCTCGTCGCCGGTCTGCGCGGGGACTACGCGGCCGAGGAGCTCCAGGGCCGGCTCATCGTGGTCGTCGCGAACCTGGCCCCGGCGAAGCTGCGCGGCATCGAGAGCAAGGGGATGCTGCTCGCGGCCGAGGACCAGGCCAAGGGCGTCGTGTCCATCATCGTGCCCGCGGGCCCGGCCGCTCCGGGGGACCGCCTCTTCACCGAGCTCGACCCGTCGACGAAGCGGACGGTCGAGTTCAAGGAGTTCACCAAGCTGGAGCTCAGGGTCGCGCGCGTGGCCGCCAGGGAGCCCAGGCTCGAGCTCGACGCGGGCAGGGGGCCCGTGGAGGGCCGCCTGGCGCGGGGGCTCGCGGCCCCCGAGCTGGTCCCGGTCACGCCCGACGGCGGCGCGCTGCGGGCGTTCCACACGCCCAAGTGCGCCTTCACGGTCGACCGCCACGTCGCGCCTGGCACCCAGGTGCACTAGGAGGTAACGAGAATGGCATTCGAAGCCGACTTGCACATACACACGACCCACTCCAGGGACGGCAACCCGACGCCCCGAGAGGTCGTCGACGCCGCGATCAGGGCGGGTCTGTTCGCCATCGCCATCACCGACCACAACACCATGGGCGCGCTCAAGGAGGCGCGCGAGGCCGCGCGGGGGCGGGACATCCTGATCGTGCCCGGCATCGAGGTGTCGAGCCAGGAAGGCCACATGCTCGCGCTGGGCGTTTCCGAGGAAGTGCCCGCAGACCTCGCCGTGGACGAGACCGTGCGACGCATCGAGGACCTTGGGGGCCTGGCGGTCGCCGCCCACCCGGGGCGCGTCTACACGGGGCTGTCCGATGACGTCGTGAGGTCCGCGGGGTTCGGGGCGATCGAGGTCGCCAACGGGCACTCGTCCATCGAGCTCAACAAGAAGGCGCGCGCCCTCGCGAAGGGCATGCATGCGCCCATGACCGGGGGCTCCGACGGGCACTTCGCCCACGAGATAGGCGCGTGCCGGACGGTGTTCCCCACCGCGCCAGCGAACGTCGAGGGCGTGCTCGAGTCCATCCGCAAGGGCGAGACTAAGACGTCGGGCAAGGGGATGACCCCTGCCGCCCAGATGACGCTCAGCGTGAGGATGGTCATCCGGTGGATCGGACGGGGCGGCCACCGGATGTGACGCGCGCGCGCGCGTGATGCACGCGCGACTCATGTACCCTCGTACGTCCGTGCCGTCAGTCGAGCAGCCGCTTCTGGCCCGTCAGCCCCTTGAGGGGCGCGATGTCCTGCGTGACCTCGAGGCATCCGAGGTACCTGCCCTCCTTCGAGCGCACGGGGAAGTACCGGATGTGCACCATCCGCTCCCCGAGGGGTATCCAGAACTCCGCGCTCTCCCGCCTTGCCGCCTTGAAGTCCTCGAGGATGC
>Ga0316630_10000082_pt1 | contig 21810 bp, 22 predicted proteins | sample OWC_May_M1_C1_D6_FD_207658 | JGI IMG/M metagenome (GOLD analysis project Ga0316630, IMG submission 207658) | Wetland soil microbial communities from Old Woman Creek delta, Ohio, United States - OWC_May_M1_C1_D6_A | ecosystem: Environmental > Terrestrial > Soil > Wetlands | place: USA: Ohio...
TCACGGCGTCCCGCCGCATGCGTACCGGACGCCCGCTGCCGCGGCGGTCGATTGCAGCCGAGTAACCAGTGCTAGGCGAGATCCCGCACCAGCGCCTCGCGCGAGGCCTTCGGCAGCGGGTCGATCGCGTGACGATAGGCGTCGTGGTCCATGCCGATCGAGATCGCCGCTCCGGCCTTCGACGCCGCCACCATGGCCGGCGTCAGTTCGAAGCGCAGGAAGTGCACCGACGAGGTCTTCTCGTCGTTCTCCCGCTCGAGGTCCTCGTCGGCGATCGCGAAAACGCGCTCGTGGCCGCCGACCTGCACCCAGCAATGGTCCTCGACGCCCTTGAGCTTCGCGAGCGCCACGCGCCGCTCGGCCGCATCGGGGAACTCGATCAGCAGCGTGACCTTCCAGTTCGATCCGTCGGGGATAAGCGGGTTGTAGGCACCGAGTTCGTCGGCGATGCCCTCCGCCTCGAAGATCCGCTCGATGCGCAGCATCTCCTGCACCTGGTACTGCACGGTCAGGCGGTCCTCGAACAGCCACGTGGCGTTCGGACCGCACTGCAGCGTGCGATCGCGCTTGTGGGCGATCATGCGGGAACGAAACTCCGGCCGCTGCTTCGCGTACTGCTCGAGACTGAAGAGGTCCTCGGGGCGGAGCTTGCCAGGGTGGGTCGCTGAGGCGGTGTCGGTCATGGCTCGTGGGTCCTCGGGTTCGCTGTCGGGCGGACTTCGACCGTTCGCGGCGTGCGTCGGGCTAGATTCCGTAGGCCAGCCTGAGCAGCCTCAGCGGATGCGTGGGCTCGCGGGTTGGTCTCAGACCCGACTCGATCTGGTGGCCGGCCATCGGGCAGTCGCTCGAGTAGTAGTCGGGCTCCGCCTGCTGCACCTTGCCTATCACCGGCTTGCCGATCTTCATCGAGGTGTCGCGGTATTCGCGTTTCACGCCGTAGGTGCCGTTGTGACCCGAGCAGCGCTCGATCGCCTCGACGTCGGTGCCGGGCACGAGCTTCAGCACGTCGCGGGTCTTGAGCCCCAGGTTCTGTACCCGCAGGTGGCACGGCACGTGGTAGCTCACCTTGCCGAGCTGGCGCGCAAAATCGGTGCGCAGCAGGCCCGCCTTGTGCCGGAGCATGAGGTACTCGAACGGGTCGTACATCGCCGCCTTCACCTTCTGCACCAGCGGGTCGTCGGGGTACAGCAGCGGCAGCTCCTGCTTGAACATCAGCACGCAGGAGGGGATCGGCGCCACGATGTCGTAGCCCTGGTCCACCATCGCAGCCATCGCCGGGATGTTGACGCTCTTCGCCTTCTCGATGGACTCGAGATCGCCGAGCTCGAGCTTCGGCATCCCGCAGCATCGCTCCTGCGGAATCACGGCGACGGGAATGCCGTTGTGACGGAACACGGCCGCCAGGTCCTCGTCAATGTCCGGTTCGTTTCGATTGCAGTAGCAAGTGGCGAACAGCGCCACCTTCCCCTTCGTCTCGGCCGTGGGCTTGACCTCGAGGCCGGGCTTGTCGCCGCGTGCCACGCGCTTGCGGCCGGAGTCGCTGTGGTAGTCGGGGATGGGCGCCTCGGGGTGCACGCCGAGCGCCTTGTCGAGCAGGCTGCGCCCGAATCCACTCTGGTTCACCGCGTTCACGATCTGCGACACGACCGGGATGCCCGCGATCGAACCGACCGTGTCGGTCGACGACAGCACCTTGTCGCGCAGGCGGGTCTCGCCCTTGCGGAACTTCACTGCCTTGGCGCGCAGCATCAGGTGCGGGAAGTCGATGTTCCACGGGTGCGGTGGCACGTACGGGCACTTGGTCATGTAGCACATGTCGCAGAGGTAGCAGTGATCCACCACCTCCCAGTAGACCTTGCGGTCGACGCCGTCGAGCTCGCAGGTTGGCGAAGCGTCGATGGCGTCGAAGAGCAGCGGGAACGCGTTGCAGAGGCTGAAGCAGCGACGGCAGCCGTGGCAGAGGTCGTAGACCCGCTCGAGCTCCTTGAAGAGCGACTCCTCGTCGAAGAAGTCGGCCTCGCGCCAGGCGATCGGGTGGCGCGTCGGCGCGGCGAGGCTGCCCTCCCTTCCGGCAGGTACCTGGGTGTGTTCAGCCATGGTCATCTCCTCGACTGCGCCCGACTGCCGTCGGGCCAGAAAAAAAGGGCGGACCCGATCGGGGCCCGCCCTCGTGGCAACCGTCGACCGCGGTCGATCAGAGGGCGTCGAGCGCCTTCTGGAAACGGTTGGCATGCGAGCGCTCGGCCTTGGCGAGCGTCTCGAACCAGTCTGCGATCTCCTCGAACCCCTCGTCGCGGGCCGACTTCGCCATGCCCGGGTACATGTCGGTGTACTCGTGTGTCTCGCCGGCGATCGAGGCCTTGAGGTTGCTGGAGGTCGGGCCGATGGGCAGGCCCGTGGCCGGGTCGCCCACGGCCTCCAGATATTCGAGGTGCCCGTGTGCGTGGCCAGTCTCGCCCTCCGCAGTCGAGCGGAAGACCGCCGCGACGTCGTTGAATCCCTCGACGTCCGCCTTCTGCGCGAAGTAGAGATAGCGGCGGTTCGCCTGCGATTCGCCGGCAAACGCGTCTTTCAGGTTCTGCTCGGTCTTCGTGCCCTTCAAGTTCTTCATGGATACCTCCGGGGTCTGGACTCTCGCCGGCACGGCGAGGGTTGTTTAGACTATGTCTAATCGGTCCTCAATCTAGAGGCGATCGTGCATCGAGTCAACGCTAGCAGGACACCGCTCGCGCCGCGATGCGGGCAGTCCGGTATTGCGGTCTGGACGACGTTGACCCCTCCGGGACCGCTGTGCAAGGCTGGTGGACCACTGGAGAGCGACTTGACCAGCAGGAAGAGCAAGGCACCGGACTTCGAGCAGGCGCTCGGCGAACTCGAGTCGGTGGTGGACCGCCTGGAGCACGGCGACCTGCCGCTCGAGGAGGCGCTCAAGCAGTTCGAGCGCGGTATCGAGCTGGCGCGGGCCTGCCAGTCGTCGCTGAAGCAGGCTGAGCAGCGGGTCGAGATCCTCCTGCAGAAGGACCCGCAGGCAGCCCCGGAACCCTTCGAAGCAGAAGAGTGACCGGCGCCCGCCGGTCCGACCCGCATGAGTGACCCAATGACCGAGCGCCTCGCCGGCTGGCAACGCCGCGTCGAGAGCGAACTGGACCGATGGCTGCCGCCGGAGTCCGTCCGGCCGCAGCGGCTGCACGCCGCGCAGCGCTACAGCGTGTTCGGTCCGGGCAAGCGCATCCGGCCGGCGCTGGTGTACGCGACGGCCGAGACCCTCGGGACCCCGCTGGCGCGCGTGGACGCGGCGGCCTGCGCGGTCGAGCTGATCCATGCCTACTCGCTCGTGCACGACGACCTCCCGGCCATGGACGACGACGACCTGCGCCGCGGCCGACCGACCTGCCACCGCGCCTTCGACGAGGCGACGGCGATCCTCGCGGGTGATTCGCTGCAGGTGCTGGCGTTCAAGATCCTGGCGAGCCACCCGGGTGCTCCGGCGGAGCCGGCCGCACGCGTCCGCCTGATCGAGACCCTCGCCGACGCGAGCGGCACGGCGGGCATGGCGGGCGGCCAGGGCGTGGACCAGGCCGCCGCGGGTGGTTCGCGCGCGGTCGCGGGAGTCGAGCAGATCCACGCACTCAAGACCGGCGCGCTGATCCGCGCCAGCGTGCTGATGGCGGCGCACTGCACGGCGGACCTCGACCCCAAGCGTTTCGCCGCGCTCGCCGATTTCGGCGCCGCCGTGGGACTCGCCTTCCAGGTGCAGGACGACATCCTGGACGTCGAAGGGGACGCCGCTCTGACCGGACGTCCCACCGGCAGCGACCAGGCGCGCGCCATGCCGACCTACCCCGCGGTCGCCGGTCTCGAATCCGCCCGCAGCCGGGTCGCCGATCTGCACCGGCACGCGGCCCGGCAGCTCCACGAGCACGGTTGGACCGACGGGCCGCTGGCGGCACTGGCCGACTGGCTGCTCGCGAGACGGCGCTAGGGTCGGTGGCCCCCCGCCCCGCTGGAGTAAACTGCGCGCCCATGCCGACCGACCATCCCTTCCCGCTGCTCTCGAAGATCGACTCGCCGGCCGACCTGAGGCGGCTGCCTTCGACGCAGCTCGCGCAGGTCGCCGCGGAGCTCCGCCAGTACCTGATTCAGGCCGTGAGCCAGATGGGCGGACACTTCGCGGCCGGGCTCGGCACCGTGGAGCTCACCGTCGCGCTGCACTACGTCTACGACACGCCGCACGACCGGCTGGTGTGGGACGTCGGCCACCAGGCCTACCCGCACAAGGTGCTCACGGGTCGCCGCGACCGACTGCAGACCATCAAGCTCAAGGACGGCCTCGCACCCTTCCCCAGCCGGCGCGAGAGCGAGTACGACACCTTCGGCGTCGGCCACTCGAGCACCTCGATCAGTGCAGCACTGGGCATGGCGCTCGCCGCAGCACAGAACGGCGAGCGGCGACGCGTGGTGGCGGTGATCGGGGACGGCGCGATCAGCGCCGGCCAGGCCTTCGAGGCGCTCAACCATGCTGGCGCGCTCGACACGGACATGCTGGTCGTCCTGAACGACAACGACATGTCGATCTCGGAGAACGTCGGCGCGATGGCGAATTACTTCGCGCGCATCCTGGCGGGCAAGACCTACGCGACGCTCCGCGAGGGTAGCAAGAAGATCCTGAAGCGCATGCCCACGGTCTGGGAGCTGGCGCGGCGTTCCGAGGAGCACATGAAGGGGATGGTGCTGCCGGGCACGATGTTCGAGGAGATGGGCTTCAACTACATCGGTCCCATCGACGGCCACGACCTCGGGGCACTGGTGACCACGCTGCGCAACCAGCGCGAGCTGCAGGGTCCGCAGATGCTGCACATCGTCACGCGCAAGGGCAAGGGCTACGCGCCCGCCGAGGCAGACCCGATCAAGTGGCACGGTCCGGGCCCCTTCGACCCGACGAGCGGGACGATCTTCAAGGAGAAGAGCACCGGACCCGCCTACTCGCAGGTGTTCGGCCAGTGGCTCTGCGACATGGCCGAGCGCGACCCGCGGGTCGTGGGCATCACGCCCGCGATGCGCGAGGGCTCGGGGCTCGTGGAGTTCTCCAAGCGCTTCCCGACCCGATATTTCGACGTCGCGATTGCCGAGCAGCACGCGGTGACGCTGGCCGCCGGGCTCGCCTGCGAGGGCATGCGCCCGGTGGTGGCGATCTACTCGACCTTCCTGCAGCGCGCCTACGACCAACTGATCCACGACGTCGCGCTGCAGAACCTGCCGGTGACGTTCGCGATCGACCGCGCCGGACTCGTGGGCGGCGACGGCGCGACGCACCAGGGGGCCTTCGACCTGAGCTACCTGCGGTGCGTCCCGAACATGGTGGTGATGGCGCCGGCCGACGAGAACGAGTGCCGCCAGATGCTCTACACGGCGGTGACCCTGGACGCCCCCGCGGCGGTCCGCTACCCGCGGGGCCCGGGCCCGGGAACTCGCCCCGAGCAGGAGATGACCGCGCTGCCGGTGGGCAAGGCCGAACTGCGCCGCGAGGGCCGCAGCGGGCTGCTGCTGCTCGCGTTCGGCTCGATGGTGGCGGCCTGCGAGCCGCTCGCCGAGCGGCTCGATGCGACGCTCGTCAACATGCGCTTCGTCAAGCCGCTGGATGAGGAGCTCGTCCGCCGGCTGGCGCTCGGCCACGACCGCATCGTCACGGTCGAGGAGAACGCCGTGGCAGGCGGCGCCGGCAGTGCCGTGAGCGAGTGCCTCGCGGCGGCCGGCATCGAGCGCGACGTGCGCCACGTCGGCATCGCGGACCAGTACATCGAGCACGGCTCGCGCGAGGACTGCCTCGCGATGGCCGGGCTCGACCGGGCCGGCCTCGAGCGGACGCTTGCCCGCCTGTGGCCGGCGCAGCCGGCCGCCCGCGTGGTCGCCGGCGGCCGCCCGGGGGCCGCCTGACCGTGGACCGCTCCGTGACGCCGCGCGTGGCCGCACCGGCCGCCATGGACGACGTGCAGGGTCGTGCCGACTCGCGACGCATCCCGATCAACAAGGTCGGCATCAAGGACGTCTACCATCCCGTGCGTGTCCGGGACCGCACCACCGGCGAGCAGCACACCGTCGCGAACTTCAACATGTACGTGGCGCTGCCCCACGACTTCAAGGGCACGCACATGTCGCGCTTCGTGGAGGTACTCCACCAGCACGAGCGTGAGATTTCGGTGGATTCGTTCCGCCAGATGCTGGTCGAGATGACGCGTCGCCTCGACGCGACCTCCGGCCACGTCGAGATGAGCTTCCCGTTCTTCGTGATGAAGTCGGCCCCGGTCTCGGGCGTGGCGAGCCTGATGAACTACGAGGCGACCCTGATCGGCGAGATCCACGACGGCCGCGAGGAGATGTGGATCCGCGTGGTCGTGCCGGTCACGAGCCTGTGCCCCTGCTCGAAGCGCATCGCCGAGCGCGGCGCCCACAACCAGCGCTCCCACATCACGATCAAGGCCCGGGTGAGCGGCCACCTCTGGCTCGAGGAGCTCATCGACATCGCCGAGCAGGAAGCCTCGAGCGAGCTTTTTGCGATCCTCAAGCGCCCGGACGAGAAGCACGTCACCGAGCGCGCCTACGACAACCCGAAGTTCGTCGAGGACATCGTCCGCGACGTCGCCGTGAGGTTGAACGCCGAGGACCGGGTGCTCGCCTACGTGGTCGAGGCGGAGAACTTCGAGTCCATTCACAACCATTCCGCGTACGCGTTGATCGAGAAGGACAAGCAGGCTGCGGACCGCGCTTCGTAGGCCGGCCGGTGCCCTTTTCGCCCCCGCCCGGGGTGCGCGGGGCGGCGACTACGCCGTGGGCTGGCCCCGCTGCAGGCGCTCGATCAGCTCGCGCAGGAACACCTTGTTGAACCGCAGCTGGCAGGCGATCGAGGAATTCTCGAGCAGCGAGGCCGTGACCCTGAGCAGCGTGACCTCGCCTTCCGCCTCGATGACCGAGTCGCGACGGGTGCCCTCTGCGAAGGCTGCCTCGCCGAAGCACCCGCCCGTCTCGATGCGGCCCGCTGCCTCGCCGTTGCGGCTCACCTTCACGGTGCCGGAGACGACCACGTAGAAGCGGTCGTCCGGATCCTCCGGGCTCAGCACCCGCTCGCCGGGTTTGCATTCCACCCAGCACCCGGAATGCATGACCTCGCGGATCTCCGCGTGCGAGAAGTCGTGGAAGAAGCGCAGCCGTCGCAATACCGCGAAGCGCTCCTCGTCGTCGATGCCGGACTGCGCGGAGCGCAGCGCCTGGTGCGCGCGAGTCAGCTCGGCCGCGAGCTCGGCGCCGCTGCGGTAGCGCAGCCCGGGGTCCTTCTGCAGCGAGCGCGCCACGATCGCCTCGAGCTCGGGCGGGATCCCGGGGCGCGCCTGGCTGAGCGGTTCCGGCACGTTCTGCACCACCTGGCGCAGCAGCTTGCCGAGCGCCCCCGCCCGGAACGGCCGCTGCCCGCACAGCATCTCGTACATGACGGCGCCGAGGGAGTAGAGGTCGGAGCGGGCGTCGAGCGGGTGGCCCTGCACCTGCTCCGGCGACATGTAGGCCGGGCTGCCCGCCACGCCCTCCAGTCGCGAGATGTCGGAGTCGGCCACCAGCGCGATGCCGAAGTCCACGATGCGCACGTCGCCGTCCTGCGTGAGCAGGATGTTCGAGGGCTTGATGTCGCGGTGCACGACACCGCGCGAGTGCGCGTAGTGCAGCGCCTTGGCGCACTTGTAGATGATCTGCACGACCTGCTCCTCGGGCAGCAGGCTGCCGGGCCGGCAGTAGGCCGCCAGCGTGCGCGCGCCGTGCACGTGCTCGGTCACGACGTAGCGTCGCCCGTCCTCCTCGCCCGCGTCGTAGATCGGCACGATGTTCGGGTGGTGGAGCTTGCCGATCATGTTCGCCTCGCCGAGGAACATGCGGCGGGCGTTGCGGGAGTCGGCGTCGTCGGCACCGGTCGCGTGGTAGACCTTGATGGCGACATCGCGGCCGTAGAAGGGGTCGTGCGAGAGGTAGACGGCACCGGAGCTGCCGCGGCCGACTTCGTGCACCACGTAGTACTTGCCGATGCGCTCCGGGGCGACGGCCGGCGTGTACAGCATGGGCTGGGTGTGAACCTGTGCGGGCGCGTTGTTCGTGATCACGTGAGGTAGCCGACGATCATGAGGACCAGCGCGGCGAAGACACCGGCCAGCACGTCGTCGAGCATAATTCCGGCGCCTCCGGACATTCCGTGATCGATCTCGCGGATCGGCCACGGCTTGGTGATGTCGAACAGGCGGAACAGCGCGAACGCGAGCGGAGCACCCCACCAGTCACCGGGTGCGGCGAGCATCGCGATCATCATGCCGGCGACCTCGTCCCAGACGATCGCGGGGTGATCGTGCACGCCGAGCCGCCGTGCGCTCTCGCCGCAGATCCAGAAGCCGGCCGCGACCGCGAGCGCGACCGCGATGAGGTTCCATCCCAGCCCCAGCGGAGCCAGCGCGAGCGCAAAGGCGACGCCGACCAGCGAACCGAAGGTGCCCGGCGCGAACGGCGCGAGACCGGTGCCGAAGCCGAGTGCCAGCAGGTGCACGGGCTCGCGCAGGTGTCGCCACGTCGGTCGCGTTCGGTCCGCAGCGAGTTCAGGCGAAGTGGTCATACCCGCCTTCCGCGATCGTCACTGGCCGACCGTCGCGCCGGCACTGCACGCCGCGACCCGACTCGATCCTGCCGATGCGATGCAGCGGGAGCGCGGGCGACGACGTCGATTCCACTTGCGCCGCGGCGGCCGTCGGCAGCGTGAACAACAGTTCGTAGTCGTCGCCGCCGGACAGCACGAGGCGCTCGCAGTCCGCGGCCGCGTACCGCCGCTCGAGTTCCGCCGACACCGGCAATCGCTCGAGGTCGAGCACCGCGCCCACGCCGCTCGCGGCGCAGAGCTTGCCGAGGTCGCCGAGCAGGCCGTCGGAGACGTCCATCGCGGCACTGGCACGCCCGCGCAGGGACCTGCCGAGCTCGACACGCGGCTCGGCATAGCGGCAGCGCCGAACCAGGGTGTCGTCGGGCGAGCCGCCGCCCCGCTGCAGCGCCTCGAGCCCGGCCGCCGCTTCGCCCGGCCAGCCGGAGACGTAGAGCAGGTCGCCCGGCTGCGCGCCGCTGCGCCGGAGCGCGAGGTCGGGCTCGACGAAGCCGAGCGCGGTGATCGTGACGACGCGCGGGCCGCGAACGGTGTCGCCGCCCACCAGCGCCACGCCGTGTCGCCCGGCGAGTGCAAAGAGGCCCGAGGCGAAGGCTTCAAGCCACTCGACGTCGGCGTCGGGCAGCGACAGCGACAGCAACGCCCAAGCGGGCTCCGCCCCCATGGCGGCAAGGTCGCTGAGGTTGACCGCGAGCGCCTGGTGCCCGACGGAGTCGGGTGGCGCGTCCGGCAGGAAGTGCCGACCCTCGACCAGCGTGTCGGTCGCGGCGACGAGCGCGAGGCCCGGTGGTACGGCAAGCAGCGCCGCATCGTCGCCTACGCCGAGCAACACGTCGCTGCGCGCGGCGGGACGCGTGAAGAACCGCTCGATCAGGTCGAACTCGCCGAGCGGCACGGGTGGCTCGCTCAACCGCGCGCGCGACCCGCGGCCGCCTGCTCCGCCGCGCGGTGCGAACGCGCCGCGCGGTCGAGCACGGCATTGACGAACTTGTGGCCGTCGGTGGCGCCGAACCGCTTGGCGAGTTCCACGCCCTCGTTGATGACCACCCGGTAGGGCACGTCGAGCCGCTGCGCGAGCTCGTACAGCCCGATCATGAGCACCGCGCGCTCCACCGGGTCGAGCTGTCCGACCGGCCGGTCGATCAGGCCGCCGAGCTCGGCGTCGAGCGCCGCGGCGCCTTCCGTGACGCCGTCGAGCAGCTCGCGGAAGTAATCGGCATCGGCATCGCCGAAGCCTTCCTCGTCCGCGTACTGGTTGCGAAGCTCCGCAGCCGTCTGCCCGGTGAGCTGCCACTGGTACAGCGCCTGCATCGCGAGCTTGCGCGACAGGCTGCGGGCCCGGCCGGCGCGGTCGGGGCGTCGTGACATGCTCAGACGTCCAGGCGCCGCAGCAGGTTGGCGAGCTCGAGCGCGCACAGCGCGGCGTCGGCGCCCTTGTTGCCGGCCTTGGTGCCGGCGCGCTCGATCGCCTGCTCGATGGTGTCGGTCGTGAGCACGCCGAAGGCAACCGGCACGCCGGTCTCCTCGGCCGCGCGCGCGAGGCCCGCCGCACACTGCCCGGCCACGTGGTCGAAGTGGGGCGTGGCGCCGCGGATGACGGCGCCGAGCGCGACCACCGCGTCGTAGCGCTTGCTCGCGGCGACGCGCTTCACCACGAACGGCAGGTCGTAGGCGCCCGGAACGCGGATGATCTCGACCTGCTTCTCGCCGGCGCCGTGGCGCAGCAGCGCGTCCACCGCCCCGCGGATCAGCGAGTCCACGATCATGTCGTTGAAGCGGGCCGCGACGATCGCGAAGCGCAGGTCGCGCGCCACGAGGTCGCCGTTCAAGGTGCGGATGTTATCCATGCCAGGGCTTCCTCAGCTCGCTTCGTCGACGTAACCGGCCACCTCGAGCCCGAAGGCCGAGAGGCCGTGCATCTGCTTCGGCGCGCTCAACACCCGCATGCGGCGGATGCCGAGGTCGCGCAGGATCTGCGCGCCGATGCCGTAGGTGCGCAGCACCTGGGCGCCCTGGGCGCGACCCACGACGGGCACGCGCTCGGCGGAACGCACGGCCTCGGCGATCTCGAGCGGGCTCTCGTGCGGCCGCAGCAGCACCACGACGCCCTCGCCGTCGCGGGCGATGCGCTCCATCGCGCTGCGCAGCGTCCAGCTGTGGGTCTCCTCGTGCACCCCGACGAGGTCGCGGACCGTGTCCTTGAGGTGCACGCGCACCAGCGGCGCCCGCTCGGCCGCGAGCGCGCCGCGCACCAGCGCGAGGTGCACCGTGCCGTTGACGTGGTCCTCGTAGCAGTACAGGCGGAACGCACCGAAGTCGGTCTCGACGTCGCGCTCGGCGATCCGCTCGACCGAGCGCTCCTTCTCGAGCCGGTAGCGGATCAGGTCGGCGATCGTGCCGATCTTGAGGCCGTGCTCGCGGGCGAAGGCCTCGAGTTCGGGACGGCGCGCCATCGTGCCGTCCTCGTTCAGGATCTCGACGATGACGGCGGCGGGTTCGAGCCCGGCGATGCGCACGAGGTCGCAGCCCGCCTCGGTGTGGCCGGCGCGGGAGAGCACGCCGCCCGGCTGCGCCATGAGCGGGAAGATGTGCCCGGGCTGGCGCAGGTGCTCGGGCCGCGCGTCCGGGGCGACCGCCGTACGGATCGTGTGGGCGCGGTCGTAGGCGGAGATGCCGGTGGTGACGCCCTCCGCGGCCTCGATCGAGACCGTGAAATTGGTCCCCTGGTCGGCGTCGGTCTCGCTGACCATGAGCGGCAGGCGCAACTGGCGGCAGCGGTCGCGCGTGAGGGTCAGGCAGATGAGACCCCGTCCGTAGCGGGCCATGAAGTTCACGTCCTCGGGGCGGACCTTGGAGGCGGCCATGACGAGGTCGCCTTCGTTCTCGCGGTCCTCGTCGTCCATGATCACGACCATGCGGCCGGCGCGCAGGTCGTCGAGGATCTCGTCGATCGTATTCAGCTCACTCATCAGGTCTCTGTCACAAGCTATTGAATTATAGATTTTTTATGCAACCGAAATTTCGCAGGTTTGAGCCCTGCGAGGCGGCAGTGTAGCAGGCTGGCCAGCCGCCTCGGCCACCGCAGGGCTAGCGCTCGCCGACCAACCGCTCCAGGTACCGGGCGATGATGTCCACCTCGAGATTGACCCGGGTCCCCGGCCGATAGTCCCCGAGGATGGTCGCGCCGAGCGTGTGTGGCACGAGGTTCACGTCGAAACGGTTGCCCGACACGCCGTTCACGGTGAGGCTCACCCCGTCCACGCAGATCGAGCCCTTGCGCGCGACGTAGCGGGCAAGTTCCGGCGGCACCTCGAACTCGACCCGCACCGAGCGCGCGTCGTCGTGCCGTGAGACCACCTGCCCGACGCCGTCGACGTGCCCGGTGACGTAGTGCCCGCCGAGCGCCTGGCCGGCCGTGAGCGCCTTCTCGAGGTTGACGGACGTGCCCGGCGACCAATGACCCGCCGTGGTGAGCGACAGCGTCTCGCGCGACAGGTCCGCGGCAAAGGCCGCGGGCTCGAGCTCTATGGCAGTCAGGCAGCAGCCGTTCACGGCGATGCTGCCGCCGAGCGTGACGTCCCCGAGCGGTACGGCGCCGGTGTCGATCCACATCCGTACGTCGCCGCCGCGAGGCTCGACCGACCGCACCCTTCCCACACCTTGCACGATCCCGGTGAACATCACTCCGCTCCCCGCTTCTTTGGGCGCAACGTGAGCCGCAAGTCGTCGCCGATGCGCGCCACGTCGCGCCATTCGAACTCGCAGCGGTCACACATGCGCGACAGCGGCGGCAGGTTGAACAGGCTGCGCGCCGCGCTGCCGAGTACCACCGGTGCCATGTAGACGACTATCTCGTCGACGAGCCCGAGGCGCACGAACTCCCCCGCGAGCGTAGGCCCGGCCTCGACCAGCACTTCGTTGCACTCGAGTTCGCCGAGCCGGTCGAGCACCGCCTCGAGGTCGAGGCCCGCCTCGGCGCTGCGCACCGCCTCGACCCGCGCGCCCCCCTCGCGCAGGGCGACGGCCAGCGGCGAGTCGACCTCGCGGGTGAGGATCAGCGTGGAGCCCGCGAAGCACAGCAGCTGGGCGTCGGCGGGCGTGCGCAACTGCGAGTCGAGAACCACGCGCAGCGGCCGGCGGCCGCGCATCTCGAGCTCGGCATCGCGCACGGTCAGCATCGGGTCGTCGGCGAGCACGGTGCCGCTGCCGGTCACGATGGCGGAGGCCCGCGCCCGCAGGCGCTGCACGTCGGCCCGTGCCTGGTCGCCGGTGATCCACTTGCTGGTGCCGTCGGCGAGCGCCGTGCGCCCGTCGAAACTGGCGCCGAGCTTGAGGGTCACCCACGGCCGGCCGGTGAGCATGCGGCGCACGAAGCCGCGATTGATCTCGGCGGCCTCGCCTGCGAGCAGGCCGTGGGCAGTCGCAATGCCGGCCTGCTCGAGCCGCGCGAGGCCGGATCCGTCCACGCGCGGATTGGGGTCGCGCATCGCCACGACGACGCGCCGCACGCCCGCCGCGATCAGCGCCTCGGTGCACGGCGGCGTACGTCCCTGGTGCGAGCAGGGCTCGAGCGTCACGTAGGCCGTGGCCCCGCGGGCCGCACCGCCGGCCTCGTGCAGCGCGACGACCTCGGCGTGCGGCTCGCCGGTGCGGTGGTGAAAACCCTCCCCCACGACCTGCCCCCAGCGCACCAGCACGCAGCCCACGCTCGGGTTCGGCGGCGTCGAGTTCAGCCCCAGGCGGGCGAGCTCGAGCGCCCGCAGCATGTGGTGATGATCGTCGGCGTTGAAGACGGTCATTTGCGCCGCCCGCCGGGCTCGGGCTGCGACCACAGCCCGAGCTGCAGGTCCTCGACTGTTCGCGGCCGGCGCTGGCGCAGACGGTCGATCTCCTCGCGGAACGCGTCCACGTCCTGGAAGCTGCGGTACACGGACGCGAAACGCACGTAGGCAACCTCGTCGAGGCGGTGCAGCTCGTCCATCACGAGCTCGCCCACGAGCCGCGCCGGCACCTCGCGCTCACCGAGCGTGCGCAGCCGGTGGCAGACGTGGTTCACGGCGGCGTCCACCGCGTCGCTGGACACCGGTCGCTTCTCGAGCGCCTTGAGCATTCCGGACCTTAGCTTCGCCTCGTCGAAGGGCTCGCGCGTGGCGTCGCTCTTGACGATGCGCGGCATGACGAGCTCGGCCGACTCGAAGGTGGTGAAGCGCTCGCCGCACTGCAGGCACTCGCGGCGGCGGCGCACCTGCTGGCCCTCCGCGGCAAGACGCGAGTCGATCACCTTGGTCTCCTCGTGCGTGCAGAACGGGCAGTGCATCGCCGGGGAGCCTCAGCCGCGCCGGCTCAGCCGTAGACGGGGAAGCGCCGGCAGATCTCGAGCACGGACCGACGGGTGCGCTCGATGACCGCCTCGTCGTTGACGTCCTCGAGCACGTCGGCGATCCAGCCCGCGAGCTCGGTGACCTCAGCCTCGCGGAAGCCGCGGGTGGTGACGGCCGGCGTGCCGATGCGCAGGCCGCTGGTGACGAACGGCGAGCGCGGGTCGTTCGGCACGGTGTTCTTGTTGACCGTGATGTGCGCGCGGCCGAGCGCGGCGTCGGCATCCTTGCCGGTGTAGCTGCGTTCGACGAGGTCCACCAGGAACAGGTGGTTGTCGGTGCCTCCGGAGACGATCTTCACGCCGCGTGCCATGAGCGCGCCGGCCATCGCGCGCGCATTGGCGACGACCTGTCGCTGGTAGTCCTTGAACTCGGGCTGCAGGGCCTCGAGGAACGCGACGGCCTTGGCGGCGATGACGTGCATCAGCGGCCCACCCTGCGTGCCCGGGAAGATCAGCGAGTTGAACTTCTTCGTCAGCTCTTCGTTGGCACGGGCGAGGATCAGGCCGCCGCGCGGACCGCGCAGCGTCTTGTGCGTGGTGGTCGTGACGACGTCGGCGTAGGGCACCGGGCTCGGGTACTCGCCCGCGGCCACGAGGCCGGCGACGTGGGCCATGTCCACCAGGAAATAGGCGCCGACCGCGTCCGCGATCGCCCGGAAGCGCGCCCAGTCGATGACGCGCGAGTAGGCCGAGAAGCCGGCGATGATCATCTTCGGCCGATGCTCGCGCGCGAGCCGCTCCACCTCGGCATAGTCGATCTCGCCGGTGGCGGCATCGAGCCCGTACTGGACGGCCCTGAAGATCTTGCCGGAGAAATTGACCTTGGCACCGTGCGTGAGGTGACCGCCGTGGTCGAGGCTCATGCCGAGCAGCGTGTCGCCGGGCTGCATGAGCGCGAGGTAGGCCGCGGCATTGGCCTGCGAGCCGGAATGCGGCTGCACGTTGGCGTAGTCGGCGCCGAACAGCTGCTTCGCGCGATCGATGGCCAGCTGCTCGGCCACGTCCACGTACTCGCAGCCACCGTAGTAGCGCTTGCCCGGATACCCCTCGGCGTACTTGTTGGTGAGCACCGACCCCTGGGCCTCGAGCACGCGCGGACTGGCGTAGTTCTCGGAGGCGATCAGCTCGATGTGGTCTTCCTGGCGGATGCGCTCGTGCTCGAGCGCAGTCGCGAGTTCGGGGTCGAACCCGGCGATCTTCATGCTGGAGGGGAACATGGACACTCCAAGGTCGGGGACTCGCAATTGTAGCCGTTCGCAGCCGCCGCCTCACGCTGCCGCTGCGGCGGCGCGCCGCTCGGCCCGCGCCGCGACCCCGAGCAGCACGCCGCCGCCGATGAACAGCACCACGATCGAGAGGATCGACAGCCGCGGGTCGCCCGTCACCCGCGCCACGATCCCGGTGAGCAGCGGCCCGAGCACCGCCGCGAACTTGCCCATCATGTTGTAGAAGCCGAAGAACTCGGACGACTTGCCCTCGGGCACCAGCCGCCCGAAGTACGAGCGGCTGAGGGACTGGATGCCGCCCTGCACCAGCCCGATCACCACGGCGAGCGCGAAGAAGTCCCGCACGCCCTCGATGAAGTAGGCGTAGACGGTGGCGCCGACGTAGACGCTGAGCGCGAGGAAGATGCCCCGGCGCGGGCCGATGCGACGCCCGAGCCAGCCGAAGGCGAGCGCTGCCGGGAACGCGACGAACTGCGTGAGCAGCAGCGCGGCGACCAGGTTCGAGGAATCGAAGCCGAGCGAAAGCCCGTAGTCCACCGCCATCTTGATGACGGTGTTCACCCCGTCGATGTAGAGCCAGTAGGCCGCGAGGAACAGCACGATGTGGCGGTAGCGGCCGAGCTCGCGCAGCGTCCCCCGGAGCTCAGCGAAGCCCTGGCGCACCGCCTGGGACGGCGGCACCCTCGGCACCGACGCACGCTCGCGCACCAGCAGCGCGCAGGGCAGCGCGAACAGCAGCCACCACAGCCCCACCATCACGAACGAGACGCGCACGGCCTCGGCGGCGTCGGCGAGGCCGAACCAGTGCGGCTTCAGCGTCATGAGCACGTTCACCGCGAACAGCAGTCCGCCGCCGAGGTACCCCAGCGCATAGCCAAAGCCCGAGACCAGGTCGTATTCCTCGCGCTCCGCCACGTGCAGCAGCAGCGAGTCGTTGAAAACGATGCCACCCCAGAAGCCGAGCGAAGCCGCGAAATAGAGCAGCGCGGCGGCGAGCCACTGTCCCTGGCCCACCAGCGCCAGGCCGGCCGTGGCCGCGCAACCGAGCAACGTCGCCGTCATCAGCAGGCGCACCCGCGAGCTCGAGCGGTCGGCGATGGCGCCGAGCACGGGTGCGAGCATCGCGATCACGAGCGCGGAGAGGCCGTTGGTGAGCCCGAGCCGGAACGTGCTCTCGGTCACCTCGACGCCGGCGTTCCAGTACTGCTTGAAGAACACCGGGAAGAACCCGGCCATGACCGTGGTGGCGAAGGCCGAGTTCGCCCAGTCGTAGAACGCCCAGGCGACCACCGGGCGCCGGGCGAGGACGCTACGCCGCGGCGGCGAGGTGCTCACGCGTCTCCCGGAACGTCAGATCGGGCCAGCGTTCGAGCGTGAGCTGCAGGTTGACGCGCGTCGGGGCGAGGTAGACCAGCGCGCCGGAGTGGTCCACGGCAACGTGATCGTAGGCCTTGGCGCGGAACTCCTCGATCTTCTTCGGATCGCTGCCGTAGACCCAGCGGGCGGTGTACACGTTGACGTTGTCCCAGGCCGCCTGCACCCCGTACTCGTCCTGGAGGCGGAAGGCCACCACGTCGAACTGGAGCATGCCCACGGCGCCGAGGATCAGGTCGTTGTTGCGCAGCGGCCGGAACACCTGCGTGGCGCCCTCCTCGCAGAGCTGGTCGAGGCCCTTCTGCAGCGCCTTCATGCGCAGCGGGTCGCGCAGCACCACCCGGCGGAACATCTCCGGCGCGAAATTCGGGATGCCCGTGAACATCAGGCGCTCGCCCTCGCTGAAGGTGTCGCCGATGTTGATCGTGCCGTGGTTGTGCAGCCCGATGATGTCGCCCGCGTACGCCTCGTCGAGGTGCTGGCGGTCGGCTGCGAGGAAGGTGAGCGCGTCGGCCACGCGCATTTCCTTGCCGAGGCGCACGTGGAAGAAGCGCATGCCTTTCTCGTAGCGCCCGGAGCAGATGCGCATGAACGCGATGCGGTCGCGGTGGCCGGGGTCCATGTTCGCCTGGATCTTGAACACGAAGCCGGTGAGCGGCTCCTCCTCGGCGTGCACCTCGCGCGTCGTGGTGGCGCGTGGTCGCGGCGACGGCGCGTACTCGACGAAGGCCGCGAGCAGCTCGGTCACGCCGAAGTTGTTGATCGCCGAGCCGAAGAACACGGGCGACTGGCGGCCAGCCAGGTACTCGTCCATGTCGAAGGCGTGCGAGGCACCGCGCACCAGCTCGATCTCGTCGCGGAAGGCCCGGGCGCGGTCGCCGAGGAAGACCGCCGCCTCCGCGCTCGCGAGCCCTTCGAGGGTCTCGGTCGTGCCCGCGCGCCCCTTTTCCGCCGCGTGGTAGACGTAGATGCGGTCCTCGAGCAGGTGGTACACGCCGCGCAGATCGCGGCCCATGCCGATCGGCCAGGTGACCGGCGCGCAGTCGATCCTGAGCACCTTCTCGATCTCGTCGAGGAGGTCGAGCGGCTCGCGGCCCTCGCGGTCGAGCTTGTTGATGAAAGTCATGATCGGCGTGTCGCGCAGCCGGCAGACCTCCATCAGCTTGATCGTGCGCTCCTCCACGCCCTTGGCGCAGTCGATGACCATGAGCGCCGAGTCCACCGCGGTGAGCGTGCGGTAGGTGTCCTCCGAAAAGTCCTCGTGGCCCGGGGTGTCGAGCAGGTTCACGACCCGGCCCGCGTACGGGAACTGCATGACGCTCGAGGTCACGGAGATCCCGCGCTGTTGCTCGAGCCTCATCCAGTCGGAGGTGGCGTGGCGGGCGGCCTTGCGGCCCTTGACGGTGCCTGCGAGCTGGATCGCGCCCCCGAACAGCAGCAGCTTCTCGGTGAGCGTGGTCTTGCCGGCGTCGGGGTGCGAGATGATGGCGAAGGTACGGCGTCGCGCCACTTCGTCGCGGATGGAGCTCATCGGTCGGGATCGGTCGGTCGCGAAGGGGAGCGGGATTCTATCAGGCCGGCCCGCCGGTCCCGCCGGCGTCGAGGTCGAGTTTCAGCACCAGGGCGTCCTCCCGCCCTCCCTCGGCCTGGTAGTAGCCCTTGCGCCGGCCGACCTGCACGAAGCCCTCGGAGTGGTACAGGGCGATCGCACGGGGATTCGACGGCCGCACCTCGAGGAACATCGCCTCCATGCCCGCCTGCCGTGCCCGTTCGATGCACAGGCGCAGCATCCGCCGGCCCACGCCGCGGTTGCGCACGTCCCGGCGCACGCAGAGGTTGAGCAGGTGCGACTCGCCGGCGCCCAGCGCGACGATGCCGTAGGCGACAACCTCGCCGTCGAGCTCGGCGACGCGGCACAGGTAGCCCACGCGCAGGCAGTCGCGGAAGATACCCTCGCTCCACGGGAACGGGTACGCTGCCCGCTCGAGCGCCGCCACGGCCGGCAGGTCCCCGGGCGCCATGCCGCGGAACCGCACCAGTCGCGGCCGTGTGTGCGGCCCGGCCCCTGCGGCGGCACTCACGGCAGCACCCGCTCGCCGCGCTCGATGCGCTCGGACACCTGCCGCGCGAACAGCAGGTCCTGCCAGGCCTTGCGCTTCTCGGCGGGACTGCGCAGCAGGTAGGCCGGGTGGTAGGTCACGACCAGCGGCCAGCCGCGGGGTCCGAGCGCGTGGACCTGGCCGCGCAGCCGCGCCAGCGGCGCGTCCGTCGCGAGCAGGTTCTGGGCCGCGATGCGCCCCACTGCGATCACGAGCGCCGGCGAGACGAACTCGATCTGCCGCTCGAGGTAGCCGCGGCAGTGGGCCGCCTCGTCGGGTCGCGGGTCGCGATTGCCGGGTGGTCGGCACTTGAGCACGTTGGCGATGTAGACGTCCTCGCGCCTGAAGCCGATCGCCTTGAGCATCGCCGTGAGCAACTGGCCCCCGCGCCCGACGAAGGGCTCGCCCCGCTTGTCCTCCTCCGCGCCCGGCGCCTCGCCGATGAACATCCAGCGCGCCTTCGGGTGACCGACCCCGAACACGGTCTGCGTGCGCGTCTCGCTCAGGGCGCAGCGCGTGCAACCGGCCACCGCTGCGCGCAGCGATTCCCAATCGAGGCGCGATTCGGCCGGCGGCGGGCCGGACGACGTCGCGGCGACCGACGCCATCGGCTCCGCGCGCGGCTCGGCCTCCGCCGGGGCGGGCGGCGGCGAACGTCGCACGTACACGTCCACGCCGAGCGCCTCGAGGTAGGCGAGCCTGCGACTGTCGATCACCGGAAGGATCCTGTCACGCAGGCGGTCGGCCGCCGGTCGGTCGCGGCGGCCGCCGCATGCGCAGCAAGCGTCGCCACAGCCACACGGCCGGGCCGGACGCGGCGTAGAGCGCGAACAGCCCGAACAGCATCTCTGGCGGGCTCGAACCGACGATCACGAAGCCGAGCGGCACGAGCAGCAGGAACGCGAACGGGATGCGGCGGTTGAGGTTGAAGTCCTTGCCGCTGAGGTAGGGGAAGCGGCTCACCATGAGTGCGCCAGCGATCAGTGCCACGGCGAACGCGAGGATCAGCGCCCTCAGGCCCTCGCGCTGCAGGTCGTTGAGCATCCAGACGAAGCCGGCCAGCAGCGCCGCGCCGGACGGGCTCGGCAGGCCCTCGAAGAAGCGCTTGTCGGCGCCGCCCGAGCGGGCGTTGAAGCGTGCCAGCCGGAACGCCGCGCAGGCCGCGTAGAAGAATGTGGCAAGCCAGCCGACCCGCCCCCAGACGCTGCCGTACTCGGCGATGCGCGCCACGCCCCACTGGTAGGCGACGATCGCGGGAGCGAGCCCGAAGGCCACCATATCCGAGAGGCTGTCGTATTCCTTGCCGAACTCGCTCTGCGTATTCGTCCAACGCGCGATCCGTCCGTCGAGGCCGTCGCAGAACATGGCGACGAAGATCGCGATGCCCGCGCGGTCGAAGTTGCCGTCGGTCGCCGCGACGATGGCGTAGAAGCCCGAGAACAGCACGGCCGTCGTGAACAGGTTCGGCAGCAGGTAGATGCCGCGGCTGCGCGGAGCCGGCCGGGCGGCGTCCGGGGAAGCGGAAGGATCGATCGTCATGGGCACCCACCCGGCGTCGCAGAGGCCGCCATCGTAGGTCGGGCGGGACCGCGGCACAACGGACCTGGGAAGCGCGGGGAGCGTGGGCCGCTTTGCTACCATACGCGCCCCGCTCCCCAGGCTGCGAGCCACCGATGCGTCTTTCCCAGTACCCGATCAACACCCTGCGTGACGTGCCAGCCGACGCCGAGGTTGTGAGTCACCAGCTGATGCTGCGCGCGGGCCTGATCCGCCGCCTCGCGGCGGGCCTCTATTCCTGGCTGCCGACCGGACTCCGGGTGCTGCGCAAGGTCGAGACCATCGTCCGCGAGGAAATGAACCGCGCCGGCGCCTTCGAGCTGCTGATGCCGACGGTGCAGCCCGCGGAGCTGTGGCAGGAGTCCGGGCGCTGGGAGCAGTTCGGGCCCGAGCTGCTGCGCCTGAAGGACCGCAACGAGCGGCCGTACTGCTACGGCCCGACCCACGAGGAAGTGATCACCGACATCGCGCGCCGGGAGTTGAAGAGCTACCGCCAGCTGCCGGTCAATTTCTACCAGATCCAGACCAAGTTCCGCGACGAGATACGTCCTCGGTTCGGCGTGATGCGCGCCCGCGAGTTCACGATGAAGGACGCCTACTCCTTCCACCTCGACGCGGCCTCGCTCGAGCAGGGCTACCAGGCGATGTACGAGGCCTACTCGCGCATCTTCTCGCGCATGAACCTGCGCTTCCGCGCGGTGCGTGCCGACACCGGCAGCATCGGCGGCAACGCCTCGCAGGAGTTCCACGTGCTCGCCGACTCCGGCGAGGACGCCATCGCCTTCTCCGACGCCGACGACTACGCGGCCAATCTCGAGATGGCCGAGGCGCTTGCGCCGGCCGCCCCGCGTGCCGCGCCGGTCGCCTCGATGCAGGAAGTGGCGACGCCCGGCGTGCGCACCATCACGGAGCTCACCGCCTTCCTCAAGGTCGAGGCCGCGCAGTGCGTCAAGACGCTGCTGGTCGAGGGCACTGACGGTGGCGTGGTGGCGCTCGTCGTGCGCGGTGACCACGAGTTGAACGCCGTCAAGGCGCAGAAGCTGCCGGGCGTGTCCGCACCGCTCAGGATGGCCACCGCCGCACAGGTGCAGGAAGCGACCGGATGCGAGCCCGGCTTCATCGGTCCGGTCGGCCTGAAGGTCCCTCTCTACGCCGACCACGCTGCTGCGCGCGTGGCGGACTTCGTCGGCGGCGCCAACCGCCGGGACCTGCACCTCACCGGCGTGAACTGGGGTCGCGACCTGCCGGAGCCGGAGGTGGTCGACATACGCAACGTGGTTCCGGGCGACCCGAGCCCGTCCGGCAAGGGCACGCTCGGCATCGCGCGCGGCATCGAAGTCGGGCATATCTTCCAGCTCGGGCGCAAGTACAGCGAAGCCATGAACGCCACCGTGCTCGACGAGCAGGGCAAGGCCGTGACCATGTTCATGGGCTGCTATGGCATCGGTGTGACGCGCGTCGTGGCGGCGGCCATCGAGCAGAACCACGATGAGC
>Ga0316630_10000086_pt1 | contig 21597 bp, 20 predicted proteins | sample OWC_May_M1_C1_D6_FD_207658 | JGI IMG/M metagenome (GOLD analysis project Ga0316630, IMG submission 207658) | Wetland soil microbial communities from Old Woman Creek delta, Ohio, United States - OWC_May_M1_C1_D6_A | ecosystem: Environmental > Terrestrial > Soil > Wetlands | place: USA: Ohio...
ACGGCGCCCCGCGTTTCAGTCGGCGGCGTGCCTGAAATCGACGGACAAAGCCTGCCCTCCCAGATTCAGGCGTGCGGCCACCGGTGAGGTTTCGGCGATCACCTCGCCGCGGCGGACGACGAACAGCCGGGCCGGCTTCAGGCGCAGCGCTTCCACCGGGTCGCCGGCCTGCAGGACGACCAGGTCGGCGAAGCACCCCGGCTCCAGCCCGTAGCCTTCCAACCCCAGGGTTTTGGCGCCGTTGAAGGTGACGGCTTCGAACAGGCGGCGCATCTCTTCCGCGCCGGTCATCTGGGCTACGTGCAGGCCCATGTGCGCCACCTCCAGCATGTCGTGGGAGCCTAGAGGGTACCAGGGGTCCATGACGCAGTCATGGCCGAAGGCGACGTTGACGCCGGCCTGCATCAGCTCTTTCACGCGGGTCATGCCGCGGCGCTTGGGGTAGGTGTCGTGGCGGCCCTGCAGGGTGATGTTGATCAGCGGGTTGGCCACCGCGTGCACCCCGGCTTCGGCCATCAACGGGATGAGCTTGCTCACGTAGTAGTTGTCCATGGAGTGCATGGAGGTCAGGTGCGAGCCGGTCACGCGGCCCTGCAGGCCCAGCCGCAGGGTGTGGCCGGCCAGGGTCTCGATGTGGCGCGAAAGGGGGTCGTCGCTTTCATCGCAGTGCATGTCGACCCTCAGGCCGCGCCGGGCGGCGAGCTCGCACAGGGCGGCCACCGACTCGGCGCCGTCGGCCATAGTGCGCTCGAAGTGCGGGATGCCGCCCACCACATCGATACCCATGTCCAGCGCCCGGACCATGTTCTCCCGGTTGGCCGGCAGCCGCAAATACCCGTCCTGGGGAAAGGCGACCAGCTGCAGATCTAAATAGGGCTTGAACTCCTCGCGGATGGCGAGCAGGGCCTGGACGGCCCGCATCTGCGGGTCGCCCACGTCGACATGGCTGCGGATGGCGAGCGTGCCGCGGGCGACGGCCCACCGGCACAGCTTGCGGGCGCGCTCCTGGATGGATTCGACGGTCAGCTGCGGTTTCAGCTCGCCCCAGAGCTGGATGCCTTCCAGCAGGGTGCCGCTGCGGTTCACGCGCGGCCGCCCGTAGCTCAGGGCGGAGTCCATGTGGAAATGGCTGTCCACGAAGGGCGGTGTCGCCAGGCAACCGGCGGCATCGATCTCCTTGCGGGCCTGGGCGCTGATCGCCGGCGCCAGTTCCACGATGCGGCCGTCCTGAACCGCGATGTCGCATCCCCGCCGGCCATCCGGCAGGTTGGCGTTGCGAAGGATGAGGTCCAGCATCAACGGGCCTCCTTGCGAAAAGGTTTGAGCAGGGCGGCCGGCGCCATTGCATTGCGGGACACCAGGGCCATCCCCACGATGGTGAGCACGAACGGCAGCATCAGGAACACCTGGTAGGGCAGGTTCATCGCGCTGCTCGCCTGCAGGCGCAGCTGCAGGGCGTCGATGACGGCGAACAGGATGGCGCCGGCGGCGCTTTTCCAGGGGCTCCACTGGCCGAAGACGATCAGCGCGATGCAGACCCAGCCCCGGCCCGAGATCACCCCGAAGGTGTAGGCGTTGTACTGGGCCATGCACAGGAAGGCGCCGGCCAAGCCCATCAGGGCGCCCGACACCAGCAGCGCCTGGTAGCGCATGGCGGCCACGCTCACCCCGGCCGAGTAGGCGGCGTGCGGGTTCTCCCCGACGGTCCGCAGGTTCAGGCCCCACGGGGTCCGGTAGAGCACGAAGGCCGCCGCGGGCACGAGCGCCATCGCCAGGTAGACCAGGGCGAACTGGTTGAAAAGGATCGGGCCGATGACGGGGAGGTCGGCGAGCCCGGGCAGCGCGAGGGTTTCAAAAGGCGTGATCTTCGGCAGCGAGGACGGCTGGCCGAAAATCAGCCGGTAGAAGAAAAACGACAACCCCGAGCAGAGCAGGGTCAGCCCGATGCCGGAAACGTGCTGGCTGAGCCCGAGGCTGACCGTCAGCAGGCCCATCAGCGCCCCCGCAACCACCCCGGTCAGCACCGCGGCCAGCACCCCCAGCCAGAGGTTGCCCGTGAAAAACGCGGTGGAAAAACCGGCCATGGCCGCCAGCATCATGATGCCCTCGATGCCCAGGTTCAGGACGCCGGCGCGCTCGGCAAAAAGCTCCCCCAGGGTGCCGAAGACCAGCGGCGTGGCCATGCGGATCACCGCGGCAAAAAAACCCACCTGGAACACCTGCGCGAGGATGTCATTCATGTTCGGGTCGATTCCGGCGGATGCGGTATTGGGTCAGCATCAGGGCCGCCAGCATGGTGATCAGGGACATGCCCTGGATGACGTCGGCCAGGAAGACCGGGACGCCGGTGGCCCGCGACATGGCTTCGGCGCCGGTGATGATGACCGCAAAAAATATCGCCGCCGGCACCACCCCGATGGGGTTCAGGCGCGCGAGCATGGCGATGACGATGCCGGTGTAGCCGTAGCCCGGGGAGAGGCCGGCCATGACCTGGAAGTGAATGCCGGCCACTTCCCCCACGCCGGCCAGCCCCGCGAGCGCCCCGGAAACCGCGGCGGTGAGCAGGGTCACCGCCGCGATGCGGATGCCGGCGTAGCGGGCGGCGTTCGGGTTTTCGCCGACGGCGTCGATCTCAAAGCCCAGGGTCGTGTGGCGCAGCATAAGCCAGACCCCTGCGGTCGCCAGCGCGGCCAATAGCACCCCCAGGTGCAGGCGCGTGGCCCGCAACAGGATCGGGAACTCCGCCTCCATGCGGATGTCCGGCGAGTCCGGGTACCCGCTCAACGGGTCCTTCCAGGGCCCGTCCAGCAGGGCCATCATTCCGTAAAAAAGGACGAAGTTCAGCAGCAGGGTCGTGACGACGTCGTCCACCTTGCAGCGTGTTTTCAGCACGGCCGGCAGCAGGGCCCAGGCCGACCCGGCCAGCGCGCCGCCGGCGATCATCAGCGGGACCAGGCTCCAGGCCGGCAGCCCCTGCCGTGCGCCGATGAAGGCCGCGGCCATAGCGCCCGCCAGGAGCTGGCCTTCCGCCCCGATGTTCCAGAACTTGGCCCGGAAGGCCACGGTCACGGCCAGGCCGGTGAAGACGAGGGGGGCGGCCTTGACCACGGTCTCGACCAGGTTGAAAGCGGTGCTGAGCGAGCTCAGAAAAAGCTTCGTGTATGCAGTGAGCACATCGGCACCGGCCAGCACGACCAGCCCGCTGCACAGCACCAGCGTGGCCCCGACGGCCGCCAGCGGAAGGAGGACGTTCAGCCACCAGGGGCTGTGGGCCCGGGGCTCGAGGCGGAGCCCGTTCATGCCGCCTCCCGGACCCCGGCCATGAGCAGGCCGACCCTGGCCACGGTGGCCGCCTGGATGTCCAGGACATCCATGATGCGGCCCTCGAACATGACGGCGATGCGGTCCGACAAGGCAAAAAGCTCCTCCAGGTCCTCGCTGATCAGGACCATCGCGCCTTGCCGGCCGCGCAGGTCGAGGAAGCGCTGGTGAACGAAGCGGGCGGCGGCGACATCCAGGCCGCGGGTCGGCTGGGCGGCCAGCAGCAGCGTCGGTTCCCAGGCCAATTCGCGGGCCAGCAGGGCCTTCTGGAGGTTTCCACCGGACAAGGTGCCGGTGCGCACATGATTGCCGGCGGCCTTGATCCCGAAACTATGGATCTGCTGGTCGGCAAAGCGGCCGATCGCCCGGTGCTTCAGAAATCCGCACCGGCTGAAGCGGCGCTCCCTGATGCGCGGAAGCACCATGCAGCTGCGCAGCGGCAGGCTGGTGATCAGGCCCGTGCCCATGCGGTCCTCGGGGATCCGCCCCACCCCCAGCGCCTGCACCTCCCGCGGCGTGAGCCGGGAAACCATCCTCCCGTCGATCTCCAGGGTGCCACCCGAGGCGGGCAGCACGCCGGCGATGACATCGGCCAGCTCCGCCTGACCGTTGCCGGAGACCCCGGCGATGCCCAGGATCTCACCCGCGCGCACTTCCAGGCAGACACCTTTCAGGCTGGGCCGCGCCCCGCCTCGGGTCTGCAGGTTGGTCATGCGCAGCCGCACCGCGCCGGGCGTGGTCGCCGCCTTCGACGGCGGTGTGATTTCATGGCCGGTCATCCATTCGGCCAGCCGCTTTTTGCTGACGGTGTCGTCGTTGGCCGTTTCGGCGACGACGCGGCCCTGCTGCATGACCACGACCCGGGTGGTGACGGCCACTATTTCATGAAGCTTGTGGCTGATGAAAACAACCCCCATCTGCCGGGCGGCCATCGCCCGCAGGGCGGAAAAAAGCCCGTCCGCCTCCTGGGGGGTCAAAGCGGCCGTGGGCTCGTCGAGGACCAGGATGCGCGCGCCCCGGACCAGGGCCTTCATGATTTCCAGGCGCTGCTGCTCGCCGATCGTCAGGTCGCCGACCCGGGCGTCCGGGGGCAGGTGCAGACCGAAACCCCGTTCGATCTCGCCCATGCGCTTGAGAGCGAAGCCGCGGTCCAGGCGCAGCCCGCGGCCGGACTGGCCCACCATCAGGTTGTCCATGACCGTGTGCCGGGGAACCAGGTGGAAGTGCTGGTGCACCATCCCGACCCCGTGCGCCAGGGCATCTGCGGAGCTTTGTATGCGCACGGTCCGGCCATCGATGGCAATCCGTCCCCGGTCCGGAGCGTAGACCCCGAACAGGATGTTCATCAGGGTGGTTTTGCCGGCCCCGTTTTCCCCGAGCAACCCCAGGATATCACCGCGGTTCAGGGTCAAATCGACGCCGTCGTTGGCCTGGACGTCGCCGAAGCGTTTGACGATGCCGCGCATCTCCAGGAGTGAGGGGCTCTCCATATCGAGTCTTTCCGGCCTGCAGACAGCGAAGGGCAGGGATGGGGATGAACCGCGGAACGAAATCCCCCCTTCGCCCCCTTCGGAAAAGGGGGAGAAGGGGCATTTGAAACCGACTTCCTTGGAACAGCTATTGCCGAGGAGCGGCCGACGGCCTTCTCATTGGGATTTGGGGATCGACTCGTCGATGTCCACGCGGAAGGTCCCGGCCAGGATCTCCTGCTGGCGTTTGGCCACCAGTTCCTTGACTTCGGCGGGGAGTTTGGTGTCAAACTTGTGATACGACGCCAGGTAGGAGCCGCCCTTGGACATGTAGGAAAAACCGCCGAAATCCTGGGCGGTGAACACGCCGGCTTTCACCAGGCTGACCATGTATTTGACCGTCGGCCACATGTCCCACACCGGCCCCGTGATGACGGTGTCCGGCCCGAGGGAGGACTGATCGGACATGTTCGAAATCGCCAGGATCCCCTTTTCCTTGGCGGCCTCGATGACGCCGAACCGTTCGGCGTAGATCACGTCGACACCGGCTTCGATCTGGGCCAGCGCGGCCTCCTTGGCCTTGGGCGGGTCGAAGAAGGAGCCAATGAAGGAGAACTTGCACTTGACCTTCGGGTTGGTTTCCTTCGCACCGGCGTAAAAAGCGTTGGCCAGGCGGTTGACTTCCGGGATGGGCATCGCGGCCACCACTCCGATGGTGTTGCTCTTGGTCATCTTGCCGGCGATCATCCCGGAAAGATAGGCCGGCTCGTGGATCCAGTTGTCGAAAACCCCGAAATTGGGCTCTGCCGGGCCGATGCCGGAGCCGAAAACGAACGCGATCTTGGGGTAATCCAAGGCCACCCGGCGGGCGATCCGCTCGGCGCCGAAGGCATCGCCCGTGATCAGTTGGTAGCCCTTTTCCGCATATTCCCGCATGACCCGGGCAAAATCGGCCGATTTCACGCTCTCGGACCAGTCATATTGAATCCCCATCTCTTTCTTGGCCTTCAGCAGGGCGACATGGATCTGATTCACCCAGGGCTCCTCGATGGGAGTTTCAAAAACCGCAGCCACCTTGAGCGGGGCCTGGGCGAACAGCGGGGCGGCCGGCCCGGTGCCGAGCACCAGGATGGCAACGAGAGAGGCGATCAGAATCACTCCGGCCGTTCGCCGAAAACGTTTTACCGAATCCATTTCATTTCCTCCTTTTCTCAGCAGTTGTCGGGTTATCCCCCAGCTAACGCATCCGGTTCGTCGCAACCGTTTCGCACGGATGGTGCCGCAACGATGTCGTCAATATTTAATCCGGCGGGATAAAGCAAGCACTCTTTGGCCTTCACAGGTAGGTCGGCCGGGGAAGCCCTTTGCGGATCCTCAGCGCCTCGAGCAGCCCTACGCAGCCGGTCATCATGTTGTCGCCCAGAGGGGCGCCCCAGATCATGGGGAGCCGTGAGCCTTCCACCAGGCTGCGCTTGGGGCCGGTGGCGATGATGGTTTTGAGCGCCTCGGGGCCGGCCGCTTGGCGCGTGTAGGCGCCGTGCCCGCCTTCCGCCAATACCTGCCGGTGGTCCAGCCGGCCGGCCGCCAAATCTTCCAGCAGCCCCTCCAGCCTTTCCCGGGTGATGTCCTTCGTGTGGTATTCCACCACCCCGGCCAGTTCGTTCCCCGCAACCGCGGCGCAGACGGTGTGGGAGGTCGCCACGTCCAGCACCATGAAAGGGCGCTCCGGCGGGGCGTTCGGGTCGAGGGCGGCGCCCACGATGGCGGCCATGCCGCTGTCCATGACAAAGGCCTCCCGCGCAGGCAGCTGCCGCGCGCCGGCGGCCACGGACCGCAGGCGGTTTAAGAAGGCCGGGACCTCGTCTGCGGCAAACAGCAGAACGTGCGGCTGCGGCCGGGCGTCCAGCCGCTCCCGGTAGACCCGATGCCGAAAATCCAGGTGCGAAACGCCCGCCGGCGGGACGCCGTGATCCTGCACGCAGACCGCCACGGCATCGAAATCGAACGGGATGCCGAAGCAACCGACAATCCGCTCCAGCCGGTCGGCCTCCACGTCCTGCAGCACCAGGTGCGCGTGGCCTTTGCACCGGCGGAGCTTTTCCGCTTCCGCATCGTCCACAACCGTGATCCCCCAGGAGCGAACCGTCTCCGCATCGTGGTGCAGGGTGGCCGCGGCCGAAAGCGATGCGATGACCTCGTTCGTCTCGGCCCGCCGGCGCAAAACTTCCGTCACCGGGCCGCCGCCCATCTCGCACCCGGTGACGACGAGGTCCCCCGGCAGGCGGGCGGCCCGCTCGGCAATCGTTCGCACCGGCGACACCACCACCGCCTTGTAGTGATGCACCGACTCGGTGTCGAACCAGAGCACATCCATGGTGCCCGCACCGATGTCCACGCACAAGAAACGGCTCATGGGTTAATCACCGCCTGGAAATCCTGTTCAACTCCTCCAGCGACGTCGCATCGTCGAAAATGTCGGACACCACCTGGTAGGGCGATTTCGGCACCTGCATCATGAAACTCACTTTTCTCTGAGGCTTGTCGAACCCGGGCCTCGGCTGCCAGTGTTGCACCCAGGCGCCCGCCGGATGGGCGGCCGCATCGTCGCAGAGACTCAGGACGTAGAGCTTGCCGGTCTGGTGGCACTTCATCTGCGAAAGGCTCAAGCCTAAATCCTGGCTTTTGGGGGTCGGCAGGCAGTAGTTCTTTTCGCACTCCGTCACCCACACGAAGGTGTCCTTCCAGACGAATCTGCCCCGGGGGTTCTCAAACTCCTTCAGCCCCTTTTCTCCGGATTTTGCCAGGAACTGGGCGGCCTCGACCACCTTTTGGTAGACTTCCTGCGGGGTCGCCTTCCCCGTGACCATCTCGGACTGCGCCGAGGCCGCGGCAGGCATGACCACCAGCAGGGACAACAGCAGCGATAACCGTCTCATTCTGAACCTCCAGGGCGGATCGATTGATCGGATGGACAGGCGGCGTCCTGCATGCGCCGGCATGGAGGTTCGCAGCAAGATTACCTTAATGCACATCCGGGGATGATGCAATTTCAGATTGACCGGGACGCATCGGCCGGACCAGGCTCATCAGCACCACTGATACGCCGGCCATGGCGGCACAGATGATGAAAGCGTGATCGTACACCCCCGTCACATCGCGCAGCCGGCCCGTCACCCAGTGGGTCAGGATGGCTCCGGAGCCGTAAAAGGGGGTCCAGGCCCCGGCCACGGTGCCCATGGCCTCCTTGGGGAAGTAGTCCCCGGCGCAGGCCCCGTAGATGGGGAACGTGGCGGCGTAGAACACCGCCATGGCGCCGGTGATCACGCAAAGCGATGTCCATGAGCCCCCGGCGAGCAGAAGGCCGCTCAGCAACAGCGTGATGACGGTGTTGGAACAAAGAATGGTTCGCCTGCGCCCGGCATAATCGGAGAGCGGCAGGACGGTGAGGACGCCCAGGATCTGGCAAAAGCCGTGGATGCTCGCGAGAAGGCTCGCCTGTTCAAGAGGGACATTGAGCTGATACGTTGCGTAGTCCACCATGAAGGTGGTGAACCCGTACAGTCCGTAGGAAAGGAAAAAGTAGGAGGCACCGATCATCCAGAAATTGGGGCCTCGCAGAATATGGCGCAGGGGCACCTTGAATCGGCTTTTTCCCGGCGCGGGCTGTGGGGAACCCATCTGTCCCCAGGGCCTCAAGCCGCGGTCGGCCGGGTCGCTGCGCAGGGCCAGGGCGTTCGGCACCACCAGCGCCAGGGCCGTCAGGCCGAGGATGAACCAGGCATGACGCCAGCTGTAATGGCCCACCACCCAGGGGAACGCAGCCCCCATCACGGCGAAGCCCAGGCCGTAGCCGGTCGACAGCACCCCGAGAGCCAGGCCTTTGCGCCGGTAGGAAAACCAGCGCTGGACCAGGGTGATGATCGGGACCCAAAGGCCGGAGGCGCCGAGGCCGGCGAGGCCGAAGAACAGGCAGGCCGACCAGAGGTGCTCCGCCGTGCCCAGCAGAAGCACGCCGGAGCCCAGCAGCACCAAGCAGACGGAAATCACCCGCCGGGCGCCGAGCCGGTCGGTCAGATAGCCGGTGAAGGGCGAAACGACGATGTAGGTCAGGAGATAGGCGTTGTAGATCGAGCCGCCGTCCGCCCGGCTGAGGCCGAGCGTTCGGATCATCTCGGGCAGGACCACCCCGTAGCCCAGCCTCACCGAGTAGTTGACGAACAGGTCGATGAAGCAGACCCCGAGGATGACCCAGGCCGGGTGCAGCCCGCGTGGTTCTTTCACGACGCCGTCTCCTGTGCCCGCCTCGAGTTCGGAAGCGGTGCGCCGCACCGGGTCATCCCGGGCGGCTTTTCCATGGCGAACCTTTCCGACAAGGGAAAAACCTCGTTCTCCTGGCGAAAATAAGATATGAAAAAGGCGGTGTGCAAATCATGAAAAAGCCTGATGTCCACATACGCGTTGAAGGCCGCACCCTCAGCGCGAGGCACGGAATAAGCCTCATGGAGGCCTTGGTTTCGGCCGGCCTTCTCCTGCGTTCCGATTGCGGCGGCAGGGGGCGCTGCGGGAAGTGCACGGTCCGCGCAACCGCCTTGACGCCGGAGGCCCTGAGCGCGCCCGGGGAAGCCGAGCTCAAGGCCCTCGGCGAGGAACGGATCGGGCGGGGATATCGGCTGGCCTGCTGTGCCTGCGTGACCGGGGATGCCGCCGTCGAAGTACCCGAGGAGAGCCTGCTCGCGCCGGAGGTGGTTCAAAAAGGACCGCCCATGCGGCTGTCGAAGCTGGAGAGCCCGCCGCCCTCATTTTCTCGTCAAAGAGCGCCCCGCTGCGGGATCGCCGTCGACCTGGGCACCACCACGGTGGCCGTCTACCTGTGCGACCTGCACGATCGGGCCGTCCTCGGGTCCACCTCCGCCCGCAACCCGCAGGCCCTGTTCGGGGACGACGTCGTCAGCCGGATCAGCGCCGTGCGCACCGACCCGGAAACCCTGCCCCGGCTGCAGGCCATGGGCGTCAGCGCCATCGACTGGGCGGCCGCCGCGCTGTGCCGCCGCGCCGGCATCGACCCGGCCGCCGTGGGGGAGATGGTCGCCGTCGGCAACAGCACCATGGTCCACCTGCTGCTGGGCGAGGACCCTTCGTCCATCGGCGTATTCCCCTACGCGCCCAAATTTTCCGAAGCCCGCACCGTCACCGCCGGAAGCGCGGGCCTGCGTTTCAACCCCTCCGCCCGGCTGCGCACCCTGCCGCTGATCAGCGGGTATCTGGGGGCGGACATCATCGGCGCGGCCATCGCCGCGGGCCTGGACGAAACCCCGCCCGGGACCCTGCTCGTGGACGTGGGGACGAACGGTGAAATCATCTTTCAATCGAAGCAAGGTCCGGCGGCCGCCTCCTGCGCTACGGGTCCGGCCTTCGAGGGTGCGGCCATACGCCACGGGATGCAGGCGACTTCCGGGGCGGTGGACTCGGTTCGCTTCAACCGCGACACGGGGTGCTTCGACCACACCGTCATTCAACGCGGGCCGGGTCGGCCGAAGCCGCCGGCGGGGATCTGCGGCTCGGGAGTCATCACCGCGGTCGCCGAACTCCTGCGGGCCGGCATCCTGTCGAAAAGCGGAAGCTTCAACGCCGGCTGCGGCTCGCCCTGCCTGCGGCCGGGGGAAAACGGGGTGCTCGAATTCGTAATCGTCCCGGCCGAGCCCCGCCGCAACCGCCGCGCCATCACGCTGACCCAGGCGGACGTGCGCGCCGTGCAGCTGGCCAAGGGCGCCCTGCGCACGGGGATCGACCTGCTCTGCCGTGAAAACGGGATGCCCCGCCCGAACAGGATCCTTCTGGCGGGGGCCTTTGGAAGCTTAATCAACCGGCTGGATGCGCTCACGCTCGGCATGTTTCCCGAAATGGAACCCGATGCGATCGAAGTGGTGGGCAACGCCGCCGGGGCCGGGGCCGTCCTGGCGCTCCTGCAGGAGGAGTGTTTCACGCAGGCACGGGAAATGGCGCGCGCCACCCGGGTGCTCGACCTGGCGGCCCACCCCGATTTCCAGAACACGTTCATCAACGCCCTCTCCTTTTGACGATTCCTCCGCCTGGTTGTCGCACTCCGCTTGGCAGTCTATCCCACCGGCACCGTCTCGCCGCGGCGGGGCACCATCACGGCATGGCCTTCACTCTGGAGGCTCTCGGCAAAATGCAGCGCCTGCGCCTCTTCACCGTGAACCAGCGCGATTTTCTTGATCCGCAGGTTGCACTGCTTGAGGAACCGCAGCATTTCGGCCTTGTCGGCGTGACCGCTGAAGCCGCCGATCTTGGCCACGTGGGCCTTGAGGGGGTACTCCTTGTTTAAAAATTTGACGAGCGGCGCCTCCCCTCTTCTGCCGGACCGTTCGTATTCCTGCCCCAGTTCCTCGATTCGTCGCCCCAGGGTGTTCTCCGCCATGTAGCCGACGATCAGGATGGTGTTGCGTTCGTTGTGGATCTTGAAGCGCAGGTGGTGGAGAATGCGGCCGGCTTCGCACATCCCCGAGGCGGCGATGATGATCTGCGGCTTTTCCTCCCGGTTGAGAACCATGGATTCCTCCACCGAGCCCACCAGCCGGACCTGGTCGAAGAGGAAGGGGTTCTGCCCCTTGGACAGAAACGTGGCCTGGGTCTCCCGGTCGTAGACTTCGGGGTGCTCGGCGAACACCTTGGTCAGGTTGACCGCCAGCGGGCTGTCCACGTAGATCGGAACGCGGGAGAGGCGTTTTTCATTGTAGAGCTCGTGCAGCACGTAGAGCAGCACCTGCGTGCGGCCGAACGCGAAGGCCGGGATCAGGACCGTGCCGCCCCTCCGCAGGGTCTCCTCCAGCACGCCCGCCAGCTGGCCCTTCAGGTCGGCCACAGGTTCATGCAGCCGGTCGCCGTAGGTGCTCTCCATGATGAGAAGATCCACGTCGCGCTCGGCCTCGTCGAACGCAAGCTCGGGATCGTTGATGATGGGCTTGTCGAACCGGCCGATGTCGCCTGAAAAGCACACCCTCACGGCCCGCCCGTTTTCCCGCGCCGTGACCATGCTGATGGCCGACCCCAGGATGTGGCCGGCGTCGTAAAAGGTGCAGGTCATCTGATTTCCGATGTCGACCGAAGTCTTGTAGGGGTACGGGTCGAAATGGGACAGGGCCTTCTCGGCGTCCGGAAGCGTGTAAAGCGGTTTGACGACCTCGAGGCGCAGCTTGGCCATGAGGTCGCCGATGGTTTCGACGTTCAGCTCGTGCCGGCCTTTTTTCAGCAGCCGCTTGATTTCGCCGAGGTCCGGGACCGCTGCGTTTTTTCCCCGGGGAAAGGTGCTTTTCTGGGAGAGCGCCGTGCGCAGGGTCTTGTAGTTGAGGTAGTCCGCATCCGACACCTGGATGCTCGCCGAATCCGGCAGCAGGTACTCGCAGGCCGACTTCGTTGCCCGGGTGCAGACGATGCGGCCGTTGAAGCCGTTTTTGGTGACCACCGGCAGCCGGCCGGAGTGGTCCGTGTGGGCGTGAGAGAGCACCACGTTGGTGAGGATGCCGGGGTCGAAGGGCAGCACCCGGTTCTTTTCAGCCGCCTCCCGACGCCGGCCTTGGAAAAGCCCGCAGTCGAGAAGGACGCGGTCGCGCCCCGTGGTCATGAGGTGCATGGAACCGGTGACCTCTCGCACTGCGCCGTAAAAGGTTACGTGCATAATCCGCTCTCCGATTCGATTTTGGGATTTCAGAACCCGCCTTCAGCGCGCCCTCTCCGGGCACGGGTGGGACATCGGAGAGCCTAAGAAATGAACCGGGGCGTGTCAATGCAAAAACACATCCCCGTTGCGGATTGCCTTTCCGCAAGAGATCGTATAGAAGCAGTTGCATGAACTGGTCCCGCATGGCAATGATCGCAGCGGCTTTGGCCGTTCCCATGGCATTGGGAACAGGTTCAGCCGGCATCGGGCCGCCGCCGGCCGAGGCCGGGCCCGTTATTCGTCCGGACGGGACCGTGGAGATGCTGAAGCCGGACGGCTCCGTTGCCGCGACGCTGGTCGTGGAAATCGCCGAAACCCCGGAGGCGCGCGCCCGCGGGCTCATGGGAAAGGTCCTCCCGGATTACATGGCCGGGATGCTCTTCATCTTCGAATCCGTGCAGCCCCAGACCTTCTGGATGCGCAACACGCCAAGCTCCCTTGACATGCTGTTCGTCGATGCGGGCGGGAAGGTTATAAACATTGCCGCCTACACCACCCCCATGTCGGACCAGCTGTATCCCTCGGCCGGCCCCTCGAAATATGTGGTCGAAGCGAAAGCCGGGTTTGCGGACCGGTTCGGCATCCGGCCGGGCTACACCGTGCGCTGGAAGCGCCTGCGGTGAGCCGTGAACGGCGTTCGTTCTTCAAACACCTGGCGGGCCGTGGTCTGCGCCTGTGCCGTGTGGCTCTGGCCCTTGTGCTGCCCCGCAGACGGCCCGATGTCGGCGCCCTTCATCGGGATCGACTACGGCCCGTTTCACAGGAACGGTCAACGGCCCGATGCGGCCGCCGAAATCCCGGAAGGGCAACTCGTGGAGGACCTCCGCACCATTGCCACGGCGGGGTTCCGGCATGTCCGGACCTATGGCGTGGACAACGGCCTCAACCGCATTGTCCCCCTGGCCCATCGCCATTTCCCGGAACTCCGCATTTTTGTCGGCGTCTACGTCTGCGGCCTGAACCACGATGACTTCGGCAACCTTCGCAGCACGCGGTCCCAAATGGCCGAAGCCGTCCGGTTGGCCAACCGGTACCCCAACGTGGCCGGCATCGTGGTCGGCAATGAATGCCTTGCCGGCGAACCCGAGGCGTGCCCGCTGCCGGTGTCGGTGGAACAGCTGACGGAGGATCTCAACTACGTCAAAAGAGGGCTGACCCCGGAGGCGCGGAAAACCGTCCAGGTCACATCGGCGCTTTCGATGGTCGCCGCCGTGAGGGAGCATGCCGCGCAGGGGCGCCGGGTCGCGGAACACTGCGATGTGCTCATGGTGAACATCCATCCGTTTTTTGCACCCGCAGCGGTCGAGCAAGCGGTCCTTTCGAATCTCGGGGGGTCCTGCCGCCGGCTGGCGGAACTCTACTCGCAGACCGGCAAACCAATCATTGTCGGCGAAACCGGCTGGCCGAGCGCCGGCACCCCCAACGGCCCGGCCGTCCCCGGCCTCGAAAACCAGAAAAAATTCACCCGGGATTTGTTCCGCTATGCACGGTCGAACGCCGTCAGCGTTTTCGTGTTTGAGATGTTCGACGAACCGTGGAAAACAGAGACGGGCGAAGTCGGGCCGCACTGGGGTCTTTTCGACTCGCACGGCCGCGCGAAATTCGCATTGCCCTGGTAGGCGCTCCGAACAAGAGGTAACCGCACGTCCGTGCTTCGATGTCGAAGCGGCAGCCGCGTTCCGCGCTTGCGGCGGGTCCGGCAAGCATCACCGGGAACCGGGGTGGGCTCAGTGCGCTTCGGGCGCAGCCTTTTTGCCGAATACCGGATGCCGCTTGGAGGCCAGCTTGATGAGATATTCCGCCATCTCCCCGTGGGAATAGCCGGCGTGCTCGGCGGCACTGGCCATGCTGGCGTCCTCGCTGATGTCGGGGTTGGGGTTGATGTCGAGCACGTAGAACACCCCGTTCCGCAGGCGCAAGTCGATGCGGCCATAGTCCCGGCATCCGATGGCCTTGTAGGCGGCCATGCAGACCCGCTCCAATTCAGAGAGTTCGGCATCGTTCAGGGAGGAGGGAAGGACCGTGTGGATGTTTTCATAGTGAACCGAGCCGGGGTTGAATTTGGCGTCGTACGTGCACAGCCGGTCGTGCACGTCGCTGAAAGCCGAAAAATCCATTTCCGCCGGGGGCAGCATCGAAACGCGACCGTTGCCCCACAGCGAGACGTGGAATTCCCGGCCGTCGATGAAGTCTTCGACCAGGGCCGGCAGGCCGATGTCATCCACCAGGTAGGATATCCGGTCGTGCAGCTCCTTTTCGTTCATGGCCACCGACTCCGAGGTGAGCCACTCGCTGCAGTGCCCCACGGCGGGTTTGACGATCGCCGGGAACTCGTGCCAGCCGTTGCTTTTCGAGGACTTGTACAACCGCCAGCGGGGGGTCGGCACACCGTTTCGATCCAGGATCTCCTTGACCCGGTGCTTGTCGTAGCTGAGGGACAACGTGGCGGAGCCTGAACCCGTGAAGACGAACCCCAGCTGCTCGAGTTGGCGAACCACCAGGTACTCGCTGTGATGAAGGCCGGGAATTCCGTCGCACCAGTTGAACAGAACACAATCCTGGGAGTCGTATGAACTCAACCGCTGGGGGAAATGCTGGTCGACAACCGGGAGCAGATCGATGGAAAACCCTGCCGATGAGAGCGCGTCCGTGAGGCGGGAATGGGCCTCGGCGACTTCATCTTTTTCGTTCGGTGTCCACTGCGGGTTGTAATCATACAGCAGCAACACGTTCATTTCCGCCGGGGAAAAGTTAACAGACACTCACAGCCTCCTCTCCGCATCTCGGTGGCCCAAGGCGATGCAACGAATTGCCAACATCCAAAAAACGATATTAAAAAAGTTGCACCGGCAACTGTCTCGGATCCATACCTGGAACTTTGATGACTTTAGAGAAGCAGGCTTTCTCTGTGCACCCCCGCCTTGCAGGGTCCGTCTCGAATGCGTGCTCTTTGCCCGGTGGTGACTGACATTAAAGGAATCGGCCACCTGCTGCTGAAAATCTTGGTTTTGCCCTCGAAGTCAGATAGTTACCACACAAAATGGATTTGTTGGCATTATAGACAAGCTAAAATTGTGTGTCAAGCATTATTATTACACCATATTTGGTGTTCCGAAAATGCTCACCCATTCTGGCATTGGTTACATTCAGACATTGAACCGGTTTGCTTTTAGAAGCATTATCATATCATTTCAGTTAGATCACTCTATAAAACGCACCATGGAAGAAAAATGGGAAGTATTTTTCACAGAAGAAATACAGTTCCATTGGTATCTCCCGGGGACAGTCTTTCGGGACCTATCATGAAAACCCTTGCCCATGGCCTGCTCGGACGGCGGGCGGGCGGTTAAATAATAATTATGTAAGTTTACGTTAATTTACTGCAAGCTTCGATGGGCGCATTCGGAAGGGGCATTCCGCGAAACAGGAAGGCGTTTGTTTTACTTCTTTATTTACTTCTGATGGGAGAAGAAGATATGCGGCTGCGGCAGGAAGCTGCAGCCGGTCGTTCTAGTTCTTGAAGCGCCGGCGGATCGAGTCGCGCTCCTGGGGGGAGAGGTTGTCCCACCGCTGAAGATTGTTTTCCATCCTTCGACGCTCTTCCGGCGACAGCTGCCGCCACTGCTGGTAGCGTTGCTGATAGCGATCGCGCTCCTGCTGCGGCATGCGGTTCCATTCATCCATTCGCCGGCGCATGGCGTCTCGCTGCTCGGGCGGCAGCGACTGCCATTCCCTGTACTGTCGCTGCATGCGGGTCCGGTCGTCCGGCGGCAGGTTGTCGAAAGTGGAGTTTGGGCGCCCCTTGCTTTGGGACAAATAAAGCGGCGTTTCGATGGGAAGCTGCTCGATTCCGGCTACATCCGCTGCCGCAGGGGCGATGCGTTGTCCGGTCGGCCGAACCGCGCCGAATGCGATTCCCGCAAAGGCGACGGCCAGTACCGCTACCGACGTCAGAACCTTCAGGCAGCGATACCCTTTCCCTTTAGGCGTATGCCTTCCCGTTGTCATCCCGATGCATTCCCTGGGTTTCCGGAGCAGGCTGATCCGGGGCTTCCCCGTCCGGTGGACGGTCGATGTCGACGACGTGAATCAGCTTCTCTATCGTACCCATGTCCTTCAAAAGGTCAAGATGTTTGATGATGTCGAGGTCCTCGGCTTGCAGCTCCGCGGCGATCTCGCCGCCCCCCTCGGGCCCCGCCCAACGGTCCCTGAAACGGTATCCGAACGCAACCACGACAAGGAGCGCACAGGCCGTTGCCAATGCCGGTACCAGCCGCAGGCGCCAGCCGGTTTTTTGCGGCCGCGACAGGCGCTCGTTTCTCAGCCGCCAGCCGACCGCCCCGGCCATGGCATCCATCTGGGCCGCCGACAGCTCGGGAGGCATCCCCACCTCGCGCACCTTCCCCAGCAGCTGAAGCATGCGGGAACGCTCCCTGCGACAGCTGTCGCAAGCCCTGAGATGCCCCTCCCACTCGCGGCGCATCCGGGAATCGTTCAGCTCCCCCAGAACATCCAGCATCAACGTTTCGTTTTGAGTGCGGCATGCCTTCTCCATGGCACATCTCCTTGTGGTTCAGCGATCGACCCATTGGCTCAGCTGTTCGCGGACGCTCTGAGTCGCCCGGAACAGGTGGGATTTGACCGTCCCCTCGGCCATGCCCGTCGCATGGGCTATTTCGGGAATGCTCATTTCCTGAAACACCTTGAGCTGAAAGACCTTCCTCTGATGTTCCGACAGCCCGCGCAGCGCAGCCATCACATCCCGCTTGAGCTCGGCGCCTCTCACGTTCGAAACCGGGTCCATGCCGTCCTCCGGGGCGGGAACCTTTTCGATGGGGTCTTCGGGGTCCCCCTCGTCGTGTCTTTCGGTGCGCCGCGGCAGAATCATCCTGAACCATCGATTTCGACGCCGACGTGCATCCAGGCACGCGTTGACAGCAATCCGGTGCAGCCAAGTCGAAAAGCGCGACCGGCCCTCAAACTGCCCGAGGTTGCGAAACACCTGCAGGAACGCTTCCTGGGCCGTATCGCGGGCCTCCTCCGGATCGAAGCCGCAAAGCTGGTAGGCGATCCCGTAGACTTTTTTCTGGTAGCGCCGCACCAGCTGATCGGAGGCCCATGGATCGTTGTCCCGAGCGCGGCGGATGAGCTCCATCTCGTCCGCCGCCGCTGGTGAACCCTGCGGGGCCGGCTGCGCGCCATCGACCGGGCTCACACCATCGGCGCTCTGAGGGCTGGTTGCAACCGGAGGGGTCCCGCCTGGCGCTCTTCCGATGGAATCTCTGTTTTTCACAACCTGGCACTATATCACCAACTGCCGCGTGTGCCAAAGACAATCCCGAATTCCGGCTCCGAGAAGGCTCCTGAAAAATAATACCCTCCGTCGTACCGGCCATACCCCCTGTAGGAGTGATTGGGGTGATTGTAATATCGGGCCGGAGGCCCGTAATGATGTGGCCTGGGGTGCCAGTAGCCAGGGTTGGGACGATAATACGGGGGTTGATGATAGCCCCCTCCACCGTGATAGGCGCCTCCGTAGCTCGGGCGGCTATAGCAAAATGAACGATTCTTGTATCCGCCGGCAAACGCGGCACCGGCTCCCAACACGATCAGCGCCACCACAACTAATAACCATTTCAAAAGGTTGTTTTTCATGGTCCCCCTCCCACGGTAACCGATTCCTTTTGGGTTGGTTAGATGACCGGCGCCCGGAAAAGGTTTACATGCTAACGGTAGCTTTGAAGCGCATAGCGGAGGGGTTGATACGGTCAGCGAGCGCTTGCTGAATGCGGTGGGGCCGATTTATTACCTCGGCAAGTAAACATGCCTAATCCCATCACCTCACGCAGCGGCGAAGCGGGGTGCACCTGTTTAGACAGAGTAATAATAACACCGTCACCCCGCTTGGACGGTGGCTTTCACGGATTCGCTCAAGGCCTTGACGGCGGCCCAGTCGCCTTTGACCTTGCCGACTTTTAGAACGGGCACCGCGGCGCGGGGCTCCTTGCCGCGACTGGCCGGGGTAGGGCCGAAAAAGAGGCAGAACCAGCCGCTCGGGGCGTGATAGGCCAGGTCCCCGACATCCATGAGGTCGGTGGTCGGCCCCGGATACGTCCCAAAGGCGGGTTGAGTGCTGCCGTAATATTCCTCCCCCCAGCGGGACCACCGGCACTCGATGGGCAGGGAATCCGCCATGGCCATGCCGGCAGGGGTATCATTGAACTCCCCTTTCAGTTCGACTTTACCGATTTTGATGACGATCGGTTTAGGCATTACTTGCTTCCTTTCATCCGGCAAACTGTCTTTTTTTTGTCAGCCACCCGCACCGGTCCGCAACACCTTGCAAATCAGGGATTGCTTAAAGCGACTTATATTTCTATATTTTAAGAAAAAATGTCAAGCTCCGATTGGGAGCTTTCCGCAAGAAAGCCGGACCCTTCACAAGTGGTTGCCGGTCAGCAGGCGAGTTGAATCCAAGGCAAAGCGTGTAATCAACGAAAGACTTATATCGCGGGACGGGTAAGGATATGGCTATCGGAGACGTGTGGACGACCTATTTCCTGATGCTCCTCGTTTTTCTGGTTCTGGATCTCTTGTGGCTTGGCATCCTCGCCAGACGTTTTTACATGAAACATCTCGGAAAATTCTTTGCGGACAAGGTCAAGTGGCCGGCGGCCGGCCTGTTTTATCTCCTGTTCATAGCCGGGATGATGATTTTTGCCGTCCATCCCGCTGTTGCGCAGGGATCTTTTTCAGCAGCATTGGTGCGGGGGGCGCTCTACGGGTTGTGCACCTATGCCACCTACGACCTCACCAACCTCGCAACGCTGAGGGAGTGGCCGATTCCGATTGTGGTGGTGGACATCTTGTGGGGAATGGGGCTTTCGGCGACCATTTCCGTAATCGGGATTTGGGCCGCCATGCAGATGGGTTAAGGCGACTCAGAGGTCGCTCGGGACGATGGGGGTGATCTCAACATTCCATAGGACCCTTTGCTCGTTCGGAGGCGGACTGTGCTGCACCGATTGAAGTAAGTATAGACCGGAACATATTGTGTGTCAATATTCTCAACCGCACAACTTGTGGTGGTGATAAATCATGTTGACAGGCCAGCCCGTTTTCACACAGAATGGAGCCGTTATCTCCGGCGGCATACGACGATTACACATGGCACCCCGTGCATCGGGGTTTTTTTTATGAACACATGGCTGAAAATCGAACTTAAAACCACCGGCATCGCAATCCTCAGCGGGTTGCTGCTTACGGCGTCTTTCCCCAAAACCGACCTGCACGGGCTGGCATGGGTGGCGCTAGTGCCGCTGCTGTGGGTGCTGAAAGATGTCACCCCGGGCGAGGCTTTTCGCCGCGGGATGTTGTTCGGCCTGGCCCACTTCGTTTCGCTGCTTTATTGGCTGGTGCCGACGATGGTCACCTACGGCCGCCTCCCGTTGCTTCTGAGCATCGGCATCCTCTTCCTGTTTGCCGCCGTTCTGAGCCTGGTGTTTATTGCACCGGCCCTGTACGGTATCAGCCTGGTCTGCCGAACCCCCAAGCGCGTTATCTTCTTTTTCCCGCTTTTCTGGGTCGGCACCGAATTTCTGCGTTCGTTTCTGTTCACCGGGTTTCCCTGGGAGCTCCTGGGATATTCCCAATATGAGCAATTGCATCTGATTCAACTATCGGATATATTTGGGGTGTACGGCCTTTCAGGTGTGATCGCATGCGCCAACGCCGCTCTCCTCCTGGGAGTCCTTGCGGTCTTGAGGCAACCCTGGCGGGGGCAGCCGGTGAAGCTGCGCCTGGCCCTGGGAAGCATTGCCGCGGCAGCTTTGTCGGTCGGGGCGGCCTGGATTTATGGCGACCTGCGCATCGCCCAGGTCGATCGGCTCGCCGCACAGGCCCCCAAGATGCGGGTTGCGGTCATCCAGGGCAACATCGAGCAGTCGCAGAAATGGGACCGGGCGTTCCAGGCCGCGACGATTGATACGTATATTCGACTGTCGCTTTCCACCCGGCCGCAACAACCCGAACTGATCGTGTGGCCGGAATCGGCCGCCCCGTTTTACTTCCTGGCGGAAGTGCCGCCGACCCGGATGGTCATGCAGGGGGTCACGGCCACCGGCGCCCATTTTCTGATCGGAGCGCCCTCTTTCGAACTGCGGGGCAAGCAGGCGGACTACTTCAACAGCGCCTATCTGGTCGGACCCGACGGCGAGGTGCTGGGCAAATACGACAAGGCCCACCTGGTGCCTTATGGCGAATATACGCCGTTCAAAGAATATCTGCCTTTTCTCGGCAAAATTGTGGAGCACGTCGGCGATTTCAAGCCGGGCATCAAAGGCCAAACCCTGGACATGCGGGGCCGCAAGCTGGGCGTCCAGATCTGCTATGAGATCATTTTCCCGGCGCTGGCGCGGGCCATGGTTCAAAACGGCGCGGGGCTCCTGATAACGATTACCAACGATGCCTGGTACGGCACAACGGCCGGCCCCTATCAGCATTTCTCGCTGGCGGTGCTGAGGGCGGTGGAGAACCGGCGGGCGCTGGCACGCGCGGCCAACACCGGCATCAGCGGGTTTGTCGACCCGGCGGGCCGGGTGATGGAGCGCACACCGTTGATGAAAGAAGCGGCGGTGGTGCGGGAGCTGCCGCTGCTGGATACGGCAACCGTCTACACCCGGTGGGGGGATATTTTTGCCGCGAGCTGCCTGATAGGTTCAATCGTGAGCGCCGCATGGGAGCTCTTGCGGCACCGGCAGAGCCGTTTTAAGATTTAAGTGTGAAGTGTTAAGCAAAAAAGAAATTAATGCACCTGCTGACTGCAGCCATGATATGAAGCTTGGAACTTGACACGTAAAACTTAAAACCCCGGCTCAGGAGGGAGTAAAAATGTCTTACGAAATCAAACAAGCCTTGAAGGATGCCGCCGCCAAACTCGACCGGATCCGAGGTTGTCTTTGACCTGGGGGGCATGGAGAAACGGCAGGCTGAAATCGAAGCCCTCGTCGCCAGGGAAGGTTTCTGGAACAAGCCCGACGGGGCCAAAACCGTCCTCAAGGAGCGCACGGT
>Ga0316630_10000087_pt1 | contig 21588 bp, 20 predicted proteins | sample OWC_May_M1_C1_D6_FD_207658 | JGI IMG/M metagenome (GOLD analysis project Ga0316630, IMG submission 207658) | Wetland soil microbial communities from Old Woman Creek delta, Ohio, United States - OWC_May_M1_C1_D6_A | ecosystem: Environmental > Terrestrial > Soil > Wetlands | place: USA: Ohio...
AAAGCGCAGCTGGCGCGGCGCGGGTCGGCCGTGGCGACCCGCATCGTCCAGGGATAACGCCCATGGCCGTGGCCGGCTCCGAGCAGGTACTTCTCCAGACATCGGGACTCACGAAGTACTTCGGCGGCCTCCCAGCCCTGCACGAGGTCGGACTCTCCGCGGCGCGGGGACAGGTGACGGCGCTCATCGGTCCCAACGGGGCAGGGAAGACGACCTTCATCAACTGTCTCACGGGGATCCTGCAGCCGGACCGGGGATCCATGACCTTCGAAGGGCGGGAGCTGTCGGGACTTCCCCCCCACCGGATCGCGCGCCTGGGCATCGCCCGCACCTTTCAGAACCTGCGCCTCTTTTCGGGCCTCTCGGTGCTGGATAACGTGCTGTGCGGCCTGTCCGCGCGAGCCGGCGATTCGCACCTGGAAGCCTTTTTGCGGACGCCGGCGCTGCGGCATCGCGAGCGGCGGCTCTGGCTCACCGCACTGGAGACCTTGGACACCTTCGGCCTGGCGGAGCGCGCCTCGGTCCCCGCGGATGCCCTCTCGTACGGGGAAAAGAAGCGCCTGGACCTGGCGCGGGCCTTCGTCTCGAACCCGAAGCTGGTGTTGTTGGACGAGCCGGTGGCCGGATTGAATCCCGACGAAACCGAACGCGTGGGGACGCTGATCCGGCAGATGCGGCGAGGGGGCGCCAGCCTGATCCTGGTGGAGCACGACATGGACCTGGTCATGTCGGTGTCCGACCACGTGGTCGTCCTGGATGGTGGGCGCCGCATCGCCGAGGGCTCCCCGGAGGATGTCCAGAGCAACCCCCTCGTCCTGGAGGCGTATCTCGGGAAGATCAGCGCGACGGCATGACGACCATGGGATCACGGAAGACGCTGCTTCACGTCCAGGGTTTGACGCTCCACTACGGCGCCGCCCAGGCCCTCTTCGGCATCGACCTCGAAGTCGCCGAGGGGGAGACGGTGGCGATCGTGGGTGCCAACGGTGCGGGCAAGTCGAGCCTCTTGAAGGCCATCACGGGCATCGTCAGGCCGTCCGGCGGGCGGATCCTGTTCAACGGGCAAGACGTCACGGGGGAGCCGCCCTCGCGCATGGCCACGCTCGGGGTCGCCCTCTCCCCGGAAGGGCGGGAGATGTTCGGCGAGCTCAGCGTGCGGGAGAACCTCGCGCTGGGAGCCCTGGCCGGCCGGCCGGGCAAGGCCGAGCTGGGGCGTCGAATGGCGGAGGTCTTCGAGCGGTTCCCGAAGCTTCGCGAGCGGTCGGCGCAGCCCACCGCCACCCTCTCGGGGGGCGAGCAGCAGATGGTGGCCATCGGGCGGGCCCTCATGGCGTGCCCACGCCTGCTCCTCCTGGACGAGCCCAGCCTGGGTCTCGCCCCGTTGGTCACGGATGAGATTTTCGACATCATCCATCGGCTCGCCCGGGCGGGGACGACCATCCTCCTGGTGGAGCAGAACGCCGCGCGCGCACTCAGCGCCTCCGCCACGGCCTACCTGCTGGCCAATGGCCGGATCGTCCACTCGGGAAAGAGCGACGAGCTGCTCGTGCACCCGGAGCTGCGTCGCGCCTTTCTGGGGGCTGCCTCGAGGGGCAGCCCGGCCCAAAGCCGTTTGGGGGCCGCTGGCCTCACCAATGTCAGACTGGAGAAGCCAGACATGAGCAGACTGACCTTCATGCCGCCATTTGCGTCGGTGGAGGAACTCGGGGCCCACCAGCTCAAGGGCCTGCAGTGGACGGTGCGGCACGCCCGGCAGGGCTCACCGTTCTATCGGGGGCGGCTGGACGAGGCGGGCGTCGGGCCGGACGCGATCCGCTCCCTGGACGACATCGGGAAGCTTCCCTTCACGACGGCCGACGACCTGCGAGACGACTACCCGTTCCCGCTCCGGTCGGTTCCGTACGAGCAGATCGTGCGCATCCACTCGTCGTCGGGTACAACCGGGAAGCGGAAGATCCTCTGTTACACGCAGAAGGACGTGGACGACTGGGCCAACTTCTTCGCCCGTTGCTACGAGATGGCCGGCGTGACGCCGCTGGACCGCGTGCAGATCGCCGTGGGGTACGGCTTGTGGACGGCCGGCGTGGGCTTCCAGGCGGGGTGCGAGCGAATCGGCGCCCTGGCCGTCCCGACCGGCCCGGGAAACCTCGACCTCCAGTGCAATTTCCTGGTGGATCTGCAATCCACGGTCTTCTGCTGCACCGCGTCGATGGGGCTCCTCCTGGCGGAGGAAGTGCACAAGCGGGGCCTCGCCGAGCAAATCAACCTCAAGAAGGTCATCTACGGGTCGGAGCGGTCGTCGAGGTCGATGCGCAAGAGGATCTCGGAGCTGCTGGGCGGGGCCGAGCTTTTCGACATCCCCGGCCTCACCGAACTCTACGGCCCCGGGACGGGGATCGAGTGTCCGCACCACGATTGCATCCACTACTGGGCCGACTATTACCTGCTGGAAATCCTCGACCCGGAAACCCTGCAGCCGCTCCCCGCCGGCGAGTGGGGCGAGATGGTTGTCACCAGCCTGGCGAAGGAGGCGGCGCCCCTCATCCGCTACCGGACCCGCGACATCACCCGGATCATACCGGGGCCCTGCACGTGCGGGTCCATCCTGCCTCGCCATTCGAGGATCAGGGGTCGCACCGACGACGTGTTCAAGTTCCGGGGGGTGAACATCTACCCGTCCACCATCGACGCGATCCTCTCCGCCATCCCGGGCCTCGGCTCGGAGTACCAGATCCATCTGACCCGCGACGAGCACGCGCGCGATCGCATGCACCTGGTTGTGGAGCGCGGGGCAGGCGTCGAGCCGAAGCGGGGCGACGAGCTCCAGCGGGAGATCGCCCACATGATCAAACACAAAGTCATCGTGACAGCCGACGTGGAGGTGGTAGACTACGGATCGCTTCCGCGCTCCGAGCGCAAGACCAAGCGGGTGTTCGACAACCGGATCCAGGACTCGATCGTCTAACTCAGAGAGGGGATATGGTCATGAAGACGAGGACGGCTTTCATCATCGCGCTGGTCCTGTGCTGTGTCAGTTCGGTGTCGTTCGCCGCAGAGCCCGTCAAGATCGGGGCCTTCTTCGCCCTGTCCGGGCCCGCCGCCAACATCGGCACTCCGACGAAGCTGGTGGCCCAGATGGTCGTGGACAAGATTAACAAAGAGGGGGGCATCAACGGGCGGCCGATCGAGCTGATCATCGGCGACACCGAGAGCGATCCGGCCAAGGCGGCGGTCATCGCCAAGAAGTTCCTCTTCAGTGACAAGGTGGCGGCCATCATTGGCCCCACCTCCACGGGCGAGGGGATGAGCGTCAAGAAGATCGTGGAGGAGGCGGGGGTGCCCACCTTCATGACCGTCGGAGGCGATCCCGTGATCATGGGCGGCGCCTTGGGTGCCTACACCTACGTCTTCAAGTCGCCCCAGCGTTCGTCCACGGCGGCGCGGAAGCTCTACGGGTATCTCAAGGCCAAGGGCCTGACCAAGGTGGCGCTCTTCACCGCGTCAGACTCCTTCGGCAAAGATGGCCTCGGCTGGCTTGAGAAGCTGGCTCCGGAGTTCGGCCTCAGCCTCGTGGCAAAGGAGTCCTTCGGCCCCTCGGACACCGACATGACCGCCCAGCTCACCAAGATCCGGAACGCCGCCCCTCAGGCCATCGTGGTTTGGACGATCGGTCCGGTGGGGTCCATCGTGGCCAAGAACAAGGCCCAGCTGGGGATCACCATCCCGCTCTTCCAGTGTCACGGACTCCCCGACCCGAAGTACATCGAGCTCGCCGGAACGGCCTCCGAGGGGGACCGCATGCCGGCCACCAAGCTCATGGTGGGCAGCGCGCTCCCCGATGCCGATCCCCAGAAGAAAGTCATCGCCGAGTTCATCCACCTCTACCAAGACGTGTACAGGTACGACAAGGAATTCCCCATCAATACGCACTCGGGCTACGCGTGGGACGCCATTACCATCGTGGCGAACGCCATGAAGAAGGCTGGGACCGACCCCAAGGGGCTGCGCGCCGCCATCGAGCAGACGAAGGGGTATGTCGGCGTGTCGGGCGTGTACAATCTGACCGCGGAGGATCACAACGGCCTGGATGTGGATTCCTTGGTCATGGTGCAGGTGAAGGGCGGGAAGTTCGTCCCGGCGGAGTGAGGGGGTTACCGCTTCGGTGACGGGGCCTGAGGGGCAGCCTCGATCGATGCGTCGCCATTGCCATACGGCACGTTCCTCCCGAAGCGGTGTTCGGCTAGCGGAGGGCCTGGTCGAGCGGGACGCGCCAGCCGGTGACCAGCCGGTTGGTCTCGCTGGCCATGCCCACCACCGCCATCAATTCACCGAACATCTCCTCGGTCATGCCCTTCTTGCGGGCGGCGGCGCCGTGCGAGGCGATACAGTAGTCGCAGTTGTGGGCGATGCTGACCGCCAGGTAGAGCATCTCCTTGACGAGCGGGTCGAGGGCGCCGGGGGTCATGACCTCCTTCAGGGTCTCCCAGGTTCGCTTCAGGGTCGGGGGGTGGTTGGCGGCCGCCTTCCAGAAGTTGTTGACGTCTGGGACATTCCGGGTGCGCTTGATATCGTCGTAGACGGCGCGCACCTCGGGGGTGGCCTCGGCATACTCGATCAGCTTCACGGGCATTGGGGGTCCTCCTTCCGGTGCCGTTCTGCGGGGGCTGTCGCGGGAGAGGGGCGCGAGGGGAGCCCGCCGCAGGCGCCGGGGATCACGAGGTCTCGCAGGGTGGGATCTTCACCCCCAGCGCGGCGAGACGCTCGGGGGTCAGTGCGCTCTCCAACCGCCACGCGGGATCCGCGTGCTCGTCCTTCTTCTTCATGAGCAGCCAGTCGTTGCCCGTCTTGCTCCCGTCGAGTCGGGCCAGGGCAAAGGCCCCCCGGAGCTGTTGGCCGTTCAAGACGAGGGCGAGCTTCCCGGATGCGAGCTGGGCCCCGGGGTCGCCGGGCTCGACCGCCAGGTACGTCCCCGCGTCCCACACCACCACCGGGCCGGCGCCGTAGGTCCCTTCGGGGATGATGCCCTCGAAGTCGATGTAGTCGAGCGGGTGATCCGCGACCATCACGGCGAGCCGCCTCTCGGCCGGATTCAGGGAGGGGCCCTTTGGGATGGCCCAGGATTTGAGGACACCCCCGATCTCGAGGCGGAAGTCGTAATGGAGTCGCGAGGCCTTGTGCTCATGAACCACGAAACGGCCGCTCGCTGTCCTGTGCCCCGTCTGCATGCCCATCGCAGCCATGGCTCTCCCCCACCGACCACGGCATCCCATCCGATCCAGTGCCCGTCATCATACTCCAAATCTCCGGGTTGCCTAGGCCTTACCTCCGTGGGCGTCCACCCGCTGGGTGCAACGAGGTCAGCGGAGGGGAATCCAGCTCCGCGACCACCCCTGCGAGCACGTCTGGGACCGACCCCTGCCGCCGCCGGGAACCCGGCGGCGGTCTGCATGCCGGACGAGGGCCGGGACGCCGCCTGGATGCAGGCCGTGGCCCGCGAGATGAACCTGTCGGAAACGGCCTTCCTGGTCCCCGGGACCGATGGGGTTCAGCTGCGCTGGTTCACGCCGACGGTGGAGGTGGACCTGTGCGGTCATGCCGCCCTGGCCAGCGCCCACGTGCTCTGGGAAGCCGGGTATCTGCCACCCGGCGCCGCCGCCCGCTTTCAATCGCGGAGCGGTCTGCTCATGGCGACCCGCCGGGGGGCGCGGATCGAGATGGACTTCCCGGCCACGCCGGAGGAGCCCGCATCGCCGCCGCCGAGGGCCGGCGCCGGGGCACGGGAGGACGAGACATGCACTGCTTTCTGGTCCAGCACGGCGAGGCGGTGCCGGAAGCCCAGGATCCGGCCCGGCCCCTGACGGAGCGCGGTCGGGAAGAGGTCAGACGGGTGGCCAGCTATGCGGCGCACCTCGGGCTGGTGCCCACCGAGATCTGGCACTCGGGAAAACTGCGGGCCCAGCAGACGGCGGAGATCTTCGCCGAACAGCTCAGGCGGCCGCCCATCCTGCGCGAGCAGCGCGGGATGAGTCCCGGGGACGATCCCCTCCTGGTGCTGCCGCGCCTCGAGGCTGCGGCAGCTCCCGTGATGCTGGTGGGGCACCTCCCCCATCTGACCCGCCTGGCCTCACTGCTGCTCGTCGGCGATTCGGGCCGGGGCATCATCCAGTTCCGGAATGCCGGGATCGTCTGCCTCGCCCGAGGAGAGGGCGGCTGGAGCCTCCACTGGGCCCTGCCCCCGGATCTCGTGCCGGGCCGGCCGGCCTAGGGACGGGACGTCTTCCGGCGCCGGCCCGGCCGCTGTGGCGTGTCGGGTCCCCCTCGCCGCGTGTCTGCCAGGGGGGGCAGGCCTTGCGGGGGCGTGGAGGCCACCAGGGTGCCCATCGCCGAGACGATGTCCAGGCTGGCGCGGGGTCGCCCGGCCGCCCGGGCCGACTCCCTCAGGTGGTCCAGCCGTCCGGGCTCACCCAGCAGTCGTTCGATCTTCCAGGCGATCGTGGGCAGGTTGTTGCACCGCAGGGCGGCGCCAGCCTCGAGCAGATGGTCGCTGTTCCGCTCTTCCTGCCCCGGGGTGGGGTTGACGATGAGCAGGGGCAGTCCCCGGGCGAGCGCCTCGGAGCTGGTGAGGCCCCCCGCCTTGCCCACCAAGAGGTCCGCCGCCGCCATCAACTCGTCCATGGCAGTGGTGAAGCCGAGGACGTGCACGCGGTGTTGGGGCGGGGCCCCGGCGGCCACGCGCTGGAGCCTGGCCCGGACCTCTGCTCGCGCCCCGGCGATGGCCACGATCTGGACGGGCCGGCGGATGGCGAACAGGGCCTCGAGGATCCTGGCCGCGCCGTGCAGGCCGAAGCCGCCCACCGACAGGAGCAGCGTCGGCAGGGTCAGCTCCAGCCCGTGCCGCCGGCGGGCCTCCAGCCGGTCCTTGGCCACGGCGAAGACCGGGTCCACGGGAATGCCGGTCACGCTGATCCGCTCCGACGGGACCCCCGTCTGCTCCAGGTAGGCCGCCGCCTCCTCCCGGGCCACGAAGTAGTGCTCCACATCCCGCAGCAGCCACAGGGCGTGCACGTCGAAGTCGGTCACCACCACGGCCTGCGGCACCTGGAGGCGCCCGTGCCGGCGCAGCCAGGCGATGATCCCCGCCGGGAGGAAATGGGTGCAGAGCGCCCATTCGGGCCGCAGGCTGGTGAGGAGCCTGACGAAGGGCACGAGGTTGGCCTGCTCGAAGGCCTGCTGCAGCCGATTGCTCTTCCAGGGGATGTCCAGCCGGTCGTAGACCCATCCCAGCAGATCGGGGGCCTTGTCCACGAGCTCGAGGTAGCCCTGAGAGTAGAGCGTCCGGAAGGCCTGGTTGGTGTAGCGCAGCACGTCGAGGTGGCGCGCCTCGCCGGGGAAGTCCCCGGCGGCGAAGGCGGCCTCCAGCGCCTGCGCGGCGCGCACGTGGCCGGCCCCGACCGACGCCGACAGGATGAGGACCCGCGGGGAGCGCGTGAAGGAGGGGACGGTCCTGGCGTCGGGCGGGGCCGGATGGGCGGTGCCGGCCGCAGGGGAGAGCAGGTCGGGGAGCCGCCACGTCGGTCCCACGGGACACCTCCGAGCCCGCATTATTCGCGAATACAGCTCGCGAATAATGCAGGCTTAAGAGAAACTCTTGTGGCCGGGGTTCCGGGACGGAACAAGCCTCACCGATGCCCCGGGACACAACGCGGTATTCGCCGGCCATCAGGTATCCTCCCGCGGCAGGCGTGAATCGCTCCTGGTCAATTAAGCCCGGATTATTCACGTGTCGCTTGTGAATTATCCGGGCTAGGCGGCCGTGGAGGCGCGGTCCGCCGCCGGGGGCGTGAGGATGAACTGGGCCCGCTGGCTGCCCTTGCCGTCCGCCGGTGTGGCCGGCAGGCGCATCTGGTACCGGACCGGCTGCCGGTGGTCGGCCAGCTGGCGTGCAGGGTTGTACACGCCGTTGAACTTCCACAGCATGCGCACGAAGTTGGTCTGGCCCCGGAGCAGCAGCCGGGCGGCCAGGCCCGCGGTGGTGCGCAGGGCGGCGAATCCCAGGTGCTTGCGGTTCAGGATCTGCTGGGTCTTGACCAGTTCCTGGTAGAAGCGCTCCAGGGGAAGCCGGGTGGGCAGCACGGCGTGCTGGATGTCGAAGAGGCGATAGTCGCGGGTGGTGAGCTGGCGCGATTCGGTCAGGAAGCTCTCGGTGCCGGGGTAGGGGGTGTTGACGCTGATGTTCACGATCTCGGGGATGGAGAGGCAGAACTCTCGGACGATCGCGAAGCGGCGCTCGTCCCAGTCCGGATCGGCGATGATGTTGATGGCCACGGCGATCCCCAGGGAGCGCGCGAACTCCAGCGCCTCGAGGTTGGTCGAGATCTTGACGCGCTTGCGGTGCAGCTTGAGGCCCTCCTCGTCGATGGCCTCGAGCCCCAGGAACATGTAGGTCAGGCCCAGGCGCCGCCAGTAGGCGAACACCTCCCGGTTGCGGAGCAGCACGTCGCCCCGGGTCTCCAGGTAGTACCGCTTCCGGATGCCCCGCCGCTCGATCTCGCGGCCGATGGCGAAGCCGTGCTCCGCCTGGATGAACGCCACGTCGTCCACGATGAAGATCCCGGGCTCGCGGATGGTGGCCAGCTCCTCGGCCGCCTTCTCCGGGCTCGCCTTGCGGTAGCTCCGCCCGTAGAAGGTCCAGGCGCTGCAGAAGACGCAATCCCAGGGGCAGCCCCGGGTGAACTCGATGGAGGCGGCGGGATCCAGGGTGCCGATGAAGTATTTGTGCCGCCGGGGCAGCAGATCCCGGGCGGGCGTGAGGCGGTCCAGGCTCTGGATCATGCGGGGAGGCGGCCCCTCTCCGTCCAGGGTCAGGGCGCCGGGGACGGTGTGGGCGCGGCGCCGGTCGTGGGCGACGGCCTCGAGCAGGGCCGGCATCATCTCCTCGCCTTCGCCCTTGAGCACGCAGTCGATGGCCCCGGCCGCGTGCTCGAGGATCTCCTGGGCGGTGAAGGAGGCGCTGGGCCCCCCGACGACGAGGAAGCTCTCGGGCAGGCGTGCCTTCGTGGCCTTGGCCAGGTCGATCACCTCGGGCACGTTGGCGAGGTAATTCAGCCCGAAGGCGACGACGTCGGGCCGCCAGTCGTCCAGGGCCTGGAAGTAGTCGGCCTGCCGGCAGGCCTGGAGGTCGAGGAGGCGCACCTGGTGGCCGGCGCGGCGGGCGGCGGCCGCGACCAGCTCGACGCCCAGCGGCTCGAGCCGCAGGAAGATCTCGGTGTACAGGAGGCCGCTGGGGTGGCAGCAGAGGACCTTCATGGCCAGGATCCCCGTCGCCGGCCGGCCGGGACCCCCGGCCCGCACCGTTTCCCGGGCAGGGGGAGCATAGCCCTCCCGGGCCGATTCGTCCAGACCAATCCCTAGCCCGCATTATTCGCGAATACGGTTCGCGAATAGTGCGGGCTTAACAGAAACCCTTGTGGTCGGCTGTTCGGGACGGATCACGCGTCGGCGGTGCGCCGTGACACTGCACTCCTCGCGCCGGACGCGGGACGGGTACTCGACCCGCCCACCAGCAAGTATCCTCCCGCTGCAGGCCGGAATTGGTCCTGGCCAGGTAAGCCTGGATTATTCACGGAACTTTCGTGAATAATCCGGGCTAGATCCATTCCTCCGGCGAGCCTTCGCGTCGCCCGCGAGGACGGTTTCCCCTCATGCTTCTCCCCCATCCGACCGATACACCCGGTAGCGGAACCGCCGATTGACCGAACCGGACCGGGGCCCCACCGGCATGCAGACGTTTATCGCCCGCCAGCCGATCTTCGACCAGCGCCAGAGGGTGTACGCCTACGAGCTGCTCTACCGCTCGGGCCCCGAGAATGTGTGCACCACCCCCGACCTGGATCACGCCTCGGCCAAGGTCGTGGTGGACAGCCTGCTGGTGTTCGGCCTGGGACACCTGGTGGGCGGGGCGCGCGCCTTCGTCAACACCACCCGTCCCCTCCTGATCTACGAGTACATCAAACTGCTGCCCAGCGCCGCGACGGTGGTGGAGCTGCTCGAGACGGTGGAGCCGGACGCAGCAGTCGTGGCCGCCTGCCAGAAGCTCAAGCGGGCGGGCTACCAGATCGCGCTCGACGACTTCCGGGACGCCGCGGCCATGCGGCCGCTGACCGACCTGGCGGACCTCATCAAGGTGGACGTGCTGGCCACGGACGCGGCCGAGCGGCGGGCCCTGGCGAACCGGTTTGTGCAGCGCGGGGTGCGCCTGGTCGCCGAGAAGGTGGAGAGCCAGGCGGTCTTCCAGGAGGCCCGGCAGATGGGCTACACCTACTTCCAGGGCTACTTCTTTGCCCGCCCGGCCGTGCTGAGCCGCCGTACGGTCCCGGAGTTCAAGCTCAACTACCTGCGCGTGCTCCAGGAGGTGCTGCGCCCCGAGGTGGACTTCCGGCGGCTCGAGGCCGTCATCCGACGCGACGTGACGCTGTCCTACAAGCTCCTGCGCTATGTGAACTCCGCCTACTTCGGGGTGCGACACCCCGTCACCTCGATCCTGCAGGCCCTCACCCTGATCGGGGAGCAGGAGGTCAAGAAGTGGGCCGCCCTGATCGTGCTGGCCAGCATGGGCAGCGACAAGCCGGCGGAGCTGGTGGTGGAGGCCGCCGTGCGCGCCCGCTTCTGCGAGGCCCTGGCACCGCTGGCGGGGCTGGGGCGGCGGGCCGAGGACCTGTTCCTGATGGGGATGTTCTCGGTGATCGATGCCATCCTGGACCAGCCGCTGGAGGCGGCCCTGCAGGAGATCCCGCTCGTGGACGACATCAAGTCGGCCCTGCTGGGGACGCCCGGCGCCCCCCGAGGCCTCTACGAGTGCGCCCTGGCATATCTGCGGGGCGCCTGGGCCCGCTTCACCGATCTGGCGGACCGGCTGGGCATCCCCGGCACGGATGCCCCGACGCTGTACCGGGCCGCGCTGGCCTGGGCCCAGCAGGCGTTCCCCCTGGCTGCCGCCGCCCGCTGAGCCCCCCCTCGCTGATCCAGCCCTCCGTCCCTCTCCAATCTCAGGCTACCCACTGCGCTGCCGCCGAGGACTGACATCCGCTGGGTGGGCTGTGGCCGGCTGGGGAGCACCAGACCCGCGGCCCTTGGTGCGGGCGGCGGCGGGGTCTGGCGCCAACGCTCCCATGTTTGCCGGGGATTGTGGCCCTTTGGCCTGCTGCCGGTGTTTTCGGCTTGACTCGGGCTGCTGTGATGGTAGCCTCCCCGGGCCGCACCGGACTCCCCGGGGGGCCGGCGGGCGCAGGGCGATGGCTTTCAAGGGCTGCGAAGACCCGGGAGGCGGAGGAGCCGGATGCGATTCACGGGGGCGGTGGCCTTGATCACCGGGGCGGGGAGCGGCATCGGCGCCGCGACGGCCCGGCTGATGGCGCGCGAGGGCGGCGCGGTGGCCCTGATGGGACGGACGGCGCGGACCATCGAGGCGGTGACGGCGGAGATCCAGCAGGCCGGCGGGCAGGCGCTGGCCGTCGTGGGCGACGTGTCGAGGGAGGCGGACGTCGAGCGAGCTGTGCGCGAGACGGTGGCGCGGTTCGGGCGTCTGAGCATCCTGGTGGCCAACGCGGCCGTCCAGCTCCACAAGCGAGACCGGCCCGTCCACGAGCAGTCCCTGGAGGCCTGGGAGGAGACCCAGGGGATCAACCTGCGCGGGGCCTTCCTGACCTGCCGCGCCGGCATCCGGCAGATGCTGGCCCAGGGGCAGGGCGGGGCCGTGATTGTCGTCAGCTCGGTGACGGCGCTGGCCGGGGTGGCGGCCCACAACCCCTCCTACACCGCCAGCAAGGGCGGACTGCTCGCCCTCGGCCGCGCGCTGGCCGTGCAGTACGCCCCCCAGGGGATCCGGGTGAACATGGTCTGTCCGGGGGCGCTGGAGGAGCCGCCGGACGCGGAGGAGGTGGACCTCGACGCCCGCCTCAAGCGGGTGCTGGGCAAGATCCCCCTGGGGCGTGTCGGGCGCTTCGAGGAGATGGCGCCGATGGTCGCTTTCCTGGCCTCGCCCGAGTCCAGCTATGCCACCGGGGCGGTCTTCGTGGTGGACGGCGGCATGACGGCAGTCTAGCCCGGCGGAGGCCGCCGGGCTGATGGATTTTGTCCTTGACCGGGACATCCAGGTGTAATAGTCTCGTCACGGAAATCTCACCTAGTTGAGGATATGGTTATCGCCTGTCCTTACATCCGGGGGCCACGAGCCCCCGCGGCATTCTCCAGCGCGTTCCCCCCTCCTCGTACACCTCAACCAGTCCATCCTCAGCACCCCATCCTGCCCCGCGGCCCGAGGGCGCGAAGCGGACCAATCTTTCCTGAGGGAGGTTACAGATGAGCGACACGGAGGCACAACTTTTTGCTCGGCTCAAGGAGGAGAACCCCGAGTTCCGCCGCCTAGCCGAGAAGCACCGTGAGTTCGACATCAAGATCAGCGAGTTCGACCGCATCTACTACCTCACCAGCGAGCAAGAGCGGAAGCGCAAGGAACTGCAGAAGCTCAAGCTGAAGATCAAAGACGAGATGTACGCCATCATGCGGCTGTACCGGAATGAGCAGCAACACCAGCCTGTCTCATCTTGACGCCCGCGGCCGGGCCCGCATGGTGGACATCGGGGACAAGGCCGAGACAGCCCGCGAGGCGGTGGCCCGCGGGTTCGTGAAACTGCGGCCCGGCACGCTCCGGTTGATTCACGATCAGACACTTCCGAAAGGTGATGTGTATGCAGCGGCGCGCCTGGCGGGGATCCTGGCCGCCAAGCGCGTCCACGAGCTAATTCCCCTCTGCCATCCTCTCCTGCTGACGTCCGCCGAGATTGCCTTCCGAGCGAGCGCCCGACCCTCTGGGGTCGCCATCGAGTCGCGCGTGAAGACCACCGGCCGCACCGGGGCGGAGATGGAAGCACTGGCGGCGGTGTCGGTCGCTGCGCTGACGATCTACGACATGTGCAAGGCGGTCGACAAGAGCATGGCCATCGGCGACATCCGCCTGGTGTTCAAGGCCGGCGGCCGCAGCGGGACCTACCGGCGGCCGCACGAGACGGGGCTGACGGCCCGGGCGTGAGGGCACCGAGGCTCCCGCCCGTGGCCGGGCGGGCGCGCGCGAGCCTCCGGGGGCGCGACGCGATCTGACCCCGATCCACGGCGCAAGGCGCATGCGGGATGACGACGGCCCCCGGAACGGCATTCATCTACTCGGAAGGGTATCAGCGGTTCGACTATGGGCCAGGCCATCCGCTCCGCAACCGTCGCCTCGCCCTGACCCATGCGCTCTGTCAGGCCTATGGCCTCCTCAATCTCCCCACCACACGCCTCGTCGAGACCCGGCCAGCCACCGAGGCCGAGCTGCTCGCCTTCCACCGGGCGGACTACCTGGACGTCCTGCGGGCAGCGGACCGCGGGCGTCTCGTTCCCCAGCTCTGGCAGTACGGCCTGGGGACGGCGGACAACCCGGTCTTCCCCGGCGTCTTCGACTGGTCGCGCCTGTCCACGGGCGGGTCGGTCCAGGCCATGGAACTGGTCGATTCCGGCCAGGTGGAGCGGGCCTTCAACGTGGCCGGAGGGCTCCACCATGCCGCGGCGGCCCGCGCCTCCGGCTTCTGCTATATCAACGATGCAGCCGTCATCATCCAACTCCTGGTGCGCCGGGGGCGGCGCGTGGCCTATGTGGACCTCGACGCCCACCACGGGGACGGGGTCCAGTTCGGGTTCTACGACACGGACCGGGTGCTGACGATCTCTCTCCACGAGAGCGGGGAAAGCCTGTTTCCGGGCACCGGCTTCGTGGAGGAGATCGGGCAGGGGGCGGGGGTGGGCTACTCGGTGAACATCCCGCTCCTCGCCGGGAGCGATGACGGCATCTTCGTGTGGGCCATGGACCAGGCGGTCCTCCCGCTGCTGGCGGCGTTTCGGCCCGACGTGGTGGTGACCCAGCTCGGGGCGGACACCCACCGGACGGACCCCCTGGCGAACCTGGCGCTCACCACGGACGGATTCGCCCAGGCCGTGCGGCGGCTCGCGCCGCTGTGCCGACGCTGGATCGCCCTGGGGGGCGGCGGCTACAACCTGGAGAACGTCCCCCGCAGCTGGACGCTGGCCTGGGCCATCATGAACGAGCGGGAAATCCCCGACGAGCTGCCTGCGGCCTTCCGGGAGGAGTTCCGGCGCTGCGGCTGCAGCGCGTCGACGCTGGGAGACGCGGCCGGTGCGGCCGACCCCGCGTCCCGCGAGCCTGCATGGCGCTATGTCCGGGAGCAGGTGCGGCGCCTGCAGCAGCTCGTCTTTCCACACCACGGCCTGTGACTTCGTCGCGGGCCCGACGCCACAGGAGGGTCGCCACCGGGGACAGCGCAGTCGGGTCAGGGTGCTCTCGAACTTGGTCTGCCATGGTCAGTCAAGGGAGGAACTCGGATGTCGTTCCAGGACAAGACGTTGACGTGTGTGGATTGTGGGCAATCGTTCGTCTTCACGGCCGGGGAGCAGGAGTTCTTCGCGCAGCGCGGATTCCAGAACGAGCCCAAGCGGTGCAAGAACTGCAAGGCCGCCAAGAAGAGCGGCTCGGGCGCCGGCGCGGGGTTCGGCGGCGGCTCGGGCGCCGGCCGGGAGATGCATGAGGTGACCTGCTCCTCCTGCGGGCAGAAGACGACCGTCCCGTTCAAGCCAACCCTGGATCGGCCCGTGTACTGCCGCACGTGCTTCCAGGCCCGGCGGGGCGGCTCGGGCCGGCCCATCTAGCTCACTTCCGGGACAGCGCGACCGGGTCAGGTCCTCCGGCGCCTCGCGGGGCGCCGGGCCTGGCCCGGTTTGTCTTTCGCAGGCTGCTTTTTGAGCATCCTGGGGGGAGTGGGTCCTTCGGCAAGCTTTCAGAGGTTCGGGAGGAGGAACCTGGCCGGGAAAGGCGTTGAACCCTGTGCCGATCGTGTGTTAGAAGGTAGCTCGTGCCCTGGTGGCAGTACCGGATGGCCCCGATGGTCGGTGCGCGCGGGCGCTCGACGGGGCGTGTCCGCGTTGAGGCGTTCGCATCCATGAGTGACGCGACCCAGGCCGGCGTTGGAACGATTCTGCGGCGAATCCCGTCGGTGGACGAGCTGCTGGGGGCCCCGGACGTCCAGCCCCTCCTGGCGGCCTACCCGCGCTGGGCCGTGCTGGAGGCCATCCGGGAGGTCCTGGCGGCCCGGCGCCGGCAGATCCTGCGCGGCGAGGTCTCTGCCGCGGCCGCCGAGGCCCTGGTGGAGGCCCGGGCCATCGGTCGGGCCGTGGCGGCGGTCGCCGCCCAGAAGGCGGGGCCCTCGCTGGTGCGCGTCCTGAACGCGACGGGCGTGGTCCTGCACACGAACCTGGGCCGAGCCCCCCTGGCCGAGCGGGCCCTGCAGGCGATCCAGGCGACGGCCGGGGGGTACGCGAACCTGGAGCTGGATCTTGGCAGCGGCGAGCGGGGATCCCGCCAGACGCACGTGGAGGGCCTCCTCTGCGCCCTGACCGGGGCCGAGGCGGCCCTGGCCGTGAACAACAACGCGGCGGCGGTCCTGCTGGCCATCAACACGCTGGCGAACGGCAAGGAGGTCGTGGTCTCGCGCGGGCAGCTGGTGGAGATCGGCGACTCCTTCCGTATCCCCGAGATCATGACCCGAGCGGGCGGGCGACTGCGCGAGGTCGGGACCACCAACCGCACGAACCTGCGGGACTTCGAGGAGGCCATCGGCCCGGACACCGGCCTGCTGCTCAAGGTGCACCGCAGCAACTTCCAGATCCTGGGCTTCACGGCCGACGTGGAGACGGCGGATCTGGTCGCGCTGGCGCGGCGGACGTCCTGTCCCCTCCTGGACGACCTGGGCAGCGGGGCGCTCGTGGATCTCAGCCTGGCGGGCCTGCGGCGGGAGCCGCTGGCGGCGGAGGCCATCCGCGCCGGCGTGGACCTGGTGATGTTCAGCGGCGACAAGCTGCTGGGCGGGCCCCAGGCGGGGCTCCTGGTGGGGCGGCGCGACCTCGTGCAGCGCATCCGGCGCAACCCCCTGGCCCGCACCGTCCGGATCGACAAGCTCTGCCTGGCCGCGCTGGAGGCCACGCTGCGTCTGTACCGGGAGCCCCAGCGGGCGCTGGAGGAGATTCCCATCCTGCGGATGCTCTGCCTGCCGGCGGCGGCCGTGGGCGCCCGCGCCTCGCGCGCGGCGGAGGCGCTGCGCGCGGAGGGCTGGGCGCTCGAGATCGCGGTGGAGGACGACACCTCCGAGGTCGGCGGCGGGGCGCTGCCGCTGCAGGCGCTGCCGACGCGCGTCCTGGCCCTGCGCCCGCGCCGGGGCGCCGTCGCCGAGATCGAGGCGCGCCTGCGGCAGGGCAGGCCGCCGGTGCTCGTCCGGCTCAAGGACGATCGCGTCCTGGTGGATCTGCGCACCGTGCCGGAGGCATTGGACGCCACGCTCCTGGATGCGCTGCGGACCGCCCTGCGGCCCATGCCGCCCACGGGATCGCCATGACCGGAGAACCCCAGACCCCCTCGGTGACCGCGCCTCCGCCCGCCGCCGAGCTGCTGTCTCTGGCGCAGAACCCGCACACCGCCCCGGAGGTGCTGGAGCAGATCACGGCCCATCCCGGGCTCTCGCCCGAGGTGGTCTTCGCGCTCCTGCGCCATCCGGCCACACCGGGGCGCGGCATGACGCGGCTGGCCGGGAAGGCGGCGGGCGTCGTCCTGGAGGTCTTGCTCGGCTCGCTGGAGCGTCTGAGTCGCTGGCTGGACGCGCTGGAGGCCCTCCTCGAGAACCCGGCGGTGCCCGCCATCAAGCACTCCACGATCAAGGAGCACCTGCAGCTGGCCCGCAAACGGGAGGCCGAGGGCCACAAGCGGGACCTGCTGACGCGCATCCGGGAGCTGCCCGTCGGCCAGAAGCTGACCCTGGCCAAGAAAGGCAACAAGGACGTCCGGATGATCCTCATCAAGGATCCCAACGAGATGGTGGCGCTGGAGGTGGCCGCCTCGCCGCGCATCACGGACGGCGAGATCCTGGCCATCGCCATGATGCGGGACGTCTCGGACAAGGTGCTGCGCCTCATCTCCAACAACCGCAAGTACCGGCAGAACCATCAGATCCTGGTCGCCCTGGTCAACAATCCCCGTACCCCCGTCGGGGTCGCGCTGGGGCTGGGGCTGCACACGCTCACGGACCGGGAGCTGAACGACCTGGCCAAGAACCGCAACATCCCGGGGGCGGTCTCGCGCGCGGCGAAGCAGCTGATCGACCGGCGCAAGGGGAGTGCGGGCGGCGAGGCCAGGGGCGGCCACTAGCCCGCAGGATTCGCGAACAGGTTCGCGAATCCTAATGGTTCCTTTAGCCCGGAGAATTCACGGGCACCTTCGTGAAATCTCCGGGCTCGGGGTGCGCATGGCAGGGCTGTTCATCACCTTCGAGGGCGGGGAGGGCTCGGGGAAGACGACCCAGCTCAAGGCCCTGCTGGCGGGGCTGCGGGGGTCCGGGACCGAGGCGGTCGAGACCCGCGATCCCGGCGGCACGGCGGTGGGCAAGCAGATCCGGGAGCTGCTCCTTGAGCGGGAGCAGACCCGGATGGAGGCGACGGCGGAGCTGTTCCTGTACGAGGCCAGCCGGGCCCAGTTGGTCGCCGAGGTGATCCGCCCCGCCCTGGGCCAAGGCCGCGTGGTGCTCTGCGACCGGTTTTGCGACTCCACGGTGGCCTACCAGGGCTACGGCCGCGGCCTGGACCGGGGCCTCATCGCGCAGCTCAACGCGGTGGCCACGGACGGCCTGGCGCCCGATCTGACCTTCCTGCTGGACCTGGATCCGGCCCTGGGCCTGGAGCGGGCGACGCAGCGGGGGCTGCAGCTGCGCCAGCGCCAGGATCGCATGGAGCGGGAGCTGCTCGAGTTTCACCAGCGGGTGCGGGACGGGTACCGGACCATCGCCGCGGCCGAGCCGGCGCGGGTGGTGGTGGTGGACGGGGCCCGGGGGATGACCGAGATCGAGGGCGAGATCCGCCGGAGGGTGGAGGCCGTGCTGGCGTCCGCCGGCCGCGGGGCCGACCGGGAGCGGCTCCGGCGGTGACGCCGGGCGCGGTCCGGCGGCGGTCGGGGGAGGGTCGCCTGGCCGCGGCGCTGCCGGATGTCGAGCGCTCGGGTTGGTGAACCGATGCCCTTTGCGGAGATCGTCGGGCAGGATCGGGCAGTGGCCCAGCTGCGCCTGGCCTGGGCGGCGGGGCGGCTGGGGCAGGCCTACTGCTTCCAGGGTCCGTCGGGCGTGGGCAAGCGGGCGACGGCGCGGGCGCTGGCCCAGGCGGTGAACTGCCTCGCCCCCGCGGCGGGGCCCGACGCCTGCGGTGCCTGCCCCGCCTGCCGACGGATCGCGGCGGGCGGCCATCCGGACGTGGTCGAGGTGCGCCCCGAGGACAAGTCGGTCATCGGCATCGACCAGATCCGCGAGGTGGCGGCGCGGGCCAGCCTGCGGCCGTACGAGGGCCGCACCAAGGTGTGGATCCTGGACCCGGCCGACAAGATGCAGGAGCCGGCGGCGAACGCCCTGCTGAAGACGCTGGAAGAGCCGGCGGGCGTGTCGCTGTTCGTGCTGGTGACGGCCGCCCCCGCGGCGCTGCTCCCCACGATCCTGTCCCGCTGCCAGGGGGTGCGCTTCGACCTCCTGAACGAGGCGGCCCTGCGGACCATCCTGGCCCGGCGGGGCCGGCCGCCGGAGGAGATGTCCGCCCTCCTGGCCATGGCGGCGGGGAGCGCGGAGCGGGCGCTCGGCCTCGACCCGGCCGCCGCGCGCGCGGCGCGGGACCGGGTCGTGCAGGAGGTGTGGGCCGCGCTGGAGTCGCCGCTTCGCATCCTGGAGTGCGCCGAGCGGCTGGCAGCAGACCGGGCGCAGCTCGAGGCCGCCCTGGAGGTCCTCACCGGCTTCAGCCGGGACCTGGCGGTGCTGCAGCTCGGCGGCGAGGCGGCGGCGCTGGCCCACCCGGAGTGCCGGGACCGGGCCGCGGCGCTGGCGTCGCGCCACCCGGCCGCCGCGCTCCTGGGCGTCTTCGAGGCGCAGCGCGAGGCCCAGCGGGCCCTCGCCCGCAATGCCAACCCCCGCCTGACGGCGGAGTACATGCTGCTCAGCATGCGCGAGGCCGTCTCCACCGGCGGGGTGCGGTAAGGAGCAGAGCCATGCCCGGGGTCATACGCGTCGAGTTCAGCGGTGCCGCGCGGCACCAGTACTCGCCCGTCCCCAACTACACCCTGCGGGTCGGGGAGGCGGTGGTGGTGGAGACCGACTGGGGCGTCGGGATGGGCGCGGTGGGGGCCCTCCTGCCCGCGGCGCCGCCGGGCGAGGCCGGGGCCGCGCTGCATCGCATCATCCGCAAGGCGACCATGACCGACCTGTCCCGCCGCCAGGCCCTGACCCAGCGCGAGCGGGAGGCGCGCAGCTTCTGCTGGGAGCGGATCCAGGCGCGGGGGCTGCCCATGAAGCTGACCGAGGTGCGGATCGGCCTCGACTCCAGCAAGGCGATGTTCTACTTCACCGCCGAGGGGCGCGTGGATTTCCGCGAGCTGGTCAAGGACCTCACCCAGCACCTGCGCACGCGGGTGGAGCTGCGCCAGATCGGCGTCCGGGACGAGGCCCGGGTGCTGGGCGCGGCCGGCCCCTGCGGCCGCCCGCTGTGCTGCCGCGCCTTCCTGCAGGCCTTCTCGCCGGTGAGCATCCGCATGGCAAAGGACCAGAACCTGGCCCTGAATCCGAGCAAGCTGTCCGGGATGTGCGGGCGGCTCAAGTGCTGCCTCTCCTACGAGCACCCGCTGTATGCCGAGCTGCGGCGAGGCCTGCCCAAGGTCGGCTGCTGCGTCAGCACCCAGCAGGGCCCGGGTGTGGTCCGAGGCCAGAACGTCCTGGAGCAGACGGTGCAGGTGGCGCTGGAGACGGGGGGGCAGCTGACGCTGCGCTCGACCGACGTCGCGGTCCGGCCCAGGCCCCAGCCCCAGCCGAAGAGCCGGAGGAAGGGCGAGGGCGGGCCCGAAACGCCCGGCCCGCGCGAGCGCAGGGCGGATCGCGGCGGCCCCGCGGCCGCCGGCGAGCCCCGCGAGGATGAGGGGGCGGGGGCGGAGCGCGCCGCCGCGCCGGCGGAGGCCGATGGGGTCTCCTCCGATCTGGCCAAGCTCGAGGACGTCTGACCCCGGGGGCGCACCGCGCGCCAGGATCGCCCAGGCAACGGAGCACGCATGTCCGCCGACCGCTTCTACATCACCACGCCCATCTACTACGTGAACGCCCCGCCCCACTCCGGGCACGCCTACACGACGATCGTGGCCGACACGATCTCGCGCTACCACCGCCTGGCGGGGCGGCAGGTCTACTTCCTCACCGGCACCGACGAGCACGGGGACAAGATCGCCCGGGCCGCCGCCGCCGCGGGCGAGACCCCCCAGGCGTACGCCGACCGGATCAGCGGCCTGTTCCGCCAGGCCTGGGAGCGGATGGGCCTCAGCTTCGACCAGTTCATCCGCACCACCGCGCCGCAGCACCAGCAGGTCGTGCGGGCGATCCTGCAGCGGATCTACGACGCCGGGGACATCTACTTCGGCGAGTACGGCGGCTACTACTGCGTGGGCTGCGAGCGCTTCTACACCGAGAAGGAGATGGTGGACGGCAAGTGCCCCGACCACCAGACGCCGCTGGAGTTCGTGAAGGAGCAGAACTACTTCTTCCGGATGGGCAAGTACCAGGACTGGCTCATCCGCCACATCCAGGAGCACCCCGACTTCATCCGGCCCGAGCGCTACCGCAACGAGGCCCTAGGGTTCCTGCGCGACCCGCTGGAAGACCTCTGCATCTCGCGGCCGCGGGCCCGCCTGGCCTGGGGGATCCCCCTGCCCTTCGACGAGCGCTACGTCACCTACGTCTGGTTCGACGCCCTGATCAATTACGTGAGCGCCCTGGGCTACCCCGACGGGGCCTCGTACCGGAGCTTCTGGCCGGTAGCCCAGCACCTGATCGGCAAGGACATCCTGAAGCCGCACGGGGTGTACTGGCCCACCATGCTGCACGCCGCCGGCATCCCGCCCTACCAGCACCTGAACGTCCACGGCTACTGGCTGGTGGACGAGGCCAAGATGTCCAAGAGCCGGGGGCGGACGCTCAAGCCGCTGGACCTGGCGGACAAGTACGGCCTGGACGCCCTGCGCTACTTCGTCTTGCGCGAGATGGTCTTCGGCCTGGATGCCAACTTCAGCGAGGTGGCCCTGGTCGGCCGACTCAACTCGGATCTGGCCAACGACCTGGGCAACCTCCTGCAGCGGACCCTCACCATGGCCGAGCGGTTCCTGGGCGGCTCGGTTCCGGCCCCCGGCGAGCCGGCGACGGACGCGGACCGGGCGCTGCGACAGGCGGCGGAGGGGCTCGGGATGCGCATCGACGAGGCCATGGAGGCCTTCGCCTTCCACCGGGCGCTGGAGGCGATCTGGGAGCTGCTCGGCGCGGGGAACCGCTACATCGACGAGCAGAAGCCCTGGGAGCTGGCCCGGCGGGACCGGGCGGCCGTGGGCCGCGTCCTCGGGCACCTGTGCGAGACGCTGCGGCTGGTCGGCCT
>Ga0316630_10000088_pt1 | contig 21265 bp, 21 predicted proteins | sample OWC_May_M1_C1_D6_FD_207658 | JGI IMG/M metagenome (GOLD analysis project Ga0316630, IMG submission 207658) | Wetland soil microbial communities from Old Woman Creek delta, Ohio, United States - OWC_May_M1_C1_D6_A | ecosystem: Environmental > Terrestrial > Soil > Wetlands | place: USA: Ohio...
AACGGTTCAGGTTGTCATGGAAAAGACGATGGGAGCTGAGACCGGAAGGCGCCCGGATCAGGTGCGCGCCGCCCTGATCCGGCGCGCCGGCCAGGCTTCAAGGCAGGCTCAAACGATACCGGTTTTTTTGAACATCGCTCCTTGAGGCCCGGTGAGCGTTTGGGCCGCTCCGCCGTGCATTCGGAAATACCGCAGCCGAATTTCATGCGGGGCCCTCCGGCACGGTCTAAAATGCCGCCACCAGCCGGCGCGCTTCCGGGCTGCCCGCGCGACGAACCCGCGGGAACAGACTGCGGCAATCGTCGATGGAGAGTTTTCGCACGGCTCGAATGCAGGCGATCTCGTCGCGAAGGTGCGGAAACGGTTGCTCGTCATCGCCCATTTCCTGCTTTTCCAGAATCTTCGAATAGATCATCGATCGCGCGGCCAGCAGCTTTTCCCGGGCCGGCTGCGAGATCGCCGGGTGAAAAATGTAGAGCAGGGTCAACTGGTCCCCGGGCCCGAAGATGTGCCCGTTCTCGCCCAAGGATTCCAGCGCGGCGCTCGCCAAAAACAGGGGCCGCACCCGGGCCTGGGCCCGAAGGCGTTCGCGGAGAAGCCGCCACAGGTGATAATGGATCAAGCCGGCTTCGACATAGGACGACGGGTATTCCTGGACCAGGGAGACCAGCGCCTGGGCGCGCAGCGAATCCCGCAGGCGGAATCGCGCGGCATCCGCCCGGGCGAATCGGATGACGGCTTCGATGGAGCTCTCGAAAGAGCCGGCCGCAACGGTTTGGTAGTAGGCCAGAAGGGCTCCCGTGGCCGCCCGCTCAGCCTGGTAGACGTGGAAGTGGATGGAGTCTCGGGCCAGATCATCGGGTCGACTTCCATCGGCGAAGAACTCGTGAATGTGGATCAGGCTCTCGATGAACGGCTCCACTTGATGCAGCTTCTTCCCTTCCGCGTGCAGCTCGCGCAGCAGTCGGCACATCTCGCGGCTGAACCTCGGGTACTCCACGTCGATCGGCAGCAGGTAGTCGTCCACCGATAATTTTCCCCGAATCATCCGGTCGAAGCCGGGCGCAGGCGGCTCCTCCAAGAAAACAGCGTCGTGGCGCCGCATCGCCTTGGAAATCATGGGGATCATCTCGGGTCGATGCAGGCCAAGCCCAACGGAAACCTGTTGCATGCGGCCGAATCCGCTTGCTACTTGACGATGTTGATGTTGCCGGCGTATCGGCCGACGGTGGCATCGTCAACGCAGTTGTCCAGGACCTCTTCCGAAACCTCCCCCGGGTGTTTCAACGCCTCGATGGGGCACACGAACTCATTGCCGGCGAAGTCCTTCACCTTCACATAGACCTGCTGTCCCTTGTTCTCACTCATCTGTCGGCCTCCTGTTTTTGGTTGTGGGAGTCTGCCGGCGGTTCCTCACCGACCATCAAAAAGTTGCGCGCCTTTGCATTTCCCCGGCCGGACTTGACACACACACGGGCTTGATTAGCTTGATACCCACTCGCCGCAAGCGTGTTGCAGCGTTAACATAAACCATTTCAGAGGTGAATCAATGCTCGAGAACCTCAGCGCGCTCACCCTCGCACGGATCCAGTTCGCTTTCACGGTTTCCTTTCACATCCTGTTCCCGGCCTTCACCATCGGGCTGGCCAGCTGGCTGGCGGTTCTCGAGTGGCGCTGGTTGAAGACCGGAAACACGGTCTATGCGGAAGTCTACCGCATGTGGGTCAAGATATTCGCCGTCACCTTCGGGATGGGCGTGGTCTCGGGGGTGGTGCTATCCTTTCAGTTCGGCACGAACTGGTCCGGCTTCGCGGACAAGGGCGGCAATGTCCTGGGGCCGCTGCTGGGCTACGAAGTGCTCACCGCTTTTTTCCTGGAGGCATCCTTTCTCGGGGTGATGCTGTTCGGCTGGAACCGCGTAAGCCCCAGGATGCATTTCGGCTCGACCGTCATCGTCGCTGTGGGCACGATGATTTCCGCGTTCTGGATTCTCTCGGCCAACAGCTGGATGCAGACCCCGCAGGGATTTCGCGTCGGCGGAGACGGCCTGCTCTACCCGACCGACTGGCTGGAGGTGATATTCAACCCGTCCTTCCCCTACCGCTTCGTCCACATGGTGACGGCGGCCTACCTGACGACCGCCTTTGTCGTCGCGGGAATCGGTGCCTTCTACCTCCGGCGCCGGCTTCACACACCGCACGCCCGGGTCATGTTCGGCATGGCGATGATCATGGCGGTTTTCGTAGCCCCCCTGCAGCTGGTGCTCGGCGATCTGCACGGCCTCAACACCCTGGAACACCAGCCCGCCAAGGTGGCCGCCATGGAAGGCCTCTGGGATACCCAGCGGGGGGCCCCGCTGGTGCTTTTCGGGTGGCCGGACCAGGAAGAAGAGACCACCCGATTCAGCCTGGAAGTCCCCAAACTCTCCAGCCTGATCCTCACGCACGACCTCGACGGTGAGGTCAAGGGGCTCAAAGAGTGGCCGAAGGACGAGCGCCCGCCGGCAGCCTGGGTGTTCTGGTCGTTTCGCGTCATGGTGGGCGTCGGAGTGATGATGATCGCAACCGGTGCGGCGGCGGTGTTCCTCTTTTTCAGGAAGCGGTTGTTCGACACAAGCTGGTTTCAATACTGGTGCATGGCCTTGACCCCGGCCGGCTTCATCGCCGTGTTGGCGGGCTGGTTCGTGACCGAAATCGGCCGCCAGCCCTACATCGTCTACGGGGTTCTCAGAACGGCCGAGGCCGCCTCTCCGGTCCCGGGGAGCGCGATCGCCCTGTCGCTGGCGGCCTTTGTGGTCGTCTACGGCTTCGTGTTCGGCGCCGGCAGCTACTACATCCTCAAGCTGATCGCCAAGGGCCCCGGCGGCCAAGAGCCGACCTACGGCGACCACGGGGTCGGCAAGCCGCCGATCGTCACGGAAATCGCAGGAGAGAGGGGGGCGCAGCATGTTTAGCCTCGAGCATCTGGTGGATCTGCCGCTCGTCTGGTACGGCCTGATCATTGTCGCGATTTTTCTCTACATTCTGCTGGACGGCTTCGATCTGGGGGTGGGCGTGCTCTTTCCCTTCGCGCCCTCCGACCCATGCCGGGACCGCATGATGAATTCGATCGCCCCGTTCTGGGACGGCAACGAGACCTGGTTGGTCCTGGGCGGCGGCGGCCTGTTTGCAGCCTTCCCCTTGGCCTATGCGATCCTGATGCCGGCGCTCTACATCCCGGTCATCATCATGCTGCTCGGTTTGATCTTCAGAGGGGTGGCCTTCGAGTTCCGGTTCAAGGCCTCCGGCCGGACCCGGGGCGTCTGGGACTATGCATTCCACTTCGGTTCGTTGACGGCGGCCTTCATGCAGGGGGTGGTCATCGGCGCGGTGGTGCAGGGGGTGGCGGTGGACGGCCGGCGGTTTGCAGGCGGCGCCTTCGACTGGCTCAATGCCTACAGCGTGATGACCGGCCTCGCCCTGGTGTTCGGCTATGCGCTGCTGGGAGCCACCTGGCTGGTCATGAAAACCGAGGCGATCACTCAGCAGTGGGCGCGCAAATGCGCGGCCTATGCCCTCGGCTACGTCGGCCTGTTCCTGGCGATCGTCAGCATCAGCATGCCGGTCATGAACCCCGGCATCCGCACCCTGTGGTGGAGCCTGCCCAACTTCTTTTACCTGCTGCCCATCCCCACCGCCAGCCTGGTGTTGATCATCCTGATCTGGCGGGATCTTCGCACCGGGCGGGAGGCGCGCCCGTTCCTGCTGAGCCTCGGCGTGTTCCTGACGGCCTACCTCGGGTTGGGCATCAGCCTGTGGCCGTTTGCGGTTCCCTTTGCGGTCACCTTCCGCGACGCCGCCGCGGCGCCTGAATCCCAGTCGCTGCTGCTGGTCGGCACGGTGATTTTGCTGCCACTGGTGCTAGGCTACACCGCCTACTGCTATTATCTTTTCAGAGGGAAGGCCTCCCATGAAGCCGCTTACTGACCGCCAAAGACAGTGGGTGTGGTTCGCGGCGCTGTGGTGCGGGGGGCTTGCCGCCACGTGGGTGCTGGCGTACGCGGCCCGCAGGCTGGTTTTGAGCCTTTGAGGGTGTCATGACCGAATCCCGAAAGGTCCGAAGAGGCATGAGAAGAAAAACCCTGTCGGCCGCACTGGCCGGAGTGATCGTGTTCTGGGTCTTGCCCGGAGTGTCAGCTGCGCCGGGACCGGCGACCGTCGAAGGCGTCACTTTTCGCCGGGAGGTGCGGGCCGGCGACAGCGAGCTTGCGCTGCGCGGATGCGGCCTGCTGCGCTACATGGTTTTCATCAAGGCCTACGTGGCGGCATTCTACCTGCCGGAAGGCACACGCTCTGAAGATGCCTTGGGCGACGTTCCCAAACACCTGGAGATCGAGTATTTCCACGACATCACCGCCCAGGATTTCGCCAAGGCCACCACCTCGTCGATTTCGCGCAATCTCAGCCTCACGACCTTCCAGCGGCTGAAACCGAAGATCGACGAATTCAACGCGCTTTACCGCGACGTGAAGGCGGGCGACCGCTATGCGCTGACCTATGTCCCCGGCAAGGGAACCACCCTGCTGTGGAACGGTCAGCCCCTTGGCACCGTTTCGGGCGTGGATTTTGCGGCGGGGCTGTTCGGCATATGGGTCGGCCCCAACCCTCTCGACACCGACCTCAAACGCCTTCTGTTGGGGGAGTGATGGCCGCACCGGGCTTGGGACATGTGCCTGTGCTGAAGAAGCTTGCCTACGCGGCCCCGGCCTTTGCCCTGGCGGTGGTCGGCATCCCTATCTACGTCTATCTGCCGAAGTTCTACACGGACGTGGTGGGCATTGACATCACGGCGCTGGGCACCATCCTGGCCAGCGTACGTATCTTCGACGCGGTCACCGACCCTCCCATGGGTTACATCTCCGACCGCACGGTCTCGCGCTTCGGGCGGCGCAGGCCTTACATTGCCGTCGGCGCCGTTTTCGTGGCGCTGTTCATCTACCTGCTGTTCAACCCCCCGCAGGGCTCGCCTACTTTTGAAACGGCCTGGTTCGGTACCTGCATTTACGCCTTGTTCCTGTTTTGGACCGTGGTAACGGTTCCGTACGAGTCTCTCGGCCCCGAGATCACGTTCGACTACAACGAGCGCAATGCGCTTTTCGCACTGCGGGACGGTCTTCTCATCGCCGGGACACTGGCCGCCGCGGCCTCGCCGGCCGCCGTTCAATACCTGTTCGGGCTGTCACCCGACGCCGAAGGGGAACGCGTAAAGTTCTTCTGGATCGCCGTCATCTATGCCCCTCTCGTCATCGGCAGCGCCTGGTGGTGCGCCTGGGCCATCCGCGAACGGCCTTCCCGGGAGAGGTCGGCCGCCGGCATCTTAAGCGGGCTGCGCCTGGTCTTCCGCAACCGGCCGTTCATGATCCTGATCACCGCTTACACGATCAGCGCCATCGGCAACAACCTGCCGGCAACCCTGATCCTTTTCTACGTTCAATATGTTCTGGAGTCCCCCTCCGCCGATGCTTTCCTGATGCTCTATTTCGTGACCGGCATTGCGTTTCTTCCGGGCTGGGTGGCTTTGGCCCGCCGCATCGGCAAGAAGCGCGCGTGGCTGCTGTCGATTGCCGTCAACACCGGGGCCTTCGTCGGGGTGTTCTTCCTGGGGCCGGGGGACGCGTTGATTTACGGCGTGCTGGTGTTTTTGTCGGGGATCGGCCTCGGCGCCACCCTGGCGCTGCCCTCCTCGATTCAGGCCGACGTCATCGATTACGACGAGCTGCTCACCGGCGAGCGGCGGGAGGGCCGCTACATCGGGTTGTGGTCCATTGCCAAGAAGCTTGCCGCGGCGGTCGGCATCGGCGCCGGCTTGTCGGTTCTCGGCCTGGCAGGCTACGTCCCGAACGCCGAGCAGCCCGCTGAGGTGCTGCTGGCCCTGCGGGTCCTCTATGCGCTCGTGCCCTCGGTCTGCAACCTGCTCGCCCTGGGGATTGCTCTTGCCTACCCGATATCCGGCAACATTCATCAACGCATTCTGGAGTCCATCCAGCGCCGCCGGCAGGGCGAACCCGTGGAAGACCCTCTCAAACCGGGGGCGCTGATGGCGCCACGGGGGTGACGGTATGGAATCGGTGTTGAGCCTGTTCGCATGGAACCTCGCGGCCGTGGTCATCCTCATGACCATGGGCTGGCTGGCGAGTCTTGCCCTGCGCAACGTCACGGTGGTCGACAGCCTGTGGGGCCTGGGGTTCGTTCTCATCGCCTGGATCAGCTTCGCCCTGGCCGACGGCTACCCGGGCCGCAAATGGATCGTGGCGATGCTGACGTCGATCTGGGGCCTCAGGCTGTGCGTCTACCTCAGTTGGCGCAACTGGGGCAAGGGCGAGGATCCTCGCTACGGCAAGTGGCGCCAGGCGAGCGGCGAGGGTTTCTGGTTCGTGAGCCTGTTCAAGGTGTTTTGGCTGCAGGCGGTTTTCCTGTGGGTCATCGCCGCCGTCGTTCAGTACCCCCAGGTCCACGCGGAGCCGTCTTATCTCACGGTCTGGGACGCGGCCGGCGTCCTCGTCTGGGCCGTGGGGTTCCTCTTCGAAACCGCAGCCGACGGGCAGCTCGCCCGCTTCAAGGCCGACCCCCGCAGCAAGGGCCGGGTCATGGACCGGGGGCTGTGGCGCTATTCCCGGCACCCGAACTATTTCGGCGAATGCCTGATCTGGTGGGGGCTTTTCCTCGTTGCCTTTTCCGTGCCGGGGGGCATCTGGACCGCCATCAGCCCGATCATCATCACGCTCGTGCTGCTGAAGATGACCGGGGTGCCGCTGACCGAGCGCACCACCATGGAAAGACGGCCGGGCTACCGCGATTACATGCGCCGAACCAGCACCTTCCTTCCCTGGTTCCCCAAGAAGGAAGAGCCATGAGCATGCTGATGGAAATGGCCGAGCGCGGAATTCTTCCGGACACGCTGATCCGTCTGGGGATCCGCCTGCTGGACCGAGTGCGGCTGAGGGCGGAGGCCCGGCCGGACATCGAAGCGGAGCTGCAGGCCAAGCAGGATTTCCTCGCCCGCATGCGCCGGAGCCCCGTCGCGCCGGTGCCCGAGATGGCAAACCTCCAGCACTACGAGGTGCCGCCGGAATTTTTCCAAAAGGTGCTGGGGAAAAACCTCAAATACAGCGGGTGCCTGTGGCCGGCCGGCGTCGGCACCCTGGATGCGGCGGAGGACGCCATGCTGCAGCTTTACGGGCGTCGGGCCGGGCTGTCGGACGGCATGCAGATCCTGGAACTGGGATGCGGTTGGGGGTCGCTGGCGCTTTGGATGGCGGTGCGGTACCCGAAGAGCCGCATCACGGCCGTCTCCAACTCGGCCCCCCAGGGCCGGTTCATCCGCGAGACCGCGGCGGCCCGCGGCCTGCACAACATAGAGGTCGTGACCGCCGACATGAACCACTTCGCTGCCGGGGACCGTTTTGACCGGGTGGTCTCGGTGGAGATGTTCGAGCACATGTGCAACTGGCCCCGGCTGCTCGAGCGCATCCACGGCTGGCTCAAGCCCGACGGCAGGCTCTTCATCCACATTTTCACCCACCGCCGCTATGCCTATTTGTTTGATTCGGAGGGGGCGGACAATTGGATGGGCCGCTATTTCTTTTCAGGCGGCATGATGCCCTCCGACGACCTGCCCTTGTACTGCCAAGACCACCTGGTGGTCGAAAAGCACTGGCGCGTGGACGGCCGCCACTACCGGAAAACCGCAGAAGCCTGGCTGGTCAACATGGACGCCCGCAAGCCGGAGATCATGCCGGTGATGGTGCGGGTGTACGGCAAAAGCGGGTCCGCCCGCTGGTTCCAGCGCTGGCGAATATTTTTCATGGCCTGTGCCGAACTGTGGGGCTTCAGACACGGGCAGGAATGGCTGGTGTCCCACTACCTCTTTCACCGGCGGTGAACGACCGGCGCTTCTGTGCCGATGTTGTATCGATGGTACTTGACAAACTTCAGGCTGTGGCGCATTTTTTATCATTATTTATTTTCTATGAGCAAACCCGGCAGCAACTAAATCAAACTGAAAAAGGAGGACGATCATGAACGTCGTGGACTATTGCAAAGGCATGGAAATGGAATTGACCGCTTGGAAGGCTAAGATGTACGACCTAACCCGGAAGGTCGAAAGCCTCGGGTCCAAAGAAAGAGAAAAAGTTCTGCCCAACATTCAAGATCTCAACATACTCATCGCCGACATGTCGTCTCGCATCGAACAGCTGAAAAACGAGTGCCCCACCGAGTGGACCCCCCAGAAGAAGGACATCGACAAGGGCACCGTCGACATGCGCGGCAAATACGAACAGACCATGGAATACATAGGGAAACACGCACCCGTTTCGATCGCGGGTTGAATTTCGCAGCTCAGACCCAAGAAAGGGCTCGGAGATTTTCTCTGAGCCCTTTGTTTTCACCCAAACGCGTGCCGAAGCAGGCCTTTCGCATATTTTCGAAAGGGTATCTTCATGGGTGGGCTCAAATCATTCGGTTTTCTGTTCTTATTCGCATCGGTATGGGGCTGCCAGGCCATGAAGCCGATCCACACGGTTGAATCCGTCGATTTAAAGCGCTTCATGGGCGACTGGTACGTGATTGCCGCTATCCCCACCTTCATCGAAACCGATGCCTACAACGCGGTCGAATCCTACCAACTGGCCGAAGACGGCACCATTGAAACCACCTTCCGCTTCAACAAGGGCGGTCTTGAGGGGCCCCTTAAAACTTACTCTCCGCGGGGGTTCGTTGAGGACAAACAGTCCAACGCTGTCTGGGGCATGCAGTTCATTTGGCCGTTCAAGGCGGAATACCGAATCATCTACCTGTCCGATGATTACGAGCAAACGATCATCGGCCGCACCAAGCGCGACTATGTGTGGATCATGGCGCGGAGGCCCTCGATCCCGGAGGAGGAATACAAGCGGTTGGTGGCCTTCCTGGAGGAGCAAGGCTACGGGTCGGAGAAAATACGCCGCGTGCCCCATGGCCCGTCCTCAAACTGACATACACCTTCTCCGGCAGAATCAATCGCATTGTCCCCGGCCGGGTGGCGGAGAGGGAGGCCACGCAACCCCAAAAGGCGGTCTCGCGGGCAATCGGATAAGGCTCTCCGCAGTTTCCAGGTAATCGCAATCGATAATCGTGCTTGATTTCCCCCTTTTTATTGTCGGCCGGTTGCGGATTTTCGGGCAACCGGCCGTTTCGACCTGCCGCCTGGGAGCGGGAGAGATCACCCGCCGCAGACGAGAAGCATGAAGCGCACGCGGTCGCCGTCTTTCAGAAGCCTGCCGGACAGGTCGTCGCGGGGGATGAACCCTTCGTCGTTCAGCATCACCTGCACCGTCAGGTCCAGCCTGCCGTCGCGATCCAGCAGGACTTGGCGTGCCTCGGGCCCGAAGCGCCGGGTGATCCGGTCGACCAGGTCGCCGAGGCTGGCACCCCCCTCGAGGTCGATCCGCGCCGTTTTGCCAAGGACGGCGGAAAGCGCCGGCAGTCCTATGCTTTCAACCTCGATTTTCAAAATCTCCCCTCAGAGACGGAAGGGCGGCCCGGCTTCGCGCACCCAGGCCGCAATGCACCTCAACCGGAGAATCCATAGCACGCCCCGGCCGGCATTGACAACCTCGACGCCGTGCGAGGTGCGTGCCGGGTTTAACGTCGTGTCCGTCTTGCGCGAAGGCTCCTGGAAATCCCCGCTGCTTATGTGGTAGGTCTACAACGGCTCCGGCGGTGCGGCGACCGGCCGCAACACGCGCTTCACCCATGCGAGGATCTCTTGGACATCATGGACGACCACCCCTCATCGATCGAATCCCCCCGACGGCGGCTTGGCCTCGATGGCATAACCCGGCTTTTCAGGCGCGCGGAGGCGGACCGGCGCACTTCTCTTTTCGAACACGAGACCTACGCGCTGTTGAAGCGCCTTGGCATCGGCAGCGGCCCCAAGAGCATTTTTATATCCAAGGAGTCCCGGTTTGCAGGCGACGAGGTGATGCAGGTGCCCGGGGAGAAGGTGGTCCTGAAGGTGGTCTCCCCCGCCATCGTTCACAAGGCCGAGGTGGGCGGCGTGCGCATCGTTGCCAAGACTTCCAAGGGGGTGCGGGCCGCCTGTCGGCGGATATTGGCCGAGGCCCCCGAGCGCTTCGCCGAGCGCATCCGGGAAAACCCCAACCACGCCCCGGCCGGCTACCAGGGGTTGCAGGGGGAGAGCCTGCAGGCGGCCATCGCCCGGGACATCCGGGGCGTCCTCGCGGCTGAGTACCTGCCGCCGGATTCCGTTGCCTTCGGCCGTGAGTTGATCGTGGGCATCCGACGCACCCGCGAATTCGGGATGGTCATCAACGCCGGTTTGGGCGGCACGGACGCCGAGCTCTACGCCGAACACTTCCGGCAAGGCCGGGCCGTGGCGACCGCCGCTGTCGAAATGACCGACGCACAAACCTTCTTCGACCTTTTCCGCGGCACCGTCGCCTACCGGAAGCTTTCCGGGCTGACCCGCGGGCAGAAACGCGTCGTGAGCGACGAACGGCTCATCGAGTGCTTTTCCGCGTTCATCGCCGCGGCCAACCACTTCGCCCCCACCCGACCCGATGCGCCATACGTGATCGAGGAGCTCGAGGTCAACCCGTTCGCCTTCCGCGGGTTTCGCATGGTGCCCCTCGACGGCGTGTGTCGTTTTTCGCGGCCCGCCGCGGCGGCGGGGCCCCGCCCGATCCACAAGATCCGCCGCCTGCTGCACCCGAAAACCATCGGCCTCGTCGGCGCTTCGGCCACGCGCATGAACTTCGGACGGGGCATCCTGAAACGCATCACCGCGAGCGGGTTCGACCCCGAGCGGATCACCGTCATCAAGCCCGGTGGCGGCGGCATCGACGGGCTGAAATGCATTCCGGGCCTGGCCGCGCTCACCGGCAAGCTGGACTTGCTGGTTCTCGCCGTGGACGCATCGGGCGTGCCGGACCTGGTCGACGAGGTCCTGAAACGCGACAGCGCCCACGCGGTGCTGCTGATCTCGGGCGGCATCGGCGAAACCGCCGGCTCCCGGGAACTGGCCGAGGAGCTGGGCCGGAAGATCAGCCGGGCGCATCTGACGGCCGACGGCGGGCCCGTGTTCCTGGGCGCCAACTGCCTCGGGGTCGTCTCGCAGCCCGGGGCATTCGACACCCTGCCGGTCCCCGAGGAAAAGCTTCCCCGTCCGCGCGGGACGGGCCGGCGCACGGCCGCCATCGTCAGCCAGAGCGGCGCCTTCATGATCACCCGCCTCAGCAAACGCATCCTGCCGGAGCCGGCCTACCTGGTGTCCGTCGGCAACCAGACGGATCTCACGCTGGGCGACCTGCTCGCCTATCTGCAAGAGGTCGAGGGGTTGACCACGCTGGGGGTGTACGCGGAAGGGTTCAAGAACCTGGACGGCCTTGCGTTTGTGCGTGCGGTGCGCCGAGCGGTTTCAAAAGGAAGGGACGTCGTGTTTTACAGGGCCGGCCGAACCCCCGAAGGCCGGTCGGCCGCCGCCGGCCACACCGCCGCGCTGGCCGGGGACTACGCGGTGTGCGAGTCCTGCGCGCGCCAGGCCGGCGCCATGGTGGCGCAGACCTTCACCGAGTTTGACAGCCTGTTCTTGTTGTCCCAGCGCCTGCGCGGCAAAAAAATCGGCGGCAACCGCATCGCCGCGGTCAGCTCCGCCGGATTCGAAGCGGTGGGCATGGCCGACCGGCTTCAGTCCGACGACTACTGCCTGCAGATGGCTTCCCTCACGCCGGAGTCTCTGGCGGCCATCGGCGAGGTGCTGCGACAGAACCGACTGGACCTGCTGGTGGGGGTCAGGAACCCGCTCGACATCAACCCGGGAGCCGACGACCGCGTGCACGCCCGGATCGTGGAGATTCTCGCGCAGGACCCCCACGTGGATGCGGTGGTCGTGGGCATCATCCCGCTCGGGTACAACACGCGCACGCTGCCGGGGGTGAACCCCTACGCATTCGAGTCCGGGGAAAGTTTCGTGAAGCTGCTGCCCCCCATCGCTGCTCGTAGTGAAAAACCGGTCATTGCGGTGGTGGATGCCGGCCCGCTCTTCGACCCGATGGTGGAGGCCCTGGAGGAGCAGGGCATGGCCGTGTTCCGGTCCTCGGACCAGGCGGTGGCCGCCCTCGGCCGGTACATTGCCGGAAAACTCGCGGCCGAGCGCATCCGTTTGACTGGAGGCGGGGAGCGGTGACCCGCTGCGCATCCGGGCCTTCTGGGCGGCGAGGTGCTTTCCAACGTGTCGCCGGCCCTCTCAGCCGACGAGCCAGCCGGCTGCGGCAAAGACGCACACCCCTGTCAGAAAGACCACTGCCGCCGGCATGAACAGCAATCGGTAGGTTTTCCCCATGCCGGCCTCATAATACTGAAGGGTCATCGCGAGGCAGGCATGCATGGGGGAGAGCATGTGGGCGCCGATGCCGCTGGCAAGCCCCAGCATCACGTAGTAGGCGCTCATCCCGCCGGGCTCGATGAAAGGAACCAGTACCGGGAAGCTCAACCCCACAAAGGCGGTGGTGTATCCCGTGATGAAGGCGATGAGCGCGGGCAGGAGAACCACCAGCGCCAACGGGGGGATCCCCATCGCCGACAGATCCCCGGCCATGTCGGCCATGGCCCCCGTCGCGGCGAGGATTTCCTTGAAGAGCATGATGCCCCAGATCAGGAAGGCGAGATCGATCGAAAGATGCCGTCGTGCGAGCCGGCGGAGCCGGCCCGGCGGCATGCGGGTCGACAGGACCACTCCCGTCGTCACCACGGCCAGGGGATAGACGAGGTGGATGTCCAGGCCGACGGTCAGCGCGATCACCAGGAAAAACGGCAGGAGATTCCAGGCGAACCGTGCGAGCTGCCTCCCCGCCTGCGGCAGCGAGCCGGCGCCGCCGTGGCGGCGCGGCGGCCGAACGCCCCGGAAACCGAAGAACACGCCCGCCGCGATGGCGGAGAGCGTCAACGGGGCGGCCGCCGCCACCAGCCAGGGAATCGGAACGCCGGTGATGCCGGCCGTCAGGAAAACGGCGGGGAAGGTGGGCAGGGTGTACTCCCACACGTGGCGAAACCAGAAGTTCAGAAACGTGCGCCGCTCGGGCGGCAGGCCCAGTTCGTCGGATGCCTCGGCCACCAGGGGGGCCGACAGCATGGCCCCGCCCACCACGGGCAGAAGCCCGATGACGGCGGGGATGATCGCCACCGTGAAGCGGGCATCCCGCACGACGCTGCCCAGGGCGGCGATCGCGCGGTTCATGGCGCCGTTTTCCTTGAGCACGGCGCTGAAGAGCAGCACCAGCTCGAGGGCGATCACCAGCTTCAGGTTTTCGAGGCTCAGAAAGGTGCGCCGTACGCCGTCGAGGATCTCGCCGGCGGGCAGCTGGAAAAGGAACGCCAGGACAAAGGCGCTCACGATCAGGTTGATGCTCAAAGCCACTTTGAGCCGCACCAGAACGATGATGCCGGCGATGATCGCCCCGATTTTCAGCACGTCGACCATTTCAGAAGAACCCCCGATCCGGCCGGCTCGAGAGCGGGCCGTGCCGACCGCCTGGGTGGCGCACGGCAGCGTGCGCGACATTTGAAACATCGATGTGGTTTTGCCGTCCCGGCCCCGGGCCGAGACGGCGGGCCGCCCGTCGCACGGCCGGCCGCCGGCTACCGGATGGCGACGACCGTCAGCTCGACCTCGCCCGCCGGCCGTTTCCACATCACCGCATCCCCCACCCGGGCCTCGGCGAGGGCCAAGGCCAGGGGTGAGAACCAGCTGATCTTGCCCTGCGCCGCATCCGCCTCGTCCTCCCCGACGAGGGCAAAGGTCATGCGCCGCCCTTCAGGGGTTTCCACATCGACCACCGCCCCGAAACGCACCTCGTCCTTGGGCTGGTCGGTCGGGTCGATCAGGATCGCCCGCCGGATGCGCTCCTCGTAGTAGCGCAGGTCCCGGTCGATGGACAGCAACTGCTTTTTGTTCTCCGCAGACACGGCGCCGGCCAGGCGCTCCCGGCGGGCGAGCAGGTCGCCGACGCGCCCCCGCAGCTGCCGCAGCCCGGACGGGGTCACGTAGTTGACGTGCGGGCTGTGCACCCGTTCGGGCAGTTCCTCGATGGTCCGGTCGCCGTCGGGCTCTTTGACAAAGGCCCGGCTCATGAGGACCGGGCCAGGAACGATCGCAGGATTCTGCTGTCCGCGCCCCGGTCCAGGTCTTCCAGGGCAAAGGCCAGGGCCGCCTCGAGCAGGGCCGACTTGTTGTCCACGGGGGCGCCGGCGAGCTTGAGCTCGTAGAAGCGGGTGTTGAAGCGCCCGAGGAGTTCATCCGAGAGGTAGAACCCCGCTTTGCGCTTGGCTTCCGGCGCGGCGCCGGCCGCCCTGCGCCCCGGCGGCCGCCCCGGGGCCCTGCGTCCGCCGATCGCGGCGTCCACCGGGTCGGGCAGGTGCTCTGCAAACAGGTCAGGCGTCGGGTTGCGTCGGGTCGTCATCGTTCATAACCCTCCTCACCAGCAGGTGGTAGTCCTGGGCGGCGGTGCTGCCGCGGTCGTACTCGAAGATGGTGCGCCCGAGGGCGGGCGCCTCGCACAGCCGCACGGTGTAGTGCACCGGCGGGCACAGCTGCCGGCTGAAATAGCGCTCCAGCTGGGTCAGCATCTCCTGGCTGTGACGGGTGCGCCGGTCGAACATCGTCGGCAGGATGTATTTCAGCCGCAGCTCGGGGTTGAGCTTCTGGGCGGACTGGAGGTAACGGAAAAAAGTCTTGAGCCCCTCCAGGGCGGGGCCTTGCAGGGCGACGGGGCAAATCACCTCGGTTGCCGCCATGAGAATGTTGACGCTCAGCACGTCCCAGCCGGGGGCGCAGTCGAAGATCAGGAAATCGATGCTCCCTTCACGCGGGACCAGTTTCTGCTTGAGGACGGTCTGGCGCACCTCGCGCGGCTGCTCGCCGAGCCAGTGCTTCAACTCCACCAGCTGAATGCCGCCCGCCAGCACCCATAGATTGTTCCGGGCCCTAAAAACGGCTTCGTTGCGGGAGACGGGGCTTCCGTCGCAGCTTCCGGTGACGAACTCCGCCAGCCCGTGGGGCGGTTTCACCCCCAGGAAACGGACCACCTGGTCCTGGGTGTCGCAGTCCACCAGGAGCACCCGCTTCCCCAGGGTTGCCAGCCCGCCGGCAAGGCTTACGGCCGTGGTGGTCTTGCCGACCCCGCCCTTGGCCATGGCCACCGCAATCGTTCGCATCGGCAGATCGTTCCCCTTTTATGATATTCTTCTGTAGTTCTTTTCTAACTTTATTCTTTTCTCCTGATTGATGCAAGCTTTTTTTTTAGAAAGGGGCAGGTTGGGGGAATGCGCCTTCCCGACAGGCAACAAAGGGCAGCCGGCGCGGGTTAGCAATCGCCGGGGTGATGATGGGGGTATTCCGTTTGATCTTTGGCCGGATCTGCACTAGAAGTGGTTTCGTCAATCCCGTTCTACATTGGACGGCGGCGTTGCAGACCTCTTGCGATGCCCGCATTTATAAAGGAATGATCCCATGCTGGGATGGGCGGTTATTGCGGACGACATCACCGGGGCGGCGGACACAGGGGTGCAGTTCCTGCCGGCCTTCGCCCCGGTGTATCTGCTGGACTATCGTGCGCTTTCCCTTGAAGCGTTCGAACATCCGCCCCAGGCGGTCTCCGTGTTCACGAGCAGCCGGGGTCTGGCCGGGGCGGAAGCCGGCCGCGCCGTCCTGGCGGCCGGCCGGGCCATCCGCGGGTTTCACCCGCAGCGGGTCTACAAGAAAATCGATTCGGCCCTGCGGGGCCACATCGGCGCGGAGCTCGAGGCGGTGATGGAGGCCCTGGATCTGCCCTTCAGCATCATCGCCCCGGCATTTCCCGAGCAGGGCAGGGTCACCGTCGACGGGGTCCATCTCATTCACGGGGTGCCGGCGGCGGAAACCGAGATGGGGCGGGACCCGGTTACGCCGGTGACCGAGTCGGCGCTTCCGAAATGGATCGGTGCGCAGGCCCGTTGGCCGGTGGCCCACGTCGGTCTGGAGACGATCGACGCCGGGATCGAAGCGATCGCAGCCGAAATCGAGCGGCAGCGTTCGCGCGGTGCGCGGCACATCGGCTTCGACGCAGCCCGGACCGAGCACCTGGACCGCATCGCGCGGCTGGCTTTGAACCGCTTCCCCGAGGCGCTGCTGTGCGGGTCGGCCGGCCTGGCCCAGCGCCTGGTCCGGCAGCTGCCGCGGCGCAGGGCGTTCGAGGCCGGCGGCCCGGGCGCCGGCCTTCAAGCGGGTGCAGGGCGCTTTCTGTTTGTTTGCGGGTCGGCCTCGGAGACCCTCCGCCTGCAGGCTTCCGTGCTGGCGCAACGGGCAGGCGTGGCGGTCGAGACCCTGGCGCCCGACGCCCTGTTGGGGGATGGCGCGCCATCCGCCCGGGAAGCTGCGCTGAGACGGGCCGCCGCGGCATTTTCGGAAAGGGACCTGGTCCTGCAGCTCTCTGCGCCAGAGGGAGGGGCGGCCGCGGTCGAGCCTCGGCGGCTGGTATGGAAGCTGGCGGAGTTCGCCGTTGCCGTGATGGCGCGAGCGAAGACGGCCGGACTGTTTCTCTCCGGCGGGGATACGGCGATCGCCGTTCTCGAGCAGCTCGATGTGACCGCCGTGCGCCTGGAGCGGGAGCTTTCAAGCGGGCTGGTATGCGGAACGATTGCGGGTGGCCCCTTGTCGGGGCGGCCGGTCGTCACCAAGGCCGGCTCCTTCGGGCGGCCGGAGGCCCTGTTCGACCTGCACCGGCGCCTCCGGCCGGCTGAACACGCGTGAATTTCAAAAAAACCCGTCAGGGGCGTCGGCCGATCAGGTGGAGCGTCTCGCGGGCGATTTCCAGTTCCTCGTTCGTGGGTATCACCAGGACCTTGACCCGGCTGCCGTCGGCATGGATCGCCCGGGGCCGGCTGCCGGCGGCGGCGTTTTTCACGCCGTCAAGGGCGATCCCGAAGCCGTCGGTGCCATCCAGCCCCGCACACACCCGGCGTCGAACCTCGGGCGAGTTCTCTCCGATGCCCGCCGTGAACACCAGAACGTCCAGCCCGCCCATCACGGCGGCGAAGGCGCCGATGTATTTCCGGATGCGATAGCAAAAAATGTCCAGCGCCACCGTCGCCTGCGCATGGCCCCCCTCGGATGCGGCGACGACGTCGCGCAGGTCGTTGCTGCCGATCCCGGCGAGCGCCAGCAGACCGCTCTGCTTGTTGAGCAGGTCGTTCATGGACGCGGGGCTGAAACGGTGGTGCTCCATCAGGTGCAGCACCGCCGCAGGGTCGATGTCCCCGCAGCGGGTCCCCATGACCAGCCCCTCCAGCGGGGTGAAGCCCATGCTGGTGTCGACGCTGCGCCCGCCCTTGACGGCCGTCATGCTGCAGCCGTTTCCCAGGTGGCACGTGATCATGCGCAGGCCGTCGGCAGGCAACTGCAGGTGGCGCGCCGCCGCCTCGGAGACGTACTTGTGGCTGATGCCGTGGAACCCGTAGCGGCGGACGTGGTCCTCCGTGTAGTACCTCAGGGGAATGCCGTAAAGAAAAGCGTGCCGGGGGATCGTGGCGTGGAAGGCGGTGTCGAACACCGCCACCTGTGCCGCATTCGGGATGTGCCGTTCGCAGGCCTCGATGCCCTTGAGGTGGTGGGGGTTGTGCAGGGGCGCAAACCGGCAGCACTCGCGGATATAGGCCTTGACACCCTCGTCCACCACCACCGGGTGCGTCAGCCGCTCCCCGCCGTGCACCACACGGTGCCCCACGGCCCCGATCTCGTCGATCCCGTCGATCCCCCCGTGGTCCGGGTGTGTCAGCGCGGCGAGGATGGTCCCCACGGCCTCGTCCGCGTTGGCGACGGGGACGAGCTCGTCGAGGGTTTTTCCGGTTGGAGTGCGGTGCTTCAGCCGGGTGCCGTCGAAGCCGATGCGCTCCACGATGCCGCCGGCTCGCACGGTCTCCCCGTCCCGGTCGAACAGGGTGAACTTGACCGATGAGCTGCCGGCATTGATCACGAGAATGGCCATGTGAGAGGACCCCGTTTGAGTGGCGGTTTAAGCGCCGTCCCTGCCGGGAGGCCGTTGTTGAAAGGGGCGCGGCTGCTTGTCCCTGCGTGCGGAGGAAAGCCGGCGGGCGGTCTTTGAGTCCTGGGGCTCCACGGCCTCGGGGAAATAAAACCGGCGGATGTATTTTTCCTGGGCGTCGAAGGACCAGTGGACGTCCCGCCAGACCTGAATCGCGGCATCCCGGTCCCCGGTCTCGAAGGCCTCGATCAGCCGGTCGTGGTCGCGGCAGTTGCCCAACTCCCACTCCTTGATGTACCCGCGGCGCGGGAAATCGTAGAGCCGCCGCTTCATCGGCGCGATGATGCGCTTGAGGGCGTGGTTGTGGGACATCTCGAGAAAGACGTCGTGGAAGAGGATGTTCTGCTGGTAGTAGGACTGGAAGTCTTCGTTCTTGATGGACGCCCGGAGCTCCCGGTTCAGCAGTTTCATCTTCTCGAGGTGCAGGGGCTGGAGGCTGTCGAAAACGGCCAGGATCACGGTGGATTCGAGCGCGCCGATGATCTCGTAGCAGTTGCGGATGTCCTCCAGGGTCAGCCGGTTGACGAAGACCCCGCGGCGGGGGGAGATGGTGACGAAGCCCTCCGTGTCCAGCTGTAGCAAGGCATCGCGCAGGGGGGTCTTGCTGATGCCGAGCTGCTGGCTGATCGCATTCAGGTTGATCGCGGCGCCGGGGATGAGATTGCCCCGGGTGAGTTCTTCCCGGATGAAATCGTAAAGCTGCTCGCGCAGGGATTTCTGGTTGATGATCATCGCGCCGACCCCCTCCGCCCCTCAAACACCGATCGCCGCACGGTCCAGCAACAATCGCGGATCCAAGGCGCATGAAGTCGTTTTTTTGCTGCTGCGTGGGAGCGGCTTTCCAGCCGCGATCATCGTGTCTGGAAGCCGCCCCCTATCGCAGCAGGTCATTGCCGAACCGAAGGCGGGCTATTTCTGGTAATCCGCGTCGCAGATCGCCAGGTTCCGGTCGATGACGTCCAGGCCGAAGTCGAGCTCTTCGTTGGTGATCGCCAGGGGCGGGCTGAGCATGATCACCGATGCCCCGCCGGCCATGATGTAAACCCCTTCCTCCATGCACTTGCCCAGGAATTTCATCTTGGAGGTGGCCGGCCGCGGCGGCTCCATCAGCGCCTCGTGGATCGGCTCCTTGGTCCGGCGGTTCTTGACGATCTCGATCCCGCAGAACAGCCCCTTGCCCCGCACTTCCCCGACGCAGGGGTGCTTGTCCTGAAGCTCCTTCAGCTTCTTCATCAGGTACGCGCCGGTTTTGGCGGCCTGGTCGATGAGCTTGTCCTGCCGGTAGGCTTCGATCGTCGCCACCGCCGCCGCCATGGCCAGGGCATGACCCGAATAGGTGTGCCCGTGCAGGTAGGGCGAGGTCTCGAACTTCTCCGCCACCCACGGCCGGACGACGGTTGCGCCCAGCGGCACCGAACCCGAGTTGATCCCCTTGGCCAGGGTCATGATGTCCGGGACCACCCCCCAGTTGTCCATCCCGAACCATTTCCCGGTGCGGCCGAAGGCGGTCATGACTTCGTCGGCGATCAGCACCACCTCGTACTTGTCGCAGATGGCGCGCACCATCGGCCAGTACTCCTCCGGGGGCACGATCACGCCGCCGGCCCCGAAGATCGGCTCGCCGATCACCGCGGCCACCCGGCGGGCGCCGCCCTCCAGCCGGATGACGTCCTCGACGTGCTTGGCGCACTGGATGTCGCACGACGGATAGGTGGCCCCGAAGCAGCACCGGTAGCAGTAGGGCGGCAGGATGTGCACGGCGCCCGGCACGGACGGCTCGGCAGCCCAGTTGCGGTAGTCGGCCGACACGGCCATGGCCCCCATGGTCGAGCCGTGGTAGGAGCGCCAGCGGGAGAGCACCTTCTGCTTGCCCGTGGCCCAGCGGGCGATCTTGACGGCCCCTTCGACAGCTTCCGTCCCGCCGGTGGAGAAGAACGACTTCTTCAAATCGCCGGGCGTCACCTCCGCCAGGAGCTTGCCGAGCCGAGCCTTGGGCTCCGTGGCCCACTGGGAGTTGACGCTCGGCAGCAGGGCGGCCTGCTTGGCGATGGCCGCATTCACCCGGTCGTCGCAGTGCCCCAGGTTGGTGAAGACGAACTGGGAGGTCAGGTCCAGGTGCTTTTTGCCCTCCTTGTTGTACACCCAGCACCCCTTGGCCTTCGCCGCCACGAAGGGGTTCAGCCCCTTCTGCGCCGTCCAGGGCGTCAAGACATATTCGGCTTCATACTTTCGGATCGTTTCCGCATCATACTCTTTTTGAACGGTGTCCGGCATGTTCGTTCTCCTATGTGGTCGTTGAGTTTTATCCCCTGTGTCGTGCCCCTTGATAGCAGGCGGTCAATAGTTCGCTTCCAGGATCCCGATCACATCCGTCTCGGTGACCGAGCGCGGGTTGTTGCTGATCAGGCGCACCGCACCCACCGCAGCCTTGGCGAGCGCCGGGAACTCCTCCCGCGGGACGCCGTAGCTGCTGAGCTTGCAGGATATCCCGACGTCGTCGAGCAGCCCCTTGACCGCCTTGACCGATAGCCGCGCGCCGTCGATTTCGCTCAACCGCTTGGTCCTTTCGCCGAACGCCTTGGCGATTTCGATGAATTTTTTCGGGGCGGCGATCAGGTTGAACTCCATGACCCAGGGGAGAATGAACGCGGTCAGCAGGCCATGGGGCAGGTGGAACTTGCCGCCGATGGCGAGCGCCAGGGCGTGGTCGAGTCCGTTCTGGGTGTTGGAGAAGGCCATGCCCGCCAGGCAGGAGGCGTGCAGCATGTTCTCCCGGGCCGCGAGGTTGGCGCCGTTGGCATAGGCCAGGCGGAGGTTGGCGGCCACCAGGCGGATGGCCTGAAGGTTGAGGGTGTCGGTGAAGACCGAGGCCCGCACGCCGACAAACGATTCGATGGCGTGGACCAGGGCGTCCATGCCGGTCATGGCGGTCACCCGCGGCGGCAGCGCCAGCGTCAGCTGCGGGTCGAGCAGGGCCGTCCGGGCAAACATGTGCCCGCTGACGATCCCCTTCTTGACCTTGTTTTGGGTGTCGGACAGCACGCAGATCGAGGTCATCTCGCTGCCGGTGCCGGCCGTGGTGGGGATGAGGACGAGCGGGACGCCCGGCTTGGGCACCAGCTCCATGCCGAAGTACTTCTCGATGGGGCC